>ERZ1023324.396-NODE-396-length-18374-cov-4.423768_pt1 | contig 18374 bp, 15 predicted proteins | sample MGYA00520886_ERZ1023324 | MGnify/ENA primary metagenome ERZ1023324 (study PRJEB32759, sample SAMN07749864) | skin metagenome | biome: transportation; feature: city; material: polyester macromolecule | host: Homo sapiens | place: Hong Kong:KT line | collected...
CGGGAAAACGCATGCCACCGAGGTCGGCGACGACGTCCGGGGCGGCGCTGAAACTGTCGGTGCGCAACCGGCCACCGATGCGGTCGGCCTCGTGGACGACGGGCTTGAGGCCCAGCTTCATCAGCTCGTACGCGGTGATGAGGCCTGACAGGCCGGCGCCGACGACGGCGACCTCGGTGCCGTACATCTCCTCCGGCACGCTGCCGAGGCCCGCGGGGTGGGCGAGGTATTCGTCGTAGCTGAACGGGAAGTCGGGGTTGAGCATCGTGACGGGCGCATCGCCCGCGTGCTCGGCGCGATCGTGCGGGAACTCGGTGACAGCGGTCATCGCGGGGTGTCTCCTTCTCGGAGTGGATGGTCGGGGTCGAGGTCGTCCTCGAGGTGACGCTCATAGGTCGCCTGGTCGAGCGTGGCGAGGCGGGAGTGACGGCGGCCGTAGCCGAGGTAGACGGCGATGCCGACGGCCATCCACACGCCGAACACGACCCACGTCGAGGAACTGAGGTTGGCCATGAGGTAGAGACAGATGAGCGCGCCGGCGGCCGGCAGCAGCGGGTACAGCGGCACCGTGAATGCGCGCGGCAGCTTCGGGTTGCGCACGCGCAGATAGATGACGGCGACGTTGACGAGGGCGAACGCGAACAGCGTGCCGATGCTCGTCGCGTCGGCCAACTCACCGAGCGGGATGAGGCCCGCCGTCACCGCGACGACGCCGCCGACGATCAGGGTGCTGCGCACCGGCGTGGCCGTCTGCGGGGAGATGACGCCGAAGACGCGCGGCACGAGGCCGTCGCGCGACATCGACAACAGGATGCGGATCTGGCCGAACAGCACCGTCAGCACGACGCTGAAGATGGCGAGCACCGACGTCACCGCGAAGATGAACGCGACCCACGAGGCCCCCGTGATCTCACGCATGATCTGCACGAGCGGCGCCTCGCGCCCGTCGAACCAGTGCCACTCACGGGCTCCGATGGCGGCGACGGCGACCGCGACGTACAGCACCGTCACGATGATCATGGACAGCAGGATCGAGCGCGGCAGATCCCGCTTCGGATCGCGCGCCTCCTCACCGGCCGTGGATGCGGCGTCGAAACCGATGTACGAGAAGAACACGGTGCTCGCGGCGGCGGAGACGCCCGCGGCACCCATCGGGGCCAGCGGTGCGAAGTTGCCCGCCTTGAACGCGGTGAACGCGACCGCGCAGAAGAAGACGAGGATGGCGATCTTCAGCACGACGATGATCGTGTTGACGCGCGCACTCTCCCGCGCGCCGCGTGCGAGCAGGGCCGTCGCGAGCAGGACGACGAGGGCTGCGGGGACGTTGACGACGCCGCCCGCCCCGGGTGGGTTCGCGATGGCCTCGGGCAGGCCCAGGCCGAACGAGTCGAGCGTCTCGTTGACGTACTGCCCCGCCCCGACGGCGACGGCCGCGACGCTCACCGCGTACTCGAGGACGAGACACCACCCGCACACCCACGCGAGGCCCTCACCCATCGTCGCGTAGGTGTAGCTGTAGCTCGACCCGGCGACGGGCACGAGGCCCGCCATCTCGGCGTAGGAGAACGCCGACAGCAGCGCGGCGACGCCGGCGATGACGAACGAGATCCAGATCGCCGGGCCAGCCTCGGGCACCGTCTCACCGAGGACGACGAGGATGCCGGTGCCGAGCGTCGCCCCGACCGAGATCATCGTCAGCTGTAGGACACCGAAACTGCGGTGCAGGCTGCGCCCGTCGGAGGTCGCCTCGGCCTGCGCGAGCGTCAGCCCGATCGGCTTGCGCCGCAGGAGCTGGGCGCCGAACGGGAGTCTCGAACGCGCCTGCTCGTCGAGCGATGAGGACACGGGGCACCTCTCGAAGGGGTCTGTGGGCCAGACCACGATGTCACACATCGCCGAGTTGTTTCGTGTTGGGAAACGGGTGTGCTTCGACGTGGCGAGAGGTGAAGACGAGCGTTCGGGCTGGATGCGGGTGGCCTGCCGCTCGTGGTCAGTCATGCCGCTCGTTCTTGCTCGCCGACGCGGGCACGCCGAGGTGCTGTGGCTGACGTCAGCGCCAGGACGCGTAGGTGTCGCGGCGCAGCTTGGCCAGGTAGGGGACGGCGTCACGGGCTGCGGCGACATCGTCGCGGGTGATGTGGGCGACGAGGAGTTCGGCGCCGTCGCCGCCCTGGGCGAGGAGGCCGCCGTCAGGCCCGACGATGACGCTGCCGCCGCCGAACGTGAGCCCGTCCTCGACGCCGACGTGGTTCGCATAGGCGAGGCCGACGCCGTTCTCGAGGGCACGAGCCCGCACGAGCACCTGGGGGACGTCGTCGAACCCTGCGGTGAGCGCGGTCGGGACGAGGATGACGTCGGCGCCCGCGAGCGCCGCGGCGCGCGTCATCTCGGGGTATTCGACGTCGAAGCAGATGATGACGCTCACCCGCATCCCGGCGAGTTCGACGGTGGTGGGGGCGTCTGTTCCGGAGCTGAAGGCTGCGGCTTCGTCGTCGTCGAACAGGTTGACCTTGCGGTAATGCAGGACCGGGCGGCCGTCGGTGTCGAACAGCGTGGCGGCGATGTGTCGAGCAGTCTCACCGGGCGCGACGCCACCCCGGGCGGCGGGAGCGTCGGCCGTCGCGACCTCGGGATAGCTCGCGAGGACGGCGATACCGTGACGCGCCGCGGTGGCGGCGAGGGCGCCCGCGATGTCGATCTGCTGGGTGGGGTCGACGGTGTGCAACCGCTTCGGGGCGTAGCCGGTGACGAAGAGTTCGGGGGTGACGAGGACGTCAGCACGGCTCGCGGCAGCTTCACCAGCGCGACGGTCGATGATGGCGAGGTTGGCGTCGACGTCACCGACGACGGCCTTGTCCTGCATGACGGCGATGCGCATGACGTCGAGGATGGCAGATGCGACCGCACTCGAGGCCCGATCCGACCACCATGCCCCCGTGCGGCGACCGTCCGACCCGCCTGCCACCTCTGCGCTTTCCGTCCACATTGGCGATTCTCGTCCCCATCTGCGAATCCCGTCCCCCTTCGCGATTCACCGTCACATCCGCGATTTCCGTCCACTTTCGGCTCGTGTCAGGCCCCCTGACGGCCGCACCAGCACCGCCGAGTTGGATGCGCCCCTGAGTCGCGGCAGGATCGTCAGCATGAGTTCTCGGCCTGACGACGCCCGCCCCGTCTACCTCGATCACAACGGCACGACGCCCGTCGCGCCGGAGGTCGCCGAAGCGATGTGGCCGTATCTCACCGAGCACTGCGGCAACCCGTCGAGCGCGACCCCGGCCGGGCGCCTGGCCCGCCGTGCCGTCGACGATGCGCGCGAGCACGTCGCTGCGCTCATCGGTGCGTCGGCGGACGAGGTGACGTTCACCTCCGGCGGCACGGAGGCGAACAACCTCGCCATCCGCGGCGTGACGGCGGCGCTTCGCCGCGCTGGCGCGTCGCCCGCGGCCGACGTGAGTTCGACGGTCGTGACGTCGGCCGTGGAGCACCCGGCGACGTCGGCGCCCATGGCGCTTCTCGCGCGCGACGGCTGGGACGTCGTGACGCTGCCGGTGACGCGAGCCGGCCACGTCGACCTCGCACCCCTGCCGCGCGACCATGTGGCCTTTGGCTCGATCATCCTCGCGCAGAACGAGACCGGGGCGATTCAACCCGTCCGTGAGTTCGCCGCGAGCGTGCACGCGGCGGGCGGTCTCGTCCACACCGACGCGGCGCAGGCTGTCGGGAAGATCGGCGTCGACGTCGACGACCTCGGCGTCGATCTGCTCAGCCTCGCCGGCCACAAGCTGTACGCCCCCAAGGCCGTCGGCGCGCTGTACGTCAGGCGTGGCACACCGATCGAGCCCCTCGTCGTCGGCGCGGGCCAGGAGCGCGGGCTGCGTCCGGGGACGGAGAACGTCGCCGGCATCGTCGGCCTCGGGCGGGCCGCGCAGCTCGCACTCTCGCGCCTCGCCGACGATGCCGTGCGCATGATGAGCCTGCGTGACGAGCTGTGGCGCCGCCTCTCGACGGCCGTGCCCGGCCTCGTTCGCCTCAGCCCCGCGCAGAACTGTCTGCCGAACACGCTGATGATCTCCCTGCCGGGGCGCCTGGGGCGCGAGGTGCTCGAGGCAGCGCCTGACGTCGAAGCATCCACCGGCAGCGCGTGTCACGCTGGAATCGACTCCCCCGCAACGACACTGGTCGCCATGGGGTGCGACGACGGCGTCTCGCTCGGCGCGATTCGCCTGACGCTCGGGCGCGCCACGACATCCGCCGACATCGACCGCGCCGCGACGAGCCTCGTCGCGGCGTTTCGCCACGTCGCCTGACGAGCGCCGGGCCGCCGACGAATCTGACGAAGAATCGCGGATGGGGACGCAGATCGCAGAGGTGCACACGGGGCCGGTGCGCACGGCGTGAGGCACGATGGTGGGGTGAGTGATTTCTCCCGCAACCCTGAACTCAACCGTCTGGTCGCGATCGACGGGCTCCTGAGCGACGACGAGCGCGACGTCCAGGCCCTCGTCCGACGCTTCTGCGACGACCACGTGCGTCCGAATCTGCCGACCTGGTATGACGAGGCGAGCGTCCCGGCGCGTGAGCTCGCGAAGGGGCTCGGCGAGCTCGGGCTGCTCGGCATGCACCTCGACGGCTACGGGTGCGCCGGCTCGAGCGCGACCGCGTACGGCATGGCGTGTCACGAGCTCGAGGCGGCCGATTCGGGTATTCGTTCACTCGTCAGCGTGCAGGGCAGCCTCGCGATGTTCGCGATCTGGCGCTGGGGCAGCGAAGAGCAGAAGACCGAGTGGCTGCCGCGGATGGCGGCGGGCGACGCCGTCGGATGCTTCGGCCTGACCGAGCCCGACTTCGGTTCCGACCCGGCCGGCATGCGCACCCACGCCAAGCGTGACGGCGACGACTGGGTGCTCAACGGCACGAAGATGTGGATCACGAACGGCACGATCGCCGACGTCGCCGTCGTCTGGGCGCAGACCGACGACAAGATCCGCGGCTTCGTCGTGCCGACGGACACCGCCGGTTTCGAGGCGCGCGAGATCACGAAGAAGATGTCGCTGCGTGCGTCGGTGACGGCCGAGCTGTCGCTCACCGACGTCCGCCTGCCCGCTGATGCCGTCTTCCCCGAGGTGCGCGGGCTCAAGGGGCCGTTGTCGTGCCTGTCTGAGGCGCGCTTCGGCATCGTCTTCGGTGCGATGGGCGCCGCCCGCGATTCGCTCGAGACAGCGCTCGACTACGCCGCGTCCCGCCAGGTGTTCGGCAAGCCGCTCAGCGGCTACCAGCTGACGCAGGGCAAGCTCGCCGACATGACGCTCGAGGTCTCCAAGGGCATGCTCCTCGCGCTGCACCTGGGGCGCCTCAAGGACGGCGCGGGCGTGAGCCCCGAGCAGATCAGCCTCGGCAAGCTCAACAACTGCCGCGAGGCCATCGCCATCGCGCGCGAGTGCCGCACGATCCTCGGCGCCAACGGCATCTCGACGGAGTACTCCCCCATCCGTCACGCCGGAAACCTCGAGTCGGTCATGACCTACGAGGGCACGAGCGAGGTGCACCAACTCGTCCTCGGCAATGCCCTGACGGGTCAGTCGGCGTTCCGCTGACTTGGTGCGCGCCACGCAGGGCCAGGTGAGTCACTTCGTGCTGGGTGAGTCAGTCCTGACTGACTCATCTGGCGCCAAGTGACTCACCGGCCTCTGGCTCGCGCCCACTCTTGGCACCGCACCCGACGGAGGCCACCGTTGTGTCCATGAGCATCGAGCCGCTGCGTGACGTGCGCAACCACTTCAGTGAGGTCGTGGATCGCGTCCACCAGCACCACGAACGCGTCACCGTGACCAAGAACGGCCGGCCCGTTGCCGTCGTCGTCAGCCCTGAGGACCTTTCAGCGCTGGAGGAGAACTTGGCGGTGCTCGCCGACGAGTCAGCCTTACGAGACATTCGCGACGGCGACGCCGCTTAGGCATCCGACGACGTCGTGCGTGGGGCGAACGCGATCCGCTCCTTGCGAAGCTGAAACGGCGATGGACTACGAGATCGCACTAGCCCCTGCGGCGGCTCGGGCCCTCCGCGAAACCCTGGCCGAAGCTGTCGCGGCGGCCGTCACCAAGTTCATCCTCGGTGCGTTGAGCGAGAACCCGCATCGCGTGGGCAAGGAGCTTCGACCTGCACTGGACGGTGTGTGATCCGCACGGCGAGGCACCTACCGCGTCCTCTACCGCATCGACGACTCGGCTCATGAGGTTTTCGTCCTGCGCATCGACACCGCAGAGACGCCTACCGCTGATGGTGGTGGCGCACCAGTGAGAGCTCATTCTCATGCCGGCACACCACCATCGTCGGAGGTCAGCTCAGCGGGTCGAGGATGCGCTTCAAGAACGCCTGGGTGCGCGCCTCGCGCGGGTGGTCGATGACCTGTGACGGCTCGCCGCGTTCGACGATGACGCCGCCGTCCATGAACAGCACCTGATCAGCGACGTCACGCGCAAACGCGATCTCATGGGTGACGACGATCATCGTGCGGCCCTCGTCGGCGAGTTCGCGCATGACGCTCAGCACTCCCCCGACGAGTTCGGGGTCGAGCGCTGACGTCGGCTCATCGAAGAGCAGCAGCTCGGGTGCGAGGGCCAGGGCGCGCGCGATGCCGACGCGCTGCTGCTGCCCACCCGAGAGTTGGTAGGGGTACTTGTCGGCCTGGTCGTCGAGACCCACCTTCGCGAGAAGCTCATGCCCGCGCGCGTCGGCGTCAGCCTTCGCGACGCCCTGCACGACGATCGGACCCTCGGTGACATTCTCGAGCACGCTCTTGTGCGGAAACAGGTTGTGCTGCTGGAACACCATGCCCGTCTTCGACCGCAGCGCACCGACACGTTTGGCAGCGTCACCCTTGGCTCGACCGTCACGCCCGCGCGGGACGTCGACGTAGTCGACCTCGGCGTCCCCGATGCGGACGACGCCCGCCTCAGGCAGGTCGAGCGCATTGAGCGAACGCAGCACCGTCGTCTTGCCCGAACCCGACGGGCCGAGCAACACCGTCACCGACCCCGACGGGACGGTGAAGTCGATGCCTCGAAGCACCTCGAGCGAGCCGAACGACTTCGTCAGACCACGGACGTCGACGAGGGCGTCCGTGGTCGAGGTCGACGCGGCCTCCGCGGAACGAGCGTCCCTGGGGCGGGCGGGTGTGGAACCGTGAGGAGTCATCGTGCGACGTGCCTTCCGAGTCGGTTTTCGAGCCTGCCCTGGACGAGGGAGAGGATGAAGCACAGAGCCCAGTAGATCGCGGCGGCGACACCGTACAGCTCGAGGAAGTCACCCGAGGGTGCGGCGGCGATCTGAGCCTGGCGGAACATCTCGGTGACGAGGATGGTCGAGGCGAGCGACGTGTCCTTGACGAGGGAGATGAGCGTGTTCGACAGGGGCGGGACGGCGACACGCAACGCCTGCGGCAGGATGATGCGCCGTAGCGCCGTCGCCCGGTTCATGCCGATCGTCTCCGCGGCCTCCCACTGCCCCTTCGGCACGGACAGGATGGCGGCGCGGATGATCTCCGCGGAGTACGCCGCGACGTTGAGTGAGAACGCGATGATGGCCGACGGCCATGGGCTGAGTTTGATCCCGAGCTGCGGCATGCCGAAGAAGATGATGGCGAGCTGCACGAGCAGCGGCGTGCCTCGGAAGATCGAGATGAAGATGCGCGCCGGCCAGGACAGGGCCGCGTTGGCGCTCATGCGTGCCAGCGCGACGCCCAGGGCGAGGACGAGGCCGATGGCGAACGACGCCGCCGTCAGCGGAATCGTGCCCTTGAGCGTCGCCACGAGCATCGGGCCGATGTTGTTCTTGATCGTGTCGGTGACGCTCGTGCCCTTTGCCTCCGTCTCGAAGTACTGGGCGTAGAGCTTCTTGCTCGTGCCGTCGGCGTTCATCTCATCGATGGCGGTGTTGATCGCGGGCGAGAGCTTGCTTCCCTTCTTCGTCGGGAAGACCTCTTGGCTGGTGTCGCTCGTGCGGCTCGCGATCTTGAGCCCTGAGTTCTCGTGCGTCGCGAGGTAGTACTTGACGGCGAGTTCGTCGTTGACGAAGGTGTCGACGCGCCCCTGTGAGAGCAGCTCGACAGCTTTGTCCATGCCGTCGACGGAGACGACGTTCGCCCCCGCCTTCTTCGCGACGCCTGCCCAGTCGGACGTGATGTTCTGCGCCGACTTCTTGCCCTTGATGTCGGCGAGGTTCTTGATCGACGAGCCATCCCTGACGACGACGACGCCGTGGCTCTCGACGTATGGCTTCGTCAGGTCGTACTTGGCGCGACGCTCAGCGTTGGCGCCGACCTGGTTGGCGATGACGTCGATACGGCCCGAGTCGAGGGCGGCGAACATCGAATCCCACTGCGTCTCGACGAACTCGACCTTGACCCCCAGCCGCTTGCCGACCTCGCGGAAGTAGTCGACGTCGTAGCCAGTGAGCTTGCCCCCCTGGTGGAACGAGAACGGAGCGTAGACGCCCTCGGTGCCGACCTTGATCGTGTCCGGCAGCTTGTCGTCGGTCTTCGTGACGGCAGGGGCCTGCTGCGCGGCGGCGGTGGTCATCGTCAGGCCACCCAGGAGAAGGGCTGCGACGAAGCTGAGGATCGCGACGAGGACGCTTCGGGCTCGCAGCACCCCGAAACGGTCACGGTTGGGCGTCTTCACGAGAGTCGAGATTACGCCCCGATTAAACAATCTCCTATTTCATGTCGCCTAACTCACCGTTATGCATCGATGGTGCAGACCGCCCGCGGGGGGCCTATCGGCGCCCCACTTCCAGCCGGCCTCGCGCGGCGCCCCTCACGCGGCCACCGGCGCCGTCGAAGAACTGCAAGAATCGCGGCATGACGCGACGCGTGCTGGGCGAGCTGGACCGATCGAAGCTCCTCAACGAACTGGAGCTGATGCCTGCGCCCGAGAAGCGCCGCATCGACGCCGCCACCGGCGCCGGCCGCATGCTCGACGACCCGCACGACCGCGACATCCAACGCGCCCGCGTCGCGCAGTTGCCCTGGGCGCGAGCGATGGGTGCGTTGGCCTTCACCGGCCTTGCCCTGATGCGCTGCTTGGACGTCGTCGATGGCCGTCGTTCGTGGTGGGACTGGCTCGCGGCCGCCTTCTTCACCGTCAATGCCGTCTTCTGGATTCGGCGCTGGTGGCTCATGCGTCGGCTCGGTCGGCAACTCGACGCCGTCGACGCGACCGGCCTCACGCTTGCGCGTAGCGCCCGACCCCGACGAGCATCTCGGCGATCTGCAGGGCGTTGAGCGCGGCGCCCTTGCGGATGTTGTCGCCGCACACGATGAAGTCGAGCGTGTGCGGGTTGCTCTCGACCTGACGCACGCGCCCGACCCACACGGGGTCGGTGCCAACGGCGTCGGCGGGCGTCGGCCAGTCGGTGCCGTTTTCGTCGGGCATGACGATCGCGCCGTTCGCGCCCTCGACGATGGCGCGGCGCGCGTCGTCGGGCTTGACCTTCTTGTCGAAGCTCACGTGCAGCGTCGACATGTGCGTCGTGACGATCGGCACCTGCACGCACGTGACGGCGACGCGCAGCTGCGGCAGCGCGAGCACGTCACGCAGTTCGTGCGCGATGTCGTTCTCCTCGCTCGACCAGCCGCCGCCGACGTGCTCACCCACCCAGGGCACGACGTTGCTGACGATCGGGGCCGGAAACGGTGAGTCGTCGGGCAGATCGGCGACGTAGCGGCGGACGTCACCGGGCATCTGGCCGATGCGCGGGTGGCCGGTGAGCGCCGATACCTCTTCATAGAGACGCTCCGCGCCCCGCTTGCCCGCGCCGGTGACGGCCTGCATCGACGTCGCCGTCACGTGCGTGAGGCTCCAGTGCTCGTGCAGCGTCGCGAGGACGGGAAGCATGACGATCGCGGGGCCCGACGGCATCGCGACGATGCCGCGGGGGTGCTCGAACGCCGCAGCCGCGTTGACCTCGGGCACGACGAGTGGGACGTCGTCGTCATCACGGAACGCGGCGGAGGTGTCGACGACGAGGCAGTCGGACGCCGTCGCGAACGGCGCCCACTTCGCCGACACGTCTGCGGGCGTCGCGAAGATGGCGACGTCGACGCCGGCGAAGCTCTCACTGTCGAGGGGTTCGACCTCGAGTTCGTCGACGCCGAACAGCATCCTGCGTCCGACGGATCGGTCGGAGCCGAAGAGACGCACGTCGTCCCACGCGTCCGCGCGCGTTGCGAGGACGTCGATCACCGCCTGGCCGACGAGCCCCGTGGGGCCGACGACGGCGAGGACGGGCCGTTCGGGCTGGTTCGCAGTCACGTTCCGAGCATAGGCGCCGTCACTGACGACGAACCCGTCCGCCTGCCCGGTTGACGCCAGATCGATTGGAAACTCACATGATTGGGCGAGATCGCACCCGCCGTCTGCACCGTTCGATCCCGTGGGCCCAACGCCTGGCGCACTTCTCGCCCCATCACCTGTGGCTTCACGTCCCGCCTGACCGCCCCACCCAACCCACGTTGCATGTGACCGAAAATCGCAGATGGGGACGAGATTCGCCGATGGGGACAGGAATCGCCGTTGGGGCGGGGGTCAGCCCGCGGCAGCGATGAGTTCGGCGATCTGCACCGTGTTGAGCGCCGCGCCCTTGCGCAGGTTGTCGTTGCTGATGAACAGCGCGAGACCCTTGCCGTCGGCGACGGAGGCGTCCTGGCGGATGCGTCCGACGTAGCTCGGGTCCTTGCCTGCGGCGACGCGCGGCATCGGCACGTCGGCGAGTTCGACGCCGGGGGCGTCGGCGAGCAGGTCACGAGCTTCCTCGGGCGTGATGGCGCGCTCGAACTCTGCGTTGACGCTGAGCGAGTGACCGCTGAACACCGGCACGCGCACGCACGTGCCGGACACGGCGAGCTCGGGCAGGTCGAGGATCTTGCGCGATTCGTTGCGCAGCTTCTGCTCCTCGTCCGTCTCGTTCGTGCCGTCGTCGACGATCGAACCGGCCATGGCGAGCACGTTGAACGCGATCGGCGCGACGTACTTGTTCGGCGCGCCGAGGTCGACGGCCTCGCCGTCGAGCGCCATCTTCTCCATGTCGGCCTCGGCGGCCTTGCGGATCTGCCCGGCGAGTTCGGCCACCCCGGCGACGCCCGATCCGGAGACGGCCTGGTACGTCGAGACGACGAGACGCATCAGCCCCGCGGCGTCGTGCAGCGGCTTGAGCACCGGCATCGCGGCCATCGTCGTGCAGTTCGGGTTGGCGATGATGCCCTTGGGCGTGTTCGCGATCTGCTCGCCGTTGACCTCACTGACGATGAGCGGCACCTCGGGGTCGCGTCGCCACGCCGAGGAGTTGTCGATGACGGTGACGCCCGCCGCCGCGAACTTCGGTGCGAGCGCCTTCGACGTGTCGCCGCCCGCGGAGAAGATCGCGACGTCGAGGCCGCTCGGGTCAGCGGTCGCCGCGTCCTCGAGGGTGTAGTCGACGCCCTTGAACGTCAGCGTCTTGCCCGCACTGCGCGCCGACGCGAACAGCCGCAGGCTCTTGATCGGGAAGTTCCGCTCCTCGAGCAGTTGCAGGACGACGCGGCCGACCTGGCCTGTCGCGCCGACGACGCCGAGATTCAGTTCCTTGTTCATGGGTGACGTTCCTTTCGCGCGGCCAGACGTCGAGCGTCCCCGCTGTGATGATGGCGTCGCGTCGTCAGCACCGGGTGCCGTTCCGCGATTGCAGACGTTGCCCGTCAGCGGCCGGTGCCGGCGTAGACGACGGCCTCGCCGTCGGCGTCGAGCCCGAATGCGGTGTGGACGAGGCGGACGGCTTCGTCGAGTTCGTCGCTGCTCGTCACGACCGAGACGCGGATCTCGGACGTCGAGATCATCTCGATGTTGATGCCGGCGTCGGCTAGCGCCTGGAACAGCGTCGCCGAGATGCCCGGGTTGGAGCGCATGCCGGAGCCGACGAGCGACAGCTTGCCGATCGTGTCGTCGTAGTGGAGTCGGTCGAAGCCGAGTTCGTCCTTCATCGCGTTGAGGACGGCGACACCCTTGGGCGCTTCGTCCTTCGGCACGGTGAAGGAGATGTCGGTGCGCTTGTCCTCGCCGGCGGAGACGTTCTGGACGATCATGTCGACGTTGAGGCCCGCGCCCGCGACGGCGCGGAAGACGGCGGCTGCGCGCCCGGGTGAGTCGGGGATGCCGACGATCGTGATCTTTCCTTCGCTGCGGTCGTGCGCGACGCCGGCGATGATCGGGTCTTCCACGGTGTCTCCTTCTTTGTCGTTGACGACCCAGGTGCCCTCGTGGTGGCTGAAGGAGCTACGCACGTGGATGGGGAGGTCGAATCGGCGGGCGTACTCGACGCAGCGCAGCATGAGCACCTTCGCGCCCTGTGCCGCCATCTCCTGCATCTCCTCGTTGGTGATTCGGTCGATCTTGTGGGCCTTCGGCACGATGCGCGGGTCGGCGGTGAAGATGCCATCGACGTCGGTGTAGATCTCGCACACGTCGGCCTTGATGGCGGCGGCGAGCGCGACGGCCGTCGTGTCCGAACCGCCGCGTCCGAGCGTCGTGATCTCGTTCGTGCTCTGGCTGACGCCCTGGAACCCGGCGACGATGACGATGTGCCCCTCGTCGACGGCCCGCTGGATGCGGCCGGGCGTCACGTCGATGATCTTCGCCCTGCCGTGCACCTCGTCGGTGATGACGCCCGCCTGGCTGCCGGTGTAGCTGCGCGCCGAATGGCCGAGGTTCGCGATGGCCATGGAGACGAGCGCCATCGACATGCGCTCCCCCGCCGTCAGCAGCATGTCCATCTCGCGCGCCTGCGGCGCGGGGCTGACCTGCGCGGCGAGGTCGAGCAGCTCGTCCGTCGTGTCGCCCATCGCGGAGACCACGACGACGACGCTGTTGCCCGCCTTCTTCGTGTCGACGATGCGTCGCGCGACACGCTTGATGCTGTCGGCGTCGGCGAGGGACGAACCGCCGTACTTCTGGACGATCAGGCTCACGGTGTTGCTCCGGGGGTCGACTTCGGTCGGTCACGGCGAGTCTAGGCACTGCGCCCTGCAGGCTCGCTGAGCGCTCAGATACTGGTTCTGCGTCCGCGACGGGCGCCATATGACCAGGTGTCGGCCGATACGAGCGGAATGGTCGAACCTGAGCGATCTGCCGCTCGTGTTCGACCATTTCGCTCGTATTCGTCGGGCCGAACTCATGTTCGTCGAGGCGGCACGCCCGCGACGAAGGATGCGTCACATCACGGGGCGTCAGAACACGAGGACGCGGCGGCCCTCGAAGGCACGGCCGAGCGTCACCTCGTCGGCGTATTCGAGATCGCCGCCGACAGGCAGGCCGGATGCGAGGCGGCTCACCGTCACGCCCATCGGTCCGATGAGGCGCGCGAGGTAGCTCGCCGTCGCCTCACCCGTGTGGTTCGGGTTGGTCGCGATGATGATCTCCTCGAGCGACGTGTCGCTGAGGCGCGCCATGAGCTCGGTGATGTGCAGGTCGCCCGGGCCGACGCCCTCGATCGGGTTCAACGCACCGCCGAGCACGTGGTAGCGCCCGCGGAACTCGCGGGTGCGTTCGATCGCGACGACGTCCTTGCTCTCCTCGACGATGCAGATGAGCGCCGGGTTGCGCTGCGGGTCGGCGCACACACGACACAGGTTCGTCTCGGCGACGTTGAAGCACACCTCGCAGAAGTGCACTGTCTCCTTGACCTTGAGCAGCACCTCCGCGAGACGCTGAACGTCATCGGCATCCGCCTCGAGCAGGTGGAACGCGATGCGCTGCGCCGACTTCGGCCCGACACCGGGCAGCCGACCGAGCTCGTCGATGAGGTCTTGAACCACGCCTTCATACACGATCGGCAAGCCTACGCGTCACCGGTGACAACCCCAATCGAGCGCGCGGGGCGTAGGTCAGCGTCGCGGATCGAGCAGCTTCGTCACCACCCGGCGATAGCCTGCGCCGATAGCGGGTGCCGCCACGCGGGTGACGAAAGCGGCGGCGGGGCGAAGGCGACCCGGCACCCACGGCAGGGTGATGCTCTGCGCCCAGGCGACCTCTGCACCGCCGTCGAGGTCCCGCTCGCCGTCGGGCCCGGCGGCCCGGCGCACCGGGGTGATCTCGACCGTCACGACACCGCCGAGGAGGCGACCGACCTTCTCGAACACGACGCGCCGGCCGGCTTCTATCTCCCGGACGACCATGACGTCGTCGAAGCCAAGCGGCCCGAGCCGTGTCCGCGCGACGTAGCGTGACCCGACGACTGCGTCCTCGGGAGCCGGCCCGCGACCCGTGGTGAACGGCACGACCTCGCCGTGCGCCGACACGTCGACGACGCGCCGCCATGCCTCATGCGGCGCCAACGCCGTGTCGATCCTGAAGGCGAACCCTGCTCGTCCCATGCGTCCCATCATTCTTCTCACTCGCCCACTCTCCATCGCGCCCCGCTCTTGCTGACGTCTCCCGCGTGACTGGTTCTTGCTGACGCGTCTCCCGTGCGGCGGCCCGCTCTCACTGCCGCGTCTTTGTCGCGTCCTGCTCTTGCTGGCATGTCGCCGTCGCATCCCGCTTGTGCTGACGCGCCCCGCGAGCCGGCCCGTGGCCTACGGCCCGGTAGAACCCGGGCCAAGGCCTGGCATCCGTGACGGTCGCGCCACGCAGCGCTGCCACGACTTTCGTCAGCCCGTGTCAGGTCAGTTCGCGTCAGGGCCTTCTTCCTTGATGACCGTGCCGCCCAGTACCGACTTGATGATCGGCAGCCCGACGGCGTCGGAGTTCTCGATGTCCTCGTCGTCGACGCTCGCCGACGCATCATCGAAGCGGCCGCGCCCGCCCCGCTCGGCATCCTCCTGACGCTGCGCGGCCTCCCGCGCCGCCTTCTCGGCGCGCTGACGCGGCGTCAGCGCGCGCCCGTCGTCGACGGCGCCCTGCGTCGGCTGCGGCGCAGGCGCAACGCTGCCCGCCGCCGCCGAGTCGTGGGCCGCCTCGGCCTGCCCATCGCCGGCGCGCTCGCGAGCACCGGCTCGATCGCTCTCGCCCGAACGAGGCGGCAGCGGATCGTAGACGGCCTCGACGTCGGTCTCGGGCTCGTCCTCCATCCAGTCAGGAATGGGCTCCCCCGCGCTCGAGGGCGCACCCGCACTGTCGTCGACACCACTGGCACCGACGCCGCTGCTGGTGCCGCCGTTGTCAGCCGGCGACGCCTCGACCGAGCGCCCCGAAGGATTCGCGCCCACCCTCGCGACGCCACCGGACGCGTCGCCCCTGTTCGAGGCGCCGTTGGCCGATCCCTGGTTCCGCGAGGATTCGTCCGCAGAACCGTGGCCGGCTCCGCGCATGCTGGGAGACGCGTCGTCGTTCGCCCATGACGGCGCCGGGCCGGCCTGCGCGCCCCAGTCGCCGCGCGAATCCGAACCCCACGCGCTGCTCTGCGCGGCGGCAGCCGCGAGGCCTGCGTCCTGGCGCGGCGAATCAGCCTCACGCGGCGCGACGCCCTCGGCGGGGTCGCCGGCCCGCGCCGGATCGACGCGGGCATGGCCGCCCTGCGCCCCGTTCCAACCGGTGCGATCGCGCCACCCACCGGGGCGTCCCTGGCCCTGACGACCCTGCTGCGGCGCAGCGGAGCGCGCTCCTCCCGAGGCGGGATCGCCCCACGCGTTCTGGCCGGACGCATCCTGCGTCGCACCACGCGAACCACCATCATGGCCCGGGCTGCCCTGGCGGCGAGCGTCAACACCCTCGCCACGGTGAGAGCCTGCTGGCACGTTCACACGCCCGTCAGCCGCCCCACCGGCGGACGATGAAGGATCGATCGACGCGCTGAACTGCGCCATCTCGTCGAACTGCGACCTGTCGTCGGGCGGCGCGTCATGCGGCGCGGGCTCGTCACCCCACGACCCGCCATCCGATGCGCCAGACTGCCCGCCATCCCCCTGGGGTCGGGACGAACCCTGTGCCCCCGAGGGGGCAGCGTTCGGCGACGACCATCCCCGCGCAGACTGCTGCGCGTTCGGCACCTCACCCGCGGGCGACGCGTTCGGCGACGACCACGTCTGGCGCGGCTGCGCAGCGTTGGCCGCCCCCTGATGACCCCCGCCCTGACCCGACGGCGCCGCGGCACCGGCCGTCATGGCGCGGGCTTCGACGGCGACGTCGACGCCGATCGCCTCGATGAGCGCCTGACGCACGACCTCCATGTGCTGCCCGCGACTCATCGTGCCGGCGAGGCCCTCGCTCGTCGCGCCCAGGATCAACCGGCGCCCGTCGAACTCGGCCACCTGAGCGTTCTGACTGAGCAGCGTCCACGTGACGCGCTTGATGCGGAAGATGCGGTCGAGCACATCGGGCCACGCCCGACGGATGTCGTCTGTGCTCATGCCTCCGCGCGCCGGCTGACCGCTCTCGCGCTCGCCGGAACCCTGCTGCGGCGACGACGCGCCGCCGGACTGCTGCGTCGCATCGAAATCACGCTGCGCGCGCTCTCGCTCGGCCTCGCTCACGCCTCCCGTGACGCTCTGCGGCTGCTCGACCCGCGCGTCGTCGCGCGCGGCCGCAGCGGCCCGCTGACCCTGCTCGGGTGCGGCCTCGCCGTGACCTGCCGGGCGAGAGGCACCCGACTGACCCGCGCGACCATCCCCGCCCTCAACGCCGGCGGTGTCAGCACGACCACCCCCCGCCCCGGCACCCGGCGCGCGAGACAGATCGTCACCTGTTGACGAGTTCTCCTGCGCTGCACCGGCACTCGGGCTCTGCCACCTCGGTGCCGTCGCCGGCTGAGGAGCGCCCGCCGCCCCTGTCACACCCGCCGTCGCCGATGCGGCGTCCTCGGCGGAACCGCCCGAGCGTCCTGCCCCGTCAGCACTCGCACCCACCCCAGAGGCCGCGCCGGCGCTCGCGCCGACCCCGCCCTGCGTCGGCGCCGACGCACCGGCGGGAGGCATCGCCGGCGCATGTGGCACCGGCCCCGCGGCAGCACGAGGCGGCAGTTCGCCCATGTCTAGGCGACGTTCCATCCGGTCGAGTCGCGCCGCATACCCGTCGAGACCCGCGATGCCGGGCAGCAGCACGCGCGCGCACATGAGTTCGAGCTGCAGGCGCGGCGACGTCGCACCCGTCATCTCCGTCAGGCCCGCATTGATGACGTCCGCCGCGCGCGACAGTGCCCCAGCACCGAACGAGGCCGCCTGCGAGCGCATGCGCTCCAGCTGGTCCTCCGGCACCGAGCGCAGCACGGCGCCCGCACCCTCGGCCACGGCCGCGACGACGATGAGGTCGCGCAGACGTTCGAGCAGATCCTCGACGAACCGTCGCGGGTCGGCGCCCGATTCGACGACGCGGTCGATCTGCCGGAAGACCGCCGCCGAGTCACCGGCCGCGAACGCCTCGATGATGCCGTCGAGCAGTTCGTCATCGGTGAAGCCGAGCAGGCTCGCGGCGCCGGCGTACGTCAGCCCCTCGGGCCCCGACCCGGCGATGAGCTGGTCGAGCACCGACAGCGAGTCACGCACCGAACCCCCACCCGCGCGCGTGACGAACGACAGCACGCCCGGCTCGTACGCGACGCCCTCGGCGTCGAGCAGCGTCTCCATGTAGTCGCTCAGCTTCTTCGGCGGCACGAGGCGGAACGGGTAGTGGTGCGTGCGCGAGCGGATCGTGCCGATGACCTTCTCCGGCTCGGTCGTCGCGAACACGAACTTCACGTGCTCCGGCGGCTCCTCGACGATCTTGAGCAGCGCGTTGAAGCCCTGCGGCGTCACCATGTGCGCCTCGTCGATGATGTAGATCTTGTAGCGGCTGCTCGCCGGGCCGAACGACGCGCGCTCACGCAGGTCACGCGCGTCGTCGACACCACCGTGCGAGGCCGCGTCGATCTCGATGACGTCGACGCTGCCGGCACCGCCACGAGCGAGCGCCACGCACGAGTCGCACACCCCGCACGGCGTCGGCGTCGGGCCCTGCTCGCAGTTGAGGCAACGCGCGAGGATGCGCGCCGACGTCGTCTTGCCACACCCGCGCGGACCACTGAACAGGTACGCGTGATTGACGCGCCCCGTCCGCAGCGCCTGCATGAGGGGTTCGGTGACGTGCTCTTGGCCGATGACGTCGGCGAACGTCTCGGGGCGGTAGCGGCGGTACAGGGCCGTTGTCATGCGAGCAACACTAGTGGCGCGCACCGACAACCCCGAGATTCCGCGGAGAACGCCCTACGAACAGGCCGATCACGCCTCGTCCGACCACCCGTCCAGGGCCGCCCGGAGCGCCGACCACCCCACGATTACCGCCCTCGCAGCGTCCCCGGTAGACTCATGCCAAGCCCCCCGCGTGGTGGTACCTCTCCGAACTCCCCCAGGGCAGGAATGCAGCAAGGGTAGG
>ERZ1023324.397-NODE-397-length-18320-cov-8.602956_pt1 | contig 18320 bp, 16 predicted proteins | sample MGYA00520886_ERZ1023324 | MGnify/ENA primary metagenome ERZ1023324 (study PRJEB32759, sample SAMN07749864) | skin metagenome | biome: transportation; feature: city; material: polyester macromolecule | host: Homo sapiens | place: Hong Kong:KT line | collected...
TGGTAGTGTGGTTCGCCCATGTGAGAGTAGGTCATCGTCAGCTCCCTATTCCAAACCACCCTCTTTATTCGTTTAAAGGGGGTGTTTTTTTGCTTTGTGGGTTTGCAACAATCTAAGTTATGAATATTGGTAATTAAAAAATTGGGATGAAAGCCTTCTAATAAAGGCTTCCATTTCAAACATCTATGCCAAAATTAATCGATTTTTTCTACATTAACTTTCATATCTTTTAACTCAAATGGCGCGAAGAAAGTCGCAAAAGCAACATCCGCAGCATCCCTTCCATAACCTAAAATCACACGACCGCCTTTTGGCGCAGATTGCGTGGCGTCAAATGTGTACCATCGATCGCCAATAAAAACCTCATACCATGCATGTAAGTCCATTGGGTCAAGTTGATATAAGTAGCCAACCACCATGCGAGCGGGCATATCTAATGCCCGTGACAGGCTAATACCCAAATGGGCAAAATCACGACAGACGCCTTTTTTATGTTGCCAAGTGTCTAGTGCTGTGGTCTCTGCTGTACTACTCCCATATTGGTAAGTAAAGTTTTGGTGAATATAGGCGCAAATTGCCGCCGCTTTGTCATAACCTTCGGCAAAATCTTGGGTTATCATTTGGACTTCTTGAAGTAGAAATTCTGGCAGACAATAGCGACTGGGTAACAAATATACCATCGTATCTGAAGGCAGCTGCTCAATCGGTGTTTTTGGCATACCGGGTGCGACGTCTATCCATTCGCTAGTATATAGCTCAACTGTTAGGCTAACTTGGTAATCCCCCATCGGAAATAAAACCCTGTCACATAAGTTACCAAAATTGTCGTTATAGCTTGTAACTGCTAGGGGTGGCGTGACTTGCCATTCTTCTTGAGTGATGTGCTGTGCTAACCCTGATTGCGGTCGTAGTAGAAACACCGCAGGGGTTGGCTGAGAAAAGTGATAATCGAGTTGGCAAGTGGCGCGTAATTTCATCATAGATTCTTCATCAAATAAGGTGACAACACTAACTAAAAAATGCAAGGTGGAGTGATTGCTGCAAAAAAATAGCAGAAGGCTTAGAATTTATGCCATTATCATTAAAATGGCAATCAATATTTATAGATTTTATTTGCACTTAAATTCGCATGATTCAAAGCTTGTTTATCAACGGCTATCAATGCTCGCGGCAGTAGATATTGTGAAAATTATAGGATTAATCTATGGTAGAATGAGAAAATTTTTATAACCCATTACCATCATGACATCACCTAGTTCAAATCAGCGTCCTGATAAGTTTGCTAGCCATTTAGCCAACCATTTAGATGGGTATGCCGCGCAGACCAAGGGAAAAACGGGTCTCAAACGTATCATCAATGCCGCAGGTTACTCAAAAGATGGTTTGGTTGCGGCGTATCAAAATGAAGCGGCTTTTCGACAGGTTGCATGGCTCAATAGCATTTTATTAGTTGTGCTGATTTTTTTACCTTTTATGATGCCGATTAAAATGATACTGGTGTTTTCATCGTTTTTTTCTCTCATCGTTGAGTTGTTTAATACCGGTATTGAAGCGTCAATTGACCATACATCGACAGAACGTCATCCGTTGGCAAAGATTGGTAAAGATGTAGGTTCTGCCGCGCAGCTATTAGCCTTGACGATGCTGTTTTTGTTATGGATGATGGCGCTATATACGACTTTTATTAATTTCTATTAATCAATGATGGGCTAATTTTGCAATTGAGTAGAACCAATTTTCTATGAGCATCTATATCGGAACAGGGGGATACAGTGATACGGATTTTTTGGGAATCCTATATCCTGCTGACACCAAAAAAACCGAATTTTTAACCGAGTATAGTCGTCATTATGCCACTGTTGAAATCAATAGTAGCTTCTATGCGCCTTTAGGTCGAAAAGCGTATGAAGGTATGCTCAAAAAATCCAACGGAAAGCTAAAATTTTCGATTAAGATTCACCAAGATTTTACCCACCGATTAACCGCCACTGCAGAGACCGCGCAAGCTTTTTTGCAGGCGATTGAACCTATCTTGACGGCAGATTGCTTGGCTGCGTTATTGATTCAATTTCCGCATGGTTTTGATAGAACGGTGGCACATCGTCAGTATTTGGCAACCTTGACCAGTTGGTTTGATGGGTTACCATTGGCGATAGAGTTTCGCCACCAAAGCTGGCATATCCCGCAAGTTTACGCCAGTTTTCAGCAGCAAAATTTGATTTGGTGTAGTGTGGACTACCCAAATATTCATGGTTTACCGCCCAGTCGGCTGTTGTTTACTAGCCGCATCGGTTATTTACGCATGCATGGGCAAAACTTAGACTGGTGGGATGCCCATTCGGCGGCCGAGCGGCATGATTATCGCTACAGTAATGTAGAAATGCAAGCTTGGGCAAAGACCATTGCCAATCAACAAGCCAATTTTGATACCTTGTATATTTACTTTGAAAATACGGTAAAAGGTCACGCGGTGTATAATATTGAGATGCTCACACAAGCGCTCATAACCGAAGGTATCACAGTCGTCAGTCCGTTGATAGCAAATGATGAATAACTAAACAGCCACTATCAACAAAATCATTCACTTGAAAATGTAATTTTTGCTATCATAAACAGTTTTACTTTTCATCATTTAAATTTCTAATTTGGAAGCATGGTTAAGCGGTATGACTGATTTTGCGATTGGACAACGTTATCTGTCGGATACAGAGAATGAATTGGGGCTGGGCGTCGTCGTGCTCGTTGATGAACGCTGCGTGCATATTTTGTTCCCGCAAAGTGAAGAAACGCGTGTGTATGCCAAGACATCGGCGCCTTTGTCGCGTGTGACTTTCAAAGTCGGGGATACCATACATGACCAAGATGGCGCATCGTATGTGGTCAGCGATTTTGAAGAGACCAATGGCGTCTATAAATACTCGGTTGAAGGTCATGACCGTGCGATTATGGAAACGCGCCTTGCGGCTAATATTAATTTGGCAAAACCACTTGAGCGCTTGCTTGCCAGTCGTATCCACCAAAATGATTGGTACGAACTGCGCCAAGAGCTACTGCGTACCCAAGCCTATTTGGCGTCTCATCCACTAAGAGGCTTGATGGGTGCACGTGTCGATATTATTGAGCATCAGCTGTATATCGCCCATGAAGTAGGTAAACGTATCGCGCCGCGCGTGCTGCTTGCCGATGAGGTAGGGCTTGGCAAGACGATTGAAGCGGGTCTCATTATTCACCAGCAACTCATCACCGGCAAATCTGAGCGTATTTTGATTTTGGTACCTGATAGTTTGCAGTACCAATGGATGATTGAAATGCGTCGCCGTTTCAATCTTGAGTTTGCGATTTTTGATTTGGTCAGAACCGCAGCGATTGCAGAGCATGACCCTGAGCAAAATCCTTTTACCACTGAGCAGTTGATTATTGCCAGTATTGATTTGCTACTTGACCATGAAGATTTGCATGAAAAAGCCTTGGAAGCGGGGTTTGATTTGCTGGTTGTGGATGAAGCGCACCATCTGCATTGGGACAGTGAGCAAGGGGGCAATGACAAATACGATTTGGTTGAAGATTTGGCTGAACAAACCGCAGGTGTTTTGTTACTCACAGCAACCCCTGAGCAGTTAGGTTTAGAAAGCCATTTTGCGCGGTTACGATTGTTAGATCCCAATCGTTTTAATGATTTAGACGACTTTATCGATGCAGAAGAAAATTTTGCGCAAACCGCAGCAATTGCTGAGGTGTTATTGAGTGACCAATCGCTATCAGATAACCAAAAATCAGCGTTAGCTCAGTTGTTAGGTCACGACATCAGTGATGACGAGCAAGGTCGTGCGCGCGCCATCAATGAATTGTTAGATCGTCATGGTACTGGTCGTGTGCTATTTCGCAACACCCGTGAGAGCGTGTCTGAGCTTATTTCTGGCTTCAAAGGTCGGCGCTCAATGGCGTACCCGCTGCCGCTCCCGATAAGTTGGCAAGACAGTTATCACACCCAAGGTAAATTGCGCGAACAATTATGGCCAGAAGAGTTACAGCCCGATGGCAGTTGGCTGGAACAAGACCCGCGGGTGCCTTGGCTGGTTGATTTGCTTAAAAACACCTTAAAACATCAAAAGGTGCTACTGATTGCGCGCAGTGGGGCAACGGTTGAGAGTTTAGAGGCAGTATTACGATTGCATGCGGGCATTAAAACCGCGATTTTTACTGAGCAGATGACCCTACTGGAGCGCGACCAAGCGGCTGCGTATTTTGCCGATATTGAAGGCGCGCAAGTATTGTTGGCGTCTGAAATTGGCTCTGAGGGGCGTAATTTTCAGTTTGCCAGTGATTTGGTGTTGTTTGATTTGCCCGCCAATCCTGATACATTAGAGCAGCGGATTGGCCGCCTTGACCGTATCGGTCAGCAAAACGAGATTACCATTCATGTGCCTTTTGTCGAAGGCACGGCAACTGAACGTATGTACCGCTGGTATAACGAAGCGCTAAATATTTTTAACCAAATCTCACCCACGGCGCAAACCGTTCAAGAGCAGTTTATTGTGGATTTAAAACCGCTACTTGAAGGGCAAAAAGTCGAAGATGAGGGTCAAGAAATTACTTTAGATCAGTTGATTGAAGAAGGCAACGCCCAGCGCATCGCACTAGAAGCAGCCATGCAAGCAGGGCGTGACAGACTGCTTGAATACAATTCTTGTCGCCCGCGTGTGGCCAGTAAAATCGCTTACACCATGCGTGATTTTGATGATACCCACATGTTGCCACGTTTGTTTGAACGCTTTATGTCGTCCATCAATATGGAATATAGTGGACAGCGTGATGGCTCATTGATGCTGCATCCGAGCGATGAAGTGCAAGTGCAAGGACTGGCCGTACCTGAAGATGGTATGACCTTGACCTTTGAGCGTGACCAAGCGTTACTACGCGAAGACATGGAATTTATGACTTATGAGCATCCTTTGATGCAAAGTATCTTTGAAACGGTCAACGCAGGCACGTTTGGTAATACCACGGTTGCAACTTTACAAAGTAATGCCATGCCTGAAGGACTGGTATTGGTCGAAGTCAATTTTCGTGTTGAAGCGATTGCGCCAAAGCTACTTAATTTACCCGCATTTTTGCCAAAGCCGCTCATTCGGGTGTTTTTAAGCCAGCAAGGGACTGATTTTAGCGATAAAATTGCGCCTGATATGATTGTGTCGCATATTCATCGTTTGGATAAAACCCGAGCGCGTCAAGTCATCAAAGCGCGTAAAGACATCATCGAAGTGCGCTATGAGCAAGCAGTAGCATTGGCAAACCAGCAATTACCTGCGATAAGTGAGCAAGCCAAAGAGGTATTTAATCAGCGTTATGAACGTGAAGTGGAGCGCCTGCAATATTTGCAATCCATCAATCCGAATGTACGAGACGCAGAAATCAATCAATTAAAACGTTTGCAAGAACAGGGCTTACATGCCCTAGGTCATTTATCCTTAATTCCTGATAGTATCCGTGTGCTAGTCGCTGTCAAGCCCGCTTAATTGTTTTGAATTTAGGTTAATTTAGGTTAAAGGTCAGCTTATATTAGGCTGACCTTTGTTATATGTTTGCATTTTCCATTTTTTGGTTAAGACCAGTTGCCAGGTCTAGTTATCAGGCTTAGTTAGCAAAGCTAGTTATTTACACCTCAGGATTCACCACACTCATACTAAATTTAAGTCCGATACTAATCAGTACAATCGCCAGTGGCAACAGCACCATCGCAATGCGTTGGGTTTTATGCCTGACAGGCGGCTCCTTACTGACTTTAGATAATAAAAAACATAGCATACCCGCGACCAATGTCAAAATCCCTAGACCTAAACAAAGAAAACCTAAATAATTCATCTGTTTACCCATTACCCATACTGATATGTTTGACGGGTTTAAATTACATACGACGACCCATCGATATTTGTTGAAACATGATTGTTGCCTCAGACAACTTTGATTATAATCTAACAAGACTCATAGGACATGGGATTTATTTTTAGCCGCAATACAAGGATGGTGATATGAGTGGCTCAACGATACAGACTTTGGACATACAACATCTACACCAGCCCCCGTTTGATACACTAAGCGCTCAGCAGCGAACCCATCTGCAGCAGCACAGTAAAATCGTCTATTTGGACAACTTACAGCCTATACCCACTGGATGGCAAGGGGATTTTTTTATTATCCTTAAAGGCTTTGTTCATCAATTACAAGGCGATGCGTTGATTTCTACCTTAAATGCAGGCGATTGGTTTGATACCAAGGTCAGGCAAAACGGCGTGTTCAACTTTATCACCCAGCAGCAAAGTCTGATGTACCGTATCGATGGGCAAGTGCTAAGCGCAATCACCGAGCAAAATCCCACCTTAAAAAACGCCTTGTTTGCCGATGTCGCTGCCCGTCTCAACCATCACCAAGCCCGCCTTGCCCAAAGTGAAAGTCAAAAACTGCTATATCAACCGATTGCCAATTTGGGGCAGCATATCAAACCGCCGCATTTTGTCGATGATACGGCAACGCTTTATGAAGCCACGATGGCGATGAACCAATTTGACATCAAGCATATTTTGGTTAAGTCACAAGCGCGAATGAGCGAAGCAGAGCGTGACAAACTCATCGCACAAGGCGTTGAAAAATCCACCATTGCAGCGTATGTCGAGCGCATCGGTATTTTTACCCAAACCGATGTGTGCCGAGCGATTGGACAAAAAGTTGATTTTGCCACCACGCCTGTGCTGGACTTTACCAATTTTAAAATCCATACCGTGCATCAATCGCAAGATGTCAGTGAAGCCTTGCTAACCATGCTACAAACTCGTACCCACCGTTTACCCATTATTGACAGTCAAGGTCAAATCATTGGGATTTTGGGGCAAACTGAATTACTGAGCTTTTTAACCAACCATTCCAATCTTATTGTTGCTCGTATTGAGCAAGCGCAGAGCCTAGAGGATGTTGCGGTGGCGGTGGAATTGATTGGTAAATTTATCCGTGAGCAGCACGCCAGCGGCATCAAAATCCATGTTATCAGCCGTATGGTGCAAAGCTTGAATTTACAAGTGTTCGCCAAGGTATGGCAGCTGATTGTGCCTGCTATCACCTTCTACAATACCTGTCTGTTTGTGATGGGCTCAGAAGGGCGTGGTGAACAAATCTTGCGTACTGACCAAGACAATGCGCTAATTATCCGCAATGGTTTTAAAGATGACAATCTGCCCAGCTATGCCGCGCAGTTCAATGAGGCATTGGCGAACATGGGTTATCCCTATTGTGATGGCAAGATTATGCTTAGCAACGAGCGTTGGCGAAAAACTTCAACCGCCTTTGAAAAACAAATCACGGCATGGTACGTGAGTGGCAGTAGTGAAGATATGATGTGGATTGCGACCTTAGTCGATGCGCATTTTGTTTGCGGCGATATTAAGCTCTTTGAGCAGCTGCAAAAACATTGGCAAGTCAGCGCGCAAAATGTGGCGACTAGCAACTTTATCAACCGTTTCGCCAAACCAATTCTACAATTTGGCGATAGCAGTGGTTGGTGGCAAAAATTTGTCGGTGCCAGTGAAACCGATATTGACCTAAAAAAAGCAGGGATATTCCCGATTGTCCATGGCGTGCGAGCCTTGTCACTGGAATATCATATCACTGATACCAACACCAGAAACCGGCTGCAGCAGCTGGCACAGCAACACGTGCTAGATGATACCATGGCGCAAAATCTGGCAGAAGCACTGGATTTTTTTATGGCAAAACGACTGGATGTGGCATTGACCACACAGGATAGAACAGCGCGAGCGGTAAATCCCAATCACTTATCAGCACTGGAAAAAGACTTGTTAAAAGAATGTTTGGCGATGGTCAAAGATTTTAAAACCTTTATTACCCATCATTATCGCCTAGATATTTTTTAACTAAGTAGATATTTTTTAACTAAATAGATAGCGTTAATTGCCTAGAGAAAAGCCATGTTTCATCGCATCAAAAATCTGTTCGACGGTCAAAAACTTGAGCGACAAAAACAGCGACTCACTAAGCCTGAGTATGCCTATCTGTTTGATACCCCGCTATCTAAAGTCGCCAATGAGTGGGTGAGCCTAGACCTAGAAATGACCGGGCTAAATGCCAAACAAGATTATATTTTAAGTGTCGGTGCAGTACAGGTACGCAAAGAAAGTAACGGGTTTGTGATTGATACCGATAGCGCGCTGTCCTTGGTATGCCGTCCGCCTGTGATGCCCACCCACGACACCATTGTGATTCACGGATTAAGACCGATAGATGTCGACAATGGCTTATCGTATGACGAGATGCTCACCCAATTATTGCCAATGCTTAAAAACCGTCCGATAATTGGGTTTTGTGTGGACATGGATATGGCGTTTTTAAATGCCATTGCCAAACCGTTTTTGGGGGTGGAACTGGCTAATAAACTTGTCGATGTCAGTCGCTTGTATCAACAAAATCAGCATCGACATGACCCCAGCCAAGTTGGGCAGTTACCACACCTCAATCAACTGCTAGAAGAATACCAAATCCCGCGATTACCTGCCCATAATGCCTTGAATGATGCCATCATGACTGCCATGTTGTTTACCCACCTGATGAAGTCATAGCAGGCTTATGCAGGCATACATAAAAAAACTCTCATCATGAGAGTTTTTTATTTAAAAATGACTTTATTTTTTACTAGCAGCGGCGTCTGCGCCTTTTGGCTTGATGCCTGCTTCCTCAGTTAATTGCATCAACATGGTACGGGCTTCTTCAGCGGATTTTTGCGCTTTTTCCATTGACTTAGCAATTTCTGGATTGGTCTCTGGGGTTGCCGTTGGTTTTTTGATTAAAGCCGCCGTACCGGCACGGCTATTGGTAATACTTTCAACCATTTTATCGCGGGTTTGTGCGACACGGGGGTCATTAAATTTTAATTTGTTGAGCGTGGCTTTTTGCAAATCTAACTGTGCCACCACTTCTTTAAAGAAAGCTTGTTGGTCAGCAGGCGTTTTGGCGTTTTGCATTTTTTTTGCCATTTCTGCTTGTTTGGCTTGGGTATTGCGGTCAAGCTCGTTTAAGGTTTTAAATAGCTGAGTCAAATCTGCTTTTAGGGCAAGATTAGGGGCCGCAGCCGCGGCATTATTGGCGGCAACTGTAGGCGCGCTGCTAACGTTGGCGGTTTTTTCTGCAGTCGCTGGCGTGGTGACAGTTGTCGTGGCTGACGAAGCAGCGGTGGTAACGGCAGCACTAGCAGGCGCGCTAGAGGTGGCTTGGGATGCTACCACAGGTGCGGTAGTCGTAGAGGTTGATGTGGTGGTGGTCGTCGTTGCAGAAGCGGTGGTGGTTGCGGCTTTATCATCTTTTTTTGAGCATGCAGATAACGCTAGCACAAGACTCATAGCGCCTATAGTCATGGCAGAGGTGGCGATAGATTTGTTTAACATAAATTTTTTTAACCTAAATAATTTTGACCCAACACCCCAAAGCAAGGGGTCAGCGTTCTCGATTGAAACCCAAAACGGCAATAGCAGTGACTGCAATGTGGCAATTAGGCGACAGTTTAGCAAATATCTAAAAATTGAAATGTAGAGAATTGCAACAGAAGGCTACGGCAGTTTGTCTAAATGCCTTAATTTTAGCCGATTTGCTATGAAATCCAGTGGATTTTTATGGCAAAAAGCGATAAGGTGGCAGCTTATTTTGCCTAATTTATTTTTGCCTAATAAGATTCGATACCTAGTATAGATTCGTCACATTGTTGCTGTTGTTATGAAAAATTCGCGCCAATCCGTGGGTCTGCAAACCTGCGCTACTCAATTATTGTCTTTAAAAACGGGTTTATTGCTATGGATGGCTTGTCTGTCCTTGGTGGGTCATACGTCAGATACCACACAAGTCCAGCCGCCAATACCCACTGACCCAGTGACCGAGCAAAGCCATGCAGTCATGGGGCAGCGCGATCCAGTCAACAAGCTACCTGAAACGATTCAGGCCAAACTTGCCCAAGCCAATATTCCGACCGATAGCCTGAGCATGGTGGTACAACCGCTAACGGACAATGCACAAAATGTAGCATCGACTGCGCCCCAAAAGCCTTTGTTTAGTTATAACGCTGATGTGCCACGTACCCCTGCATCTACGCAAAAACTGATTCCCACTTATGTGTCGCTTGATAGTTTGGGCAAAGACTTTGTTTGGCAAACCAAATTGTATCAGCATGGTTTTGTGTGGAAAGGCACGCTTTATGGTGATGTGATTGTGCAGGGCAGTGGCGACCCAAAACTGGAAAACGAGCGCTTGTACCAGCTGCTTGCCATGATCAAAGCACAGGGTATTAAGCAAGTACAAGGCAATTTAATCATCGATAATCAGCAGTTTCAAGGGGTGGATTTTGATGTTAATGCGTTTGATGGTAAAGGGTTACGCCCTTATAATGCCCAGCCCAATGCTTTGTTAACCAATTTTGGTACGGTGGAAGTGGATTTGGTGCCAATAGCAAAACCTAATGCAATAGCAGCTATCAAACCTGCTAAGGCATCCGCTAGTGGTAGCAGTGCTACTACTTCGAACACATCTGACCTTTATAACGAAGCGGCAAATCTTGAGCAAATCCAAAGCAAACCTTCGATTAATCCCAAAGACGTCGCGGCGTATCAGGTCATCCTAAAGCCTGCGCTGGCAAACTTTACTATGCCTACAACACTTAAAGCCAGTCAAGCGCCTTGCAATAGCAGCCAAGATGATTGGATTGGGACATTGACGTCTACAGGATTGAGCTTTCACCAAACCGCGTCCGCCTTTTGTGGTGAGCAAAAGCGCTATCTGACGTTTCCTGATGGGGATGTGCTGGTCAAACAACAAATCATCGCCGACTGGCAAAAAATCTTGCCAAACTTTACAGGGAATATTGAATTTGCCAACCCTGCAGTGCCCTATATGCAGCAAGCCAAGGCGATACCGCAAGCGCTACCTTGGTATATTCGCTTATACCTAAAATACTTTGGCAAACCCTTGACCCCAAAATTGGTGGGCTATGTCGCCTCCAATCCATTGCACGAACAAATCAAAGACATCAATCAGCACTCCAACAATGTGATGACGGAACAAATCGCCTTGTCGCTACCGCTGTATGCCGACAAGCAGCGTATCAGCACTTATCCAAAAACCTTTGCCTACATCCACCAGTGGTGGCAACAAAAGCTGCCCCAAGCACAGCCCCCTGTGATGACTAGAGCCTCAGGTTTATGCCGTGATTGCCGCGTGGCGCCCAATAGTATGTTAGCGCTGCTAACTCTCGCCTATCATTCACCCAATTTTACGGTTTATCGTGATTCGTTGGGCGTGGCAGGCGAGTCGGGTACCATCAAAGCGCTCAAACTGCGCCAGCCAAATAACCCTGCCATTGGGCATGCTTGGATCAAAACAGGCACGCTCGATAATGTCACCAGTATGGCAGGCTATGTTCAAGGCAAATCAGGAAAATGGTATGCAGTGGTTGGGATGATTAATGCCGACAATGTCAAAAATAATAGCAATGCCAAAGCCGTGCTCGATGAAATGCTAGCGTGGACAGCGCTGCAGTAATTGGTTTGTGGTTGATTGGCTATTTATCGTGAACATTAAAATACCAATCAATCTGGCGGTCAAATCCCATTTCCAGTAGGCTTGCGGTGATGCGTCCAGTCAAGCCCCACACGGTCTCGCCATCAATGATAAAGCTGGGTGATACCATCACTTGGCGACCCAAATCATACGCATAATCGATGGTCGGCTGGTGAATAAGCGTGGCTAAATCTGCCCAAAATAGCCTTGCAATTTCGCACATCTCTGGCACAAGGTTAACACTGGGTGGTATTACCCCTACAATCGGCTTGACAGGTCTGCCGCTTTTGGCAAATTGTAGTGGCAATTCGCCGAGCACAGTCACTTGACTGGGATGAATACCCGTTTCCTCATGCGTTTCTCGTAACGCGGTAGCTTGGTTGCTATCGTCCGTGTCTTCGCGTCTGCCCCCTGCAAATGATACTTCGCCGGCATGTTCTCGCATATCCGAAGCGCGCAACGAGTACAAAATTTTTGGCTCAGCTTCATTGGTAATGGCGATGAGTACCGAATACGGCTGCGGCGTGGGGTCGAATGGCAGTTTTGCGATTCGCTCTGCCAGTTGGGTCAGTAAAGGACTTTGAAATCTAGTTGTGGACATATTTTTTAATTCATCAAAATTTAATGGGCAATTTCGCAATGTTTATAGGGCGCTTTGAGTTGACCGAATTTATCTAAAACTCATTGTCTATTGTCGATATTACTATCAAACGGTAATGCTGGCATAGCTGAAATAGTTTTTTGCATACTAGGCTGGGTATGCAGCGCGTTACAACCTGCTAATAATCCCAAACTTAATACCCAGCTAAATTCTTTACTAAGCTAAACTTTCTCATAATCGGCTGCTCAAATCATTTTTATCATGTAAAAACCTGCAATCAATGCTACCATACTTAAAACGACTTTCACCTCACAAAACATAAAAATAATAGGAAAATACCATGCCTTACTGCCTGCAATGCGGTCATCTAGCCGAAACCAAAATCCCGCCGATGGACAGTCGTCCGCGCATCGTGTGTCCGTCTTGTGGCTACATCCATTACGAAAATCCCAAGGTCATCAATGGCTGTTTACTCATCCATGAAGGTAAGGTTTTGCTCTGTCGCCGCGCGATTGAACCGCGGCATGGTTATTGGACGTTGCCCGCAGGCTTTATGGAGCTTGGCGAGACCATGAAAGATGGGGGCAATCGTGAGTGTTTTGAAGAAGCCGAAGCTATCGGTAGTGCATTAGAGTTATATTGTCTATACGACATACCAGATATCGGACAGATTCATGTGATGTTTATCGGCTCGCTCAAAGATGGCAAATTTGGGGTGGGCATCGAGAGTCTAGAATGCGCGCTGTTTGCCGAAGAAGACATTCCTTGGGAAGACTTGGCGTTCCAAAATGTCATTGAAACACTGCAACATTATTTTGCTGACCGCAAAGCAGGGGCGACGCTCGGTAATTTCCCCATCCATCAGCAAGTGATTGTCAAAGACGTGCATTTGGGCGATTAATTGTCCATTTAAACGGTAAATTTTAAACGGCAAATTGTTAGCTAAAAAGATACGGGCGTAGCGCATAGGCTCTAAATATCTAGGCTCCAGATATTTAGGCTCCAGATATTTAGGCTCCAGATATTTAGGCTTCAAATATCTCCGCTCTAAATACCTACGTTCTAAATACAACAATGATTGAGCCGCTTTTTTTACTATAAGTCAGTTTTTTAAAATTGCACGTATTCACCTTGAAACAATGTAGATATTTAATCAAAGGCTCATGAATGACAAAATCCTAAAAAAATTCACACATACATCATTTTGTCGCTATAAAATCTTGCTACAATACTTGAGTGATATATCTTCTATACTAGATAAAAAAACAATATATTTATGGATGATGAGATTATTATGTCAACTAGAAAAACCATTTCCACACCTGCACAACCACCCCAGCCGGTAACTGATACTTCATCACCAATCACGGCGATAGAACCGCCAAACCCAAACCCCAATCAACCCACCCCACAAGGCACACCACCGCTCAAAGAATTGGTCAAACAATACGATAGCGTGTCGTTGCTGCTGCAAGGTGGCGGTGCGCTTGGTGCCTACCAAGCAGGGATTTATGAAGGATTGCATAAACAAGGCATCAAAATCGACCGTATCTCAGGTATTTCAATCGGCGCGCTCAATACCGCCATCATCGCAGGTAACCGTCCAGAGAACCGCTTGGCGGCGCTGCAAGGGTTTTGGAACACCATCACCCATCGTAACTACACCCCTGCCGGGATGAATATCTACCGTCAAACCGCCAATGAGCTAGATAAACTCAGCAAAATTGACATGGTAAGCCATTTTATGCCATGGATATTTGAAAATGGCTTTTTAAAGCAGCAGCTGCGGGTGATGGAATCTACCACTGAGGCTTGGCTAACCATGATTGAAGGACAGCGTGGTTTTTTTAAACCGCGTTATTTTGTGCCGTATGACACCACCCCCAATCACTTAAGCTATTATACCACCGACAAGCTGCGCGAGACCCTTGAGCGTTATTGTGACTTAAAACTGGTCAATGACGTCAATCGGATGAAAGTATCGGTGTCTGCGGTCAATGTGCGTAACGGTAACTTTGCTATTTTTAGCAATGAAAATGAAGAACTGCACTACGATCACTTTATTGCATCGGGTGCACTGCCGCCAGGTTTTCCAGCAGTTGAGATTGATGGGGAGTATTATTGGGATGGCGGATTGGTGTCCAACACGCCGCTCAATGAAATCTTAAGCCATGAAGAGCACCTCAAGCAATTGATTTTCCAAGTGGATTTGTGGAATGCCAAGGGCACGGTGCCAGAGAATATGATGGAGATTGACGAGCGCATCAAAGACATTCAATACTCTAGCAAAACCCGCATGGTTACTGACTTTATGGCGCAAAAGCTGCGTTATACGCGCCTTATCAAAGAGTTACTCAAAATCATCGATGACGATGCTAAAGTTGATAAAGTTGAAGAACTGTGCGTCAACAAAGCCCGCGAAATGACGGAAGTCGGTGTCAAAAACGTGATTCATCTGATTTATCACAAAAAGACTTATGAGCGCGGCTATAAAGACTATGAGTTTAGTGGCTCGACCATGCAAGAGCACTGGGAAAGTGGCTTACAAGATATTGAGAACACGTTTCGCCACCCAGATTGGTTTATGCTACCTGAAACCGATGATATCTTTGTCAGCCATGATATCCACCAAAAACGCAAACGCTTGGCACAGGTCAGTACCCTGCTAAAAAATCTTGAAGACTAGCCGTCGTTGCACGTTGAATCTTTACAAGCGGAAGGCTTACAAAAAGTCAAAAAAAGTGATGGTAGCTATCCATCACTTTTTTATGAAAAATCACACCAAATTTGATAAGTCTAAAGTCAGCAATCGGTCAATCGCCTCGCTGCTTTGTGCGATATCTGCGACCAATGCCATGCGCACATGGTTTTTGCCAGCGTTACCGCTGTTGTTTTGGTATGGGGGCGTATCACGAGATAGGTAACGCCCTGCGAGCGCATGGATATTTAGCTGTTCATAAATCACTTTGACAAACTGCTCATCATCTTGTACCGGCAACCAAAAATAAAAACCGGCATCAGGACGGCGTAGCGGTAATTTGTCTGACAGCTTGTCCATCCACAAATCAAACTTTTGGCGATATAGTTTGCGGTTTTCTGCCACATGGGCTTCATCTTGCCACGCGGTAATCGAAGCCAGCTGATGATGAATCGGCATCGCGCAGCCTTGGTAAGTGCGGTACTGGGCATACGGCGCTAGTAGCTTGGCATCACCTGCCACAAATCCTGAGCGCATGCCAGGTAGATTGGAGCGTTTTGACAGCGAATGAAACACCACGCAATTGGCAAAATCATCGCGTCCGAGTTTGGCGCAGACTTCAAGTAGTCCAATTGGCGGCACCTCAAAATATAGCTCACTGTAGCACTCGTCACTGGCTAGGATAAAGCCGTATTTATCTGACAATTCTATAAGTCGTTGCCACTGCGCCATATCCATCACTGAGCCAGTTGGGTTGTTTGGACTACACACAAAGACCAGTTGGGTCTTCTCCCAAACCTCGCTTGGCACGCTGTCATAATCACCGACAAAGTTATTGTCGGCGGTACAATTGACAAAATACGGCTGTCCACCAGCGAGCAGCGTCGCCCCTTCATAAATCTGATAAAACGGATTGGGCATCACCACGTAAGGTCGTTTGCTATCCTCACGGTCAAACGCCGCTTGCACAAAACTAAATAGCGCCTCCCGTGTACCCATCACAGGTAATACTTGGGTGTCGGCATTTAATTGTTTGACCTGGAAACGGCGCTGTACCCAATCGGCAATCGCTTGGCGCAGCTCGGGCAAACCGTTGGTGGTGGGGTAATTTTGGATTTTAGCCAGATTGTCTTTGATGACGTCTAACACAAACTGTGGCGGCGTGTGCTGCGGCTCACCGATACCCAGTTTAATCGGGGCATAGTCTGGGTTTGGGGTGATGCCTTGTAGCAAGGTTGCCATCTTGGCAAACGGATAAGGATGCAAAAGCTGTAATTGCGGATTCATAAGGGGTTGGCTGTCCATATATGCGAGAGAGCTAATTTTAAAAGTACCGAGATTTTAAAAATACTGGGATTTTAAAAACACTCTGATTTTAAAAATACTGTGAAAAATGAGGTTACTTTACCCCGAATCGCTGAGTTTGCCAAGATTGAACCAAAAGTTTGCTAAAAGTTGATACCCAATTAACGTTTTGAACCATGAGCTTGGGCACTATTTCGCTCAAAGTTTCGCTCAAAAAAATGGGTAAAGGTGAGTATCAAGGTAAAAAGGGTCGGGAAAAAGCAGGTGTTTACTATATCATGCACACTGCCTTGCCAGTACCAGTGCTTGTCGATTATAAGCTGGTCATGTCTGTCTAGCACTTCACCCATGCTGGCAGCAGCAATCACCGTGAATAAGGCGATAAGCCAACGGTAGCGGTGATTTTTAAAAAGTAGACTTGTGATAAGAAATACCCCAATACCGACATAGATATGTAGGGCATCTCGCTCTAAGCCTGTGAAGCTAACGATATGGGTTTTGATGTCTTGGAATACGGAGTCGTACATAGAAAGTTTGATTTTGATTGAAAAGTTGGCAGAGCATAGCGATTTTCTGCCAACGGTTAAATACGGTTTTTGTGTTGAATTATTACGGGCTTCTTAGGAGTGCGGCAATGCGTTCAGTAATTTATATAGTTTCTATAACTTAACTTTTAAAAAAGCCAAAAAATGGTTTTGCTTCCTTCAATTTTTGCTCTAACCTGACGATTTCATCAATTAGCTGTTCTTTGGTTTGGTTAAAATACTCATCCCAATCATCAATTTCGCTAATCGTTTGGTAAGTTTCATCGTCTTTTAACTCAAAAATCTCAGTTTCAATTTGGCTAATTTTAAATTTTAGCTGAGTGATAATGGCTTGTAGTTGTGATTTTTCGCTGACTGTTTCGGAGCGTGGGGCGAAAATGCCTTGTTCGAGTTCTGCCAAGATTTTATTGACTGTCGCAATATCATTTTGTTCATAGGCTTGGTTGAGCTGAATAAAAAGCTGTTCGGCAACGTCTTTCATGTCTTCGCTTACTCGGTCTGGATGGCAAATTTGACTGGCTTTGCGATAGGCGTTTTTTAAGTCTTTGCGTTGCTCATCGTCTAGTTCAAAAATGGTTTTGGCATTTTCAATTTCAATTTGTTCGTGATATTCAGCTTCGTCTTGGACAGCTTCAGCATAGGCTTCTGGGTCATTTTCGCACGACAATTTACGTAAATGTAAGAGTCTACTAATATATGAGCCTAATTCTTTAGTATGTCTATAATTAAATTCACTTAGTAATTTTTCGAGCTCAATTTTCTCATTATCGTAAGCGTTTAACTGATGCTCAAGTTGTCGAATCTCAAGTTTTAGAGCCACTAAGTCAATATCATTGTAAATAACAATGGCTTGGTGGTTTTTGATAAAATCATTTATTAACCCAATAGCGGTGCTAAATTGATGCAATTGTAACGCATGAGTTATTTGGTTGATGTCCTGTTTAAAGCTAAAGACTTTAAGTTTGGCGGTTTCTCGCTCGATGTCGTCTAGGTCTTCTAAGATGACGTAGTTTTTGAGTATTTCTAGGCGTTTGATGATTTTGTCGAGTGGTAAGTCGGGGATATGGTCTTGGTGGTCGAAGTAGCTATTACGGATTTTTTTGAATTGCTTGATAAAGGACTGGGCAAGGACGCTGTCGCCTGTGGTGATAATGATGTTTTCGTGGTTGCGTTCGGCTTTTTTGCTCCAGTTGTATGAGCCGTTGATGACGGTGTATTCATCGATGACACAAAATTTGTTGTGCATTAGGTCGTCTTTGCCGTCGCCGATAAGGTAGGCGACTGAGTTGCCGATGTTAAGATGGTTGTAGTCGATGGGGCTTTGTTGGTTGATTGGGTCGTTGCTGATAAGTAGTTGGACGGTAATGCCTTGTTTGGCTTTGTCCAAAAGGGCATTAAATAGGCGTGGGTTGGTGAACCATGCAACGGCAATGTAGATGGATTGGTTGGCTTGGGTGAGTTCTTGTCCGATGCGGTGGGCGATGTTGTCAAATAGAGCTTCGGTTTGCATTTTTAAAAAATTATATCTATATTAAATAATCTTCATCATCTTCAAATGAAAAGAGAA
>ERZ1023324.407-NODE-407-length-17937-cov-4.700481_pt1 | contig 17937 bp, 14 predicted proteins | sample MGYA00520886_ERZ1023324 | MGnify/ENA primary metagenome ERZ1023324 (study PRJEB32759, sample SAMN07749864) | skin metagenome | biome: transportation; feature: city; material: polyester macromolecule | host: Homo sapiens | place: Hong Kong:KT line | collected...
GCTCGGGCAGAGTGAAGCCTGCACCTTTGTGAGCGGGGGCTGGCGAGGGTGTGGCAGTGGCGTGCGTCTCCACCCTGGAGACGCGGTGCGCTGGAACGCGAAAACCGTAGAAAGGCTGCTCACTTGAGTACACATGCTCCCCTGCACATGAGGAGACGCGAGCGCACCGTGCGCCCGCAGCTCGCTCTTCGATCCGGCCTCGGAGCCGGGGTGGCGCTCGCCATCCCGGCCACCGGAGCCCTCGTCGCGGCCGCGCCCGCGATGGCCGCACCCGGCACGGGTACGACCACGCCGAGCGCGACCACACCGACCGTCAAGCCCGTCCTGTTCTTCGGCTCCCGTGGGGAAGCGGTGAAGGCGATCCAGGCGCAGCTCCAGGTCAACGCGGACGGCATCTTCGGCCCTGCGACGCTGTCGGCGGTCAAGTCGTTCCAGCGCAGCAACGGGCTGTACGCCGACGGCATCGTCGGCAAGCTGACGTGGGCGAAGCTCGCTGCGGCGACGACGCCGACGACCCCGACAACGCCGACCACTCCGACAACGCCGACCACTCCGACCACGCCGACGACGTGCTCCGCGAACACCACGACGCTGCGCTTCGGTTCGACGCACGCGCTCGTCAAGGTGCTGCAGAGCAAGCTCGGAGTCGAGGTCGACGGCATCTTCGGGCGGGCCACTCGTGCAGGGGTCGTCTCGTTCCAGGCGCAGAACGGTCTGTACGCGGACGGCATCGTCGGCAAGCTGACGTGGGCGAAGCTGGGCTGCTCGACGACGACTCCCACGACGCCGACTCCTCCCACGGTGCCCACGACGCCGGCGACGCCTCCCACGGTGCCGACGACGCCGACGACGCCTGCTCCGTCCGCGACGGCCGCGCAGATCATCGCGTACGCCAAGACGTTCCAGGGTGTGCCGTACGTGTGGGGCGGTTCGACGCCGTCGGGCTTCGACTGCTCCGGCTTCGTCTCGTACGTGTTCAAGCAGTACGGCATCACGATGCCGCGCGTCTCCGCGCAGCAGCAGGCGTACTTCCCGAGCACGACGAACCCGCAGCCGGGTGACCTGCTGTTCTACGGCTACCCGGCGTATCACGTCGCCATCTATCTCGGCGACGGCATGATGATCGACGCACCGCACCCGGGTTCCACCGTGGGTGTTCGCGCGATCTACGGCAAGCCGTCGAGCTACGCGCGCGTGCTGCGCTGAAAGACGGCGTCGAGACTGCCGCGATGGCAGGGGATGGCGCTCGGATCCGGTCGTACCGACAGTGGGGAAGCTGACGCGGACGACGGACCGAGCGCCGTCCCACATCGTGGACAAAACTGAATGATGAATATTTCGTCGAACATTTTTTCGAGGCTCGAAAGGATGTTCGTTTCGTGCTCCCCGGAACCATGCCGAAAGTGCCCGTCAGCCGCGTGATCACGGGAAGATCACGGGGTGTGAGAACGACATGCATGTGATTTTCGGGGTGCTTTGCGGCGACGTTCGGCTCGTGCATCCTCGACATGTCGCACCCCCGTGCGACACGTGAGCACGAGCGCCCACTGCGAGTCGACCGGCGCTCTTCGACGACGGAGCGAACCGCCATGACGAAGTACTTGCCCAAGCACCTTGCCACGCGCCACGGCCGCGTCGAGTCCGCGCGCGTCGGTGCTGCCGCAGCCCGCGGCTCCCGATCCGCCCTCGCGCTCGGCGTGGGCGCGACGCTGCCCGTCGCCGGAGCGGCTGTGATGGCTGCCCCGGCTTTCGCGGCGCAGGAGACGCCGGCGCCGGCGCCCGCTCCCACCATCTCGCCCGTGCTGACCTTCGACTCGCGCGGCGAGGCCGTCAAGACCCTGCAGGCTCGCCTCGCTCTCGTCGTCGACGGCTGGTACGGCCCGGTCACGACAGCGGCCGTCAAGGACTTCCAGCGCGCCAACCGCCTCGACGTCGACGGCGTCGTCGGCCCCCGTACGTGGGCGGCGCTCGACGCGTCGTCCGCACAGCCGAGCGCCGGCGACGTCGTCCGACGCGGCGACTCGGGCCCGCTCGTGCGCGCCATCCAGTCGAAGCTCGGGGTGAACGTCGACGGCGTGTTCGGGTCGCTCACCGAGTCGGCGGTCGTGACGTTCCAGCGCTCGCACGGCCTCGTCGTCGACGGTGTCGTCGGGGCGAAGACGACGTATGCCCTCGCTCTCGCCACGGACCAGGCGACCGGTGGTGACACCGGCACCCCCGGCCAGCCGGGCGTCCCGCCGCTCGTCCACCCGGACGCGCCGTACGAGCTGCCGTTCCTCAACGGCTACCCGGCGCCCATCACGCAGGGTCCGTACGGGGCAGCGAGCCATCACAAGTACTACGACAAGCACGCCGTCGACTTCGGGGTTCCGACGGGGACGCAGGTCGTCGCCTCCGCGTCGGGCGTCGTGTTCAAGACCGAGAACAACGTCACCGGTGGCAACACCGTCCTCATCAAGGACGCCTCCGGTTTCTGCATGGAGTACGCGCACCTGTCGTCGATGAACGTCGTTGCGGGGCAGCGAGTCTCGCAGGGGCAGAAGATCGCGTTGTCGGGCAACACCGGCTTCTCGACGGGACCGCACCTGCACTGGGGCATCGTTGACTGCTCCTCCTACACGAGCATCAAGATCGCCGACTCGAAGGAGCTCGGCACCACCTACGTCCCGGGCACGGTCGGCGTCTCGCGCAACGGATCCTGACGGCGACACCCCACCCGGCCTGCCCGGGTGGGGTGCCTCACGTGCGCTGCCGTGGCGGCGCGGCGTGGGATGCCGCGCAGGCTGGGTGTCGACCGCGCGGGCTGTCGACGGGTGGCAGGCGCTCACGCGCCGTGCGTGTGAACCTGTGAAAACAGTTTCGATCCAGCGCTGAGGTGTGTCGTGACGCCCAGAAGCCGGGGTGGTCTTGATTGAGTGGGATGGCACCCCGGCGCATCAGCCCCCCACTGGTTCGCCATGCTTCAGGGGGCGGAACTCGACCGCATGTGAGAGTTCCACCCTCGGAAGATGATCACGGCGAACGTTCGTGCGTCGGGGTGTCCTCGCTCGCTGCAGCGAGGTGCTCGTGGGGCTGATGTGGCGTGGTGGTCCGCGTCGCGCAGGACGATGGGCGCCAAGCGGGCCGTGAACGCGACGTGACCGGCTGGTGGGGGTGGGGGAGCTTTCGGGACTTTCGGGGCTGTGGACGACAACCCCGGTTGTCGACGACCGGGAGCAATCTTCGTCCACAGGGTGTGGATCGGCGAATCACCGCAGTGGCGCGGTTCCCACGACGGGCGGGCGAATCATCCACAGGTTTGTCCCGCGTCTGTGCACAACCGCCACCGGCGTTTCCAACACCTTGTCCACAGCACCGTCCACAGACGGGTTCGTGAACGGACGGGGCGTCTGCCTACTGTTGTCGGTGGTGAGTGCAAGGGTGGGTCGTGACGGATCGTGCGGCGTCGGCCGGGCGGGTGGCACCCGATTCGAGGAGTTGTGAGCGTGGCTGAGCTGGAGCCGTACGAGGCGCCGCCGGAGTTCGACGGGGCGGGTTCGTCGTCGATGCCGCCGGGCAAGCTGCCGCCGCAGGATCTGCAGGCGGAGCAGAGCGTCATCGGCGGCATGATGCTGAGCAAGGACGCGATCGCCGACGTCATCGCCGAGGTCAAGGGCATCGACTTCTACCGCCCGGCGCACGAGACGATCTTCGACGCGATCACCGACCTGTACGGCCGAGGTGAGCCGGCGGACGCCATCACCGTCGCCGACGAGCTGACGAAGCGCGGCGAACTCGCGCGCATCGGCGGGCAGGCGTACCTGCACCAGATCATCGCGTCGGTGCCGACGGCCGCGAACGCCGGGTACTACGCGCAGATCGTCGCCGAACGGGCCGTGCTGCGCCGGCTCGTCGACGCCGGCACCCGCATCGTGCAGATGGGCTACGGCGACGAGGGCGGCGACGTCGAGGACATCGTCAACGCCGCGCAGGCCGAGGTGTACGCCGTCGCCGACAAGCGTGGCGGCGAGGACTACGTGCGGCTCGGCGACGTCATCGAGGCGACGGCCGACGAGATCGAGCAGGCCTCCGGCACCGACGGGCAGATGGTCGGCGTGCCGACGGGTTTCTCCGAGCTCGACGGGCTGACGAACGGTCTGCACCCCGGGCAGATGATCGTCATCGCGGCACGACCGGCCATGGGAAAGTCGACGCTCGGCATGGACATCATTCGCAGCGCCGCGATTCATCACAACATGACGGCCGCGTTCTTCTCGCTCGAGATGGGGCGCACGGAGATCACGATGCGCCTGCTGTCGGCCGAGGCCGGTATTCAGTTGCAGCACATGCGAAAAGGCCAGATGCGTGACGAGGACTGGACGCGTCTGGCGACGACGATGGGCCGCGTCTCGGACGCGCCGTTGTTCATCGACGACTCACCGAACATGTCGCTCATGGAGATCCGCGCGAAGGCGCGCCGGCTCAAGCAGCGCCACGACCTGAAGATCATCGCGATCGACTACCTGCAGCTCATGAGCTCGGGCAAGCGCGTCGAATCACGTCAGCAGGAGGTGTCGGAGTTCTCGCGTGCGCTCAAGCTGCTCGCGAAGGAGCTCGAGGTACCTGTCATCGCGATCTCGCAGCTGAACCGTGGCCCCGAGCAGCGCACCGACAAGCGCCCGCAGATGGCGGACCTGCGTGAATCGGGTTCGATCGAGCAGGACGCCGACATGGTGATCCTGCTGCACCGTGACGACTACTTCAACAAGGAATCGGAGAAGGCCGGCGAGGCCGAGATCATCGTCGCCAAGCATCGTGCGGGCCCGACGGCCGACATCACCGTCGCGTTCCAGGGTCACTACTCGCGGTTCAAGGACATGGGCGGTCAGAACTTCTGAGCGCTGAACGATCCATGCTCATGACTTTGAGTGAAGGTGTGCCACTCGTTCCGTGAGCATGAAATATGGCTGCGAACCCAGAGGACGTCTTAGCTGGCGGCGAGTCGCTCAACATCAAGTTCAAGCGTCAGGTCAACGATTCTGCCCTCCGGTGACTGACAGGCACGACCCGGCACGGGTGGCCGATACGTGGGGTAGGCCCTCTGCGTTCACGTTCTCGACGTTCTCACAGCCACGTCACAGAAGATGCGGTCGTGTCCCTCACCGGTTGGCCCCTGCTCGCACTGCTCACGGTGCTCTTCGTCGTCTTCACGATTGCCGCGATCAGCGAGCGTCCCCGGCTTCGTCTGCCCCGCCTGCTCAGGGGAACGGTGACGGTGGTGCTGTCGCAACTGTGCGCCGTCCTGCTCGTCATGGTGGCCGTCAACGACTGGGGCATGTTCTACGGCTCATGGGACGACCTGCTCGGCGCCGCCGGTGACGTGCGTACCGTCACCACCAACGGTGAACCCGCAGCCGAGGGCTTGCCTGCGTCGATGGGGCTGACGGGGTGGAGCAAGAAGGACGAACTGCCGAGTAAGGGTGGCGTCTTCACCCTCGTGTTGCACGGGCCGAGCAGCAGACTGACGACGAACGCGCTCGTCTACCTGCCGCCTCAGTACTTCCAGAAGGGGCACGAGAACGAGAGGTTTCCCGTCGTCGAGACGATCGCCGGCTACCCCGGTGACGTACCCCAGCTCGTCGACCGCCTCGGATACCCCGCCGAACTCGACAAGCAGGTGAAGGCCGGGCGAGCGCGGCCGATGATCATGGTCTTCATGAAGCCGACGCTCGCGCCGCCCCGCGACACCGAATGCGTCGACGTGCCGGGCGGCCCGCAGACACTGACGTTCTTCAGCAAGGACGTGCCCACGCTCATCAAGAAGGAACTGCGCACGAGTGACACCGGCTGGGGTGCCATGGGGCATTCGACCGGCGGCTACTGTGCGGCGAAACTCGCGCTAATGCATCCCGAGCAGTTCTCGGCCGCCGCAAGCCTTTCCGGATACTTCAGCCCGCACGAGGACGAGATGACGGGTTCGTTGTTCGGTGGGCAGGAGAAGCTGCACCAGGAGAACGACCTGACGTGGCGGATCCAGCACCTGCCGATTCCCCACAACGCGATCTTCGCGGCGATAGGCCAGGCCGAAGGTGGTGACGAGGGCATCGAGAACACCCGCGCGTTCATGGCGACTGCGCGGGCACCCCTCACGACGAAGTTCGAGGTCGTCGACGGCGGCGGCCACAACTTCGGCACGTACCAGCGCGTCATGCCCGATGCGTTCGCGTGGCTCAGCACCTACATGGGGCGCTGACCGGCAGACGACGTGGCCCGTCGCCGGTGTGCACGAAGTCAGCCCCCTTTCGACGAGGCAGGCGGCCCAGCGGCGAGATTCGGGCAAAGCAAGAACTTGAAAGCGCAATGACCTCTAGGATCGGCGGTGACGTGCCGACGGCCGTCACCCCTCCCACCTCGAAGGAAACGCCCAGATGAACCGTGCCCTCGCCCTGGCCGGCGCGACGACGCTCGCCGCCGCCACCGCCTTCACCGCCACGCCCGCCCTGGCCGCGGCGACCGTCACGACGCGCGTCGCGAACCTTGCGGTGACACCGACGACGGTCACGAAGGGCTCGAGCATCACGCTCAAGGGCCAGGCGCAGAAGCTGGCGAAGACCTGGACGGCGACTCCGGGTGCGTCTGTCGTCGTGTTCTTCGACGCTGACGGTTCTGCCCCGAACACCGCGCAGCGCACGCTGAAGGCCGATGCGCGCGGCAACTTCGCGACGTCGATGGCCCCGCAGGCGAGCGGATACTGGAGCGTTCAGCTCAAGGCGACGTCGACGAACAAGGCCTCGACCTCGACGCGTGTCTACGTCAAGGTGACGGCCCCCGCGCCATCGCGCGGCAGCGCCATCGTCATGCCGAAGGGCAGCGTCAACTGCCCCAGTTGGGCGCCGATCAAGGGGAATGCGTCGAGCCACATCTTCCACAGGCCCGGCCAGCGCTTCTACGCGAAGACGCACCCCGAGATGTGCTTCTCGACGCCGGCTGCCGCGATCAAGGCGGGGTATCGCGCGTCGAAGATCTGATCGCAGCCCATGATGGCGGGTACTCACAGGTAGGCGCGCAGCTGCCCGCCTACCTGTGAATCACCCGCCACCCTGAGGCTCGGCTCGGCCCTCGCGCCACGCGGGGGAGGCCGTCACGAGACAATGGGTCGATGGGAGAGCGGGAACAGCACGAGGCGGGCCTGAGCACGGCCGAGGTGGAGGAACTGACGCGTCGCGGGGAGGTCAACCACGCCCCTGACGACGGCATGCGCTCGACGTGGCAGATCGTTCGAGCGAACCTGTTCACACGCATCAACGCGATCTTCGCGATCCTCGTGGCCCTCGTCGTCGCGACGGGCTCGCTGCGCAACGCGCTGTTCGGGCTCGCCATCGTCATCAACAGCATCGTCGGCATCGCGCAGGAGCTGCGCGCCCGTCACACGCTGAAGCAGCTCAGTATCGTCAACACGGCCGAGGTGACGGTTCGGCGCGACGGCGAGGCGAAGAAGATCCCGACGACGGACATCGTCACCGGTGACATCGTCGAGCTGTCGTCCGGTTCGCAGATCGCCGTCGACGGTGTCGTCGTGCGCGCCGACCACCTCGACGTCGACGAGTCACTGCTGACGGGTGAATCAGACCCAATCGACAAGCGCAGCGACGACGAACTGCGCTCCGGCAGCTTCGTCGTCGCGGGCTCGGGGCTGATGCGCGCCACCGCCGTCGGCGGAGATTCGTACGCCGCCAAGCTCACGGCCGACGCCGGCGAATTCACGCTCGTGCGCTCCGAACTGCGCAGCGGCATCGACAGCATCCTCAAGGTCATCACCTACCTGCTCATCCCCGCCGGCCTCATCACGATCGTCAACCAGCTGCTGCTCGCGCGCGACGACTGGAAGCAGGCCGTCCTCGGCATGGTGGCCGCACTGACCCCGATGGTGCCCGAGGGCCTCGTGCTGCTGACGTCCGTCGCGTTCGCCGTCGGCGTCATCCGCCTCGGGCGCCGTCAGTGCCTCGTCAACGAGCTGCCAGCGATCGAGGGCCTCGCGCGCGTCGATGTCGTCTGCGCCGACAAGACGGGCACCCTCACCGAACCCGGCATGACACTCGATCGTGTCGAACCGCTCGGTGACACCGACGAGGGCGGTGCGAAGGAGGCACTCGCCGCCCTCGCGCACGCCGACGAGCACCCGAACGCGACGATGCTCGCCGTCAAGGACGCGTTCGGCGATGCGCCGGGTTGGGGCGTCGAGGCGCGGGCGCCGTTCAGTTCCGCGACGAAGTGGTCGGGCGTCTCGTTCGCCGGGCACGGCACCTGGGTCATGGGTGCCGCCGACATCCTGCTCGACCCCGACAGCGCCGACGGTGAGCGCGCAACCGAGGTCGGCGCGAGCGGCGCTCGCGTTCTGCTGCTCGCCGAGGCGGAGACGCGCGTCGACGCCGACGGCGCGCCCGGCGAGCTGACGCCGCGCGCCCTCGTCGTGCTCGCGCAGAAGGTGCGCCCCGACGCCGCGAAGACGCTCGAGTACTTCCACGACCAGGGCGTCGAGGTGAAGGTCATCTCCGGCGACAACGCGCGCAGCGTCGGCGCCGTCGCCGAATCCCTCGGCCTCGGCGAGGCCGACCAGGCGCTCGACGCACGCAAGCTGCCCACGGACACAGCCGAACTCGCCGACGCGCTCGACAAGAGCGTCGTGTTCGGCCGCGTCAAGCCCGACGGCAAGCGCGCGATGGTGCGGGCGCTGCACAGCCGCGACCACATCGTCGCGATGACCGGTGACGGCGTCAACGACGTCCTCGCCCTCAAGGACGCGGACGTCGGCGTCGCCATGGGCTCCGGCAGCGACGCGACACGCGCCGTCGCCCAGATCGTCCTGCTCGACAACAAGTTCGCGACGCTGCCGCACGTCGTCGCCGAGGGCCGCCGCGTCATCGGCAACATCGAACGCGTCGCTCACCTGTTCCTCACGAAGACGATCTACGCGGTGACGCTCGCCCTCGTCATCGGCCTGCTCGGGCTCGGGGCGCACCTGTTCCACACGCCCTCGCTCGCGTACCCGTTCGAGCCGATCCACCTGACGATCGCCGCCTGGTTCACGATCGGCGTCCCTTCGTTCGTGCTGTCACTGCTGCCCAACAGCGAACGAGCGCGCAGCGGATTCGTGCCGCGCGTCATGCGGTTCGCGATTCCGTCGGGGCTCGTCATCGCCGCCGTCACGCTCGCGTGCTACCTGCTCGTGCGCCACGGCCAGGGCGGCGGTGCGGACGCCGTCACCGACGGAGGGTTCGGCGCCGGGCACACCCAGATCGCGACGGCGACGCTCACGACGCTCATCGCGTGCAGCTGGTGGGTGCTCGTCATCGTCGCGCGTCCGCTCGACCGCCTGCGTCTCGCGCTCGTGACGGCGTGCTTCCTCGCCTACGTCCCGATGTTCCTGCTGCCGTTCACCCGTCGCTGGTTCTCGCTCGACCCGACGAACCTATCGGGGATGGCGATCGCGGCTGCCTGGGCGCTCGTCGGCGTCGCCGCGCTCGAGAGTGTGCACCGCGTGGTGGCGCGACGTCAGGGCCAGGCGCCCGCGGCATCCTGAAGGGCCCGGCGTCAGTAGACTCTCGACGAGCGCAGCGACAGGGAGGCCGACATGCAAACGGTGGATTTCAAGAACGTGACGACGCAGGGCCTCGAGTCCTCGCCCGTCGCCGACGCCCTCGCCGGTCTGCGTGCCAACGAGGCGCGCTACTTCAACACGAAGTACAAGACGACGTTCGTCGTCGAGAAGGCTTCGGACGCAACAGAACTCCTGGAATGGGTGACGCGCATCCTCAAGGAGGAGCGCGACATCGTCATCGCGTCGCCCGCGCTCGAGGTGAGTGAGAACGACGTCGACGGCATCACGTGGGTTCACGTGTTCTACGCCTCGGGCCTTTCCGTCAATGTCCTCTACACGCGAGCCGACGGCGGCAAGCGCGCCGTCGGGTTCAAGCTCTCGCAGGGCATGGACGTGCCCGAGGAGTTGAGCGCGTTCAAGTTCGCGCGGCAGAAGTCGAAGCTCGCTGGCGAGATCCGCGGGTCATACTTCGTCATCAAGGGCGAGCACCCGCCGACGTTCTGAGCGAGGAACATCGCCCGAGGACGCGTCGTCCATGCGTTTCCGTGCGATGATCGGCCGGCGCACCCTAGGAGACTGAGGTCATGGACACGAGCGCGGCGCCCTCAGCGCGGGACGTTCACTGGCTGCTGCCCATCAACCCCGCAGCGCACGCCGAGCACCAGCCCGACGACTGGCGCACCCGCTCGGACGCCACGGCGGTGTGGGCTGCCATCGGGCGCTCGCAGCCACTCGAACGCTGGTGCCTGCGCAGTGGCTACCGCACGATGCGGGCGGGGGACGTCATCTGGGCCTATCTCGCCGTGCGCCAGGAGGTGTGCGCTTTCGGTCGCGTGCGCGCGGTCGTCGAGGCTGACGGCGCCTGGTTCGTCGACGTCACCTGGGACGAGCACGCGACCCGGGCGCTGAACCGCAGCCCCGTCGCGCGAGGCCGTTTCGGCCAGGTGCCGATGTCGACCTGCCGCGCGCGGGCGACGGCCGTCGAGGTGCTCTGCTGTGCGATGGAGGACCTGCTCTGACGCACCGTCCGGCGCGTCGACTTGGGCGCTCGTCAGGGGTCCCGCGTACTGTGGAACGGCAGACAAGAACACCGGGGGCAAACGGGAGGAACACGTGAGCATGGCCGCTGACGGCAACGGAACGACGAACGATGGACGAGGCGACGACGGCACCGCGAAGGCGCTGTCGAAGGCTGCGGTGGCGCGCCGCACCGTGCTGAGCGGCGCGGGCGTGTGGGCGCTCGCCGCATGCAGCACGTCGTCGAAGTCGGACGGCTCCGGCAAGGGCGTCAAGGCCGGCAGCTCGGCCAAGGCGTCGGCGTCGTCGGCGAGCCCGCAGGGCAAGACGATCGGCGACGGGTCGATGAGCGACACCGGCCCGCAGCCGCGGCTCTACAAGCCCAAGAAGCTCAAGAAGGGCGACGTGCCGCCGCAGTTCGTCGTCGTGTCGTGGGACGGCGCCGCCGAGCTCGTCGACAACCCGTTGCTGTCGCGTTTCCGCAAGGTTTCACGTGAAACCGGCGCGCACATGACGCTGTTCCTCTCCGGCATCTACTTCCTGCCCGAGAGCAAGAAGACGCTCTACCATGCGCCGCACCACAAACCTGGTGCGACCGACATCAACTTCCTGCCCGATGACTGCGTCCACGCGACGATCAAGGGCATCGGTGAGTCGTGGACTGAGGGCCACGAGATCGGTACCCACTTCAACGGCCACTTCTGCGGCCCGACGGGTGGCTCGACGTGGTCGCCGAGCGACTGGGGCAGCGAGATCGAGCAGGCCCGCTCGTTCGTCGCGAACTGGCGCACCAACACCGGATTCCACGACCTGCCGCCGCTGCCGTTCGACTACGACAAGGAACTCATCGGCGGACGCACGCCCTGCCTCGAGGGCGGCGACAACCTGCGCACCGAGGCCTCAAAGCTCGGATGGCGCTACGACACGAGCAAGAGCACGCTGCAGATGTGGCCGAAGAAGGACAAGGGCCTGTGGGACATGAGCCTGCAGTCCATCCCGCTGGCCGGCACGCGCTTCCAGGTGCTGTCGATGGACTACAACATCATGTTCAACCAGTCGAAGGTGACGAAGGGCAACCCGGCCATGCACGCGACGTGGCGCAAGCAGGCCGTCGACTCCTACATGGCCGGGTTCAACCGTTCGTACGAGGGCAACCGCGCTCCGCTCGTCATCGGCAACCACTTCGAGGGCTGGAACGGCGGCATCTACATGGACGCCGTCGAGGAGGTCATGCGCAAGGTCGCCGCGCACAAGGACGCGAAGATGGTGTCCTTCCGTGAGCTGTGCGACTGGATGGACGCGCAGGACCCGAAGGTCGTCAAGAAGCTGCAGGCCCTCGCCCCCGGCGAGACGCCGCCCGGCGGCTGGGACGAGTACCTCGAACTCACCTGAGCCACTGCCCGGCGCCCCGGCTGGGTACACGCGGAACGGCCCGAACCTCTCGTGAGGTTCGGGCCGTTCCGCTGCCGGGTGTCGGCGAGGGCCGCCAGCAAGACTGGCCGCTCGCCGGATCCGTCATCGGGTGCGACGGCGAACGACGAGCGTGCCGCCCGCTGCGGCGAGAAGCGCGCCGCCCGCGAACGCCGCGGTGGTGTTCGTCGAGCTGCCCTCGTGCGTCATGTCGGTCTGCACCTTCGGGCCCACAGTGGTCGAACCCGTCGTCGTGCCGCCGGGGGTTCCCGGCTTGGACGGCGTGGGCACGGGCTGCGCCGACGCGCCGATCTTCACGACCTTCGTCGACGTGACGGTCTTCTCGCCCCCGTTGCCGCAGTAGTAGCCCGTCGCCTTGACGGTGTACGTGCCAGCCTTGGCGTAGGTGTGGCTCCGGTTGTCGAGGTTGAGGTAGACCGGGTCGGCGCCCACGTTGGTGCAGGTCGCGCCCCCGGTGCCGTTGCCGCCGGTGCTCTTGCCGTCACCGAAGTCGATCTGGTAGCCGGTGAGATCCTTGTTCGGGTACGGCGTGCCCCCATTGGCGGAGACGTAGTGCTGCACTCCCTGCGCGACGAAATCGTAGGTCAGCGTGCGGCCGGAACTGGACACGAAGAGGTCGCTGTTCATGAACGGCTTGATGCCACCCTTGCCGGGGGGCGCCGGCGTCGCATCGACCTTCACGTCGACGGTCTTCGTGACGTGGGAGTTGTTGGCGTCACCGCAGTACCGGAAGTCGAGCTTCACCTTGTATGTGCCGGGGTTGGCGTAGCGGTACTGGTAAGGAGACGAGAAGTTGAGCGGCGAGACGCCCTTCGAGGTGCACTGCAGGACGCCGGAATCACCGCCGGTACGGCCTTTGCCGTCACCGAAGTCGACACTCATGGACATGGGGCCAGGGGTACGAGTCGTCGTGTGATCCGGCCCGTTGGCATAGTGCTGCGTGCCCTTGAGGTTGAAGTTGAATGCGACGGTGGTGCCGTCGGTCGTGTAGGTGATGCTTGGAGTCGCCGACACGCCGGGCCCGGCCGTGGGGGCTGCGTAGGCGGGGGCGCTGAACAGGGCGGCTCCGGCGAACGTCGTCAAGCATGTGGTGCGGACAAAACGGTTCATGGCATTTTCCTGTTCTCGAGTCGGTGCGTGTTGGACACACCTCCTTCTTCAGTATTGCCGTGTGTGACGTGGAACACGAGAGCTCGAGCCGAGAACTTCGACAGCCGACGGTGGGCGCGTCGGCGTTCGGCCTCCCGGCGTTCGGTCGCCAACCGCAACGGCCACCGCCACGCCGCCGGCCGGGATGCGGGGCGAACGCGGGGGACAATGGGGTGCGCACCCTCGTCCGGAGGGGGTCGTGACGGGTGGGAGGACCATGGAACGCGACCGACGCTCGAGCGAGACACGCGCGAGCACCGACCCCTCGCGCGCCCTGGCCCCGGTCCGCGAATCCGGCGCGGGTGAGGCCGCTGAGCCGGTCGTCATGATGGGCGGGCTCGGTCGGCATCTCGGGCTGGCGTGGCTGGAGAACGTCTTCTTCTTCGCCGTCATGATCTGCTCGTTCGTCTTCGCCGTGCTGCTGCTACGCGAGGCGACGTGGTCGTGGTCGCTGCTCCTGTTGCTCGTCGGGTTCTGGGCCGTCATGGCCTACCTGGCGCTGCCACGGTTGCACCGCGTCCTCACGACGATCTACGTGCCCGACTACTTCATCGGCTGCAGCCGTACGACGGACGGGCGCCTCGGCGATCCCCTCAACCTCGCATTCATCGGCGACGAACAGCAGATCCACGAGACGATGACGCGCGCCGGGTGGGTCAAGGCCGACCCGGTGACGCTCGGGTCGAGCGTCCGCATCGTCGTGTCGTCGCTGCTGCGCCGCAGCTACGCCGAGGCGCCCGTCAGCCCGCTCGTGCTGTTTCGGCGCACGCAGGAGTTCGCCTACCAGCAGGAGGTGGACGGCAACCCGTCACAGCGCCACCACGTACGGTTCTGGCCGACGCCCGACGGGTGGTTGCTGCCCGGCGGCCGGCGCGTCGATTGGCTCGCGTCGGGCACGTTCGACTCCGGCGTCGGCCTGTCGTTCTTCACGCTGCAGGTCACGCACCGTATCGCGCGCGACATCGACACCGAACGCGACCACGTGCTGCGCACGGTGACGGACGCCGACGCGGTCGTCAGCGTCGAGATGCTCCACGACTTCACGAGCGGCTACCACAGCCGCAACGGCGGCGGCGACGCAGTGATGACGGACGGCGACCTGCCCGTCGTCGACCTCACCGCCGTTGCCGTCGCCCCGGGCGCGACGGTGTACGGCGCCAGCGAGGACGGGCAGGTGCTCGGCACGGTGGGGCGTCGCCCGCCATCGATCGTCGCGGCCTGCGTGCTCGCGGTGGCCTCTGCCCTCGTGTCGATGGCGGCGCTCGTCTGGGGCGGCGACGGTGTTCTGGGGCCGAACGGCCGGGACGTCCTCGGCGACGTTCCGGCCGAGTTGCCGACGAACGTCGCCCTGTGGATCGGGGTATTGACCTATGTGCCGATCCTGTGGCTCGCGTACCGCACGTTCTTCGGCGGGGTGTGGGCGCGACTCATCATGATCGCTCTCGTCACCCTGTCGCAGGCGAGCCAGATGTGGCAGTACCTGCAGGGCACGCGGCCGACGTTCGGCGCGTTGCTGTCCCTCTCCGTCGACCTGCTCGTCGTCTATGCGCTGACGAGCCTGTCGGCGCGCGATTGGGTCGAGCATGGCCTCGTCGAGGGTGAGGGCGCCGCGGCCTGAGGGCGTGATGTTTCACGTGAAACGCGCTCGTCCCCTGAGGCGGCGTCGCTGACAGACTCGCTCGCCCGGTCAATCAGCGAGGGTCTGCTCGATGCCCTCACGGTACGACCCGCGACCTCAGGGGCCGATGGCAACCTCTACACGGGTCAGAACCCGCAGTCGACCGGCGCCCTCGCCGAGCGGATCCTCGCCGACCTCTCCTGACGTGCACGGCTGCCCCGGCGCGACGGGCGTCGCGCCGGGGCAGCCGTGCGCTTCGCTCAGGGGTGAATGTGACCAAGAATCGCCGATGTGGCCATGTCCCTGAGTGCCAGCCTGGTCGTGAGTCACTTGTGTTGAGGAGGCGTGGTGTTCACGGTCGAGGAAAAGCGGGATGCGGTAGTGACGTATCTGGGGTTGGCGTTCGGGCAGAAAACGGCGTGGTTGGCGCAGCAGCCGTTCACGGCGAGTCAGTTACGTCGCTGGCGTAGTGAGTATGTCCGTGGTGATCTTGACCGTGGCCTCACGCCGCGTCAGGGTGGCTCGATGGACCATATTCGCTCTGATCAGATGCGCCGGCTGGAAGAACAACTCGCCGCGCAAGAACGCCGCCACGCCACGGAAGTCGCGCGGCTACGGACCGAGGCTGACGGGTTACGTCAGGCGAACGAGTCGCTGGGAAAAGCTATCGGGCTCTTGCAACACTGGCACGCGCACGAGCCCGATACGCCCCCGACGACGCCACCCGAGCGTTCATCGCAGCCGAGAACGACCTCATCCGAGACCTGAGCGCGCTGGCGGGGTTTAGTCAGCGCCGTGCGCTGCAGGTCGCTGGTGTCTCGCGTGGCACGTGGCACGCCCGCCATCACCATGGCCGTGACGTTGCTGCGGCGGTATCGCCTGTGCCGCAGCGTGAGCGGGAGCAGCCAGCGAGGTTGAGCGCGTCGGTGTGCGCGCGGGTCGCGGGTTTCATCAGTGCGGGGCGCACGAGCGGTTTGGGTGTCGCGGGCGCGTTCGCGAAGGCGTGGGACGAGGGCTTCATGGAAGCGAGTCTGCGTTCGTGGTGGCGTATCGCCGCGCGCATGCGCCGCGAGCAGGCCACAGTCGAGCAGGCCACAGTCGAGCAGTCGGGCGCGGCGGGTGAGCGGGCGGTGGCGCGGGTGAAACCGCAGGTGTTGGCCACTGGCGCGAACCAGGTGTGGGCGTGGGACATCACCGACCTGCCCACCGCGTTTCGGGGTGTGGCGTTCAAGGCGTACGCGATCATCGACATCTTCAGCCGCAAGGTGATCGTCGCGAGTGTGCACCAGCGTGAGAGCACTGCTGATGCGATGGCGTTGTTCATGGCCGCGATCGCGGCGGAGGGTGGGTGCGTGCCGCAGGTCGTGCACGCCGACAACGGCGCGGTGATGCGTTCGAACCTGCTGAACGAGTTCCTCACGGAACATGGCATCGAGGTGTCGCACTCGCGTGCGCGGGTGTCGAACGACAACCCGTACATCGAGTCCGAGTTCCGCACCCTGAAGAATCGGGCGTCGTATCCGGGCGTGTTCGCGTCGCTGGTGGAGGCGAGCACGTACGTCGCGCAGCACGTGCACTGGTACAACCATGCCCACCACCACAGTGGGATCGCGCTGTACACGCCCGCGCAGGTGCACGACGGGTCGTGGAAGATGCTGCACGCGCGCCGCCAAGTCAGCCTCGCCTACTACCAGGCGCGTCACCCCGAACGTTTCCGCGGCCACCGCGCGCCAGTGCCCGCCCCGAAAGCGTGGGCCGGAATCAACCATCCCGGCCCTGAGTGACTCACCACAGGTTGACATCCACCGTGTATCGCGAAGGTGGACGCAGATCGCAAAGGTGGACGAAATTCGCAGATGTGGACGTAGATCGCCGTTGGGTACGGGGCGGGTGAGCAAGGTCACGGAATCGAGGGTTTCGTTTTTGAATAGTCCATGTGGAATAGTCATCGCGTGACCACAACAGACCCCCTGGACGTGGCGCCGCTGGCGGTCGCCGTCCTCAGTCTTCTCGCGGAGCGCGACATGCATCCGTACGAGATGATCCAGACCCTCCGCGCGCGCCGGGAGGATCAGTGGGTGAAGCTGCGGCCCGCGTCGCTTTACCACAAGGTCGACGGGCTCGTGGCGCGCGGCCTCGCGGAGGTCGTGGGCACCGAGCAGGACGGCAACCGCCCGCCCCGCACGACGTACCGCCTCACGGACGCGGGGCGCGAGCTCCTCGTCGCGTGGATCAGCTCCGCCATCACCGTCGTCGAGAACCCCTACTTCTCGTTCTCCCTCGCCCTCGGCGAGCTCGAGGCCCTCGGCCCGGAACGCGCGGCGCGCCTGCTCACCGAGCGCGTCACCGTCCTCGACGAGCACATCGCCCAGATGCGTGACAGCCTCGAGCAGGGGCGCAACCAGAGCGCGGAACGCATCTGGATGCTCGCCCACGAGCACCGCCTCGCCACTTTGACGACCGAGCGCGACTACATCGCCTCCGTCGTCCACGACATCGAATCGAAGGAACTCACATGGCCGACCAGCCACTGACCGACGACGCGTCCGCGACGTCGGGCGCGCCTGCGGCTCCCGCCGCAGGCGCCGCCCACTCTGACGCGGGCGCGTCCGTCGCCACGGGCGCCCCGCCGCAGCAGTCCGCATCGGGGCGCCGAACTGCGGCAGATGCGGGCGCGAAGACGCCGGGCGCCGCGCCCGACATCAACCCGTGGGCTGCGCTGAGCGCCCTGCTCATCGGGTTCTTCATGATCCTCGTCGACTCGACGATCGTGTCGATCGCGACGCTCGCCCTGCTCGAGCACTTCGGCACCGGCCTCGGCCCCGTCCTGTGGGTGACGAGCGCCTACCTGCTCGCGTACGCCGTACCGCTGCTCATCACCGGTCGGTTCGGTGACCGGTTCGGGCCGAAGCGGGTGTATCTGGCCGGCCTGGCGCTGTTCACGCTCGCGTCCCTGTGGTGCGGGCTGAGCGGGTCGATCGAGGAGCTCGTCGCCGCCCGGGTCGCCCAGGGGCTCGGCGCCTCGCTGATGACGCCGCAGACGATGACCGTCATCACGCGAACGTTCCCGCCGCACCGCCGCGGGACGGCGATGGCGCTCTGGGGTGCCACCGCCGGGGTGGCCACGCTCGTCGGTCCGATCCTC
>ERZ1023324.419-NODE-419-length-17635-cov-4.223038_pt1 | contig 17635 bp, 16 predicted proteins | sample MGYA00520886_ERZ1023324 | MGnify/ENA primary metagenome ERZ1023324 (study PRJEB32759, sample SAMN07749864) | skin metagenome | biome: transportation; feature: city; material: polyester macromolecule | host: Homo sapiens | place: Hong Kong:KT line | collected...
GGAGACCTTCTCCTCGTGGGCGAGGGCGGCCTCGAAGATCTCCAGCACCGAGAGGCCGGGCTTCACGCCGGGCTCGGAGAGGGCGCCGATCGCGGCGTGGTTGCCGCGGTCCGAGACGTGCTGGATGAACTTGTTGGCGTGGACGATCTCCTCGTCGGCCTGGTGGCGCAGCCACGCGGCGATGCCGGGGAGGTCCTGCTCCTCGGCCTCGATGGCCAGCTGACGGTAGGTCAGGGAGGCCTCGAACTCCATGGTCACCTGGGCCTGGAACTTCTTCTCAAGATCTGCAGACATCTTCATGGTCCCGACGATATCGGCGAAACCGCTCCGTGTCAGCAGTGCCCAGCCTTGCCTCAGCCGCGGGTGCGGCGCACCAGAGCGACGGCGCCCACCACCACCGTGCCGGCGAGGAACCCGGCGACCATCGCGCACAGCGTCTCCACGAGCCACGTCAGCGCCCCGACCGCAGCCCCCGCGCCGTGCACCAGGTGCTCCGCGGCGTGCACCAGCGCCATCGGCGCGTGCCAGCCCAGCTCATCCGCGCCCGTGAGCAGCAGGTGCCCGCCGACCCACAGCATCGCGAAGACCCCCACCACGGAGATCGCCGTCATGACCGCGGGCATCGCCCGCACCAGCCCGGCTCCCACGCGCCGGGAGGCCGGCCCGCCGCGCCGGGACAGCGCCAGCCCGACGTCGTCGGCCTTCACCAGCAGCCCCACGACCCCGTACACGAGCACCGTGATCACCACGGCCACGATCACCAGGATCACCGCGCGGGACCAGAACCCCTCCGAAGCCACCTCGTTCAGGGAGATCACCATGATCTCCGCGCTGAGGATGAAGTCCGTGCGCACCGCCCCGGAGACCACCTGCCGCTCCGCATCGGGACCCTGGTGCGCGGCCGGCTCCTCCTGCGGGGCATGCCCGGTCAGCTTCTCCCAGATCTTCTCCGCGCCCTCGAAGCACAGGTAGGCGCCGCCGATCATGAGCAGCGGGGTCAGCGCCCACGGGGCGAACTGGCTCAGCAGCAGCGCCAGCGGCAGGATGAGCAGGATCTTGTTGCGCAGAGAGCCCTTGGTGATCTTCCAGATGATCGGCAGCTCCCGCGCGGGACTGACCCCCTGCACGTAGCGCGGAGCCACCGCGGTGTCGTCCACGACGACGCCGGCCGCTTTCGCGCTGGCCCGTCCGGCCGCCGCCGCGACGTCGTCCGTGCTGGCCGCGGCCATCTTCGCCAGCGCCGCCACGTCATCCAGCAGCGCCGCGAGCCCTCCCGCCATGACCGGGTCCGCTACTTCGCCTCGACGCGCGGGCGGACCCACACCTCGGTCAGCTGGGTGTCCGCGGGGGCGTCCAGGACGTGGCGCACCGACCGGGCCACGGTCTCCGGCTCGATCAGCCGGGCCGGGGCGGCCTTCGGGTAGTCGTCATCCCACTGCACCATCGGGGTGTCCACGGGCCCGGGGGCCACGGTCGCCACCCGCAGCCCCGTCTGCGCGGTCTCCTGCCGCAGCCCGTCGGCCAGGGCCTGGACCGCGTGCTTGGAGGCGGCGTAGGCCACGTTGTACGGGTTCACCGCCCGGGAGGCCCCGGAGCCCAGGAACACCACGGTGCCCGGCAGGGCGTCCGCCTCCACCGGGGCCGCGGCCTCGCGCAGCAGGGGCAGCAGCACCCGGGTCAGCTCCGCCGGGGCCATCACGTTGGTCTCGAGCATGCTCCGCCAGTGGGGGACGTCGGCGTCGGCCACGGTGGCGCGCGGGGCGATCGCCGCGGCGTGCACCAGGGCGTCCGCGCGCGGCAGCCGGGAGAACACCGCGTCGATGCCCTCCAGGTCCGTCAGGTCCGCGACCAGCGGCAGGATCGCCCCGGGGGCGGCCTCCGGGCGCCGGGGGCCCTGCTGGGCGCGGGCGGCCAGCTCCTCGAGGCGCTCGCGGCGGCGCCCGACGGCCACCACGAGCCGGTCCCGGGACAGGTCCAGGGCGATGCGCGAGCCGATGCCGCCGCTGGCGCCGGTCACGACGACGACGGGCAGGTCGGAGCGCTGGGTCGCGTCCTGGATGGCGTCGAGATCTGCGGAGAGGGTGCTGTGCTGCTCGGTGCTCATGGGGACAGCCTACGGGGCGAGCCGGGGGTGCGTGTCGGGTGCGCGCCGACCCCGGATGCTTCGGCAAGCTCAGTATTGTCAGGTGGTTCCCAGGTCCCTGGGGGTGCGGCCACAGGATCGGCCCCTATCGTCATCAGTACCTCATGAAGGTGCGAGTGATTGATGAGGGGCGGACCGCGAATCCGCTCCCACCGACGGCCCGGCCGCAGCGTCTCCCACGACGCGGCGTCCGGGCCGTCGGCGTCTGCGGGACCCGCTCCTGCGCGCACCCCCCGCCGCGTCCGGGAATAGAGTCCCCGCCCCGCGAGTTGATTGATCCGTAAAGCAATCGGCCGTGAGGGCCGGGACGAGGAGGAAGCCATGAAGATCGCCGTCATCGGAGCCACCGGCATGATCGGATCCCGCACCGTCGCCGAGGCCGTGCGCCGCGGCCACGTCGTGGACGCCTACAGCCGCAGCGGGCGCACCGTGGAGAGCGCGGACACCTCCGCGGCGCTGGACCTCGCGGACACCGCCGCCGTCATCGACGTGATCGGCCGGCACGACGTCACCCTGATCGCCGCCGTCTCCGGTCGCGGCGGGGAGATGGACCAGAACGTGGCCGACCACCGGGCCCTCATCGAGGCCGCCCCCGTGGGTCGGCTCGTGGTGGTCGGCGGGGCCGGGGCCCTGCAGGCCGATGCCCAGACCCGCCTCAAGGACACCCCGGACTTCCCCGAGCAGTTCAGGACGGAGGCCCAGACCTTCTCCGACGTGCTGGACCTGTACCGCGCATCCGAGGGTCTGCACTGGAGCATGCTCGCCCCCGCGCCGATGATCGCTCCCGGGCAGCGCACCGGCAGCTACCGGACCGAGCTGGACGTGCCGGCCGGGGAGAGCATCTCCGCCGAGGACTTCGCGGTGGCCCTGGTGGACGAGGCGGAGTCCGACGCCCACGCCGGCCGCCGCTTCACCGTCGCCAACTGAGCCGCCGGGGGCCGGGGCCCGGGTGCGGCGTCGATAGAGTGGTCGCCATGAGCACCACCGACCCCGCCCCGCAGGGTCCCGGCAGCGTCCGGCTGGACGCGTGGCTGTGGTCCGTGCGCCTGTTCAAGACCCGCTCCGCCGCGACCGCCGCCTGCCGGGCCGGGCACGTGCGGCTGGGTGACCAGCCGGTCAAGGCCTCCCAGCCGGTGCGCGTCGGCGACGTCGTGAAGGTCCGCCAGCCCGGCTGGGAGCGGGTCTTCGAAGTCACCCGGCTGATCGCCAAGCGCGTCGGGGCGCCCGTGGCCCGGGAATGCTACGTGGACCATTCCCCGCCCAGACCCAGCGCGCTCACCGCCCCCGTCCCGCGGCGCGAGCGCGGGGCCGGGCGGCCCACCAAGAAGGAGCGGCGCGAGCTGGACCGGCTGCGCGCCCGCTGAGAGCTTAATCGGCGGGTCCGAGTCTGACGCCGCACTGTGGTGCGGAGAAGAATCGCAGCCGAAAGACGATCGGCCGCGCGATGAGCGTGCGGCGGTCCGTCTACGAGAAGGGAAGACGGGAACATGATGGGCAAGCGTCGTCAGCGCAGGGAGCAGCAGCGTCGGCTGGAGCGCTTCCAGCAGGCCGCCGGAGTGCGGCGGGAGCAGGAGGACCGGGTGGTCCCGGGGCATCCGGGGCGCAGCCTGGCCCGGGTGGCCCTCGGCGGGTTCCTGACCTTCGCCGGGATCGGGCACCTGACGTTCTCCCGGCAGGAGTTCCAGGCACAGGTGCCCTCCTGGGTCCCGCTGGACCCGGATCTGGTGGTGCTGGGCTCCGGGATCGTGGAGATCGCCCTGGGCCTGGGCCTGATCTCCGGGAAGCGGCCCAAGATGTTCGGTCACCTGGCCACGGGCCTGTTCATCGGGGTGTTCCCCGGGAACATCGCGCAGTTCGTGGAGCGCAGGGACGGCTTCGGGCTGGACACGGACCGCAAGCGCGCCGCGCGCCTGCTGCTCCAGCCCGTGCTGGTGGACTGGGCCCTGTCCAGCACCCGCCAGGACTGACGCCCCCGCTGAGATACCGGGTTCGTGCTGAGATACCGCACGGCGGGACGCATCTGAAGCACGATCTCCGCATCTCAGCACGAAACCCGACCCGGCCCCCGCCCTCGGTGGACGGGGGCTGCGGCCTGAGCCTCAGGGGACCCGGTGGGTCCACTCCTCGGTGCCGAACTTCTCCTCCACCAGGCGGCGCCCGGCGTCGAGCTCCTCCTGGCTCAGCTGACCGTCGGCGGCACCCGTGCGGGCGCGGAACACCCGCGTCATCGCCGCGATGATGCCCTCCCGGGACTCCCCGGTCTGGCGGCGCAGCGGGTCCACCCGCTTCTTGGCGCTGCGGATGCCCTTGTCGGAGATCTTCGCCTGCCCGACCCGCAGCACCTCCATCATCTTGTCCGCGTCGATGTCGTAGGACATGGTCACGTGGTGCAGGATCGCGCCCGGCACCCGCTTCTGGGCTGCTCCGCCGATCTTCCCGCCGGTGGAGGTGATGTCGTTGATCGGCTTGTACCAGGCCTGCACCCCCAGCTCCCCGAGGGCCTGCAGCACCCACTGATCCAGGAAGGCGTAGGACTGCTCGTAGCTCAGCCCCGCCACCAGGGAATCCGGGGCGTACAGCGAGTAGGTGACGCAGTTGCCGCCCTCCATGAACATCGCCCCGCCCCCGGAGATACGGCGCACGACGTCGATCCCGTGCTCGGCCACCCCTTCCGGGTGCAGCTCGTTGGCGTAGGACTGGTAGGAGCCGATCACGGTCGCCTTGTCCTCCCAGTCCCAGAACCTCAGCGTCGGCCCGCGCCGCCCGGCCTGCACCTGCTCCAGCAGGTGCTGATCCAGGGCCACGTTCAGCGCCGTCGGCAGGGTCCCCGGGCGCAGGATCTCCCAGGAGAAGTCGGAGAAGTCCTGCGCCTCGGTCACCGCCCGGCGCACCGTGAGGGCGACGTCGGCGGTGGAGAAGCCGTGCAGGTGCAGCTCCTGCCCGAAGGGCGCCAGCGCCGCATCCAGCCGCGCGGTCAGGGCCGCGCCGTCCTCGTGCACGGAGGCGCCGACCAGGGCGGGGGCCAGACTCTCGAAGGCCTCCTCCGGCTCCAGGAAGAAGTCCCCGGAGATGGTCGCGGCCGTGATGCGCTCGGCGTCGGTGGTCACGTCCGCGACGACGAGCTTGCCGCCGGGGACCTTGATCTCAGCATGGTGTCCGCTCATATCCTCCAGCCTAGGACCGCCCGGGTCCCTCCGCCCGGCTCTCCGCTCGGCGGGATGCCCCTGCTGCGGGCGCGCATCCAGTATGTTGAGCGTGAAGATGCGAGGGGCGGGGAGGTGGGGCTGATGCGCCGGGACGACGCCGCTCGGGGCGGGTACGTCGACGAGCACGGACGGTACGTGCGCCCCGAGCGTCCCGAGCCCTCCGCCCGACCCGATCCCGCTTCCGGCGGATACGACCAGGACCGCGGAACCCGCCGGACCCGTCCGCGCAGACCGAAGACCGCCGGCTCGCGGGCCGCCAGGCGCGCTCGCGCCCGGTCCGCGCCTCGCCCCGGTGGAGGTCCTCCTGGCACGTGCCCGTGGGGCTGTTCGTCCTGGCGCTGTCCGTGCTCGGCGTCGTCGCCGGCACGCTGGTGGGCCGGATGCCGTGGGAGACGCCCAGCAGCGCCACGGCCCAGTTCCGCTCCGCGCAGACCTACCGGCTGGAGTCCGGGCATACCTACGACATCTACAGCAAGGTGCTGCTGCTGGAGGACGCCTGCACCGTGACCCCGCAGGGCGGAACCGGAGCGGTGCTGCGCCAGGACCTGGACCTGGACAGCGCCGTGGTGCAGGACGAAGCCCTCTGGGTGCCGGTGCTCACCTTCCGGGTGAGCGCGGCCGGGGAGTATCGGCTCTCCTGCGAGGCTGGGCACCCCATGCTGCTGGCCGATCCCCAGCAGATCCCGGATCAGCACCGGCAGAACACCGCGGTGATGGGTGAGAACGACGCGGACGTCGCCGTCCTCCTGGGGGCCTTCCTCGGCCTGCCGCTGGGGGCGGTGCTGTGCGGGGTCGGCTCCGCGCGACGTCGACGCTGCCCCGGGGAGGGCCGGCAGAAGACGGGCCGGAACCTCACCGTGCTGGGCGGGGCCATGATCCTCACCGCGATCGGGCTGGCGATGCTCACCCCCTCGGCGGGGATCCCCGGCGGGCAGAGCTTCTCAGGGTCCCGCGAGATCACCCTGCCCGCGGATGCCGAGATCAGCATCTACCGGGCCGAATGGATGTCCGGACCGTATCCGCAGAAGTGCACCGTGGAGGCGGTGGAGGCGGGCGGGGACGGCCGGGTGCGCCCGCTGCCCCTGGACACCGCCAGCACCGGGTGGGACGGGGAGGCCCTGCTGCGTCCCGTCGCGACGGTGCGCACCGGTGAGGCCGGGACGTACCGGGTCTCCTGCCCGGACGGCAAGAAGGCGACGGCGGCCGGGCCGCACCGGATGTGGACCGCGGACCACGGCATCGCCCCCGGGGTCTTCGGTGAGACGGCGGCCGTGCTGCTCCTGCCCGCCCTGCTCCTGCTGATCCTCGGGCCCATCCTGTGGATCGTGGGGCACCGTCGGATGACCGGGAAGGGGCGGTGGAGATGGGTATGAGACTCAGGGCCCTCATCGCCCTGCTGCTGGCCGCGCTGATCCTGGCCCTGGGCGGCTGCGGCGGGGAGCCCGGTGATCTGCCCCAGCGGCCGCCCGGCGGCAACGTGCTGGACCAGCCGAACGTGCTCTCCGCAGCGGACCTGCGGGAGTTGAACCGGCTCATCGAAGACGGCAACCGCACCACGGACCGGGTGCGGGTCGCCGTCGCCATCGTGGAGAAGTCCAGCGGCGACTGGGAGCAGTGGACTCGGGAGCTGGCCACCCGCTGGGCCGTGGGTGATGCCGGCAGGGACAACGGCGTGCTGATCGCCGTGGACATGGACCGGCGCAAGACGCGCATCGAGGTGGCCGACGGTGCCCGCGAGATCCTCCCGGATCGGGCGGCCGAGGAGCTGCTGGACGACGTCCTGGGCCCCGGCCTGAAGGAGGAGCGCTACCGGCAGGCCCTGTCCTCCACGATCCAGCAGATCTACCGCCGGGCCGACGGCTCGCCGATCCCGTACCCCCGCAGCACCGCCGCCTCCGTCGTGGTCGGCGTGATGGCCTTCGGCACCGGCGGGATGCTCGCGGCGATCCTGATCTGGCCGATCGTCGTGCTCACGCGCCGGTACCGCAACCCGGCCCGCCGCACCCCGGACGGCGGCCAGACCGCGATGGCGGAGATGGACCGCTTCGAGCGGGAGCACCCGGGGGTGCGGGTCTCGCGCACCACGCGCCAGGCCTACCTGGGATACCGCACGTACTACATCGACATGCCGAGGCCGGGGGATCAGGATTCCGTCGATCCCACCGTGCGGACCATCTGGGTCGCGAGCTTCCCCGCCTGGCTGGCCCTGTACCAGCAGGTGCCCCGGCTCTACAGCGGTTCGGGCCGTCCGGCCTGGGGATCCTCCTGGACCCCCGCGTACGGGTCCTACGCGGGTTCCTCCTCCGGCGGCGGCTCCTCCTTCGGCGGGGGCGGCGGGTTCTCCGGCGGCGGGGCCAGCGGCAGCTTCTGATCTCTCCCGACGCCGGGCAGTCCGAGCCAGCCCGGGTGTCGCTCGGCTCCTAGACTGATCCGGTGACCTCCCGCCAGTCCCCGCAGCAGCCCGACGCCGCCCCTGCCGCAGACGCCGCCTCGAGCGCCCCGGCCGGGTCTGTGGCCGCGGACCCCCGCTCCCTGAACCGGCAGATCCTCGCCCTGGCGGTGCCGGCCTTCGGCGCGCTGATCGCCGAGCCGCTGTTCGTGCTCGCGGACACCTCCATCGTCGGGCACCTGGGCACCCCGCAGCTGGCGGGCCTGGCCGCGGCCTCCCAGGTGGTCACCACCGTCGTCGGGCTGATGGTTTTTCTCTCCTATTCCACGACCCCCGCGGTGGCCCGGGCCTACGGGCGCGGGGACCTGGCGGGGGCCTACCGCAAGGGCGGGGACGGGCTGTGGACGGCGGCCGGGCTCGGCGTCGTGCTGGCCGTGCTGGGCTGGAGCTTCGCCCGGCCGCTGCTGGCCGCGGTGGGCGCGCACGGGCCCACCCTGGAGCACGCGGTGGCCTACCTGCGCTGGTCCATGCCCGGCCTGCCCGCGATGCTCGTGGTCCTGGCGGCCCTGGGGATCCTGCGGGGCCTGCAGGACACCCGGACCCCGCTGTACGTCGCGGCCGTGGGGGCGGCGGCGAACGTCGGGATCAACTGGGTGCTGGTCTATCCGCTGGGGATGGGCATCGCCGGCTCCGCCCTGGGCACCTCCCTGGTGCAGTGGGGCATGGCCGCGGTGTACCTGGTGATGATCGTGGGCGGGGCCCGCCGGCACGGCGTGGCGCTGACGACGACGCCGCGGCGCCTCGGTGCGATCCTGTCCGTGGGGTCCTGGCTGATGCTGCGCACCCTGTCCATGCGGATCGCGATCCTCGCGACGGTCGTGGTCGCGACCCGCCAGGGCGAGGCGAACCTGGCCGCCTACCAGCTGACGATGTCCGTGTTCAGCTTCCTCGCCTTCGGCCTGGACGCCCTGGCGATCGCCGCGCAGGCCATGCTCGGCAAGGAGATGGGGGCGCGGGACCTGCGCCGGGCGCAGGACCGGGCGCAGGTGCGGCGCCTGATGGGCCGGCTGATCCGCTGGTCCCTGGGCTTCGGGGTGGTGACCGGGCTGCTGTGCCCGCTGATCGGGTGGGTGCTGGGCCCGGCGTTCACGCAGGACCCGCAGGTGCGGGGGCTGTTCCTGCTGGCGATGCTGGTGGTCGCGGCGGGTCAGCCGCTGGCGGCCTACGTGTTCATCCTCGACGGCGTGCTGATCGGCGCGGAGGATGTCCGGTACCTGGCCGTGGCCTCGCTGATCGCGCTGCTCGGCTACCTGCCGGGTCTGCTGGCGGTGGGGTGGGCCGCCGGTCCGAGCGGCACCGGTGCGGGGCCGGATCCCGCTGGATTCGTGTGGCTCTGGGCGGCATATGCCGGGCTGTTCATGGGTCTGCGCGGGCTGACCCTGGGCCTGCGCGCCCGCCGCGACGTCTGGATCCGCACCTGACCAGCCTCCCTCTTTTCTCCCGCAGAACTGGAGATGCGTGACATTCCGGGGCGTGCAGCACCCCGGAATGTCACGCATCTCCCGTTGTGCGTAACGGTGCGGTGAGCAGGGGCGGCCAAGGGCGAGGTAAGGCTATACTGAGTCCGCCCGCCTGGGCCCCCGACGTCGTGCCGCCGTCCATCGGCGTGCCCCGCGGAGACGCGGCGAGCGAGTTCACATCCGCTCTTCCCTCGAGGATCGTCGCGTCCATGTTCATCGCCAATCTGCTCATCGCCCTGCGCGAGGGCTTCGAGGCCAGCCTCGTCGTCGGCATCCTGGTGGCCTACCTGGTCAAGGCCGGGCGCCGGGACGTGCTGCCCAAGCTGTGGGCGGGCATCGGCCTGGCCGTGCTGCTGCCGCTGGGGGTGGGCGCCCTGCTCACCTGGGGCCCCAAGACCCTGACCTTCCAGGCCCAGGAGATCATCGGCGGCGGGCTGTCCCTGGTGGCCGCGGCCCTGGTCACCACCATGATCTTCTGGATGGGCCGCAACGCCCGCGCCATGAAGCACGAGCTGGAGACCTCGATGGCGGGTTCCCTCGCCAAGGACGCCAAAGGCTGGGGCGTCGTCTGGATCGCCGTGCTGGCGGTGGGCCGCGAGGGCGTGGAGACCGCCTTGTTCATCTGGGCCACGGTGCGCTCCTCGATCGAGCAGAACGCCTTCCTGACCACCGCCGGGGTGATCACCGGGCTGGTGCTGGCCGTGATCCTGGGCTGGGTGGTCTTCCGCAGCACCCGCCGGATCAACATGCACCGCTTCTTCTCCTGGACCGGGCTGTTCCTGATCTTCGTGGTCGCCGGCATCGTCTCCTACGGGATCGGCGATCTGCAGGAGGCCGGGGTGCTGCCCGGGGTCTTCCACCACGCCTGGGACCTCAGCGCCTGGCTGCCGGAGAACTCCTCCCCGCTGTTCTGGCTCTACGTGCTGCTGCAGGCCATGTTCCAGGTGAACCTGCAGCCCACGGTCCTGCAGGTCATCGGCTGGTGGCTGTACCTGGTCCCCGTGCTGTTCTTCTTCCTGCGCCAGGTCCGCGGCAGCGCCCCGCGGCCCGCGGCCCACCCCGTCGAATCCGTCCGTCCCGTCGAATCCCGGAGGAACCCATGAGAATCGCCCGCCCCCTGAGCGCCGCCGCCGCCGTGCTGCTGGCCGTCACAATGGCCGGCTGCACCGACAACCCCCAGAACTCCGCCTCCTCGGACTCCAGCGCCGGCGGGGGCTCCGGGGACACCCAGACCGTCAAGGTCACCATCACGGACGACACCTGCCAGGTGGAGCCCGCCGAGGTGAAGTCCGGGAAGGTGAAGTTCGAGATCACCAACCAGGGCACCAAGCCCAATGAGCTGGAGGTCCTGGCGGAGAACAAGCTGCAGATCGAGTCCGAGCAGGAGAACGTCGGCCCCGGCACCACCGCCCAGCTCACCACCGCCCTGGAGCAGGGCACCTACTACACCGCGTGCAAGCCCAACATGGTCGGGGACTTCGTGGGGCTGAGCCAGTTCACGGTGACCCAGGGCGAGAAGGTGGAGATCGGCGACGACACGAAGGCCGCCGAGGACAGGGCCATCGCCAACTACACCAGCTACACCAAGGACCAGGTGGGTCAGCTGCTGACCGCCACCCAGGAGTTCACGCAGGCCTACACCTCCGGGGACACCGAGCGCGCCCAGCAGCTGTACCCGCTGGCCCGCCAGCACTACGAGCGGATCGAGCCCACCGCGGAGTCCTTCGGCATCAAGGAGGCCGGGGACCTGGACACCGCGATGGACGCCCGCGTGCAGGACCTCGCCGCAGACGCGGACAAGAAGGTCACCGACCCCGAGGTGCTCAAGGACTGGACCGGGTGGCACCGGATCGAGGCGGACCTGTTCACCGAGGACGGCTCGCCCTTCACGTTCGCCTCCGCGGCGGACCGGAAGAAGGCCGCCGACCAGCTGGATGAGGACACCCAGAAGCTCTACGACCTCGTCTACGGGAAGGTGGACGGGGCCAGCGGCAAGTTCCAGCTGAAGCTCTCCGACGTCGTCGACGGCGCCTCCTCTCTGATGGAGGAGGTCGCCAAGTCCAAGATCGTGGGGGAGGAGGAGACCTTCTCCCACACGGACATGTACGACTTCAAGGCCAACGTGGAGGGCGCGAAGGTCGCCTACGGCAACGTGCAGGACCTGGTGAAGAAGCAGGACGCGGACCTGGACCGCAAGATCACCGAGAGCTTCGAGAAGGTCGACGGGCTGATCGACGCGCAGAAGGACGGCGAGGTGGATGGGCAGGCCACCTACAAGCCGTATGACCAGATCGCCGCGGTGCAGAAGGATGCCGGGGAGGCCCCCTCGGACAAGGACTACACGAAGGTCCAGCGGGAGTTCTCCGACGCCGTCAACGCCCTGAGCGAGCCGCTGTCCCAGGTCGCCGGCACCGTCCTGCACTAGTCCCCGACCCGCCCACCGGTGCCCAGCGTCGGCGCTGCCCCTCGGGCGCCCGGCGCCGCGCACGCCCACCGTCCCGCACCCCACCGACCGCACCCCGAGGAGGGATCGACCACGAACCGCCGCACCGAGGAACCGCAGGAGCACCGCACCGGTACCCCCGCATCGTCCGCCCCCTGGGCGGATCCCGACGCCGGGACGGCCGCCGCTTCGTCCGGATCCGCCGGGGATCCCGCCGCCGGGGACCCTGCTGCGGGGGACGACGCCGCGGCGACCGGCGGGCGCACCCGCGGGTTCACCCGGCGTCGGCTGGTGGCCGGGGCGGGGATCGCCGGGGCCCTGGGCATCGCCGGCTTCGGCGGGGGCGCCCTCGGGCACCACCTGGGTCGGGAGCAGGCGGCCCGGGAAGCCCCCACGCAGCTGACCTACCCGTTCCGCGGCCAGCATCAGCAGGGCATCACCACCCCTGCGCAGGACAACATGTACATCGCCGCCTACGATGTCAGCACCACCGACGTCGCGGAGCTGAAGGACCTGCTGGCCCGCTGGACCGTGGCCGCGGAGCAGATGTGCGCCGGGGAGCTGGTGGGCGGGGAGCCGGACGCCAACCCCAACAAGCCGCCCGCGGACACGGGTGAGGCATGGGGGTATCCGCCGGCGGGGCTGAGCATCACCTTCGGCTTCGGTCGCAGCCTGTTCCAGGACGCCGACGGGAAGGACCGCTTCGGGCTGAAGGCCAAGATGCCCGGCGTCCTGGCTGACGGCGTGCCCCGGTTCGCCGACGAGAACCTGCGCGCGGCCTCCAGCGACGGGGACCTCGTCGTCCAGGCCTGCTCCAACGACCCCCAGGTCTGTGTGCACGCGATCCGGAACCTGACCCGGATGGCCTTCGGCACCGCGGTGCTGCGGTGGGGGCAGATCGGCTACGGCCGCACCTCCTCCACCTCCGCGGATCAGGAGACCCCGCGCAACCTCTTCGGCTTCAAGGACGGCACCGCTAACATCAAATCCCAGGACGGCGATGACGTGCTGGAGAAGGAGGTGTGGGTCCAGGACGGCGACGACGCCGCGGCGGGGTGGATGGTCGGCGGCAGCTACCTGGCCGCCCGCAAGATCCACATGTACCTGGAGGTCTGGGACCGGGTGCGCCTGTCCGAGCAGGAGGAGGTCATCGGGCGGGACAAGCGCTACGGCGCCCCGCTGTCCGTGGCCGATCCCAGCGCGGAGCACGAGTTCGACGCCCTGGATCTGTCCGCCCGGAAGGACGGGGAGCTGGCCATCCCGAAGGACGCGCACGTGGCCGTCGTCGCCCCGGAGAACAACGGCGGTCACCGGATGCTGCGCCGGGGGTACAACTACACGGACGGCAACGACTCCCTGGGGCGGCTGGATGCGGGCCTGTTCTTCATCGCCTTCGCCCGGGACCCCCGCGCCGGATTCTTCCCGATCCTGCGGAAGATGACGGAGAAGGATGCGCTGACCGAGTACCTGCAGCACGTGGGCTCCGCCCTGTTCGCGGTGCCCCCGGGGGTGGCCGAGGGGGACACGATGGTCGGGCAGCGCCTGTTCGAGTAGGCCCTCCCCGGGCGGGGCGCCGGTGAGGCCGCGGTGCATAGGATGGGCGCAGACGCTCGCCACCTCGCCACGGAGGAGTCCGCCCCCATGGTCACGCTCATCGCTCGCCCGGCCCGTGCCGCCCGGCTGCCCGTCCGCTGGGCCGCGCTCGCCGCCGTCGTCCTCCTGCTGCTGCTCACCGCGTGCGGCTCCTCCTCCGGGTCCGGCGGGGAGGCGGAGCGCGGGGTGCCCGCGCGCCCGGAGAGCGGGGCCGTGCTGGATGAGGCCGGGATCCTCGACGAGGACGGGATGGCCCAGGTGAATCGGGTCATCGCCGATCGCAACCGGGAATCCGATGCCGCCCGTGTCGCCGTGATCACCGTGAACCGCGCCCCGCAGGACTGGGAGCGCTGGACCCGCGAGGTCGCCGGCACCTGGGGCGTGGGAGACGCCGGGGCGGACAACGGGGTGGTGCTGGCCATCGACATGGGCGAGCGGCGCACCCGGCTGGAGGTCGCCGACGGCGTCCGCCAGCGCCTGGACGACGACGCCGCGGCCGCGATCCTGGACGAGGTGACCGAACCCGCCCTGAAGGACGACGAGTACGTGCGGGGCGTGCGGGAGACCGTGGAGGCCGTGTACGACCAGGCCGAGGGGCGCACCCCTGCGGCCGTGGCCGAGGGCCGGGAGGGGCACCGGCTGGGTGTGATCGTCGCGATCGTCATCCTCAGCCTCGTCGGCCTCGCCCTGCTCGGCCTTCTGGGGTGGATCTGGTGGGAGGTGCGGCGCTGGCGGCGGATCGCGGACCGGGAGATCGACCGGTACCTGGCCGAGCACCCCGGACAGGAGGTCACCCCGGAGGTCCGCCGGGACTACCGGAAGTACCGCTTCCACCACCGGAAGGTGCCGTCCTGGCAGGAGGAGATCGACCGGCGTCGCGAGCAGGCCCGGCGGGAGGGCCGGGAGCCGGAGAGCATCGACGACCCCACCGAGTACACCCACTACACCCCGACCTTCGGATCCTGGCTGCCCCTGTACATGGCGGCCCCGAGCCTGTACTCGGGCTCCGGGACCACTCCGCCGGCCGCCGGTGGGGACGGGTCCACCGGGGCCGCCGGATCCACGACCTCCTTCGGCGGCGGCGCCGGATTCACCGGCGGCGGGACCTCGGGCCGCTTCTGAGCGGAGTCGGCGTCGGGGCCGGCCGGTATCAGGACGGGGGCCGGCGTCGGCCCCCCGTGGGCTCAGACCAGGCCGAGCCACTTCCAGTACGTCGCGGAGAACAGCAGCACCAGCAGGTACCCGGCCACCGTCAGCGGGATGCCGGTCTTCAGGAACTGGCGGGTGGTGAACGCCCCCGTGCCGTAGGCCAGCATGTTCTGCGGCGCGGAGACCGGCAGCAGGAAGCCGAAGCAGATCACGAACTGCTGGATCACCACGAAGCCGATCCCCTGATCCGGCAGGCCCGGCAGGCTCTGCGCCAGGGCGATGAACACCGGGATCAGCGCGCTGGACAGCGACGTCGCCGAGGCGAAGCCCAGGTGGATGAGGATGGTGAACGCGGAGACCAGCGCGATCGTCGCCAGCAGCGGCAGCTGCGCCAGACCCATCGCGGAGAACGTCTTCTCGGACAGCCAGGACGCCGCCCCGGTGCTCAGCAGCACGCTGCCCAGGGAGATCCCGACGGCGAAGACCACCAGCGTCCCCCAGTTGACCAGGTGCTCCACGGTCTTCCAGTCGTACACCCCGACCTTCGGCAGCAGCATCAGCGCCACCGCGATGACCGTGACCGTGGAGGAGTCCAGGGAGTGCACGGTGCCCTCGGTGGCCCACAGCAGGAGCAGCAGCACCGAGATCCCCACCAGGCGCTTCTCCGCACCCGTCATCGGCCCCAGCTCGCCCAGCTCCCGGTGCACGACCTCCCGGCCGCCGTCGATCCGGTCCACCTCCGGACGGATCGCCCGGCGCATGATGAAGAACAGCAGCACGGACATCACCGCGGACCAGGGTGCCGCCCACAGGAACCACTGCGGCCAGGAGACGGTGGTGTCCAGCTGCTTCTCGATGAACCCGATCGCCACCATGTTCTGCGCGGCCGCCGTCTTGATCCCCACGTTCCACACGGACACCGCCTGCGCCGCGGTGATCACCAGCAGCGCGGCGAGCTTGGAGTCCTTCGGCAGCCCAAAGGCGGCCACCATGCCCAGCAGGATCGGCACGACGGCGCCGGCCCGCGCCGTCGCCGAGGGGACGAAGAACGCCAGCACCACGGAGATGGCGATGGCCCCGGCCACCAGGTGGCTGGTCTTCTCCCCGGCCACCCGCAGTACGTGCAGGGCCAGGCGCCGATGCAGCCCGGTGGCCTGCATGGCCGCGGCCAGGGCCAGGGCGGCGGCGACCAGCGCGACCGCCGAGGAGGAGAAGCCGCCGAGGGCCGCGGTGAGCCCGCCCTTGGTGCCCAGCAGCTCACCGGGGTCCTCGGGGTCCGGGGCGGTGCCCAGCAGCACGGCCAGCAGCCCGATGATCAGCAGGGCGCTGACCGGGTAGGTCACGGCCTCGGTGACCCACAGGATCACCGCGAAGGCCAGGACGGCCAGGGCCCGGTGGCCCGCGACGCTCAGGCCCTCCGGGGTGGGCAGGATCAGGATGACGACGAGCGCGAGCACGGCGAGGCCGAAGCTTACGGGGGCGACCCAGGAGGAGCGGGTCTTCTCGGCGGTCTGCGGGGACGTCATCGTCGGTGCCTCGATCCGTGCGGTGCGAATGAACTGGCATGATCCATGCTAGTTTCAGTCGGCCGGGGGATCCGGGAGGCTCCCGGGAGATGACGCTCATAGCCTGCGGCGGATGGGCTCAGTCGGGGATGAGGCCCAGCAGCTCCCGGTGCACCGTGGTGTCCCCGGTCAGCTCCGGGTGGAAGGAGATCCCGAGGACCCGGCCCTGCCGCACCGCGACGACCCGCCCCTCGAAGCGGGCGAGCACCTCGACGTCGGGCCCGTGCTCCACGACCTCCGGGGCCCGGATGAACGCCGCCCGCACGGTGCCCTCCGGCGTCGCGCTCCCGCCCCAGGTCAGCAGGGCCTCGGCGGAGGAGGTCTGGGGACCGAAGGCGTTGCGGGCCACGGCGGCATCCAGCAGGCCGAGGCTGCGCTGGCCGGGTGCCGGGTCGCGGATGGTCCGGGCCAGCAGGATCAGCCCCGCGCAGGTGCCCAGCACGGGGTGCCCGGCGCGGGCGAAGTCGATCAGCGGTTCGCGCAGCCCGAAGGTGCGGGTGAGCCGGTCGATCGTCGAGGACTCCCCGCCGGGCAGCACCAGCGCGTCCAGTCCCTCCAGATCCGCCGGGTGGCGTACCTTCCGCGCGTCGGCCCCGAGGGACTCCAGCATCCGCAGGTGCTCGGCGACCCCGCCCTGCAGGGCCAGCACCCCGACGGCCCGGGGTGCGGTGTTCGGCTGGCTCACCAGCCGCGCTCGGCCAGGCGGTGCGGGGCGGGCAGGTCCGCGACGTTGATGCCGACCATCGCCTCGCCCAGGCCGCGGGAGGCCTGGGCGATCGCCGCGGCGTCGTCGTAGAAGGCGGTGGCCTTCACGATCGCGGCGGCCCGTCGGGCCGGATCTCCGGACTTGAAGATGCCCGAGCCCACGAACACGCCGTCCGCGCCCAGCTGCATCATCATCGCCGCATCCGCCGGGGTCGCGATCCCGCCGGCGGTGAACAGGGTCACCGGCAGCTTGCCGGCCTGGGCCACCTCGACCACCAGATCGACGTTCGAGCCGTCGTAATAGCCGTTCTCGTCCGCCATCGGGTTGGCGGGGTCATAGACCTGGGGCGGTTCGCGCTGGTCCAGCCGGGTCGGGCTGGCCTCGACCGCGCCGGTCCTGCGGCCGAAATCCATCTGCTCCTCGAAGGTCACGAGCTTGCGGCGATAGCCGGGCGTGTCGGCGTTGGCGATGTTCTCGGAGATGTGGCGCAGCCGCACCCCCTGGGCGCGCAGGGCCGAGGCCGAGATCGCGGTGGCGGACAGATCGGTCATCCCCGCCCCCTCAGCCGCGGCGTCCGGCGGCGGTGCGCAGGAGCGTCATTCCCGACTGCACCACCGCGAGCGACAGGTCGAACTGCCGCTTGGCCTCGGCGGCGCGCATCATCTCATCCTCGAGCGAGACGGTGTTGCCGTCGGGCGAGGCCTCGCCGCCCGCGTCGATCCGCGCCGCCCGGACCCCGCTGCCGCCGCTGCCCCAGTCGCCCGCGCCGACATGGCCGGGGCGGGTGGTGCGCAGCCCGACGCTGAGCGCGTCCGCCGGCTCGGGCGCGAAGGCCGCGAGGTCCGCCGCGCGATAACCGGGGGTGTCGGCGTTGGCGACGTTGGTGGCGATCACCCGCTGGCGGGCGGCCGCATGGGCGCC
>ERZ1023324.421-NODE-421-length-17572-cov-4.268140_pt1 | contig 17572 bp, 15 predicted proteins | sample MGYA00520886_ERZ1023324 | MGnify/ENA primary metagenome ERZ1023324 (study PRJEB32759, sample SAMN07749864) | skin metagenome | biome: transportation; feature: city; material: polyester macromolecule | host: Homo sapiens | place: Hong Kong:KT line | collected...
TATGAGCGCCGCCGGGAGCTGCACCGGCGGTGGAAGGAGACCCGCGAGGCCGGCGGGAGCTGAAGCGGACCGAGCGAGCCCTGAGGGGAAGGCCGGAGCGGAAGGCCGCGTCCGAGCCCCGAGGCTGCTCCCACCCGCACGGGCGATCCTTCCTCTAGAGTCATAGCGTCCCGCGCGCCAGGCGCGGGCTCGCACACCGATCGTGGGGAGGCCGCCGTGCTGGGAGTGGAGATCGTCATCGCCTTGGGAGTGGCGATCCTGCTGGGGCAGATGACGGCCACGCGCGTGCGCCTGGCCCCACCCATCGTGCTCATGGTGTTCGGGGTGGCCATGAACCTCATCCCATCGCTGCGCCAGGTGGGGCTGCCCGCGGAGATCGTGCTGGTGGTGTTCCTGCCGATCCTGCTGTACTGGGACTCCCTGAACACCTCGGTGCGCGAGATCCGACGGGTCCTGCGGGGGGTGATCCTCAACGGGACCCTGCTCGTGGTGTTCACCGCCGCCGCGGTCGCGCTCGTCGCTCGCGCCTGCGGACTCAGCTGGGGCACCGCCTGGCTGATCGGCGCCGCGGTGGCCCCGACGGACGCCACCGCCGTGTCCGTGCTGGGTCGCGGCCTGTCCCGCCGGGCCACCACCGTGCTCAAGGCCGAATCGCTGATCAACGACGGCACCGCCCTGGTGGTCTTCGCCCTGGCCGTGGAGGTGGCCAGCGGGGAGGGTCACATCACCTGGGGTCACGCCAGCGGGATGTTCGCCGTCTCCTTCCTCGGCGGAACCGCGATCGGACTGGCCGTGGGCTGGCTGATCGGGCAGGTGGCCCGGCGCATGACGGTGCCCGTGTACATCAACGTGCTCATGCTGCTGACCCCGTTCCTCGCCTACCTCGCGGCCGAAGCTGTGGAGGCCTCCGGGGTGCTCGCCGTCGTGGTGTGCGGGCTCTACTTCTCCCAGATCGCCCCGCGACACTTCTCCGCCCGGTCCCGCCAGATCGCCAATCCGTTCTGGTCGATGATCACCTTCCTCATCAACGGCGCCCTGTTCGTGCTCGTCGGCGCGCAGCTGCCCTCCGCGGTGGGCGGCCTGCGCTCGGATGGGCTGTGGCATGCGCTGGGGGTGATCCTCGCCGTGTACGCGACCACCGTGGCGGCTCGCTTCGTCTTCCTGCACGTGTCCATCGGGCTGATCCGGCTGCTGGACCGCCGCCCCATCCAGCGGACCATGCGCACCACCTTCCCGGAGCGGGTGGTCAACGTGCTGGCGGGGTTCCGCGGGGCCGTGTCTCTGGCGGTGGGTCTGTCCGTGCCCCTGACCCTCGCCGACGGCTCCGCCTTCCCCTCTCGGGATCTGATCGTGCTGGTGGTGGCCGGCGTCGTCGTGCTGTCCCTGGTGGTGCAGGGGGTGGTGTTCCCGGTGGCGGTGCGCTGGGCCGTGCGGGACCAGCCGGAGGACGATGACGCCGGGGGCGCGACCGAGCGGGCCTGGATCCGCACGCACCGGGAGCTGCTCGCGGTGCTGCCGGAGCTGGCCCGTCAGAATGGGATCTCCGATGAGGTGCTCGGGGAGTTCCAGCGTCGTTACGAGCAGATCCGCCGCCCATGGGAGGAATCCGCGGGGGACCCGGAGGCGCGGGAGGTGCTGGAGGAACGGCGCCGGCAGCAGCGGCGCATGCAGCTGGGCGTGCTGCGGCACAAACGGGCCGCGATGGTGCGCCAGCGCGACGAGGGCCTGCTGGATGACGAGGCCCTGTCCGAGATCATGCAGCGCCTGGACATGGAGGAGCTGCGCCTGACCGGCCCCGCCGAGATCGAGTAGGGGCCGACGGGGCCGGCGGGAGCGGGCCGCCCGGACGGGAGTGGGCCGGGCCGGCGTCGTCGGCTACAGCACCCCGCGGGGGTCGATGAGGAAGCGACCCAGGGCGAAGTACTCCGCGGCGTCGGAGATCAGCACCAGACCCAGCAGCCCGACCCCCAGGGGCAGGAGCACGTTGAGCACCGGGCGGAAGCGCTCCCACCAGCCGCCCACCGTGCGGGCGACGGCGCGGTGCCGGTTGGCCAGCACCGCCAGGCACAGCACGAACAGCGGCGCCTGGGAGACCACCGCCCAGATGATCTGCCCCGCGATCACGGCCCACAGCGGCTGATCCCCGGACAGCCCCACGGCCACGATGAACGGGGGGTCCGTGGTCACGATCGCCACGAAGCCCACGGCCACCGCCAGCAGCCCCCAGGAGCTGCGGTTGCGCTCCGGGCGCGGTGGGCGGTTCCGGCGCCGCCACGCCCAGCCAGCCCAGCCCAGGGCCACCAGGCCCAGGAGCAGCTCGACGCCGGCGGCCCCCGCCCCGGCGCGCAGCCAGTGCCCCCACGGGATGTCCGCCAGGGACTTCCCGAACACCAGGGACAGCGCGATCCCCCAGGCGATGGTCCCGCCGATGAGCACCGCGCCGAAGCCGAACACGGACCGGCGCACGGCCCGGGCGGCGTCGGGGGCCGTGCGGGCGGCCATGAACACCGCGGCGATCAGCAGGGGCCCCGGATCGAAGCCGCCCAGGGCCAGGCCCGCGCAGGCGGCGAGGTACGCCGGGATGCTCATGCCGAGCTGACGGACTCGGCGCCGGCGGTGCGCCCGGCGGGGCGGGCCCCGGGGGCCGGGCGCACGAACGGGAAGGCCAGCACCCCGCGGATCGGGGCGTCGGTGAGCATCATGATCAGCCGGTCGATGCCGATGCCCAGCCCGCCCGTGGGCGGCAGGCCCGTCTCCAGGGCGGCCAGGAAGTCCTCGTCGATCTGCATCGCCTCCGGATCCCCGGTGGCGGCCTTCAGGGACTGCTCGGTCAGGCGGCGCCGCTGCTCCAGGGCGTCGGCCATCTCCGAGTAGGCCGTGCCCATCTCGGTGCCGTTGATCACTAGGTCCCACCGCTCGGCCAGCCCGGGGATGCTGCGGTGCGGGCCGGCCAGCGGGGAGGTCTCCACCGGGAAGTCGCGGTAGAAGGTCGGGCGCACCGTCTTGGCCTCCACCAGCTCCCCGTACAGCTCCTCGATCACCGCGCCCGGGCCCATGTCGTCCCGGACGTGGATCTCGTGCTCGGCGGCCAGGCGCATCAGCACCTCGAAGTCCGTGTCCAGGTCGATGCGCCGGCCCACGGCCGCGGAGACCGCATCCAGCACGCTGACCACGGGCCACTGGCCGGAGACGTCGGTGAGCACGGCCGGGGTGCTCGGATCCTTCGGGTGCTCCCCGTGGCGCAGCGGCAGCTGCTCGGCGTCGAACACCGCGCGCGCGGCGCCCTTGATGATCCGCTCGGTCAGCAGGCGCATCGCCTCGTAGTCGGCGTAGGGCTGGTAGGCCTCCAGCACCGTGAACTCGGGGTTGTGGGTGGCATCCGCCCCCTCGTTGCGGAAGTCCCGGCCCAGCTCGTACACCGGGCCCATGTCCCCGACCACCAGGCGCTTCAGGTACAGCTCCGGGGCGATGCGCAGGGTCAGATCCACCCCGTAGGCGTTGATGAAGGTCTTGAAGGGCCGGGCGGAGGCGCCGCCGTGCACGGTGTTGAGCATCGGCGTCTCCACCTCCAGGAAGCCGTCCGCATCCAGGGTGCGTCGGATCGCCCGGATGGTCTGCGCTCGCACGCGCAGGCGCCGGGACTCCTCCGGGTTGACGATCAGGTCCACCGAGCGGCGGCGCAGCCGGGCCTCCGGGTCCGTGAAGGAGCCGAAGGGGATGGGATGCAGGCACTTGGACAGGATCCGCCAGGACTCGGCCAGCAGGGACGGGGTGCCGGTGCGGGAGGCGCCCAGCCTGCCGCGGATCAGCACGTGGTCCCCGGTGTCCGCCCAGCGCACCCGGCGCAGGGACTCGGCGCCGAGCACGTCGCGCTCCAGCACCACCTGCAACGTCGTCCCGTGTTCCACCAGCTCCAGGAAGGCCACCCCGCCGTGGCGCCGGATGGACCGGATCCGCCCGACGACCGCCGCCGGCGTCCCGGCGGGCTCGTGCGCGAGCATCCGGGCCAGCGCGGACACGCTCACGCCCTGACCGTCGCCCTTCGGGTAGGGCTCCAACCCGGCCGCGCGCATCTGCTCCAGGTGCGCGATGCGGTGGCGAGTCTGGTCGCTCCACTCCGGGGTGAGGTCATCGGCGCCCACGCGCTGACGCTCCAGCTCCCGCAGGGCGGCGAGGTTCTCCGGGGACAGCCCGGGGTGCGCGGGGGTCTTGGGCAGCAGCCACTGCGGCAGGAAGCCCTCCGCCAGCCCGGAGGCCAGGGCCACGTTGACGGCGGACAGCTTGGAGTCCAGGCACAGGTAGCGCGGCACCCACTCGGGGTGGAAGCGCTGGTTGAACTGGTACAGCCGCTCCAGCTGCAGGAACCGGTCCAGCACCCCCAGCACGGAGGAGTTGAAGCGGGTCCAGGCGCTGGCGCCGAACTCGTGGGAGCGGGCGAAGGTCTCCCGGAACATCGCGAAGTTCAGGGACACGCGGGTGATGCCCAGCTCAGGGCACTGCCCGAGCAGGGTCGCGATCATGAACTCGGTGGTGCCGTTGGGGGAGTCCGGGGAGCGGCGCATCACGTCCAGGGAGATCCCGGAGGCCCCCCAGGGGACGAAGGAGAGCAGGCCGACGGCGGCGCCGTCGGCGGTGTGCGCGGTGACCAGCAGGCAGCGGGCATCGGCGGGGTCCCCGAGGCGGCTCAGCGCCATGGAGAAGCCCCGCTCGGTGTCCCCGTGGCGCCAGGAGTCCGTGTGCTCGATGACGGCGCGCAGCTCCTCGTCGCTGAGGTCCCCGTGGCGGCGCACGCGCAGCGTCATCCCGGCCCGCTCCAGGCGGGCGACGGTGTGGCGCATCTCCGTCATGGAGGTGTTGTTCAGGGAGAAGCGCTCCGGGTGGATGATCGCCTCGTCGCCCAGCGGGATCACGGACATCCCCGTGTGTACGTAGGCCGGGGCGCCGACCTTGGAGGCGCTGATCACGGCGGGGATCCAGCCGTAGGTGCGCGCCTCCTTCTTCCACTCGCGGATCGCCGCGTCCCAGGAGGCCGGATCCCCGATGGGGTCTCCGGCGGCCAGGGACACCGACCGGATCACCCGGTAGGCCACGGCGGCCCGCCCGTCCGGGGAGAAGATCACGGACTTCTCCCGCCGAGTGGCGAAGTAGGACAGGGAGTCCTGCCCGCCGTATTCGTGCAGCAGCCGGCGCAGGTGCATCTCCCGCTCCTCGGTCCAGGAGTGCACGGGCTTGCCGGAGCGCAGGAACACCCAGATCGCCGCGATCGCGACGACGCCGTAGATGGTGGTGATGGTCTGGACCTGCCAGCGCTGCACGTGCGGCAGGCTGTGGATGGCCCACCCGGTGTTCACCCCGAGGGCCCGCAGCATCAGGGTGCCGAAGTGCGTCCAGGAGCTCACCGGCAGCACCAGCCAGGAGGCCACCAGGGCGAGGAGGAAGCCGCCGCCGAGCACGGCCAGGGCCATCCCGTAGGAGGAGCGCAGGGTGCGGGCGGGGAAGGCCCGCCGGGCCCGCACCAGGAGCACGGTGAGCACCACGCCGATGATCACGCTGATCGCGTTCGCCCCGATGGCCACCCACAGCCCGGAGGGCGGCTCCTCCTCGAGGGTCCAGGGCAGGGGCAGGGAGATCGTGGAGACCAGGGCCAGAGCGGCGCCGGCGACCTGGAAGAACAGGGCCGCCCACAGCCCGGCCCGCTTGCGCCGCATCAGCGCCCAGAAGACCACGATCGAGGCGACCGTGGCGATCAGGCTGCGCTCCACCGGCAGGTTCAGCACGTACGCGGCGAACTCGATGAAGCTGAAGCCGCCGCGCAGCGGGGTGCCGATCAGCAGGGCCAGGTTCACGATCACGGACCCCGCATACATCCACGTCAGGCAGCGGGCCGTGCGCTCCCCGGGTGCTGTCTTCACGGTGCGGGTCTTCATGGCGGTGCGGCTCCTCGGTGGCGGGTGCGGATCGGCGGCGGTGAGCGGTGCGGCGGTGCGGTGGGTGAGCGGGGGCGTTCGGCTCAGGTGGCAGTGGGGGCGAAGTACGGGCTGGTCCGGCCCAGCCACTGCAGCCCCTGCTCCATCCCGGGCAGCCACACATCCAGCCGGTGCCCGCCCACGGGCACGGTGTTCACGGACAGGGAGGTGGGTGCGCGCACGGAGCGGCGGAAGGCCTCGGCGGCCGGCCAGGAGAGGGTGTCGTCGGTGGAGGAGTAGTAGTACAGCGCGACGTCGGGGGCCTCGTCGCGGGCGATGCGGGCCAGGTCGTACTTGGGGTCCCGGGCCTCGGTCCACTGCTGCGCGCCGGTGTAGATGGGGCTGAAGTACCCGGACTGGATCATGGCGGTGCCGAACAGGTCCGGGTGGCGCAGGGTGAGCATGGCCGAGCACCAGCCGCCGGCGCTGTAGCCCTCGGTGGACCAGGCGCGGGGGTCGTCGATGGTGCGCAGGTTCTGGCGCAGCCACGGCACCACGTCACGGGTCACGTAGCTCTCCGCCTTGGGGGTGCCCATCCCGTGCACGGGGCGGTCCCCGTCCACGCACTCGCTGTCGTAGCTGCCGGGGGAGACGTTGGGGACCACGAAGATCGCCTCGCGCATGCTGCGGTTCTGCGCGGCGTCGGCGATCATCTGCCCGTAGTCCACGGACTGGGAGTAGGTGGCGGGTGAGCCGGGGAAGCCGGTGAAGCCCAGGATCACGGGGTAGAAGCGGTCCGGGTGGCTGAGGTAGGAGGCGGGCAGCCAGATCATGAGGTCGTTGGCCTGGCCGGTGACGGGGCCCTTGAAGTGGAAGGTGAGGTACTGCCCGTCCTCGGCGTTCCGATCCAGCAGGTGCCCGAACTGCGGGTTGTCCTCCGGGTGGGACTGCAGCGTGGTGGGGGTCTGGTGCACGGTCGCGGGGGTGGTCACGGCCACCGGCTGCGCGCCGTAGTGGGTGGTGGTGGGTGCGGGGGCCGGGCCGGCGGTGAGCTCGTCCCAGCTGGTGTACCAGTTGTTGTCCCGGTTCAGCAGCGCCGCGACGCTGGCCAGGGTCAGCACGGCCACCAGCACCAGGCTCACGGCCTGCACGAGGTAGCGCAGCCAGCCGGTCCGGCGCATCCGCGGCGGCAGGAACACGGCGAGGAGGAAGACGACGACGGTCACCGCCAGCAGCGTGCCGATGAAGCCCAACCCGGTGATCTCGAAGGCCTTCACCCGTATCCTCTCCCCGTGGTGCGAGGGCCGGCGGAACGCGCGCGGCCCGAGGGGCAGGATACGAGAGATTCATGGGAATTTCCCGCACGAGACGCCCCCTCAACCTCTATCTCCGCCCGCCCCTTCCGCGCCGAGTCATCGATTCCGACGGATTTTCGGCCGAAAACCCGTCGGAATCGATGACTCGGCTTAGGTGGCGAGGGTGGTGGGGCGGGGAAGCATGCTGTTAGGATTCTCGGCATGTCTGCCTCCCTGCCCGATCCCGTGCTGCCCGCGCGGCGTCAGCGGTGCGCCTTCGCGCACCCGGGCACCAACGGATACCTCTCCACGTGGGGGGGGCAGCCGCAGGCCGGAGTCGAGCCGCCGCGCTGAGCAGCGACGGCGGACGTCCGCCGTCTGCGTCGGCTGGCGGCCCTTCGCGGCCGCTGCGCCCACCCTACGGACCCTGATCTGCTACAGACCGAGGATGGACCTTGCTGCTCTGCTCCCTGGCCCTGGTGGGCCTCGCCTGTCTGCTCGCCTCACCGCTGTCCCGCCCCCTCGGCGGGAACGCCGGGTGGGTGCTGAGCCTGCCGCTGCTGGGTGCCGCGGCCCTGCTGATCCTGGCCTTCACCGGCTCCGACGGCGTCCCCGTCCAGCACCTGGACTGGATCCCCAGCCTCGGCGTCGGCCTGGACCTGCGCCTGGACGGGCTGGCGATGCTCTTCTCGATGCTCGTGCTGCTCATCGGCGCCGGGGTGATGTGCTACTCCCCGGGGTATCTGGGCCGCGCCCGGCAGGACTCCTTCTACGTGTGGATGACGCTGTTCGCGGCGTCCATGCTGCTGCTGGTGCTCGCCGATGACCTCGTCGTCATGTTCGTGGCGTGGGAGGGCACCACTCTGTGCTCCTTCTTCCTGATCTCCCGCTCCGGGCCGGCCGCCCGGCAGCCGGCGGTGCGCACCCTGCTGGTCACCGTGCTGGGCGGGCTGGCGCTGCTGAGCGCGGTGTGCGTGATGATCGCCGGCACCGGGACCTCGAGCCTGTCCCGGGTGCTGGACTCCCCGGTGTGGCGGGAGGACCCCGCCTTCACCGTCACCGTGGCCGTCCTGCTGGCCGTCGCCGCCTTCACCAAGTCCGCGCAGTTCCCCTTCCAGTCCTGGCTTCCGGACTCGATGGTGGCGATCACCCCCGTGTCCACGTACCTGCACGCGGCCACCATGGTCAAGGCCGGCATCTACGTGCTGCTGCGCTTCTCCCCGGTGCTGGCCGAGGTCCCGGTGTGGAGCGTCCTGCTGATCACCGCGGGGCTGATCACCGCGCTGCTCGGGGCCTTCTCCGCCGTGCGCCGCTACGACCTCAAGGAGCTGCTGGCGTACTCCACGATGTCCCAGCTCGGTCTGCTGGTGGCGATGGTCGGCGTCGGCACCCCGGAGGCGCTGACCGCCGCGACCGTGCACACCGCGGCCCACGCGCTGTTCAAGTCCTCCCTGTTCATGGTGGTCGGCGTGGTGGACCACCAGGCCGGCACCCGGGACATGCGGCGCCTGGCGGTCATGGACGTGCGGATGCCGGTGCTGCGGGTCATCGCGGTGCTCGCCGCGGCGTCGATGGCCGGCATCCCCCTGCTGTTCGGGTTCATCTCCAAGGAGGAGATGTTCACCGCGTACATCGAGTACCCGCATCTGGCGGCCGTGGTGGTGCTGGGCACCGCGGGCCTGGCCCTGACCTCGGTGTTCACCTTCGCCTACTCGGCGCGCCTGGTGCTCGGGGCGTTCACCCGGGACGGGGCGGCCTTCGCCGAGCACAGCCGCGGCGGCGCCTTCCGCCCGGAGGACGACGACGCCGCCCGTCCGGTGCGCGAGGCCTCGCCCCTGTTCTGGGCGGTTCCGGGCCTCGCAGCGGCGGCCGGGCTGGTGCTGGGCATCCGCCCGGGCCTGCTGGACGGGCTGTTCACCGAGGCCTCGGCGTCGGTGGTCGGCCACGCGGAGGAGGTCCACCTGCACCTGTGGCACGGGATCAACGCCCCGCTGCTGGTCTCCTCCCTGGTCATCGCGAGCGGCCTGGTGCTGGTGTGGAAGCGCCGCGCCCTGGAGCCGATCCTCCAGCCCCTGGCCAGCCCCGTCTCCGGTCTGGCCGCGGTGGAGGGCCTGCGCACCGGGATCATCCGGTGCGGCGAGTGGGTCTCCCAGGCCACGGCCACCAACGCCCCGCGCCGGCACCTGCTGCCCCCGGTGCTGTTCCTCGTGGTGATCGCGGTGGCCGGGCTGTTCGGCCTGGACGGGCTGGATCAGCTGCCGGCGACGGTCGGGGACCGCTCCCGGCCCTGGGACTGGGCCCTGCTGGTCCTGCTGGGCGCCGGGGTGGCGGCCACGGTGGTCGCCCGCACCCGCATCGCGGCGGTGGTGGTCACCGGCGTCGTCGGCTTCTCGATGATGCTGTGGTTCTTCGTCCTCGGGGCGGCCGACGTGGCGATCACCCAGCTGCTGGTGGAGATCCTGACGGTGGTCGTCATGGTGCTGCTGCTGCACCGCCTGCCCAAGCGCTTCGCGCGGGAGCGGGGCCGGGATGCGCTGGCGCCGGTGGTGGCCGTGCTGGCCGGGCTGGCCGCGTTCTTCGGCGTGTGGGCCCTGACCGGGCGCCGCGAGCACTCCGCGGCGGCCGAGTACTTCCTGACCCGGGGCGAGGAGCAGACCGGGGCGCTGAACTTGGTGGCCGCGATCCTCGTGGACTTCCGTGCCCTGGACACCCTCGGGGAGCTGACCGTGCTGGGGGTGGCCGGCCTGGCGATGATGGCCCTGCTGAAGGCCCGCCCGCCGGTGCGCGTGCGCCGGGTCAGCTACCGGGAGCGGACCCCGCTGGTCGACGCCGAGGCGAACGGGGTGCTCCTGCGGGTGGCCGCGCACCTGCTGCTGCCGGTGATCGTGCTGCTGTCCGTGTACCTACTGCTGCGCGGGCACTACGAGCCCGGCGGCGGGTTCATCGCGGCCCTGGTCGGCGGGGCGGGCTTCGCCCTGCTGTACCTGGCCGCCCCGTCGGATGCGGCCGCGAAGATCCGCTGGCCCTATCAGCTGCTGATCGGCTCGGGCATCCTGCTGGGCACCGTGACCGGTCTGGTCGGCTTCCTCAAGGGCTCCTTCCTGACGCCGATCAAATTCGAGGTCTTCGGGCTGAAGCTGTCCACCCCGCTGATCTTCGACCTCGGCGTGTACTTCGGGGTGCTCGGGGTGATCCTGGTGGCCCTGAACAAGCTGGGCCGGGCCGATGAGCACGGGCAGGCCAGCCCGGACGAGATCCAGGACTCCGATCCGCCCGCCGACGCCGCCGAGGACGGCTTCGACGACGCCCACCCGGCCGAGACCCGCGGCGAGCCCGTGGGGGCCGCGCGCGGGGCAGCCGGACCCGGCGGGTCGACCTCCGAAGGGATCGGGGGCGCGGGCGGCGTCGAGAACCAGGAGAGCACCGAGGAAGGAGGATCCCGATGACCGTGGCGATCGCCGTGGGCCTGCTGACCGCGGGTGCCGTGTACCTGCTCATGAAGCGGGAGATGCTGCGCGTGGTGCTGGGCTTCATCCTGCTGGGTCACGCCGGGAACCTCGTGCTGATCAGCGCGGGCGGGACCCACCAGCGCACCGAGCCCTTCGGCACCGCCGCGGACGCCTCCGCGGTCGCCGACCCGCTGCCGCAGGCCTTCGTGCTGACGGCCATCGTGATCGCCTTCGCGATCACCATCTTCATGCTCGTGCTCGCCGTGACCGGCGGGGAGAACGACGACACCCGGGGCGAGGGCGAGGTTCCGCCGGATCCGCTGCCCGAGGAGCCGAACGACGCGGAGCCGAAGGACGAGAAGCCGATCGGGGAGGTGCGCCGATGAGCCCGTCTCTGCTGAGCCCGGCGATGCTGCCGCTCATGGTCGCGGTGCCGCTGGTGGCCGCGGGCCTGCTGGTGGTCCTCGGACGCAGGATCGTCCTGCACGCCGTCGTGGTGAACCTGGTGACGGCCGCCTCCGTGGCCGTCGGCGGGTGGATGGTGTGGCTGTTCTCCGCGGCCGGGGACCTGCCCGGCGGGGCCGTGGCCCACGGGGTGGGCAGCTGGCCGGTGGGCATCGCCATCCCCTTCGTCGCGGATATGCTCTCCGCGCTGATGATCGTGGTCACCGGGATCCTGACCCTCGCCTGCACGGCCTTCGCCTACGCCTCCGGGCGGGCGGACTCGCCGTACTTCGCGCCGCTGCTGCTGGTGCTGCTGGCCGGGGTCAACGGGGCCCTGCTGACCGGGGACCTGTTCAACCTGTTCGTGTTCATCGAGGTCATGCTGCTGCCCTCCTACGGCCTGTACGTGCTGGCCGGCCCGGGCCGCGGGACCTTCCGGCAGGTCTCCGGGGCCCGGCTGTACGTGACCGTGAACCTGCTGACCTCCACGATCTTCCTGGCCGGCGTCGGGTTCATCTACGCCAGCGCCGGCACCGTGAACATCGCGGAGCTGGCCGGTGCCGCCCGCCGCGACGGGATGGTCGCGGTCTCCGCGTCGATCTGCCTGCTGGCCCTGGGCATCAAGGCCGCGGTGGTCCCGGTGCACGGGTGGCTGGCCCGGGCCTACCCGTCCACCTCCCCGGCGATCACGGCGCTGTTCTCCGGGCTGCACACCAAGGTCGCGATCTACGGGATCTACCGGATCTACGCCCTGCTGTTCGGCGGGGACGCCCGGTACCTGTGGGTCGGCGTCCTGCTGTTCTGCCTGACGATGGCGCTGGGCGTGCTCGGGGCCGTGGGGCAGCAGGGCTCCCGCTCCATCCTGGCCTTCCACATGATCAGCCAGATCGGGTACATCCTGCTGGGCGTGGCCCTGTTCACCGAGCTGGGCCTGGCCGCGGGGATCTTCTACCTGCTGCATCACATGATCGTGAAGGCTTCCCTGTTCCTGTCCACCGGGGCCATCGAGGTCACCTACGGTACGGATCGGCTGGACCGCTTCGCCCTGGTGGCCAAGCGGGAGCCGCTGATCGCCGCCGCCTTCTTCGCCGCGGCCCTGTCCCTGGCCGGCATCCCCCCGTTCTCCGGGTTCGTCGCCAAGTTCAGCCTGATCCTGGCCGCGGTGCAGGACCACCAGATCGCCGCGGTGGTGGTGATGGTGGTGGTCTCCCTGGTCACGCTGCTGTCCATGCTGAAGATCTGGTCCGGGATGTTCTGGGGGCGGGACCCGCAGAGCCTGCCCGAGGTCCCGGATCGGGATCCCGACTCCGGTGCGTCCGGAGGCCTGCTGATCACCGAGCAGGGGTCCGGCACCCGGGTGCGCGCGATGCCGCGGGTTCCGCTGAAGCTGGCGCTGCCCGGCGTCGTGCTGGCGGTGGTGACCCTGGGCCTGGGCGTGGGCGGGCAGCTGCTCATGGGGCTGTCCGAGACCGCCGCCCAGGGATTGATGCACGTGTCCGCATATGTTGAGGCGGTGAGCACCTCGTGAGCTGGCTAAGCTGGCCCTTCCGCATGCTGTTCTTCCTGCTGTGGTTCGCCAAGGAGATCGTGGTCTCCTCCGCGGCGGTGATGCGGGACAACCTCACCCCGGGGCAGTCCAGCACCCCCGGCATCGTGCGCCTGCGCACCCGCTGCCGCACCGACGTCGAGGTGACCCTGCTGGCGGCGACAATCACGCTGACCCCCGGGACCCTGACCCTCGGCATCCAGCGGGATCCCGACGACGGCGCCCGCGTGCTGTACGTGCACGGGCTGTACGCGACGGATGCGCGGGAGCAGCGGGAGGCGCTGCGGCAGATGGAGGACCGGCTGCTCGCGGGGCTGCGCAGGAAGCCGGCGGACGCATCCCGGGGGGCCGCCCGGGGAGAGGAGGAGCGGTGATGCTCGCGGTGGATATCGCCATCGGCATCCTGGTGCTGGCCTGCCTCGCCTCCACCGTGCGGATGCTCAAGGGACCGGACGACGCCAACCGGGCCAATGCCGCGGACCTGCTGACCTTCGGGATCATCGGGCTGCTGGCCCTGCTGGGGGTGCGCACCGCGAACCCCTACACCTTCGACATCGTGCTGATCGCGGCCCTGCTGGGCTTCCTCAGCGCGATCTCGCTGGCCCGGGCGCTGACGAGGGGGAAGCGATGAGTGAGATCTGGATGTGGCTCGGCGGGATCCTGACCGTGGTGGGAGCGCTGGTCGTCGCCACGGCGGCCCTGGGGCTGCTGAAGTTCCCGGATGCGTACAGCAGGGTCTCCGCGGTGGGGACCGCCGGGGGCCTGGGGATCGTGCTGGTGGTCCTCGGGGCCCTGGTGCTGCAGCCGGGGATCGGCGATGCGGTGAAGGCCGTCATCATCATCGTGCTGCAGCTGATGACCTCGGCCGTGGGCACGATGGCGATCGCCCGCTCCGCGGTGCTGGTCCGCACGCCCTTCGCCCGTTTGCGCTACGACGAGCTCCACGAGGAACATGAGCACCATGACGAGTGATCGAGCAGGCGCAGCGGCGGACGGGGCGGAGGGGCCCCGGTGGCTCAGCCCCGAGGAGCGCGACGCCTGGCTGTGCCTGTCCGCGATCATGTTCCAGCTTCCCGGTCAGCTGGAGAACCAGCTGCAGCGGGACTCCGGCCTGGGCTTCGTGGAGTACATGGTCCTGGCGATGCTCTCCGAGGCTCCGGAGCAGCGGCTGTCCATGTCCGATCTGTCCGCGCAGACCTCCACCCGCCTGGCTCGGCTCTCCCGGGTGGTCAAGCGCCTGGAGGAGCAGGGCTTCGTGCGCCGCTCCACCTCCACCGTGGACCGTCGGGTGACCCTGTGCCACCTGCTGCCGGTCGGGCGCGAGGTCCTGGAGGCCGCGGCCCCCGGCCACGTCGAGCAGGTGCGCCGCTCGGTGTTCAACCACCTGACCCGCCGCCAGGTGACCCAGCTGGCCGGCATCGGCGAGGCACTGCTGGGCGGGAAGCCCTCCGCGGTGATCAACGCGCAGCTGGAGCGCGGGCAGCATCCGCGCCTGGGGGAGGCCTGCCCGGGGGGCGACGCCGAGAGGTGACGCCCCGACGTCGCCTTCTGTGACGAACCCCTAGCGGAAATTTCATTGATCGGTAAAGTAGCCGACTATGAGCTACCGCAATGAGACCTCGACTTTCCGCGCCTCCTTCGGGCTGCTCCTGCTGCGTGTGGTGCTCGGCATCGTCTTCCTGATGCACGGCTGGCAGAAGATCCACACGTGGACGGTGGACGGCACCGCCGCGAACTTCGCGCAGATGGGCGTGCCTGCCGCCGAGCTGTCCGCGGCCTTCGCCGCCTACCTGGAGTTCATCGGCGGCATCGCCCTGATCGTGGGGCTGCTCAGCCGCCTGGCCGGGCTGCTGCTGGGCCTGGAGATGCTCGGCGCGATCTACTTCGCCCACGCCTCCGCCGGGTTCTTCGCCAGCGACGGCGGCTACGAGTTCGTGCTGGTCCTGGCCCTGGGTGCGCTGGCGCTGGCCTTCACCGGGCCGGGCCGCCTGGCGATCTCCGGGGCCTTCGAAGGCCGTCCGAGGGCGAGCCTGCTGGCCTGAGCGGACCCTCCCCGGCGGGGCAGCGAATCCGCCGCATCCGACCGCCGCTTCCGACCGACGCTTCCGTCCGCCGCGCAGGGCGGCACCCTGATCCTCGCATCGGGGTGCCGCCCTGCGGTGCGTCTGGGGTCAGAACGGTCCGCCGTCATCGGCGTCATCGACGCTGCGCTCCCGACATCGGATATCGAGCATCGGGCGGCGGCGCGGTGCACACCGGTGGAGAAGGTTATCCACAGGTGTGTACAACATTGTGAACAACTCGAAGACGTCTGCGAGTGCCGATGCGCGCATGTCTCCCGCGCCCGCCGCGCCCCGCCCGCTGCGGGCCCTCGGCCCCGGCGAGGGTGTTCGAACGGTGACCCACCTCGCACGAAACACACCGCTGTCATTTCACAGCGCCTGTGGATGGGACGGTGAAGAATCGGATACCCGCACCCCCGCGTCCGCGGTGCGCGCCCGGTGCGGGCCCGGTGCTCGGCCGGCGGGGTTCTCCGGGTCTCTCTGGGGGATCTCGGTGCTCCGAGGGCGTCTGGCTACCGGGGGCATCCCCCGGAATTCCGCGGAAGATCGGGGATCCGGGGGCACGTCTGGGGGCGAGGAGGGTTCCGTGGCTCGGGGGGCGCGCCCTCGGTGACGCCCCGATCCCCGGCCGCGCGCCTCCCGCTGATCGGATGCCGCGCTGCGTCGCCGTTATCCACAGCCGTCCACACCCCCGACGTCGGAGGCGGCCCGCGGTCGACCCGTTGTGCACGGAGTTTTCCACAGGTGGGGATATGTCGGGGGATGAGGGGACCGGATCGGTGTGGAACGGGCCCGCACGGGCGGGTCGTCGGGAACCACACCGGTGTGAGTTCTCCACGGGTGTGGACAGCCCCTGTGGACAACCCTGTGGACACCCCATCCCCACCCACCCCACTCATCCCGCCCGCCCCCGCTCATCCCAGCGTTTCGTCCCGGCCGGAGGCGGGCCCATCCCCCTCACCCCCGATGTCGCACGGCGGCGCTTCCGCGGTGATGCGTACTACAGTGAGGCCTGAGTCGGTCGCGAGGATGCGGCCTGACCTCCCCTGCGGCCGTCGCACCGGCGCCGCGCGGGGAGCCCGTGACGAGGGGTGCCGCCCGTGGGCGGCTGAGAGCAGACCCTTGGAACCTGATCTAGCCAGCACTAGCGAAGGGACGTCACCATGACGCACTTCACCACGTCCGGAGACCCCCGGGAATCCCGGAACCTCCCGAACTCCCAAGCCCCCGACGCCGCATCGCACCGCGGCCCCGATACCCCCGGCTCCGCCCCCGCCGGGGAGGCGTCGGCCTCCGACCTTCCCGCGCGCGTGGCCGTGGCCGTGGATGCCGTGCGCGCTCGCGGCTCCCTGGTCCACGCCATGACCAACTCCGTCGTCCGGGAGATCAGCGCGGACGTGCTCCTGGCCGTCGGCGCGTCCCCGGCGATGGTGGACCACCCGGAGGAGGCCGGCGTCTTCGCGGGCCTGGCCGACGGCGTCCTGGTCAACGTGGGCAACCCCTCCGACGAGAATCTGCGGGCCTACCGCCGCGGCATCGCCGGCGCCCGGGATCACGGGGTGCCGTGGGTGCTGGATCCGGTGGCGGTCGGCGTGCTCGAACCGCGCACCGGCTTCGCCCGGGAGGTCCTCGAGCTGTCTCCGGCGGCGATCCGCGGCAACGCCAGCGAGGTTTCCGCTCTCGCCGGGAGGGGCGCGGGCGGCCGCGGGGTGGACGCCACGGACACCGTGGAGTCCGCCCTGGAGGCGGCCCGCGCCCTGGCCGAGCGCACCGGCGCGGTGGTGGCCGTGTCCGGGGAGCGGGACCTGATCGTCTCCGCGCACCGGGTCACCCGCCTGGTCAGCGGGCACCCGCTGATGCCCCTGGTGATCGGCACCGGCTGCGCGCTGGGCGCGGTGGTCGCCGCGTACCTGGGAGCCGTTCGGGAGGTGACCGGCACGGGCGGCGGGCAGGCGAAGTCCGCCTCCGACGGCCAGGACGCCGGATCCTCGCCAGAGGTCGGGCCGGAGATGGGCGCTGGACCTCGGTCGGAGGCAGGATCCTCGGCGGGGACCGGCTCTTCTCAGGGCTCACAGTCCCCGGATGCCGCCGCGCCGGGCCGGGAGACGCCCGTTCGCCTCGATGCCCACGACGCCGTGCTGGCCGCCCATGCCCACCTGGGGGCGGCCGGGATCCTGGCCGGTCGCGAGGCCAGGGGGCCGGGCTCCTTCCGCGTCGCGTGGCTGGACGCGCTGCACGCACTGGACGGCGCCGGCGTCGTCGAGCTGGTGGGGATGGAGGAGCTGGCATGATCCCGGAGGGCGTGGACCCCGCGCTGTACTTCATCACGGACACGGCCCTGTGCGGCGGGCCGGAGCGGGTGCCGCACGTGGTGTACGAGGCCGTGGCCGGGGGTGCGGGGATCGTGCAGGTGCGGGATAAGCACGCCGACGACGCCGCATTCCTCGCCCTGGCCCGCGCCTGCCGGGACGCGGTGCGCCGGGCGGAGGACGCGCTGGGGCGCACCGCCGCGCTGGTGGTCAACGACCGCGTCGGGGTGGCCGAGCGCCTGGGGTTGCACGTGCACGTGGGGCAGTCCGACGCCTCCCTGGCCGACGCCAACGTGGTCAGCGTCAACCGCGGCGCCCCCATCCGCGGCACCGTCATGCACGACTTCAGCGATCGCACCTACCAGCAGACCATCACCGGCTACGTCTACTACGTCAACGTCCGCTGACGAACACCAAGACGGGGCGCCGCCACCATGCGGCGCCCCGTTATGCGATGCCCTCCAGGTCCACGACGACCGGCGCGTGATCGCTGGGTTTGGTCCCCTTGCGCGCCGCACGGTCCACCCCCGCCGCCTTCACCCGACCGTTCACGTCGCCGC
>ERZ1023324.422-NODE-422-length-17541-cov-9.872412_pt1 | contig 17541 bp, 14 predicted proteins | sample MGYA00520886_ERZ1023324 | MGnify/ENA primary metagenome ERZ1023324 (study PRJEB32759, sample SAMN07749864) | skin metagenome | biome: transportation; feature: city; material: polyester macromolecule | host: Homo sapiens | place: Hong Kong:KT line | collected...
CGGGGCAGTCGGTCGGACAGGCCCTGCCGATCAGCGCGGTCGGCCTTTCCGCGATCGACCTGTGGTTCCCGCAGGTGGTCATGCCCGAGATCGCGGGCCTGGCCGCGGCCGTCGAGGACGGCCGCGCCCGCGTCCAGACCGAATACGGACAGATCACCGTGCGCGGCGATGCGCGCCTGGACGACGGCAAGCTGATGCGGCTGGTCGCTCGCATGCCGGCGGCGGCGCTGAAAAGCGGATCGACGGAGGCCCGCGGCCTGTCCGGCGACGTCGACCTGACCACACGCGGGGACCGGATCGCCTTGAGGCTGAACGCTGCGGCGGCCGGGTTCGGCGCCGATGGGGCCGGGGGCGACGGCGCGCGCCTCAGCTTCTCCGGCGACCTGCCCTATCCCGACCTGAAGGGCCGCAAGGGTGACGGGCGCGCGGTGATCGAGGCGGCGCTGGAGGCGGATCGATTGTCGGTCGGCGGGACGCGCATGACCGAGGCGGCCGTGCGGACCCGCTTCGACGGCGCGACCAGCGGCTGGCTTGAGGCCTTTCGCCTGGCGGGCCGCACGACCACGACGCTGACTGCGGACGAGATCGGCGGGGCGGCGCTTCAGGCGCGGGGCGCCGACATCCGCATCGAAGGCGACGCCGAGCTCCGCCGCGCGTCCGAAGGGCCGCTGCGCTGGAGCGTGCGCGGTCCGATGCGCGTGAGATCGACGCGTCTGTCCACGTCGGGCGTGTCGATGGACGGGTTCGACGCCCGGTCGGGCGCTCTGGCGGTCGGCGGGCGCGGTGCCGCGTTGGAGGCCACGGGGCGCCTCGAAGCCGAGACGGATCGCTTCGTCTTCGGCGACTTGCGGCTGTCGCAGGCGCGGTCCGGCTTCGACCTGGATCTGGTGCAGGACGGAGGGCTGAGGCTGACGGCGGCGGGCGGCCTGTCCGCCCGTGACGGCGCCTGGCCCCTGTTCGGCCCGCCCGGCAAGGACGAGGCTGCGGAATTGACGGCCATGAAGCGGGCGCTGGGCGCCTTCGCGACCGGGGTCTGCGTGGTGACGGCGGACAGCAAGCTCGGGCCGCTGGGGATCACGCGGTTCACGATGGCGCCCACGATCAGCGCGATCACGAACGCGGCATCGGCGCCCTGATCGGCCGGCCGCTGGCGATCGAGCGGCGCAGGATCTCGCGCAGCGAGCCGGTGGAGACGTCGTAGAACCGGGCGATGAGCTTGGCCAGCGTCGACTTGCCCGCACCCGTCTGGCCCACCACGGCCACGGTCTGCCCGGCCGGGATCACGAGGTCGAACTCCGGCAGCACCACCCGGTCCGGTCCGTAGCTGAACACCGCGTCCCGGAACTCCACCCGCCCGGACGCCACGCCCGTCCCCGGAGCGTCGGCCCCGGGCAGCGGCGTGGGCTCGGCGGCCTCCACCACGGTGGGCTCCTCCTCGAGCAGGCCGGAGACCTTCTCGAGCGCCGCCGTCGCGGACTGCAGCGACGAGTAGAACATCGCCACCATCTCCATGGGCTGGAACACGCGCCGCCCGGCCAGCAGGAGCGCCACGAGCACCCCCACCTCGAGGTCGCCGTCGAGCACGCGCAGGCCCCCGGTCACGAGCAGCGCCGCCACCGTCAGGTTGCCCGTCGCCACGAGCACCGGCTGCAGGATGCCGAACAGGTTGAGCGTGGCCACCATGTCGTCCCGGTAGGCCGTGGCCAAGTCGCGGTACCGCGCGTCGTTGTCCCGTTCCCGCCGGAAGGCCTGGACCGCGCGGATGCCGGTCATGGTCTCCACGAAGTGCACGATCGACCGCGCCGAGGACACCCGCGACCGCCGGTACGCCTCCTCGGACCGCACCTGGTACCAGCGCGTCACGATCGCCACCGGCACGGCCGCGCCCAGCAGCACGAGGAACGACGGCGGGTCCAGCAGCAGGATGGACGCCGCGGTGAACGACATGAACATCAGCCCGGACACGAGCGAGGACACGCCCTGGTCCAGCAGCTCCCGCAGCGCCTCCAGGTCCGAGGTCTGCCGCGAGATCACCCGCCCGGACGTGTACCGCTCGTGGAAGCCGAGGCTCAGCCGCTGCGTGTGCCGGAACACGCGCAGCCGCAGGCTCAGCAGCATGGCCTGGCTCGCCCGCGCGGTGAGCCACGTGTACGCCCCCAGCAGGCCGCCGGAGACGAGGGCCGCCGCCACGTACGCCCCGCCCACGGGGACGAGGATGGGCCAGACGGACTCGCCGGCCCGCACGGCCTCGACGACGCGCGGCAGCTCCGCGTCGATCGCCCAGGCGATGATCAGCGGCCCGGCCGCCCGCGCCGCGTTGGACACGAGCACGAAGACCACGGTGAGCAGCAGCGTCCCCCGGACCGGCCGCGCGAGCTCGCCGAGCAGCCGGAAGGACCGGCGCCGGATGTGGCGGCGCTCCGCGCGGGTGTAGTCGAGGTCCTCTTCGGCCCCCACGCCGCGCACGCGGCTCACGTCGGCGGCGCTCATGCCTGCTCCTCCGGTCGGCTCGAGATGATGTGCCGGTACACGGCGCTGCGGGCCAGCAGTTCGGGGTGCGTCCCCACGTCCTCGATCCGCCCGTCCGCCAGCACCGCGACCCGGTCCGCGAGGGCCACGGTGGAGGGACGGTGCGCCACGATCAGGGTGGTCGTCCCGTCGAGGACCTCGCGCAGGCGCGCGGTCACGGCCTCCTCGGTGCGCACGTCGAGGGCGGAGAGGGGGTCGTCCAGCACGAGCACGTCCGGGCGCGCCGCGATCGCGCGGGCGAGGGCGATCCGCTGGCGCTGTCCGCCGGAGAGGCTGAGGCCCTCCTCGCCGATCTCGGTCTCGACGCCGTCCGCCAGGTCCGCCACGAAGCCCGCCTGCGCGGTCTCGAGCGCGAGGTCGAGCAGGGCGTCCGCCGCGGGGGAGTGGAGGCCGTCCGCGAGCACGTCCGCCGGGGCGCCGAGCAGCACGTTCTGCCGGATGGTCGCGGAGAACAGCGTGGCGTCCTCGAACGCCACGGACACCCGCCGGCGCAGCTCCTCGAGCGGCATCCGGCGCACGTCCACCCCGTCCACGCAGACGGAGCCCGCCGTGACGTCGAGCAGCCGGGGGACCAGCTGCAGCAGCGTCGACTTGCCGGCGCCGGTCGCGCCGACCAGGGCCATCGTCTCGCCGGGCACCAGCTCGAGGTCGACGCCGTCGAGCAGGTCGCGCTCCCCGCGCCCCGGGTCCGCGTCCGGCCAGCGGAAGCGCACCCCGCGGAACGCGAGCGCGCCGGTGGCCGGGGGCACGACGGCGGCCTCCCCGGTGGGCGAGGCGATGTCCACGGGCGTGGCGAGGACGTCCACGTGGCGGTCGATCGCCGTGCGGGCCGAGAGCGTCATGCCCATCAGCTGGCCCACCGACTCGACCGGCCCGGCCAGCACGGCCGCGGTGGCGAAGTAGGCGGCGAGCGCGCCCACCGTCAGCTCCCCGGTCGCCACGAGCCACAGGCCCAGGGCGAGGCCCAGGCCCAGCACCGTCTCCGGCAGGGCCACGATGAGCGCGATGAACCGGGCCAGCACCGAGGCCTTGTGCACCTCGGTGCCCTGCAGCGTGCGGGCGCGCCCGCGGAAGCCGTCGAGGGCGTGCGCGCCGCGGCCGAACGCCTTGAGGACGCGGATGCCGTGCACCGACTCCTCGACGGACGTGGCGAGGTCCCCGGCCTGGTCCTGGGAGAGCCGGGACGCGGCGCGGAAGTCGTTGCGGAACCCGAACGACGCCCACATGATCGGCACGGCCGCGGCGAGGTAGAGCAGGGCCAGCTGCCAGGACAGCAGGAACAGCAGGACGAGGCCGACGGCGATGGTCACCACGTCCACCACGAGCATGACCGAGCCGAACGCGATCCACCGCCGCAGCAGCGAGAGGTCGCCCTGGGCCCGGGAGAGCAGCTGCCCCGAGGGCCACGCGTCGTGGAACGCCACCGGCAGGCGCTGGAGCCGTTCGAACAGGGCGATGCGCGCCCGGTTCTCCACCCCGGCGGCCGGCGGGAGGATGAAGTACCGGCGCAGGCCGATGAACGCGGCCTCGGCGAGGCCGAGCACGGTGAGCAGGCCGGCGGCCCGCCACACGTCCGCGCGGGAGTCGGGGGAGGAGGGCCCGGCGAGCACAGTCTGCGTGAACACGGTGTCCACGAGCAGGTGGATGACCTGCGGGATGGCCAGGGCCACGAGGCCCGCCGCCGTGGCCGAGGCGAGCCCGAGCACCCAGCGCGCCCGCACGCCCTCGAGGTACGGTGCGATCCCGCCCAGGGCGTCACGCAGGGACGAGGCGGCGGGAGAGGTGGTGCGGGTCACGGGGCTCCACTGTACCCGCGGCCCCGGACGGGACAGGCGGCTCAGCCCCGCGGGACCAGGTCCAGCACCACGGCCTCGGGCCGGCACGCGAACCGCACGGGCGCGGACGGCGCGGTCCCCAGGCCGGCCGACACCTCGAGGGGGACGGTCCGCCCCGCGGCCGTCCACGTCGAGACCCCGGAGGCCTGCCGGCGCGGCAGGTCGCAGTTGGTGACGAGCGCGCCGAGGAACGGCACGCACACCTGCCCGCCGTGGGTGTGGCCGGCGAGCAGCAGGTCGGCGCCGTCGGCGGTCATGGCGTCCAGCACGCGGCGGTACGGGGCGTGGGTGACGCCCAGCCGGAACCGCCCGTCGTCACCGGGCCGCCCGGCGCTCTCGTCGGGTGCGGCGCCGGGGAAGCCGGCCCAGGCGTCCAGACCGAGGTGCGGGTCGTCGGTGCCGGCGGCGAGGACCTCGAGCGTGGTCCCGGCGCGGGTCGGCACGGCCAGGGCGACGCCCCGGTTCGTCAGGTCGGCCCAGCCGGCGGCGCGGAACGCGCCGAACAGGACGTCGGAGGGAAGCCGGGGCCGGTCCTCGTCCATGCGCGAGGGGCCCGCGAAGTACCGGAGGGGGTTGGCCGCCTTGGGCGCGTAGTAGTCGTTGGAGCCGGGCACGAACACGCCGGGCCGCGCCAGCAGCGGCCCGAGCGCGTCGAGCACGAGCGGCACCGACGCCGCGGCGGACACGTTGTCACCCGTGTTGACCACGAGGTCCGGCTCGAGTGCATCCAATCCGCGCAGCCACGCCCGCTTGGCCCGGTGCCGGGGCAGCAGGTGGATGTCCGAGAGGTGCAGCACCCGCAGCGGCGCCGACCCGGCCGGCAGCACGGCCAGTCGGTGCGTGCGCACCGTCCGGGCCTCGGCCTCGGCGAGGCCCCAGGCCAGGCCGAGGCCCGCCGTCGCGGCCAGCCCGGCGGCGGCAGGCGCTGCGGCGCGGAGCATGCGGCGGGCGGGGGAGGCGGCGGGGCGCATCGCGGTCAGAAGCCCGGGACCGCCTGGGGCTGCGGCCCGCCCCGGTCCAGGTCGTCGATGGTGAACTGGCGTCCGTCCGGGTGCTCGCCGGCCTCGCCCGGGTCCTCCGACTGCGGGCCGTCCCACTCGGGCAGTTCACCCGGCGGGAACTTCTCCTTGGCCAACTGGTTGTACTCGAGCCAGGACGGGCCGTTGATGGAGGTCGAGTAGAACGGGTTGCGGACCTCGCCGTTGACGGTCTCGCCCGTCATGGACTTCAGGTTGTTGTAGCGGCCGGTCCACACGGCGGTGGCCAGCTTGCTGGTGAATCCGACGAACCACGTGGAGGAGACGTTGTCGTTCGTGCCCGTCTTGCCGCCGAACTCGTAGCCGGCGCCCTCCTCGGCGATGTTGAAGCCGCCGATGTGGCGCAGGACCGGCATCAGCTCCCGGACGTGGTCCGGGTCGATGACCTGGTCGCACTGCGGGTCGGCGACGTCGTACTGGTTGCCGGCGGTGTCCGTGACCTCCAGGATGGCGCGCGGCTCGCAGTACAGGCCGTTCGCGGCGATGGCGGCGTACGCCCCGGCCAGGGACAGCGGGGCCACCGAGTCCTTGCCGAGCAGGAAGGACGGGTCGTCCGGCTGCAGCGGGGAGCTGTCCAGGGCGCGGGTGATGCCCAGCTGGGTGGTGAGGCTCGTGATGTCGCACAGGTCCAGCTGGTACGCGGTGGCGACGGTCGGGGTGTTCACCGACCAGAAGAGGCCCTCGTCCACGCGCACCTGCCGCAGCATGTCGGGGATCACGTTCTTGAACTGCCAGGTGCCGCCGATCGTGGTGTAGCCGCCCGGGCGGCACGAGGCCGCGAAGCGCGTGCCCGTGGGGTAGACGTTCCGGGAGGCGTCCACGGAGTCGACCAGGCGGTTGCCGTTGCGCAGCCACGTCAGGGCCACGAAGGGCTTGAGCGTGGAGCCGGCCTGGAAGCCCTGGCCGCCGCCCCACTGCTTGTCCACGTTGAAGTTCAGCGAGGTGTGGCCGAGCTCGTCCTGGATGGCGTACTCGGTGTTCTGGGCCATGGTGCGGATGTTGCCGGTGCCGGCCTCCACCGAGGTGAGCGCGTGGCCGGCGCCCAGCGACTCGTTGTTGGGCACGGAGGCGCGCAGGTTCTTCTCGGTCTCCTTCTGGAGCGTCGAGTCGATCGTCGTGCGGATGGTGAGTCCGCCGCGGTCCAGCAGGGCCTGGCGGGACTGGACGTCCGGGCCGAACGTGGGGTCGGCGAGGATCTGCCGCTCCACGTAGTCGCAGAAGTAGGTGCCGAACTTGGCGTAGAGGCAGCCCGAGGGGCGGGACTCCATGACCACCTCCATCGGCTGGGCGACGGCGTGGTCGTACTCCTCCTGGGAGAGGTAGCCGTTGTCCTTCATCGCGTTCAGCACGAGGTTGCGCCGCTCCGTGGCCTCCTCCGGATTGCGGGCCGGGTTGAACCGGGTGGGGGACTGGACCATGCCGGCCAGCGTGGCGGCCTCCCAGCTCTCCAGGTCGGCGGCGGACTTGCCGAACACGTACTGCGAGGCGGCCTCGACCCCGTAGGCACGGCCGGAGAACAGCACGATGTTGAGGTAGCCCTCGAGGATCTCGTCCTTCGACATCTGCTTCTCGACGGCGACGGCGAGCTTGATCTCCTTGACCTTGTCCGCGATGTTCTTGGAGCCGGAGAGGGTGAGGCGGGAGTCGCCGCGGATCTGCTGCACGTTCACCAGCATGTTGTTCACGAACTGCTGGGTGAGGGTGGAGGCGCCCTGCGTGGAGTCGGAGGTGGCGTTGTTCACGGTCGCGCGGATGAGGCCGCGCGCGTCCACGCCGTCGTGATCGTAGAAGCGCTCGTCCTCGATGGCCACGATCGCGTGCTGCATGTGCTCCGAGATCTCGTCCAGCGGGACCGGGGTGCGGTTCTCCTCGTAGAAGACGGCGATCTCCTCACCGTCCTCCGAGAGGATGCGCGACGGGACGGAGACCGGCTCCGCGGGCAGCTCGTCCGGCAGCTCGTCCAGCATCTCCCGGCCCGACGCGGCGGCGACACCGGCCAGGCCCGCGACGGGCAGCAGGAGGGCCGCCACGAGCAGGCCGGCCACCGCCGAGAGGCCCACGAAGGCGAGGAGGCGGCCGAGAGCGCTCGAGGGCGCGGGGAAGCGGGTCGTGCGGGAGGCCATGGGCGCGAGTGTAGCGCGGGCACCTGGGACCTCTTCCGGGGTCCGCGCCGGTGGCTAGGGTGGGTCCCATGACTCAGCAGACGCAGTGGGAGTACGCCACGATCCCCCTCCTCATCCACGCGACCAAGCAGATCCTCGACCAGTGGGGCGAGGACGGCTGGGAGCTCGTCACGGTGATCCCGGGCCCCGAGGGGAACAACCCCGTGGCCTACCTCAAGCGTCCGAAGGCGGCGTGAACGTGACGGAGCAGTCCTCGGCCCCCACCTGGGGCGACGGCGCCGTCGCGGCCCGCCTCGCGGAGCTCGGCATCGACCGACCCGCCGTCGCGGCGCCGGTCGGCTCCTACGTCCCGGCCCTGCGGGACGGCGACCTCGTGCTGACCTCCGGCCAGCTCCCCTTCGTGGCCGGCGCCCTGCCCGCCACCGGCAAGGTGGGCGCGGAGGTCACCCCCGAACGCGCCCAGGAGCTCGCGCGGGCGTGCGCCGTGAACGCGGTGGCCGCGGTGCACGAGCTGCTGGGCGACCTGGACCGGGTCGCCCAGGTCGTCAAGGTCGTCGGCTTCGTGGCCTCCGACCCCGCGTTCACCGGTCAGCCCGGCGTGGTGAACGGCGCCTCGGACGTGCTGGCCGAGATCTTCGGCGAGGTCGGCCGCCACGCGCGCTCCGCCGTCGGCGTGGCCGTGCTGCCCATGGACGCTCCCGTCGAGGTGGAGATCACCGTCCGTGTCCGCTGACCCGGCCGGCCTGCTGCTGCCGGTCCCGGGGCAGGAGGAGGACCTCACCCGCCAGTGGCTGGACCGGCGCTTCCGCCAGGTCCGCCCCGCCCGGCCCGGGTCGTCCGTCGTGCTCGTGCGGGACGGCGACGACGGCCCGGAGGTCTTCCTCCGTCACCGCGCGGGACGCACCCCGCTCGGCCGCGTGGGTCTGCCCGGCGGCGCGCTCATCGAGTCCGACGCCGACTCCTGCCCGTGGTACGGGCCCGAGCCCTCCCAGTGGGCCCGCACGTTCGGGACCACGGACCGGCGGCGTGCGCGGCAGCACGTGGTGGCCGCCGTCCGTCAGCTCCACGACGAGGCCGGAGTGCTCCTCGCCGGTCGCTCCGACACGGACGTCGTGTCCACGGCGCGCATCGAGACCTGGGGCGGGGGCCGCAGCTCCCTCGAGGAGGGCTCGGAGAGTCTGCCCCATCTGCTGGCCGCGCGTGGCCTCGGGGTGCGCGCCGACCTGCTGCGCCCCGTCATGCGCTGGCGATCCGCGCCCCACGTCCACCGACGCTTCGACACGGCCGTGTTCGCCACGATGACCCCACCGCTGCAGTCCGCGCCGGCATCCGAGGAACCCGGTCCCGAACTTCAGGCGTGGGTGCCCGCGCGTCGCGCGCTCGCCGGCCCGCTGCGGCTGCCCGGACCCGCCGGGGCGGAGGGCACGGCACCCTTCGACCAGGTGGCGACCCCGCTGACGCAGGTGATCGTGCGTCGGGTCGCGGCGCACCGGACGGCCGCCGCCTTCCTGCTCTCCGTCACGCCCTGTGCCCGGCGCGACCCCGTGCCGGAATACCACCTGGTCACCGAGGCCGGCGACGACGGCACCCCCCGGATGCGCGTGGAGCGGGCCACCCGGGACTGACCGGGGTGGCCCGCTCCACGGCAGGGCGGGGGGCGTCAGCGCGAACGCTGACGCAGACGCTGCAGGTCCAGGATGACCACGGCGCGGTTCTCCAGGCGGATCCAGCCGCGCTGGACGAACTCGGCCAGGGCCTTGTTCACGGTCTCGCGGGACGCGCCCACCAGCTGGGCGAGCTCCTCCTGCGTGAGGTCGTGCGCCACCAGCAGGCCGTCCGCGGCCGGGCGGCCGAAGCGGTCCGCGAGGTCCAGGAGCGCCTTGGCCACGCGGCCCGGCACGTCCGAGAACACCAGGTCCGCCAGGGACTCGTTGGTCTTGGACAGGCGCTGGGCCAGGGCCTGGAGCAGCTGGACCGACACATCCGGCGACGAGGCGATGGCGCGGCGCAGGTTCTCGTGGCGCAGACCGGCCAGGCGCGTGGCGGACACCGCGGTGGCGGTGGCGTTGCGCGGGGCGGGGTTGAACAGGGCCATCTCGCCGAAGATCTCGCCGGGGCCGAGCACGGCCACGAGGTTCTCGCGGCCGTCCGAAGCGGTGCGGCCGAGCTTGATCTTGCCGGACATGATCACGTACAGCTGATCGCCCTGGTCGCCCTCGTGGAACGCGGACGCGCCGCGGGAGAGCTCCACCTCGGTCAGCTCCGAGGTGAGGATGGCGAACACCTCGTCGTCCAGGTTGGTGAACAGCGGAGCCTTCCGCAGAACCTCGAGATCCATGTGTGCGTGTCCTCTCTGTGGCCAGTTCCTCACACCGCGGCGGAGGAGCCGCCCGGTTCACTGGCGTCCATTGTGCCCCATACCCCAGTGCGGGCCGATACCCTGGATCCTCCACCGGGCGCGCGGGCGGTCCCCGTGCGTGGCCGGTGCCGTCGCATCCGAAGGAGGTCGCCCATGCCGCTGGGTCTGACGTGGCTGGACGTCCTGCTCATCGTCGCGCTCGCGATGCTCCTGGTCCAAGGTCACCGTCGTGGCCTGTGGGTGGTGCTGGGCAACCTCGTCGGCCTGGTCGGCGGCGCCGCGATCGCGTTCTACGCCCTGCCTGAGGTGGCGAAGGTCGTCACCGCGCCGCAGTGGCGGTGGGCCGCGCTGATCGCCACCCTCGTCCTGCTCGTGGCGGCGGGCCAGTACGTGGGCGCCGCCATCGGCGAGGCGATCCGGCTGCGCGTGAACCTGCCGGCCCTGCGACTCGTCGACCGCCTGCTCGGCGCGCTCGCCGCCGGTCTCGCGGGCGCCCTCGTCCTCTGGCTCGTGGCGTTCTCCATCGCGGCCTCCGGCTCCACCGCGGTCACCCGTGAGGTGACCCGCTCGCGGGTGATCACAGCGCTGGACACCGTGATGCCCGACTCGCTCCTGGCCTGGGCCGCCCGCTCGCGCTCCGCCGTCGCCGACCTGGACGTGCTGCCGGAGCTCGAGCTGCCCGCCCCCGTCCCGGAGACCGACGACGGCGTCCGCGCCGCCCCGGCCCCGGCCGCGACGCCGGGTCTGCCCTCGGCCGCCTCCTCCCCGTCCGACACCGCGACGTCCGCCCCGTCCGCCTCGGCGACCCCCGAGGAGCCCGACGACGCCGCCGCGGCCTCGTCGTCCACGTCCGCCGCGCCGTCGGCCACGACGACCGCCCCCGCCTCGTCGACGTCGACGGCCGCCCCCTCGACTCCCGCCGCCTCCTCGGCGTCGGCCGCCGTCGTCCGGCTGACCGGGACGGCCGCGCAGTGCAACCAGGTGCAGAGCGGCTCGGGCGTGGCCGTGGCCCCGGACCGCGTGCTCACGAACGCGCACGTGGTCCTCGGCGTGGACGCCCCCACCGTGACGGACCGCGCCCGCGGCGTGCACGCGGCGCGGATCGTCCACCTGGACACGGCGCACGACCTCGCCGTCCTGGCGGTCGACGACGCGGACCTGCCCGTCATGCCGGTCGGGGCCGAGCTGACGGGCGGCGCGTCGGCCTCCGTCCTGGGGTACCCCGACGGCGGCCCGTTCGCCTCCACCCCCGCGGCCGTGCAGGCCGTCGGCGAGGTGCCGCTCGGCGACGTCCTGACCGGGGCCGCGAGCATGGTGGACGTCTACACCCTCGCGGCGGACATCCGCCACGGCTACTCGGGCGGCCCGGTGGTGGACGCCGCCGGGAACCTGGCCGGTCTGGTGTTCGCCCGGGCCCCGGGCTCGGACGCCGTCGGCTACGCCCTGACGGCGGACACCATCGCCCCCGTCGTCGCCGCGGCCCCGGGGATGACGGCCACGGTCCCCTCGGGGGACTGCGTCCCGGGCGGCTGAGCCGGCGCCGCGCCACGCGCCTGACGCCCGCATTCCGGACCGGACTGTCCGGCAACGGCCCGTGTCGACTATTGTGTCCTCCGTCACACTCGAGTTTTCCCGACCCCCGGAGGTCCTGCATGTCCAGCACCGTCTCCGCGCCCGCCACGGCGCCGAAGCGCACCCGGGAGGAGTTCACCGGCCGGTGGGCCTTCATCCTGGCGGCCATCGGCTCCGCCGTGGGCCTCGGCAACATCTGGCGCTTCCCCTACGTCGCCTATGAGAACGGCGGCGGCGCGTTCGTCATCCCCTACCTGATCGCGCTGCTCACCGCGGGCATCCCGCTGCTGTTCTTCGACTACGCGATCGGCCACCGCTTCCGCGGCTCCGCGCCGCTGGCGTTCCGGCGCCTGTCCCGGTGGACCGAGACCGTCGGCTGGTGGCAGGTGCTCATCTGCGTCGTCATCGGGATCTACTACGCCGCGATCATCGGCTGGGCGATCATGTACACCTGGTTCTCCGTGGACCAGCGGTGGGGCGACGACCCGGAGACCTTCCTCATGGGCGACTACCTGCAGGTCGCCGACGACCCGTCCCCGTCCTTCGACTTCGTCTCGGGCGTCTTCTGGCCCATGCTCGCCGTCTGGGTGATCACGCTGCTCATCATGGGCTTCGGCGTGCGCCGGGGCGTGGCCCTGGCCTCGATGGTCGGCATCCCGCTGCTCGTCGTGATGTTCCTGATCCTCGTCGGCATCGCCCTCACCCTGCCGGGCGCCGCCCAGGGCCTGGACGCGCTGTTCACGCCGAACTGGGCCGCGCTGGCGGACCCGGGCGTCTGGATCGCCGCCTACGGTCAGATCTTCTTCTCGCTGTCCGTCGGCTTCGGCATCATGATCACCTACGCCTCCTACCTCAACCGCCGCACGAACCTCACCGGCTCCGGCCTGGTGGTCGGCTTCTCCAACTCGGGCTTCGAGATCCTGGCCGGCATCGGCGTGTTCTCCGCCCTGGGCTTCATGGCGCAGGCCTCCGGCGTGTCCGTGTCCGAGGTGGCCGGCAGCGGCATCGGCCTGGCGTTCATCGCCTTCCCCACCCTGATCTCGCAGGCCCCGCTCGGCGCCCTGATCGGCGTGCTGTTCTTCGGCTCGCTCGTGGTCGCCGGCTTCACCTCGCTGATCTCGATCCTCGAGGTCGTCATCTCCGCCGTGAAGGACAAGCTCGGCTGGGGCCGCTGGACGGCCACGATCGTGGTGATCGGCCTGTCCGGGGTGGTCTCCCTCGCCCTGTTCTCCACCACCACGGGCCTGCAGATGCTGGACACCATGGACGCGTTCGCCAACAACTTCGGCATCGTGGGCGCGGCGCTCCTGTCGGTGCTCCTGGTCACCGGTGCGCTGGGCTCGGCCCGTCGCATCACGGCGCACCTCAACGCCGTCTCCTCCTTCAAGGTCGGCCGCGGGTACGTGCTGCTGATCGGCGTGCTCATGCCGATCGTGCTCGCCTACATCTGGCTCTCCTGGATCATGAAGGTGATCGCGGAGGGCTATGAGGGCTACCCGGGCGACTTCCTCGGCGTCTTCGGCTGGGGCATCGCGCTCGGCTCCGTCGCCCTGGCCGTCCTGCTCTCCCTGATCCCGTGGTCCCGCAAGTCCAACCTCTACGCGGAGGACCTGGACAGCGAGATCCACGGCGACCTCATCCCGCACAACGCCGTGCCCGAGGGCACCGTCCCCACCGGCGCCCTGCCGGTGGTGCCCGCGGCCGCCACCCGGAAGGAGCTCTGACCGATGAGCACCGCAGCGATCGTCATGATGTCCCTGGCCATCCTCCTGGTGTGGGGCGGCCTCGCGGTCTCCGCCGTCCACCTGCTCCGCCACCCGGACGACTCCTCGGGCGACCTCGCCATCGAGGACGAACTGGCCCCCGCCGTGTGGGAGCGCGAGGATGGCCGTCTCGACGCACGGCACCGGTGAGTCGATGAGGGCCCCCGGTCCGTCCGCAGCGGCCCCGTCCGCGGCCTCGGTCGCCGACGGGGCCGCGGGCGTGGTCTCCGCCTCCCTGCCGGTCGTGGCGGTGGACGGGAGCCTGCCGGCCCCGCCCTACCGGCAGATCGTGGACGCGGTCCTGGCCGGCGTCGCCTCCGGATCCCTCGCCCGCGGGGACCGACTGCCGCCCGTGCGCGCGCTCGCAGCCGAGCTCGGCGTGGCACCGGGCACCGTGGCCCGGGCCTACAAGGAGCTCGAGGCGCACGGCACCATCCGCACCCGGGGCCGCGCGGGCACGTTCGTGGCCGCCTCGGCGGACGCCCGTGCGGATGCCGCACACCAGGCCGTGCGCCGCTGTCTCGACACCCTGCTCGAGCGCCTCGGCTACACACCCGACGAGGCCGTGGAGCTGGTCCGCCGGGACGCGGCCGCCCGCGCCTGAGCCGGGCCCGCCCACCGACGACGCCGCCCCGGACCGCACACAGCGTGCGGACCGGGGCGGCGTCGTCGTGCCGGCTCAGGCCTTCGGGGCGAGCGTCTCCACGATGCGCTGCATGACCGTGGGGTCGGCCAGCGTGGTGGAGTCGCCCGGGTCGCGGCCCTCGGCCACGTCCTTGAGCAGGCGGCGCATGATCTTGCCGGAGCGCGTCTTGGGCAGCTCGGGGACCACGAGCACGCGCTTGGGCTTGGCGATGGGGCCGATGTCCTTGCCCACGTGCTGCCGCAGCTCCTCCTCGACCTCGGCGACGTCGCGGTCGGCCGCGACGGCGACCGCGGTCAGCAGGACGAACGCGACGACCGCCTCGCCCGTGGTCTCGTCCTTCGCACCGACCACCGCGGACTCGGCCACGGACGGGTGCGCCACGAGGGAGGACTCGATCTCGGTGGTGGACAGGCGGTGGCCGGAGACGTTCATGACGTCGTCCACGCGGCCCAGCAGCCAGATGTCGCCGTCCTCGTCGTAGCGGGCGCCGTCGCCGGCGAAGTACATGCCGGGGAAGCGGGACCAGTAGGTCTCCTTGAAGCGCTCCCGGTCGCCCCAGATGCCGCGCAGCATGGACGGCCACGGCTCGCGCACCACGAGGAAGCCCGCGCTCGTGTCCGTCATGGGCTCGCCGAGCTCGTCCACGACCTCCAGCACGACGCCGGGCACCGGCCTCTGGGCGGAACCGGGCTTGAGGGTGGTCACGCCGGGCAGCGGGGTGAGCATGTGGGCGCCCGTCTCGGTCTGCCACCAGGTGTCCACGATGGGGCAGCGGCCGGCGCCGATGACCTCGTGGTACCAGCGCCAGGCCTCCGGGTTGATGGCCTCGCCCACGGAGCCGAGCACGCGCAGGCTGGAGAGGTCGTACTCGTCCGGGATGTGCCGGCCCCACTTCATGAACGTGCGGATCGCCGTCGGCGCCGTGTAGAGGATGCTCACGCCGTACTTCTGCACGATCTCCCACCAGCGGCCCTGGTGCGGGGAGTCCGGGGTGCCCTCGTAGATCACCTGGGTGGCGCCGTTGACCAGCGGCGCATAGGCGACGTAGGAGTGCCCGGTGACCCAGCCGACGTCGGCGGTGCACCAGAAGACGTCCGACTCCGGGTGCAGGTCGAAGGTGTCGTGGTGGGTGGCCGCGGCCTGCACGAGGTAGCCGCCGGTGGTGTGCAGGATGCCCTTCGGCTTCCCGGTGGTGCCGGAGGTGTACAGGATGTAGAGCGGGTGCTCGGCGTCGTGCCACACGAGCTCGTGCTCGTCGGACTGGCCGTCCACGACGTCGTGCCACCACAGGTCGCGGCCCTCGGTCATCTCGACCTCGGCCTCGTTGCGGCGGACCACGAGCACGTGCTCGGCGGTGTGGCCGGGCGCGGAGAGGGCCTGGTCCACGGCGGGCTTGAGCATGGAGGGCTTGCCGCGGCGGAAGGAGCCGTCGGCCGTGACGACGAGCTTGGCCTCGGCGTCGTCCACGCGGGAGCGCAGGGCGTCGGAGGAGAAGCCGCCGAAGACCACGGAGTGGACCGCGCCGATGCGCGCGCACGCGAGCATCGTGATGACGGCCTCGGGGATCATCGGCAGGTAGACGGCCACGCGGTCGCCCTTGGTCACGCCGAGGGACTCGAACGCGTTGGCGGCGCGCCGGACCTCGGCGGCCAGGTCGGCGTAGGTGTAGGTCCGGGTGTCGCCGGGCTCGCCCTCGAAGTGGATGGCCACGCGGTCGCCGTGGCCGGCCTCGACGTGGCGGTCCAGGGCGTTGTACGCGGCGTTGGTGGTGCCGCCGACGAACCACTTCGCGAAGGGCGCGTCGGACCAGTCCAGGACGTCGGTGAAGTCCTGCTCCCAGTGCAGGACCTCGCGGGCGCGGCGGGCCCAGTAGGCCAGGCGGTCCTCGGCGGCCTCCTCGTACAGGTCGGCTCCGGCCACCGCCTGGGCGGCGAACTCGGCCGGGGGCGGGAACGTGGGGATCTGCTCGTCCATCGACGGGGTCCTTTCGGGGTGGTGCGGTCGGTGCGTGACGCGGATGTGACGCGTCCCACACTAGTCTCCCGCCTCAGCATGCCGCGCGCGGCGTCGTCGCCACAAATCCTCGGGTCCTGTGTGTCGCATCGCGCCCGGAAGCGGGGGCCGACCCCGGTGTGGACGTCGGCACGCGCCCCGCTCCCTAGGATGGTCGGACCTGAGCGGATCGCACGAGGGCGGGAGGACGCGCGGATGGAGACGGAGTCGACGGGCACGCCGACCGGGGAGACCCGGCTGGCCCTGGTGCGCCGGGCGCGGCGGATCGACCGGATCCTGGCCGAGACGTACCCGTACGCCGTCGCCGAGCTGGACTTCGAGACGCCGTTCGAGCTGCTCGTGGCCACGGTGCTGTCCGCCCAGACCACCGACGTGCGCGTCAACGCGGCCACGCCGGCGCTGTTCGCCCGCTTCCCGGACGCCCACGCGATGGCCGCGGCCACCGAGCCCGAGCTGCAGGAGCTCGTGCGCTCCACGGGGTTCTACCGGAACAAGGCCTCCGCGATCCTGCGGCTGTCCCAGGAGCTCGTGGCCCGGCACGACGGCGAGGTCCCCGCCCGGGAGGACGAGCCCGCCCCGGACCGGGAGGCGATCGGCCGTGCGCTCGACGAGGCGGACCCGGAGCTCCTGCGCGGGCAGCACGACACCCTGGCCGCTGCGGCCGCCGCCGGCGGTGGTGCGCTCCTTGGCGTCGCGCATGAAGGAGCGCAACTTGGTCTCGAACTGCGGGCTCTGGCGGCCGATGGCGCGGGGGCGCGGCACTTCCTCGGGTTCTTCCAGCAGTTCCTTGATGGACAGGTCGAGGCGGCCCCGCTCGTCGCGGCCCAGCACCTTGGCGCCGCCGCCGACCACCACGCCATCGTCGAGCTGCTGCGCGCCACGATCCCGATGGCCTCGCAGCGGGGCGGTGGCCACCCGGCGAAGCGGACCTTCCAGGCGCTGCGCATCGAGGTCAACGCCGAGCTCGCCGGCTGGGCCCGGGCACTGCCCGTCGCGCTCGACCGGATCGCCGTCGGCGGTCGCATCGCCGTCCTGTCCTTCCACTCCCTCGAGGACCGCATCACCAAGCGGGGCCTCGCCGCAGGGGCGGCCTCGACCGCCCCCGCCGACCTGCCCGTCGAGCTGCCGGAGCACGCACCCGAGCTGCGCCTGCTCACCCGCGGGGCGCTCACCCCGAGCGCCCACGAGCTCGACACCAACTCCCGATCCGCCTCGGTCCGCCTGCGCGGCGCCGAGCGCATCCGACCGCCCCGTCACCAGGAAGGCCCCCACCGATGAGCCAGTCGTCCGTCGCCACGACCGTCGCCCGTCGTGCGCCCGCCCGCCGCACCCGAGCCTCCCTCGAGGTGGTCACCCCGGCCGACCGGGCCGGGTCCCCGTGGTTCCCCGCGGCCTGCGTCGCCCTGCTGCTCGCCGGCCTCGGCGCCGTCCTCGGGCTCAACACCGCGATGGCCCAGGACTCCTTCGAGGTCACCGCGCTCGAGGGTGTAGAGGTCCTTCTCGACGATCGAGCGGACCCGGGTCTCGTGGCCGAGCGCGTCGAGCAGCCGTCCGGTGCGCCGCACGCAGCTGGCCTCGAGGTCCATGGCCCGGTACGACGCGGCACCGGCCGCCAGGGCGCGCGCGGCGACGAACCCGGCGCCGCACCCCACCTCGACGAGCTC
>ERZ1023324.423-NODE-423-length-17507-cov-4.307587_pt1 | contig 17507 bp, 18 predicted proteins | sample MGYA00520886_ERZ1023324 | MGnify/ENA primary metagenome ERZ1023324 (study PRJEB32759, sample SAMN07749864) | skin metagenome | biome: transportation; feature: city; material: polyester macromolecule | host: Homo sapiens | place: Hong Kong:KT line | collected...
TGGCCCCTCTGATCCGAGGGCTATCGCTTTGAAATATCGATCGCACCTTTAAACTGATGGTCATGATTTTGGTGAGGTTCCGTACACCAGGGCCGCTGTGCGGTCTTGTCCCCGGCAGCGTTGGACGGCACACTCCTTTCAACCAAACAACACCAACCTGTTGAGTTCCAATGCCAAACAAGCAATCGCGTTTTCTAATCGACACGTATTTCGCTGCATTCAATGCCGGTGACACCAAGAAGATGGAAAGCTTGGTCGCCGAGGATCTGATCCATGATGTCAATCAGGGTGAGCGACGGCTGGGCAAGGACGCCTTTTGGTCGTTCAACGTTCATATGACTCGCTGCTATAAAGAACGCCTGACGGATATCGTTCTGTTTGTGAACGAGGAGGGCACACGAGCGGCTGCCGAATTCATTGTTCACGGCACGTATATCGCGACCGATGAAGGGCTGCCGGAGGCCGACGGCCAGACCTATGCGCTTCCTGCCGGAAGTTTTTTTGAAATTCGCGGCGGCCAGATCGCTCGCATCACCACCTACTACAATCTCCAGGATTGGATTGCCCAAGTGGGAGGTGAGGCTAAGGAAGCCTCGTAACATCAATCTCTGATGTCTTCCACGTCGCAGGGTGTTTGCTGAACTGCAAACCGTAGGCTCGTGAGGCCGAACTACAAACCGTAGGCTCGTGAGGCCGAACTATGTTTGCCGTTTGCCTGCCGACATCCTTGACTGATCTCAAAAAACTATATAACTAGATTTGTAGTTATATTGATTGCGCTGACAGGGACGAGGTGTGTCATGGTTCTGGAAGAAGCCGCGCAAGGCTTTGCGGCGCTGGGCTCTGAAGCCCGGCTGCAAGTGTTGTTGACCTTGGTCCGTGCGGGCCGTGACGGGTTGAGTGTCGGTGACATTCAAACCCGCACCGGCATGGCCGCGTCCACGCTGGCGCATCATCTGAAGTTTCTCGCATCTGCAGACCTGGTGGTTCAGGAGAAAGACGGCCGGTCGGTGATTAACCGTGCCGCTTTCGAGCGGCTGGAACTTCTGGCTGGATACATCTTGAAGGAATGCTGCGCGGAAGAGGGCAAGTCCTTCGTTCTTGGCGTTGAAAGGAAAGCGGCAAATGACTGAGACCGTAGACGTGGCGCAAAACACGAACTGCTGTGCATCCGGCACTGATGGCCAAGGCGCGACAAAGCAAACGTGGTCCTTTAAGCGGTTTCCAGGGCGGGACTATATCCTATCGCCCTGGGCAATCGTTGTGACCGTTCCAGTTCTGGTCTTGGTCCTCGACCAAGTTCAATTCGTGCCGTTCGTGAGCTTTGCCATTCAGGCGTTCCTCGGCACTTTGCCCTACATCGCGTTCGCGGTCCTGTTGATTGCGTGGCTGAAAGCGGCCGGAGCAGAATCCTATGTGGGCAAAGCCTTTGAAGGGCGGGAAACGCAGGCGATCGTCCTGGCGGCTTTGTTTGGCGGGCTGGCTCCTTTCTGTTCATGTGAAGTGATCCCATTCATTGCCGGCCTTCTGGCGGTCGGTGCTCCGCTTTCGGCCATTATGGCGTTCTGGCTGTCATCGCCTCTAATCGATCCGCCGACGCTGTTGATCACAGCGGGTGCACTTGGCTGGGAGTTTGCCATTGGCAAGGCGGTCTTCGCGGTGGCGCTTGGTTTGTTCGGCGGCGCGTTGGTGGCATTTGCCATCCGCTCAGGCCTGTTTTCAGATCCTGTGCGTGTCGGATCGTCCGTCTCTGGCTGTGGCTGTGGCACATCGCCAAAGACAGGCCGGCCAGTCTGGCAATTCTGGAAAGAGAGTGAGCGCACAAGTACGTTCGGGACCGAGCTCAAGGCAAATGCTTTGTTCCTCGTGAAGTGGCTGGCCCTGGCTTATGTGCTTGAGGCATTGCTGGTCACCTATGTGCCAGCGGACATGATTGCGCGTGTTGTTGGCGGTGAAGGTGTTGGCACCATTGTCATTTCCGCTTTGGTCGGTATGCCGGCCTACCTCAACAGCTATGTGGCACCGCCGCTGCTTGCAGGTCTGATGGACCAGGGCATGGGCGCTGGCGCTGCAATGGCCTTCATGATCGCAGGTGCTGTCAGCTCCATTCCGGCAATGGCTGCCGTGTGGTCGCTGGTCAAGCCGCCAGTGTTCGCAACCTACCTTGGACTTGGTTTCACCGGTGCGGTTCTGTCCGGGCTTTTGTTCCAGATGATCGTCTAATCAGATTTCGGACTTGAGGGGGCACCATGTCCATATTCGTGAATGTAACTATTCAACCTGACCAGGAACACGGCCGGAAACTGTTGGTTCCGACCGGAATTCCAACCCCGCACCAGACACCCGTTTCTTTCAAGGTGGAGGGAGGCGCTGTTGAACTGAGCGGAGAAGTCTCAACCGGGCAGATGGCCGCCTTGATTTCACCGGAAGCGGGCAAGGCGGTAACCGTCTCTTATGCCTTTGCAGATGGCGGCTCGGGTTATCCGGAGCCGATGTTTCAGCCCCGGTTGAACCGGTTCACGCGCGCGGCAAACGAGCTTGTTGACGATGTGCGCGGGCTCGTTGACAGCTCAAAAGACGGTCACGCGGCCATTGAGGCGATCGTCAATGCGGTTGCAGAGAAGTTTCACTACGGACATCCGGAGGTACGCTTCAATGATGGCCTCGATGAAGTTCCGTATATCTCCTGCGGTCTGACAGAAGGGTCCTGCGTCGACATCAACACGTACCTGATTGCGTGTCTCCGGGCTGCAGGGCTCGAGGCCGGATATGTCTACGGCTACTTCTTTCCGGAAGAAAAGAACGGGACCTGCGTTGATGGTCACTGCTGGGTGGTGACACGGCACGAGGGCGTGGTTCTGGAGTGGGACATTGCACACCATTTGAAACTTGGGACACGGGAGATCTGCTGCGGTCTCAATCCCAAACCGGGGCACCGTGTGGCGACCGCGCATTCCATGGGCCTAAGTTTCTCAACGCTCGGCATCCATGAGACCAAGCTTCTCGGTGAACCAGCCTGGGTTTCCTCAGACGGCAAGCTGGCAAGCGCAGATCTCGACATTCGATGTTCAATTGCCGATGAAGCTGTTGCGGCTTAACCGGTAAACCCGGCCAAAGTCCCGGATCAAGTCCGGGACGGCAAAGCGGGAGGCGTTGCGCCATTCTTGATGGGACAACGCCGACCTTGCTGATTAGCTGCGCTTCCGGCTGAAAACCATTTTCTGACCTGCCAGCTTGTCCTGCGGGCCGGTCCATGCGTAGGCCAACAGGGCCGGTTCTGTTTTGGATACCGTTATGCGGTGCGCATGTTCCGGCGGGTTGAAGATCATGGATCCAGGCGCATAAACGCCCTGATGGTTTTCAGAAACGGCGCCTGAAAGGCAAATGTAACTTTCCGAAATACCGTCATGTGAATGCGCCGGATAGGTGCAATTCGGGGCAAAGAGAACCAGCCCCAGGATCACCTCAGTCGTCAGGATTGGGCCGTTGGGACCGCAAAGTTCGGCATAAGCGTATTTCTTGTCGAGCCCGCGCGGGACCTTCTCATAGCCGTATTGCCACGTCAGCTGATCCTGCACGGATTCAATGGAACGGATCAAAGTGGCTGTGCGTTCCAGGCGTCCTTCGTCCAAAGCCCGTTTCAGATGGGCAGTCACCGGTTTTTGGGCCGGGGCATCGAAACGAAGTTCGGCATTCGATTTTATGACGCGGGAAATCGACTCGCGGACAGCACGCTGGTGCGCCCGGATGCGGTCACTGCCGCCGGAGGACAAAAAGCGATAGACCTCATAATATTCCCGAAGGAGGTAGCCCCAGTCGGGATAATCCGACAGCCGGCGGTGTGCCAAGGTCTCCGGTTCGCTCTTTTCAATTTCCAGCAAGGTGCGATCTCCTCTCGCCAAAATGGAGGCGCTGCAGTGTGTCCGCGTGGCAAAGTAGAGGCTTTTGTCACGGCGGCAATCACAAACACATATGCGGCATGCACGAATTCCGGAAAATCACATATTGCGCTTGGCGTATGGCCAGCTAACCTGCGCGCCGCATATCTTGGGAAGTCTTCATGTCTGTCATTATTGTCGGGGCCGGAATATCCGGTCTGTCTACCGCCTGGGCCCTCACCAAACGCGGCGTGTCCGTCACGCTGGTTGAACAGGGCCCAATCCCCAATCCCTTGTCGGCTTCCGGCGATCAGCACAGGATCATCCGCCGCGCTTATGGTGGACATGGCGGCTATCAGCGCCGTATCGGCGATGCCTATGCTGCTTGGGATGAAATGTGGGCCGACATCGGTCAGAAGCACCTGGTCGAGACCGGCTTTCTGCTGCTTTCCCAGGTCGAAGGGGACGGCGGCGATGAGTACCGCACGGGTCTGATCGACGGCGGTTACCCCTTTGATGACATGAGTGCCACGGAGACTGCCGCGCGCTTTCCGTTCATTGATGCAGATACGATCCGCTGGGGCGCTTATAGCGACGAGGGCGGTGTTCTGCTGTGCCAGAAAATTGCCAGTGATCTGCGAGATTGGCTCCAGGAAAAAGGAGCTGACATCCGCGAGAACACGCGGGTTATATCGGTCGATCCGGACGCTGGATCCGTGACGGTCGCCGATGGATCTGTCCTTCTCGCAGATCATGTGATTGTCACGGCCGGAGCCTGGACGCTCGGCCTGTTTCCAAAGTTCAAAACAAGCCTGACTACCTATCGGACGGCAGTTGTGTACCTCACGCCGCCAGAAGACTTAAAGGCGGCGTGGGCTGCCGGTCCCGCGATCCTCGATCCCGGTGGAACGATCGACGGCTATGTTCTCCCGCCGGTCCCGGGAACGGGGCTCAAATTCGGAGCAGGTATTCACAAATACACCGCAGAACCCGATCAGGACCGGGTTGCCAAGGCCGGTGAAGGAGAAACTTTGCGAGACTACTTCTCGCCGCCGTTCGGCCGGATCAAGGAATACAAGGTCGATGATGTTGTGACCTGCGCTTACACCTTCACATCAGACGAGCATTTTTTCTGTACGACAGAGGGCAAAGTGACGGTCGTCTCCGCATGCTCCGGGCACGGCTACAAGTTCGGGGCCGTTGTCGGGCAAAAACTCGCAGATGGGTTTCAATCAAGAGACATGGACACGGCCCGTATCTGGCTGGAAGCCAGGGATTGATTGTCTGTTTAAAGGCGCGAACACTCAATAAAACAAACCGGGAGAGTATCAAATGCTCTGCCCGGTATGTGTTTCAGCCCTTAAAGCAGATGTCCGGAGTGCAACAGATAGCGTTCTGCAGTTGCCTTTTCTGGCCGGTTTCTGCCCTTTGGATGGTCTGAAAACAGCGACTTGAACCAAGTCTGCTGGTTGTTCATTGCCTGGATCATCAGATCCTGAGCGTTGGGTTGGATGTGTTTCTTGCTCATCTCTATCACTCCCTTTCAAGGTCACGGCGAATGTGCCGTTTCTTGTTAGGTGTTGACCAAAGATGAGAAGCGCATGTCCAATCCGTGAACGTCTTGTTATGTGGAGAGATTTCCGGCTACAAAGCAAAAAAGCGGGCTTGAAGCCCGCTTTTTTTTGAAGATCAGCGCAACAAATAGGGCCGACTTAAGCTTTTGCCCGCCCTTCTTCTACAGCGTCGAGGATGAACTTCGGAAGTGCGAAAGAAGCGGCATGGACATCGGGCGTGTAATACCGGGTGTCGAAACCCGCAGCCTTGAAACGCTCCTCAAGGATCGAAGATGCTTGTTTGCGCAGGTCCACGTTGTCGCTTGCCCATCCAAGGGTCATGTGACCGCCGAAATAGGTCGGGATCGCTGCAATGTAGGCTGCGGCATCCGAGAAAATGCGGGAGAACCGCTCGACACTGGTGACAAGTTCGTCTCGTTGCAAAAACGGTACGCCGTTTTGCGTTACCAGGACCCCGCCCGGGGTCAGGATACGGTGAATGTCGCGATAGAACTCTTCTGAGAAGAGGACTGCGCCCGGGCCGTGCGGGTCGGTGCTGTCGACGATCACAACATCAAAGCGCCGGTCTGTTTCAGCGGCAAATTTCAGGCCGTCTTCAATCACCAGCTCAAACCGTGGATTTTCCAGAACACCCGTGTTGAAGTCGGCGAAATGCTCTTCTGAAAAATCGACGACCGACTTGTCGATCTCGACCTGAACGAGGCTTTCCACGCTTGCGTGCTTCAGAACTTCTTCGGCCAAGCCGCAATCACCGCCGCCAACGATCAGAACAGACTTTGCCGCGCCGTGGGCGATGATCGGGACGTGGGACATCATCTCATGGTAGATGAATTCGTCCCGTGTGGTGACTTGGGTCACCCCGTCGAGCATCAGGATCTTTCCAAACACAGGATTGGAAAAGAGCACAAGATCCTGGTGCTCTGTCTTTTCCTGATAGAGGATCTCGTCGCAGGTGTAGCTGACCTGAACGCCCGGATGGAGCGTTTCGTTGAAGACCAGACCGTTGCTCATTCTGCCGCATCCAGAGCATGCGGTTTTGACAGCTGGTTCGCCACTTCACGCCCGCGCAGCAGCTCGGAAACAGCAGTCTTGCCAGGCTTGAAAGCCTTGCGCAGCACTTCGACGCACTTTTCTGGTTGCGCGTCGCCGCACATGAAGACGTCAAAGGCGGCATAGCCGGCTTCCGGCCATGTGTGGACAGAGATGTGACTTTCCGCCAGCACCGCAACGCCTGACACACCGGTCGGCTCGAAGGGGTGCAGGTGAATGTGCAACAAGGTTGCTCCGGCCTCATCGACACACGCGCGCATAGTCTCTTCCATATAGGCGAGATCATCAATGCGTTCAGCATCGTAAAGGTCGATAATCAAATGCGCACCAGCGCAGTGGACCCCTTCTTTTTCAATGAAGTGATCCAGGCGGTCGTCTGAATACACAGAGGCCGCGGTCGAAACGTTTTCTTCCTTCTGGGTGGTGCTTCTTGGCTCGGCAACGCTGATTGCGTCTTCTGCTACGCGAGCCTCCAAGTCCATCCCCAGTTCGAAGAGGGCGTTGCTTTTCATAATCGCTCTCCCAAACCAGCAGATGTCCCCGGTGGAGGGCCTTGGCCCTTATTTCCGGAGCGCTCTCCTTACAGATATTGTCTTTGAATCTCAATGGGGTGATCGCAAAAAATTGCTGCGGATTGTGCAGCTCTGCTATGTGATGCACTACGATAGAACGGATCGGTGAAAAAACATTCCGCGATTTGAGGGCGTTAGCAATGGCAATTGAGATCCGGCGATTAACTGGCGAAGAACTGAAAAAAACTTTGGGTGCGTTGGCTCAGCTGCGCATATCGGTTTTTCGGGCCTGGCCGTATCTTTATGAGGGGTCGCTGGACTATGAAGAAAAGTATTTGGGTCGGTATGCGGAGACGGAAGGCGCAGTGATTGTTGGCGCCTATGATGGCGACCGCTTGGTCGGGGCGGCGACAGGAGAGCCGCTTGGCGGAGAATACGAGGCTTTCCAGGCCCCGTTGCGCGCAAAGGGCTTTGATCCGGACAAGTTGTTTTACATGGCTGAATCGGTCCTGGACCCAGCGTATCGCGGGCGAGGAATTGGTCATCTCTTCTTTGATGAGCGCGAAGCCCACGCAAAGGAGCTGGGTTTTGATGAGGCTGTCTTTTGTGCAGTCGTGCGTCCGGATGATCATCCGATGAAACCGGCGGACTACCGGGCGCTGGATCCGTTCTGGACGAAGCGCGGTTATGCAAAGCTGGAGGGCGTGATGGTAGCCTTCCCATGGCAAGACGTCGGTGAAAGTGAAGAAACCGACAAACCCATGCAGGTTTGGCATCGGCGGTTCTGACGTTTGGCCGCTCCAGCAACTGCCAAGAGCAACCATCGACAAATGTCAGTGATTGACCGCGGGAGATCCTGGCTATGATGCAGTCTTACTCGTAAGCCGCGCAGGCTCAAAGATTGGGGAGGTCCTTTTGTGGGTAATACGGCAGACGAAGCTGGTAAATTGACATGGGACCCGCGCGAGATCCGGGACTGGCTGCTGGAGCAGGGGCGTTTCGAAAAGGACCTGCACAGCTTGCTTCAGAGTTTGGGTGGCCAGCTCCTGGAATCGGGGGCGCCGGTCTGGCGGCTGCGGCTGGTGATGCGCACCCTGCATCCACTCACAACCGCTGTCGGTTCGGCTTGGGAACGTGAACCCGGCGGATCACGGCGGGTCGAGTCCGCCCACGGTCTTGAGCAACGACCCGCCTACATCGGCAGTCCCATGCAAATAGTTTCACAGACACGAACACCGTACCGGCGGCGTTTGAGCAATGAACTCGGAGATCAGGACCATAACGTCTTGCATGAGCTGAAAGCCCGCGGTGCGACGGATTACCTTGCACTGCCGCTGCGCTTTTCTGACGATAGGGGCGCGATTTTCGTCGTGACCACCGATTGCAGCGGCGGTCTGTCGGACGCCGATGTTGTGGCCTTTACTAGGATCGGGGCGGCTTTGGCCCCGATCGTCGAGGTCTATCGGTTCCGCGATACCTCGGCAGCCATTGCGGAAGCGTATCTCGGGCGGCGCACCGGTCAGATGGTGCTCGATGGCCGGATAAGGCGGGGCGATATCGAGCGCATTCATGCCGCCATTATGGTCAGCGACATCCGAGATTGGACCGGTTTGAACATGCGTCTGTCCGCGGAAGAGGCGTTGGGCCGCGCCAACCGGTACTTTGAAATCATTGCCGAGGCAGTGGAAGGCAAGGGCGGCGAAATCCTGAAGTTCATCGGAGACGGTGTGCTTGCGATCTTTCCGACTGAGGATGGTCAAGCCGACGATCGCGCCGTATGCGCGAACGCTCTGGAAGCGGCTCAAACCGCGCTGCAGTGCGCACAGGAGGCAGAGCCGCCACTTGATCTCACTTTCGGCATCGGTCTGCATTTTGGGGAAGTTCTTTACGGCAATATCGGATCATCACGCCGGATAGACTTTACGGTACTCGGTTCCGCCGTAAATCTGGCATCTCGTCTGGAAGGATTGTGTCGGCAGTGGGATCGGCCGGTTTTGTTTTCGGAAGATGTGGCAGGCCGGCTCAATGTGGAGGTGGAAAAATTGGGTTCCGCAGAATTGAAAGGAGTGACCGAGAAAGTTGGTGTTTTTGGTGTTTTGAATACGTACGATAATTCAAATTTCAAACACTAATGATAATTCGATTGTAATATATTCTAATGTAATAATTACATTTCTTGTGTTTATTCTATTTAATACTGTGATCATTGTTTGCCTTTATCGTTCCTCTATCCATGCTGAGGCAGTTCCAATGCGGAATTTCCGCCTCCATGAAGTGTTGGAGGATTATGAAGATGATCAATTGAAAAATGGTTGCCGGGGCCGGTGTCGCCGTTTGTATGCTGGCAGGGCAGGCGTCCGCGGCAGAATGCCCCCGTGGCGGGACTTTGATCGCAGGCGCCAGTGATTACCGGCCGTATCAGAAGGTCGAGGGCAACGAAGTCAGCGGAATGGACTTTGAAGTCATCGCCGTTGTGCTCGACAAGCTCGGATGCGGATTGGAAACCCAGGCGCTCCCTTGGGCCCGGCATCTGAAAGGGCTGGAAGACGGCAATGTCGATATTGCCTCCCCGGTTTCCAAGACGGAAGAGCGCGAGGCCTTCGCGCATTTCAGCAGTCCCTATGTTGATGCACAGGAAGTCCTGTTCGTGCCCGCTGGCAAAGAAGGGGAGTACAGCTCTCTGGCTGATTTCTTCGAAAAGGGCGGCAAGCTCGGGACCATCCGCGAATATGCCTATGGCGGAGACTTCAATGACCTAAAGGACAATTATGCCAGTCAGATCGATGATACCGACAGCCAGGAATCCAATCTGAAGAAGCTTGCCGCTGGACGCATCGATGCGACATTGGGCGAAGTGTTCGTGGTGTCGGAGGATATCAAGCGGTTGGGGTTCGGTGATAAAGTCGTCGCGTCAAATGTCATCATCTCTTCCGATGCATCTTACATCATGTTCAGCAAGAAGAGTGTGCCGGAAGAGTTCGTAACGGCCTTCAGCGAGCAAATGCAGGCGCTAAAAGACTCCGGCGAATTCGACACGATCACGGCGAAGTACAAGTAAGCCCGACAGGGCTTCGATTAATCGCGCCCCAATGCGAACAGCATTGGGGTGCGTTGTTCTTCTGGCCAAATTTAAAAAACCAGCAGAGCATATCGTCAAAAAAGACCATGTTTTTCGCCTGGTGTTTGTCTGATGGCAGAGGCGGCTTCGGTATGGGCAGCGGAACAAAACCCATCAACGGATCTGGACGTTCAGCCAGCCGCCATTGATCACCAACACGTGTGCCGGATTTAAACCCTTTATTGAGCGATTGGCCCGACACTTGGCGGAGACTTGCGCCGTGTTTGTTTGCGGTGAACGGCTGAGGGCGGGCGAAACGAGAAAAAGAATGGCGAGAGTTGCCAAGAAATCTTTGAGTGCCAATACATTAATCCTCGCGCTGCTTGGCCTGTGGATCGGCGTTTTATTGATGGGATCACCAGCAATCTCTCAGGAACTGAGGCTTGTGACGTCGCCGTGGCCGCCATCCAACTACTTGGATGAGGAAGGACAGCCAACGGGTCTCACCGTTGCAATCATCGAAGCCATAAAAGAGAAGCTCGGTCTGTCGACGCCGATCGAGGTCATCCCTTGGGCACGGGGTTACAAAATCGCGCAGTCCGAGCCGAACATCCTGTTGTTTACCGCAGCCAAGACCCCGGAACGGGAAGAGATGGGCTTCACGTTCATCGCGCCGGCCGTGATGTGGACACATGGGCTTCTTGCCAAGAAAGACTCCGGTATCGAGATCAAGAGTCTTGAGGACGCCCGTTCGCAAGGTTTGACCGCAGTTGGTGTTCGAGGATCCTGGCAGGTCAAATTGCTTCAGGAAGCGGGCATCGACACAGTCGAAGCGGATGATCAGGAAACATGTGCCCGGATGCTTCTGGCTGGCAGGGTTGATGTGTGGATCACATCACAATTGCAGGCGTCGGTGGTTCTTGAAAACATCGATGCGGAGCAATCCTCCGTGGAACCTGTTTTCATCCATAGACGTTCACCGTCTTATCTCATGGTTTCGAACGGCACTGACCCGCAACTTCTGCAAAAGTGGGAAAACGCTTTTGATGAGCTGAAGAAGAGCGGCGAACTTCACAAGGTGGCAGAAGAGTGGAGTCAAAAGCTGGGCATTCCGCTCATATACGATCCGGAAGAAGGCTTTTCCGCCAAAAACGATGCTCTCGATACCACTGGCTGAACCTCAGTGACACCAGCGCCATAAAATGGCGCAAGGGCAATGAATGCCCTTGCAATTGACAGTGTTGACTAGTTCGCAATCTGCCACTGAATGGTGACCGAGGCGGAGATGGTTTCTTCCCCTGCCTCGACCGGAACAGCATCGGCCTTGGCCATCATCATGCCTTCTGCGCGCATCATGACCGGCCGGGGCATCTGAATGCCGGTTTCTGAAATTGAGACAATGCCGCCGAGCTCAACGCCGGCCGCTTCTGCAAAAATGCTTGCTTTGTGTTTTGCTTCCTGGACCGCGCGCTTGCGAGCCTCGTCGAGTTTCTCGTCCGGGTCGCTCACCTGGAAGCGGATGCCATCCACCGAGTTCGCGCCGCTTTCGACGACACCTGTCAGAAGGTCGCCCAGTTTGGTAAGGTCGCGGACATTGATTTCCACCCCGTTACGCACCTCATAACCGGTGATGTCCGGCTGGCGGTTCGAGTTGTCCGTGATGCGCTCATATCGCGGATAGATCGCAAAGCCGCTTGTCTGAATGTCCTTGGCCTCAATCCCGGCGGCTTTGATCTTCTCGATCACCTTGGCGAGATCGGCAGTGTTTCCGGACAGAGCATCAGCTGCCGTCTTTGAGATCGTGACCACCCGTGCGGTGATCACCGCCATGTCCGGGGCGACAGAGACTGTTCCGCGGCCGTCCATTGTGATTGTCCCGGTGAGGGCAGCGGTCTCGTCGGCATAGCCAGGAGCGGCGGCGAGTGATGCCACTGTGAATGCGGCGGCGATGAAGGCATTTCTTGAAACTTTTGGCAGCTTGCCAATGCTTGACTGAATGAACTGCTGCATGGGTCTTATTCCTTTGAACGATATTCAAAAACTGTTGCAGAGGTGAACCGCCAATGGGGCAGGGGTAAGGCCGCGTGGTTCAGCTGGCATTCATCAAGTCCGTGTCTTTGAACAAGGGATCAGCTGCCCGGCTGGGTGGCGGCTGGCAGGTCGCCGATCTCGCCGTTTTCGGAAAGCAGAACTGCTACAGGCCTTGCTGCCTCGATTTTGGAACAGACGATCACGATCATCACCGTCAGCGGCACACACAGCACCATCCCGACCACACCCCATATCGCACCCCAAAGCGCCAGAGATAACATGATCACCAGGCCGGACAGGTTCAGGTTTGCCCCCATCAGCCGCGGTTCGATCAGATTGCCAATGGAAAACTGGATCAGTCCAAGGCCCGTCGCGATAATCAAGAAGGGACCAAGGGTGTCGTAATAAACGATCGCCAGAAGGCTCGGGAAAATCACGCCTATCAAAGACCCGATCGTCGGGATGTAGTTCAGGACAAAGGCAATGAAGCCGAAAAGGGCCGCGTAAGGCAATCCGATTGCGATAAGAACCAGGCTTGTGAGGACGCCTGTTGCGACAGACACAGCGGTCTTGATGGTGAAATAATGCATCAGCGAGGAATTGATTTCCGCGCGGATCGCAAAGGCGGCTTTCGCCCGCTCCGGTGTCGCAAACAGCTTCTCGAACTTCCGGTCGAAGGTGGACTGCTCAAGCAGCAGGAACAGTACATAGATGAAGACAAGGCTGGCAGACCCCGCAATTGCGGTCACTACACTTGCTCCCGCGGTCACCATCCTTGGCACTACAGAATCCGGGAAAAGGTCGCGCAGTTCCACAGGGTCGTTGAGATGGAACAGATCCGCTGCCTGCGTAAACAGCTCTTCCAGCCGCCGTTGATAGGTCGGCGCATCCTGGGCGAGCTGGGTAAGGTTTACGGCGACAATGTCCAGAACAAACGTGCTGACACTGAAGATTGTCAGAAGGGCGAGGGGAAACGCCACAAGCCCGGGTAGATGAAAATTCCCGTAGCCGATCCGCCGGTAAACGTTCGACAGCGCGTTGATCATGTACCAGACGATGATTGCGATGATGAACGGCAGAAGCAGGGACCGCCCGACCACAAGAAGCCAGCCCACCATGGAAATCAGGAAGACGGTGAGGGTCAGGGTCAACAGGGGTGAGCGCATGCGAAGGTCCCGCCAAACTGATTGGCATTGCAGATTCTTTCGCCCGACCGTACCTCGCGCGGAGGGCCATTGAAAGTCCGGTTCGTATCGGCGAAAATAGATGTCTTCGGGAGAGGACCAAACCGCGGGAATGAGCAGTTTCCCGTCCTTGCGCGCGCAGTCCGGACGTGACATTGTGCGGCGCTTTTTGCTTTCCGTTTCCGGAGGCGCAATATCAAGAGGTCGTCGATGAATTCCAAAGCTGTTCGCCGCTTGTTGCGTGTGATCATTCCACTGGCCATTTTGTTTTGGCTCGTGCCGTGGATTGCGGGCATCTTCATTGTGTGCGGCTTGATCGACTTTGCCCGGCACAAGCGGTTCGACAGTGCACTGATCGCCAAGTATTTCTCCGGCAACGGTCTTCTGACCTGGGTGCTGTCACCTGTGAACCTGCTGTTTGATCTGATCTCCAAGCGTCATCATTACCGCATGCAGCTGAGCGAGTTTCCGGATGAGGAGCGCGCTGAAATCGAAGAGATGCTTCAGGTCTTCAAGGATCGTCAGGATGAAATCCTCACCGACCTGAAGGCCCGCATGGGCGACAAGCGCCGCGGCATGGTTTTTTTTCGCTGGTATGACGAACAGGGCGATCAGTCGATCCCTGAGTTCAATCGCGACTTCAAATACATCAAGACGATCGGTGTATCCCTGTTCAATGGTCAGGAGAAGACGTCCCTCCATTTCGGCCCGCTCCGCCTGACCATCCGTCTCCTCTACAACATGACCACCCGCCAGAGCGATGAGGTGTTCATCGAGGTGAACGGCGAGAAGCATTTCTGGCACGACGATCCGCTGTTCATCTTCGACGACACGATCCAACATCGCTCAGTGAATGGCGAAGACGGCCTGCGCGCCTGCGTGTTTGTTGATGTCCTGCGCCCGAGCGCGTTCACCGGTCTTCAAAATGTCTGCGTGAAGATCTTCAATGTGCTGCTGTCCGGCATCAACGGGGTTTTCTACAAGAACTGGGACATGCTGAACAAGAAACAGGACGGCGCCGCACCCGCTGCTGGCGAGTAACGTCCTGGGGGCAAATTCGTAAGGGCCGCGCCGGTTTTCTGCCGGTGCGGCCTTTCCTGTTTGAAGAGCGGCCGTTGAACCGCCGTGCTGCGCATTCAGAATGAAGTTTTTGCCTGATAAGTGTGCGGGTTCAAGTACAAAGAGGCGGCGCTTTGGGTCAAGCAAACACTGCGTTGTTGAGGAGGCTGGAAACCGCTTGAGAGGCCGGGGCCTTTCGTGTAGTTAGCAAATCAGAGCGTGTACCAAATCACTTTTGGCTGCCGCCGTGGGCCTGTAGCTCAACTGGTTAGAGCCGTCCGCTCATAACGGATTGGTTGGGGGTTCGAGTCCCTCCGGGCCCACCACTTTTCTCCAGCATATTTCTCTCGGTGAGCCCTCCGGAAAAGGCAGTCAGACTGTCAGGCCTGATCGCAAAGCGCTGGAACCGTCTTGAATTTCGCTTCCAAGAAATCGGTAAATGCCCGAACCCGCGCAGAGGGCAGGCGGGAAGGTGGGCGCACGGCAAACACTTTCCAGTCCGGAGAGACAGTGTGGTGTTCCAAAACCGGTATCAATGACCCGTCGGTGAGTTGGCCAGCGATTTCCCAAGCGCATTTTCTAGCTACTCCGAGACCTGAACAGGCGGCCTCGGTGATGGCTTCGGCGCTGGTACTCGAAAAGTTGCCGTTGATCTTCACATCATGAAGCGCGCCGTCGGTGCTTGCGAGCGACCAAGTTCTCATGTCTTCCCGTGCCAGGCAGTTGTGGTGCTTCAGATCTGCAAGGGTCGTCGGAACGCCGTGACGTTGGAGATACTTTGGCGAAGCAACAAGGAGCCTGGGGCTCTCGGCCAACTTGCGTGCCTTCAGTGTTGATGGAGCCAGTTCGCCGATACGTATTGCCATATCGAACCCTTGTTCGACGATATCTACCACCGAGTCACTCATCGCAAGTTGGAGAGTAACGCCGGGATGGTGTTCAAGAAACTCTGTCACATGAGGCGCAATGTGCAATCGTCCGAAGGATGCAGAACACGCAACTCGAAGGTCTCCCTTGATGTCCTGCGCATCCGGCTGGATGTCGGCGAGGGCTTCCTCAACGTTGCCGAGAATACGCTTTGCGTGTGCGAGAAATATCTCACCGTCCGTAGAAAGAGAAACCGCGCGAGTGGTTCGGTGAAGAAGCTGCGTTCCAACTGTTGTCTCAAGAGCCTGCAAACGCTGCGTAGCAGCCGTCGCTGACAAACCGAATTCTGCACCCGCCTTCCCGATTGCACCCAGCGCGGCGACCCGAACGAACAATTCGAGCGACTTGAGGTCAATGGACATTATTCTCTTTATCCAAATAGTAATTTTGATTTCTAGCCGATTATTAATTGAAAGTGGAGCATAACTAAAGAGGCAGACGAAGAAATGCGGCCCGCGCCGCTTCAAATCTCAGGGTTCAAAAGATGCGTTACTCCTCCCAGGCAATTGCCACTGTCTTCGCTGCTGCACTAACCGCCACTTCAGTTTCTGCTCAGGATCAGACGTCTGCTGAAGGGGTGCAGGTGGTTCCAAGTTCGGCTGTTGAGTTCCAACCCCTCAACCCGGCGCGTGGAGACGCCAGTCCGCAAGCAGGTGTCTTGTGGGGTGACATTCGCGAAGACGTGCCGACCGGCACCATCATCCAGTTCAAACCAGGCTTCAGTTCACCGCCGCACATCCACAACATCACATACCGGGCTGTTGTGATCAGCGGTGCAGTACACAATGATGATCCGTCCGCAGAACTCATGTGGATGGGGCCGGGCTCGTTCTGGACGCAACCCGCTGGCGCGTCTCATATCACGGCAGCGCGCGAAGATGCCGGGCTGTCCAGCGCTTTCCTGGAAATCCAGGAAGGTCCGTATCTGGTTCAACCCAAGGACAGAGCGTTTGCCAATGGAGAGTTCCCGGTGAACGTGGAGGCCGACAATATCGTTTGGATCGATGCCGGGGACGTGTCTTGGGTCGATGCGCCTGGGGCGTCGGCCGGAGAAAACGGGCCGCAAATGGCCTTTCTCTGGGGGAACCCAAGTGACGGTGAGAAAAATGGGACTTTTCTCAGACTGCCATCAGGTTTCAAGGGAGCGATTGCCAGCGGAGAGAGCTGGTTGAGGGCTGTTGTCATACAGGGCGCTGTTACCCATCAAACAACTGCGGCAGAAGATGCCACGCCGCTCGATCCGGGGAGCTATTTCGGTTCGCAGTCGGCGACCGCACATATGGTGACATGTGCTGGATCGGAGGCGTGCATTTTTTACATGAGCGTTGATGGCAAATACGAGGTCTCCAGCTCTTGATCTGAAGAGCCGTTTCAATAATCAACTCATTCAAGACACAGCAGCAAACGGCTGTGTCTTGCCCACTTTCCTTTACTAGAGCAGCGGGGGCGGCCGAAGGGATGGATTGATGCGTTTTTTCCAACCAGCTGCCAAGCCGCAGGTTTCGAAATCCGTTGCTGACGCCATCGCACGGGAAGAGGCGTCCGGCCTGTCTTATGTCTTCTGGGGACGGAACCTGGTTCTGGTTCTTTTGGCCATTTGGGTGTCGCTCACGCTCCCTTTCGAGCGATCATCACTTTATCTCAGCGCTATCCTTGCCTTCGCTGCCCTAGGGATCGTTCCATACGCCCTGCGGAACCGCACCGGTGCCAATACCGCTCCCGTTTTGGCTTTCATTATTCTTGATGCAGCAGCACTGAGTTTTGTTCTGATTGTGCCAACGCCGTTCGATTTTGAAGGCTGGACGCAGCAAATGAACTTGAGAACACCTGCCTTTCTCTATCTTGGCGTGTTCGTTGTCAGCATGGCTTTGAGCTACAAGCCAACGCTCGTCATCTGGACAGGACTTGCTGCTGCCGCGTTTTGGTCTCTCGGATATCTGTGGGTCGCAACACAGCCAAATGCCATACCGTTTACGTCCGGTGATGTTCTTGACGAGGGTATGGGACCTGAGATGGCGCTGGCCAAGATCCTTGATCCCAATGCTGTTGGCCTTGCGCGCTTATCCAATCAGGTTGTGTTTCTTGTGCTGATTTCCGTGATCCTGACGATCGTGGTGGTCCGCTCGCGTGCCCTCGTTCGCCGGCAGGTCGCAGCTGAGGCTCAGCGTGCGATGTTGTCACGCTACTTTTCTCCCAACATCGTTCGTGAATTCTACGAAGGCCGCTGGGAGCCG
>ERZ1023324.434-NODE-434-length-17209-cov-4.945261_pt1 | contig 17209 bp, 10 predicted proteins | sample MGYA00520886_ERZ1023324 | MGnify/ENA primary metagenome ERZ1023324 (study PRJEB32759, sample SAMN07749864) | skin metagenome | biome: transportation; feature: city; material: polyester macromolecule | host: Homo sapiens | place: Hong Kong:KT line | collected...
GCTGGCGCTTCATTATGTCGAGCGCACGCAGATGGCGGCGCGGCCGGCGCTCGCGCATCCGCGCCGTCTCGTGCGCGGCGACACGCTCGACATCTTCCCGGTCGGTCGTCCCGGCCGCGGAGGCCCATGTCCTCGGCGTGCCGGCGCCCGGTGACCGTGCCGCGGCCGTCGCCGCCGGTGGCGGTGACGTGACGCTCATCGACATCCCCGCCGAGGCCGAGCTCACCGAGCCGGTCCGCATCTCGCTCGCCGGCACCGGCGGCGACATCGTGCGGGCGCACCACGTCGTGCGGGTCGGGCGCTTCGCCCGCGGCACGATCGTCGTCGAGCACTCCGGCACCGCCGACTACACCGAGCTGCTCTCGGTGCTCGCCGGTGACGGCTCGCAGCTGACGATCGTCACGCTCCAGGACTGGGAGGACGACGCGCACCACCTCGGCCAGCACGACGTGGTCGTCGGCCGCGACGCGAGCGTGCGGCACATCGCCGTGACCATCGGCGGCGGCATCGTGCGCCTCAACACCAACGCGACCTACGCCGGTCCGGGTGGCTCCTTCGAGGGCCTGGGCGTCTACTTCGCCGACGCCGGCCAGCACCTCGAGCACCGCCTCTTCGTCGACCACGAGGCGCCGCACTGCTCGAGCAATGTCGAGTACAAGGGCGCGCTGCAGGGCGAGACAGCCCACACCGTGTGGGTCGGCGACGTGCTGATCCGCGCGGCCGCCGAGGGCACCGAGACCTACGAGCTCAACCGCAACCTCGTCCTCACCGACGGCGCGCGAGCCGACTCCGTGCCGAATCTCGAGATCGAGACGGGCGAGATCGAGGGCGCCGGCCACGCGTCGACGACCGGTCGCTTCGACGACCAGCACCTCTTCTACCTCATGTCGCGCGGCATCCCCGAGGACGAGGCGCGCCGCCTCGTCGTTCGCGGCTTCTTCGCGAGCATCGTCCAGCGGGTCGGGATCCCCGAGGTGGCCGAGCGGATCACCCTCGGGCTCGACACCCTGCTCGTGCTGGCCGAGAGCCGCCACATCGCTCGCGTGCTCCGGGCCTCCGTGAAGCTCGCTCCCCTGCCCGAGGTGCCCGGCCTCGATCTGTCGAGCCGATTCCGGGTGGCCCACGAGTCGGAACTGGTCGGCGGCGACTTCATCGACGGCCACGATCCCGCCACCGCGCGCGCCACTGCCCCGGCGCCAAACCGTCCAGCCGGTGCGGGCCGACCGCCACCCGGATCAGGCGCAGCGTCGGCAGGCCGACCGCCGCCGTCATCCGCCGCACCTGGCGGTTGCGGCCTTCGGTGATCGTCAGTTCGAGCCATGAGTCGGGCACGCTCTTGCGGTATCGCACCGGCGGGTCGCGGTCCCAGAGCCGGGGCGGGTCGATGCGGCGGACGGTCGCGGGGCGCGTCGGGCCGTCGTTCAGCGTGACGCCGTTCGCGGTCTGCTCGAGCAGCGCGACGTCGACGGCTGCGGTGTCGAGGACGCGCCCGCCGTCGACGCGGGCGGCCTCAAGCAGGGACGTTTCGGCCTCGAGGATGGCAGCGGTGGTGAACTTCTCGCTGAACGCGCGCCGGTACACCGAGGTGCCGTCCGCGCGGCGCATGTCGTCGGGTTCGGTGACGGGGTCGATCGCGTCGATGCGGGTGCTGATCTGTGCGCTCGTCGCGGCGCGCACGAGGTCATCAACGAGGGTGTTTTCGGCGGTTTCGCTCAGCCCATAGCGGCGCACGCTGCGCTCAGCCTCAGCGCGGATGTGTACCAGGTCGAACACGGCACGCTTCGTGCTGACGCGCGCGATGATCTGCCGGGCGAGGTCGTCAACAGCCTCCGGCGTGGTCGGTCGGGGCGTCGCCAGGGCGCGATCACGGGCGGCTTTGCTGGCCTGCTGCGCGGCCGCGAAAAGCCCCCGCGCGTCACCGGGAATGTCTGATCCTTCGGCTCGCAACGCGGCGTCGATGCGGGGCGTCCACGTCGCCAACTGCTCATCCAGGGAGCGTGGTTCAGCCTTGTCTTTGCGCGTCTTGGCGTGTGCGATGCGCCGGATTTCGTGGGTTTCTTTCACCGACGGTGGGCGCCCGTTGCGCTCGGTGAACTCAGCGGCGATCTGCGCCATACGCGCCTCGATCTCAGTGCATCGTGAACTCATCGCCTCGATGAGTTGGGGGCTGATCCCGGCGACCTCACGCACGACCTGCTTGCCGTTCTGCCCGCTGCCATCGCGCACCTCGAACGCCAGACCAAGGCGCCGCGCCTTGGCCTCGAGGACACGGTTGTAGCGCTCCGATGCACTCACTGCCGACTTGTAGATCGCTTGCCCGTCAAGCGCCAGCCAGCGGTCCGGGTCACGCGTGGATTCCCGTGCGGCAGGCTCGTCAACGGCGAGTTGCACCTTGGAACTGATCGCGACATGGGTGTGCAGGTGGGGGTCGCCATCGCGGCTGTCGCGGTGCGTGAACGCCGTGGCCATGAGGCCGCGCGTCTTGACCTGACGCAGCCCGTCCTTGCCAGTGCGGGTGAACGTCGCGTTGTCCTCGACCCACTTCAACGCGTCCGCGACCGCATCGTCGTGGACTTGCTGTAGTTGCGCGCGCTGCTCGGGCGTGGCCGCCGCCCACAGGATCGTGAACGATTTCGGTGCCGAGAAGGTGAGGTCGAAACCGGCGACGCTCGCGGGGTTTTGACGGGTCTCGCGGGTGATGAACGCGCTGAGTTCTCGCTCATCGAGCGGCGCGCGATCAAAGGTCGCAGCGAACTGTTCGCGGGCGATGTCGGTGCGGATCTTCTCGCGTACCGCATCGGGGATCTCGTCGGTTCGGCGCATCCCGTGCGCCTTCAGCCAGCGGTTGAGGGCACGGCTGGTCCGCACGACGAGGGGGCTGGTGTTCTCTGACGGGTCACGAAACGGCGTACCCAACCGGGTCGCTCTCTCCAGCTCGGTCGGGTTGCTCGTGGCGCTTTCGGCGTCCGCCATGACCGCTTCGGCATTGGGGTGGACGCCCTGACCGAACAAGTTCTTCATCTGCGCTTCAGTAACGACATCACCGGCGCTGAGTCCATTGGACTCACCCAGCCCGGCCAGCCCCGAACCCATCCACACGCCCGGCCGTTCACCCTTCTCCGAGTAGTAGTCGGCGAGGGCTTGGCCGTTCGTCTTCGTCACGTCATCGCGTGCGACCTGCTTGGTCAGGTAGGTGTAACCGCTGCCGGCCGACAGCTTCATCAACGTCATCCCCATGACGCCACCACCCCCAAAAACCGCCGAATTACGCGGTTTTCACGCCCATTCAGGCGCACGTCATCACCGGCCACGGCGGCGGTGATGTGGGGCATGAAACTTCCCTTCGACCCCACCAGGAAACCACGAGGCCTAACGTCGTGTCGAGGTGTTCAGGTTACGTTCAGCTAATGCTCAGGCTGAGCCGACGCACCGAAGATGCAAGAGGTACGTCCGAGTTGGTGGGTTTGAGTCTTGCGGGTCCGGTCGATTAGGAATCGACCGTTGTGAGCCGTTGGCTCACTCTGAAGTGGTCGCTTGTATGCCAACCGGGGTCGGTGGTGTGTCATGCTGAGGGTGGGAAACGACGGCACGCACTGAGTCACTGACGAGGTGGTGCCCACATGAGTGAACTGACGAACTCTGAATCGGCCGAGCAGCGCAGGAGTGAACTGCGCCGGTATCACGACATCGAGTTCCATCAAGACGACGCATCGAACGCGCAGATGCGTGCGTGGGAAACCACCGTGCGTCAGCGCGAGGCCGAGGTGCTGCGTTCGGCGGACGCCGCGGGCCTGGGCGATGAGGACAACGCGTGGCGTGCTGCGTACGCGCCCGAGCAGTGGAACGCGGCCTTGCGCGTGGAGGCGCTGCACAGCCTGTACGACGATGACTCCTCCTCCGGCGTGCTCGTCACCGCTCGCGACCTCGACGCGCCCGATGCGGACGCGTCGCATGTGACGTTCTGGGAGAACATCCAGCTCGAAGAAGCGCGTCACGAGATGCTCCTGTCAGGCCCCGCGCGTGACGGTCGTCCTGGCCTCGCCCCGGACGCGATGCGCGCGCGCATCGACCTCGAGGCACGCGTTCGCGAGGTCGAGCAGGACGTCATGACTTCGCCGATGCTCGACACACCCGAACTTCAGTGGGCCGAACGCCACGAACCCGACCGTTGGCGTTCATTCGTGCGTGCCCAGGCGCTTGAGCATGTCGCGACGCAGGTCGTCGCTACCGCCCGTAGCGAGGGCCGCGATCCGCTCGAGGCAACCAATGACCTGAGCGTCCTGCTGAACGAGGCGCATGAACGCGCTGGGGGTCTCGTCGAGACGCCGCTGGCGCAGGTCCGCGACGCGACGCCCGTCGTCACGACCGCCGCGCGTGAGGAATCCCTCGACGACGACTCTCCCCCAACCCCCGGCCGCGACCTCGAGGTGAGTGTGCGCGGTGATGATGAGGACGCACCGCGCTACGTCGGCATCGACACCAATGCTGAACGCCAGCGCTTGGGTGATGACCCGGCCGAGCACGCCGCCTGGCTCGGCGTGAGTGTCGCCGCCGCCCAGGCGCTCGGTGAAGAGTTGCGCGATCGGGCAGCGACGGAGGCGACCTGGGCAGCGCCCGGTGAGGTGACGTCGGCACGTCTGAGTGACCTGAGCGATGACGAGGTCGAGCAGGTCATCAACGTCGGCCCGAACCCCTCCCCCGAGATCGTTCCCGCGCCTGATCGCTACGCCGACAATCCGCTCATCGGGCGCGGGCGTAACGGCGGGCGCATCGACATGAGCCAGGCCCAAGCCGGGATGCAAGGCGACACCGTTAACCGCTCCGCCTCGAGTTTGGACTCCATCGGTGTCGGCCACCCCTCCTACGGCATGAATACCCGCCCCGATCACCCGCAACCGGGAACCACCCCCCAGCAGCAACGCTGACCCACTCACTCACACTTGGAGGCACCCATGGCACGCCCCTCAGTCGGCCCCGTCACCGCCCGCACCCGCGCACGCGAAGCCGTCGCGGCACTGGCCGCCGAACGCGCCCAACGCGACGCACGCATCGCCGCGTGTGCCGAGGAGTGGTTCAAAGCCGACGACACGATCACCGCCGCGCAGCGCCAACTCGCCGACGCCCAGGACGCGCAAGCACGCGCGGTCGGTGACCTCGCCGCCGAGAACGTCAGCGTCGACGACACCGCCGTCCTCCTTGGTCTCGATGCGCGCGATGTGCGCGCGCTACGCAAACGCGCCAAAGAACTCACCCCCGCATCTGAGAGCACCGCTGACGACGCAGCAGGCGACGACTCCACCGGCGGTGCCGGCGTGCGCGCCGCAGCGGAAGAGGATGACGCTGCGCACGCCGAGATCGGCCGCGACGCTGACACGTCACCGACACCGTGAGCGCATCCGCACGCGCGCGATTGTCTCCATCGCAGACGGACACCACGCGCGTATCGACCGGGATCGGCGGCGTTAGGTCGCAGGTGCAGCATGGGACGCGGTCATGATGACTCGCAGTGCTCGCTCGCTCCTGGCCCACGCCGTGCACGACGAGCAAGTCCGCCACCGCTACTGGGCGAAGGTCGCGCGCCCCAGCCTCGACGGGTACACGTGCTGGCCATGGGTGGGCAGCTTGCATCCCAAAGGCCACGGCCGCTTCTGGGTCGGCAACCTTCACACACGGCGCGGCCCGCGCGACGTGTGCGTCATCGCTCACCGCTTCGGCTGGGCACTCGCCCACGGGGTTGACGCACTCGATGACGTCCCCGTCCTCGCGCACGCATGCGACGAGCCGTCCTGCCAGAACCCCACGCATCTGCTCATCTCCGACTGGGGCGACAACCTGCAGCAGTACCGGCGACGCCGCGACATCCCCGGCTCCCCCCTGCACGACACACGCGGCCCCGGTGGACGCGCGCGCGCTATCCGCGACGCGCTGCTGACCGGCGCTGACCTGCGCGATGCCCTCGAGGCAGGGCACAGCGTGCTCGACACCGACCAACTGAACCTTTTCTAGGGGCACGCCGTGCACTATCACCTCACCATCAACGACTCCGACGTCACACTCAACGCTCGCCCCATCGACGTCCCCGCGGGCACTGACCCACGGCAGGCCGGGGTCCGCGCACTTCTGCGTGAGGCTAGCGCGACTCTGGCAACCGGACAGACTGGCGATGTCACCATCGAAACGTCCGCTCGGCGATGGTCGATGGTCGTCGTCGACGGACGCCTGCTCACCCCCCAACAAGCACGCGAGCGACACAACGACGGCGCCTCCCCCGCCGCGTCGGTAGCAGCACCCCCTGCAGCGCAACGAGCATGGGCGCGCGATACGAACGGGCCACTCTTGACTCCCGGAACGCGCACGCACGCGAGGGTAAGTAGGCGGGGCGTGCTCACCGCCGCAGGCGGTGTGAGCGCACTCGTTGCGCTGGGATACGTTGCGCGCTCCTGCACGCGCGACTCCCCCAGCCGGGCACGCGCCTCGACAACACCGCCGCCGCGCGCGAGCGTGCCCGCGCTACCTGACGGGCAGAACGCGCCCGCCGGATGGTCGCCACAGGCTTCCTGGGCAATCGGCGACCTCGCGCACGCCCGACCCACCCTCGCTTACCTGCCCGACGCGGTTCTCCTGCTGCGACAGCCCGCCGCGAGCACCCACGTCACGCTCGCCTGCGTCGACGCACGCGACGGGCGCATCCGGTGGGAATCCGACCTCGGCGCCGGGGTGACGATCCTCGCCGGGCCCACACTCCTGCCCGATGCACACGGAAGGCAGCAGGTCTACCTCATCACCGACACCGACCTGACGACATGGGACCCAACCACCGGGCGTCGCACCTCATCGGTGCGCTTGCCGCACCGCTCACCCACTGCTGGGATCAACGCGCGCGGGCCGTGGATCAACGACCACGACCGCCGCTACCTCGCCCCCCACGACACCACGCTCGTACCATTCGACCTGCCGAAGGACGCCGTCTTCATCAGCGCCAACAACACGCACCTCCTGGCGGCCGATTCCCACGGCGCGACGTGGGACCTCACGAGCGGCAAACCAGCCCCAGCGGCCCGCCGGCTGCCAGGTCCGAAGGGATGGCAGGCGGGTGCGATCACCGCGATCACTTCGAGCCTGCTCATCATCGGGTGGAACAAAGACGGCAAGCTATGCCTGGGCGCTTACCACCTGCCCGACCTCAAACCGGCCTGGATGAGCGCGGCCGAGCCCGCATGGGCCGCGTTCCTCGGCACCACCAACGTCAGCCCCGACGAGTCATGGGCCATCGTCGGCAACCGCCGCGTCGACCTGAAGACCGGCGAAGAACACCTCATCGCCCCACGCTGGACCACCCTCGCCATCAGCGACGACTACGCCTGGGGCAGCGACGGCCACGCAGTCCTGACCTGCACCAAAGGCGGCACCATACGGCCTGCCAGCACGGACGCCCCCACTCCGGCCAACACGATCCTCGTCAGCGGCGGGATCGACGGGAAAGCGTTGGTCACAGGTGCGGTCGGTCAAGCCGTCACCCTCTACGCCCTGTGCCCCGCGCCCTGACCACCCCATCGCGCCGTCGCCGAGCTGACACGAGACATTCAGGACATCTGTTGGGCGGGATCGTCCGGGATCGACATCTGGGTGAGGGGGTGAGTCCAGTGGACTCACCCCCTCACCCAGACTGCCCGGCGACACGCCAAGAACAGGGCTTGCAATCCCCCCACTCATATGTAAACGTTTACATATAAGGATGAGGAGGAACGATGACTGGGAAGAAGAACGACTTGGGTGGCCTGCAGTTGAAGCGCCACCGGGAGAGCACCGACGAGCAGTCTGCGCCCTCGGTGGTCTCGGCGGTCCGGGCTGGTGGCGACCCACGGGTGCGGCGCCTTCCGCTGGATTCGGTCGCGGACAACCCGGAGAATCCGGAGGCGCGTGCGGGTGATGTGACCGAGTTGGCGGCGTCGATGCGGCAGGTTGGGCAGTTGCAGCCGGGTCTGGTCGTGACGGCTCGCGCTTTCCTCGAGGCCCACCCTGAACACGCGGAAACCATCGGTGATCGTGCCTGGGTGCTGCTGGCGGGGCACCGTCGCAAGGCTGCTGCACGTGAGGCTGGTCTTGAGGTACTGGAAGTTCTCGAGCGCGACGGTGAGCGCATGGACGAGGCCGTGCTGCACGAGAACATGCACCGCCTCGCGCTCAGCCCGATCGAGGAAGCGGAGAGCTTCCAGCGCGTGATGCAGCGCAATGACTTGTCGCAGCGGCAGATGGCGGAGCACGCCGGCATCAGCCAGTCCTACCTGGCCAAGCGTCTACACCTGCTGAAGCTGCCTGAGACGCTGCGTCGCGCGGTCGACGCCGGGGTCGTGGCCCCCTCGGTCGGGGTGGCAATCGTGCGCGAGAACGAAGCCGAGGTGCTCACAGAACTGGAAGCAGTCCTGACCAAGGCTGAACCCGATCTGACCCAGTCGTGGGCCGTGACCTCTGCGGTGCGAGAAGCCTCCGCCACGGTGCGGCGACGCCAGGCGTTGCTGGCAGCTCAGGAGAAGGCGCGCACGGAGGGTGTCACGGTCGTCGAGGATCCCGATGCGACGTTCGGGGCCTGGAAGCTGGGGGATCACCGGCTCAGGGATGAGGCGCAGATCGAGCAGGCTCGCGCCGCTGGGGACTTGGCGTATGCGCCTGAGATCAACGGCACGCGGGAGCCAGTGCCGGTGCGCCTGTCGGCGCCGTCAGAGACCACCCCAGCCGCGAACTCCTACGAGCAGCAGCGCAAGGAAGCGGACAAGGAACGCAAGGCGTCGAACGAAGCGCGGCGCGCGTTTCTCATCGAGCTGGTCAAGAAAATGCCTGGTGCGAAGGAGCGCACGGCTATCACGACGCTCGCGACGTTGCGCGGCGCTCACCTCGGCAGCCAGGTCACCTCTGCTGCGCGGCGCATCGCGCAGGCTGCGGGTGTCGGCCCTGACGCTGATAACGATTGGGACTGGCGCGTGTCGTTGCTCGATCAACCCAGCGGGATTCGAGAGCACCTGGCGTGGATCGTGGCCCTGGCCGCTCTCGAGGATGAGTTGCGCTGGGCCAACGTGTCGACCTGGAGCACGGCAGCGCTCGAACTGGTCACGTATATGACCGAGCGCGGGTACACCCTCACCGAGCACGAAGAACGCATGGTGGCCAAGTCCACCCACACGAAGGAGCATGACGCATGAACATCATCGCTGTCGCGAACGCCGCCGGCTCGGCTGGCAAGACGACGACCGTCGTCACGCTGGCCGCACTCCTGGCTGAGGCGGGCCAACGGGTCGTCGTCGTCGACCTCGACGGCCAGGCCAACGCGACTCGCTGGCTCGGCGTTGACCCCAGGACGCTCGCGCACACGGTGGGTGACGTCCTCCTGGACGAGTGCAGCGCCGTCGAGGCGTTGGTCGAGACGAACACGCAGGGGGTGCACCTGTTGCCCTCGAACTCCAGTGTGAACGGTGACGCCCTCGAGTTGCGTGACGCGGTGGGGCGCGAGATGCGCGTCAAGACCGCGATACGGGACCTGTCGGACGTCGACGTCGTCTTGATCGACTGCCCCGGAACGATCGGGTTGATGACGGTCATGGCGCTGGTTGCCGCCGATGCGGCGTTGACCGTGGCGCAGCCGTCGATGAAGGAACTCGAGGGAATTGAGGAGTTGGAGAAGACGATCTCCGAGGTGCGTAAGTTCTTCGGCGCGGATGTCAGTTTGCGCGGGGTCGTGCCGTGCATCGTTCCGCCGGCGTCGGCAGGGCGGCTGTACGCCAACAGCGTCGAGTTGGCGCGTGACACCTACGACGATCTGGTGTTGCCGCCGGTGCGCCGCTCGGTGAAAGCTGCTGAGGCGTACGCGTTTGCGCAGCCGCTGCCGCTGTTCGCGCCACGTGAGGGTGTCACCGAGGACTATCGGGGCGTCCTGGGTCGGCTGCAGGCGACGGGGGTGCTGTGATGGCGAACGAGCCGCGTCAGCGCTTCACGTCGTACGTCTCACCGGCTGTGGCTGCTCGGGTGCGCGGTGCGGTGGCGGCGCTGCAGGCACGGGGCATGGACATCACGTTGGCCAGCCTGAGCGATGAAGCGCTTGAGGCTCGGGTCCAGCAACTCGAGCAGGACTTCAACGGTGGTCAACCGTGGCCTGATCCGGGCCCACGCGTGGGAGGACGCCCGAGGAAGCAACCCAACTCGCGCTGAGTCCAGTGGACTCACTCAACTTCACGTGCTGAGTCCAGTGGACTCAGCAACCCATCGGACGTAGCAGCTGCGCACCCGGTAACGAGTCCATAGAAAGGGATTTCATCATGCATCACGCTCGCGGGCAGGGATGGCGGCGTTGCCGTTGGCAGGGTGGTCGACAGATCACTACGTCGATGGAAGTAGGCACCCCTTGGCAGGACGACGAGGTCACCCCTCAGACGATCAACTGGCATTCGACATCTTCGGAATGGGAGAGCAGGACCGCGATGAACAACTACGGGCATCGAGTGATGGGCCACTGGAAGACGTGGCTGCCGAACCGGTACGACCGGATCGAGGATCCGATCAGCTTCTTCACGAGCGTGGGGGAGCAGGTCGAGGAGCAGGTGCTGCAGATCTCGGGGGCGATGGAAGCCGAGCAGCGCGAGGCGATGGAGACGATGGACTACCTGGCCCGGGTGGGTCGGGTGAACGCGATTCAGAAGAGCGCCGAAGAGATCGCGCTGTCGGAGTTCCTACTCGAACCGGAGGCGCAGACGCGGGAGAGCGAGTATCAGGACGAGGAGCCGTACCCGTTCATGGACGAGACGGGGATGCCGACCGATCCCTCGCACCCGCTGTGGGCGATGGCGGAGGACGACTCAGTGAGCCTGGCGCAGTTTCGGCAGGCGACCCAGGAATGGTTCGAAGCCGAGAAGGCGAAGATGAGCAAGTCAGCGAAGCCGTAACCGCGCCCACGTCGCCAGCCCCGGACGCGGTTGCGACGGTTCCTGCCGGCGCGCGTCGGCGCATCGAGGCCAACCTCGAGGCGATCCGGGTTGTGCGCCGACTCGAGGAGTCGGGGGCTGAAGCGACGGCACAGGATCGCGCCGCGTTGGCACAGTGGACGTCGTGGGGTGCGGTGCCGCAAATCTTCGACGAGGCAGACCCTCGCTACAGCGCCGAGCGCGCTCGGTTGCATGAAGTTCTCGACGCTGGCGAGTGGAAGGCTGCCAGCCGGACGACGTTGAATGCGCACTACACCGCCCGCGAGTACACCGACGTGATGTGGCAGGCGCTGGCCGGGCTCGAGTTCACGGGCGGGCAGGTGCTCGAACCGGGGTGCGGTGCAGGGGCGTTCCTGTCTGGCCCGCCCGCATCGGTACAACTCAGCGATGAGCTGCGCATGACGGGTGTCGAACTCGACCCCACGACGGCGCGTATCGCGCAGGTGCTGAACCCGGCGGCCAGGGTGCGCGCCGAAAGTTTCGCCTCCTCCCCGTTCGCCGATGACACCTTCGATGCGGTGATCGGCAACGTGCCGTTCGGTCGGGTCTCGTTGTACGACCCCGACCACAACACAGGCAAGCACTCGATCCACAACCACTTCATCATCAAGAGCCTTGATCTCACCCGCCCCGGCGGTCTCGTCGCGGTACTCACCAGCCGATACACCCTCGACGCGCAAAACACCGCCGCACGCCGGGAGATGTTCGAGCGCGCTGATCTCGTCGGCGCCGTGCGGCTTCCCACGGGCGCGCACCGCGCGCTGGCCGGGACGGATGCTGTGACCGACCTGGTGATCCTGCGTAAACGCGCCGACGACGACGAGCGCGGAGACGACAGCTGGGTCTACACCACCACAACGGATCTGCCTGACCGCGACGGCGACATGGTGGCGACACAGATCAACTCCTACTGGGAAGCCCACCCCGAGCAGGTCCTCGGCACGATGCACCTGGCGCATGGCATGTACAACGCCAACACGCTTCAGGTGCGCTCGGACCCGGACGCACCCTCTTTCGAGGATGCCGTGCGCCAGATCGTGACCACCGGGTGTGAGGCCGGGCTGACGTGGGCAGCGTCCGAGACCGCGCCGCGTCGTGACGCGGACGCGGTGCTCGAGCGCGTCGCCCGCACCGGTGACATTTCCACGTTCGAAGGGCACCTGGACTACGACGAAGACCGCAACGTGTTCACGCGGGTACGAGGTGGCGCGCGTGAGGACGTCGAGAAGGTCGCTGCGGCACATGTGAAGCCGTTGCGTGAACTGCTCGCGATGCGCGACACGGCGGTCGCCCTCATCGACGCTGAGGGCTCCACACTCGAGCAGACGCCCGACATGGATCGCCTCCGCTCCGAGCTCAACCGCCAATACGACGCATATGTCGCGAAATACGGCCCGATCAACACCGTGAACACCACGGTCACGAAGCGGCTGGACAAGTACGGCGATCCGATCATGCAACGTAGGTACCCGGGGGCGATGAAGGTCTTCCGGACCGATCCACACCGGTCCGCCGTCACGGCGCTGGAGAACTACGACGAGAAGACCGGGATCGCGAGCAAGACCGCGATCATGTCCGGGCGGGTGATTCAGGCCCGCGTCGTACCGACGCACGCCGACACTGCGGCTGATGCTCTCGCGATGACTTGGGACGCCAAGCGTGAGGTCGACCTTGACCACATCGCTGGGCTGTTGGGCATCGAGACCAGCGCCGTGCGTGAGCAGTTGGGCGACCTCGTCTTCGACGACCCTGCAGGCGGCCTGGTGCCGGCTGCGGACTACCTTTCTGGCGACGTGCGCGCGAAGCTCAAGGCAGCCGAGCAGGCCGTCGAGGATGACCCTGCGTTCAGAAACAACGTCGAGGCGCTACGCGCTGTCCTGCCACGCCCTCTGGGCCAGGATGAGATCACCGCGCGGATGGGGGCGGTGTGGATCTCCGCCGACGACCATGAGGCCTCCTTGCGCGAGACCTTCGATGACCCGAACCTACGGGTCATCCACGGTGGCGGCTCGTCGTGGCGCATCGCGAACGCCAACAAGACGTCGCAAAAAGTGGTCTCGCAGTGGGGCACCGAACGGATGAACGCTGTCGAGCTCGCCGAGCGACTGATGACGCAGAAGCCTGTGCTCATCCAAGACGCTGTGCCCAACGGTAACGGCGGCGAAAAGCGGGTGCCGAACGCTCCTGAGACCGAAGCCGCCAAGGCCAAGGCCGAGCAGTTGCAGAACGCTTTCCGTGAGTGGCTGTGGTCTGATCCGCAGCGCACCGAACGCCTCACTGAGGTGTACAACGACACGTTCAACTCCCTCGTCATGCGCGACTACAGCGCCGATGGACAGCGCCTCAGGCTGCCCGGGCTCGTGAGCACTTTCAACCCTCACCCACATCAGCGCACAGCGGTGGCTCGCATCATCAGCGAACCGTCAGTGGGGCTGTACCACGGGGTCGGCGCGGGCAAGACGGCCGAGATGGTCATGGGGGCGATGGAACTGGGCCGTCTGGGACTGGTGAACAAGCCCCTGATGGTCGTCCCGAACCACATGCTCGAGCAGGTCACGACCGAGTGGCTGGGGTTGTACCCGGCCGCGAACGTCTTGGCGGCCGGAACCGACGACTTGGCTAAGGAAGCACGCCGCGATTTCGTGGCGAAGGCTGCCACGGGCGAGTGGGACGGCATCGTCATGACGCAGACAGCGTTCGAGTCCCTCGATGTCACCCCTGAATCTCGTGAGCGCTACATCGACACCGCACTCGCTGAGGCACGTCGCCAGCTCGAAAGGATCAGCGCACAGGGCGGTAATAACCTCTCGACCAAGCGGATGGAAAACTCGCTGCTGGCCACCGAGCAGCGGATGCGCGTCAAGATGAAACAGACCAAAGACGTGGGGTTGACGTTCGAGCAGACCGGGATCGACTACCTCTTCGTCGATGAGCTGCACATGTACAAGAACCGGATGATCATCTCGAACATCGAAGGCGTTGGGAAGATCGGCTCAGACCGGGCCCTGGACCTCGACATGAAGCTCAACATATTGCGTGAGCGCGCCGAGCGTGAGGGCCGCCCCCCGCGTGTCATCACTGGTGCAACGGCGACGCCGATCGCGAACGCGATGTCGGAGGCCTATGTCATGCAGACCTACCTACGTCCCGACTTGCTCAAGGCCGCGGGACTGACCGACTTCGATGCGTGGGCCACGACATTCGGCGAGTCGGTCACGGACATCGAGATGGCCCCCGAAGGCGGGTTCCGCCCCAAGACCCGTTTCGCGAAGTTCAACAACCTGCCGGAGCTGTTGCGCATGTGGCACATCTCGGCCGACGTGAAGACCTCCGCCGAACTCGCTCTAAACGTCCCCGAGCTCGCACCCCGCGAGGACGGCAGACGCGCCCCTCAGGTCGTGGCGATTGAGCCCACCGATGAACTGGTCGCCTTCATGGACAGCCTCAGCGATCGCGCTGAACGCATACGGAGCCGGATGGTGGAGCCGGAGGTGGACAACATGCTCAAGTTGTCGGCCCACGGACGCGCTGCGGGCATGGATGTGCGGTTGCTGCCCGAGGAAGCTCGCCCCGACATGGGCGAGCAGGACTCGCTCTTCAAGCAGATGAGCAAGGTCGACGTCGCCGCCGAAAGGATCCATGCAATCTGGCAGGCCAACCGCGACAACGAGTACACGACTGCGGGCGGGCAATCGCACCCGAAGCGGGGTGGGTTCCAGATTGTCTTCTCCGACCTGGGCACTCCCAACAATAAGAAGTGGGATATCTACAACGGCCTCCGAGACACCCTTGTCGACATGGGTATGGAGCGCAGTCGTATCCGTTTCGTGCACGACGCGAACAACGACGACAAGAAGGACCGACTGTTCGCCGACTGCCGTGGCGGTGAGGTCGACGTACTGATCGGCTCGACGCAGATGATGGGTGTCGGCACCAACATCCAAACCCGCGCGGTCGCGTTGCACCACCTGGACTGCCCATGGCGCCCCGCCGACCTCGAGCAACGCGATGGGCGCATCATCCGCCAGGGCAACCAGAACCCCGAGGTGCAGATCCTGCAGTACGTGACGAAGCGCAGTTTCGACGCCTTCATGTGGCAGACCACCGAGCGCAAGGCCAAGTTCATCGAGCAGGTCATGCACGGCGACCTGGAAACACGTAGCGCTGAGGACATCGAGACGAGTCAGTCGTTCAACATGAACGAGGTCAAGGCGATCGCCTCGGACAACCCCCTCATCCTGGAGAAAGCCCAGGCCGACCAAGACCTGTCGGTCCTGGAAAGCCTGGCGACCGCGCACCGGCGATCACAGACCCAGACCCGTCAGGCGGTTGACGCGGCGAACACCGCGATCAGTAGCTACTCGCGACGCATCCCGGCGCTGAATGACGCGATCGCGGACCGTACCGAGACGAAGGGCGACGCTTTCCGCGCCACCGTCGCAGGCCAGGTCTTCACCGAGCGCGTCGAAGCTGCCAACGCCATCCGTGAGCACCTCGGCGCAGCCGCGTCACGCGCCCGCGTCACGCGAGAACCTGTCACGCTCGAGGCCCTGGTGACGCTGGGCGGGCACCGGTTCGACGTGGTCGTCGACTCCAGCCTGGGTGTCACGAAGGCGAACCTCCAGATGCAGGCAGCCCCCGACGACGTCTTCGTGCGTGACGACGCGTTCGCGCTCATGGGACTACCCGGGTCGCACGGCGTCGTCACCAAGATGGAAAACGCTCTCGCCGGCATGGAGGCAGCGCTGGCGAGGGCGGAACAGCGACTCGACGCAGCCCAACGCGACAAGGTGACAGCCGAGGCGAATCTTGGGCAGCCCTTCGCCCGCGAAGCCGAACTGCAGGCCGTGCGTCACAAGGTCGCCGAACTGGAGCGAGTGATGCGCGGCCAGGACTCGGAGGAGGAGCAGGGAGAACCGCAAGAAGAGATCACTACACCGGTCGCCCCCCAGGCTCAGGCTACCGAGACCGCGGCGGCGACCAGGGGCCATCAGGATGAGGATGAATCGGCGCTGTGGGAGCAGGCGTGGGATGAGTGGGAGACCGACTCAGATTCGCCGTCCTCGCCTCGCACCCAGCAGCAGATCAACGCCGAGGGTAGCCAGAGAGTGCGCGATGCGCTGGCAGCGCGCCATCAGCGCCACAGCGACCACGGCGACTCGCCTTCCGGACCTTCCCACCAGGGCCCTCAGATGAGCTAGCAGGACGACGGGGGTGGTGAGTCCAATGGACTCACCACCCCCGTCGTCTCAGGCAACCAGCGCGACGCCCTCATGGATCACCGCGTCGTGTGAAGCGAGACGGCCGCTCACGCGCTCACTCAGCCTTCGCCCGGCACCGTGTCAGAGGGGAAGGCGTAGCGCTTCTGCACCTCACGAATGCTGTCCCTGGCGCGCAGGAGCGCGTGCTTGACCAAGAGGTCACCCAGGGTCCCGACCTCATGGAAGCCCGGCATACCCCCATGCCAGAAGAGATTCTGCTGCAAGGCCGTTTCACGCAGGTCTTGGACCCGGGCGGCGCGACGGGTGGCCTCGTCAAGCACGCTGGCCTGCATATCGGCGTTGTAGTTGGGGTAGGTCGCCATCTCATCGACGATCTGCTGACGGTTACGATGCGCTTCACGGCCAGCCGCGTAGGCGCTGGCGACCAGGTCGGCGGCGGATTCGTAGACACTGGCTTGCGCGTCCAAGAGGAACCCCACACGCTCCCATTCGACGTCGTACACCACTGGCTCCAAGGGGCTCTGCTGTCGGGCGATGTCCTGGCGAGCAGCGTGGCGGCGCAGAAGCCATGCAGCCAAGCCCGCATCGTCACCCAAGCCTCCGAGCAGGTGGATGAAGTCGCGGGCACGCTCCGCCTTCACGTCGGAGTACACCTCTTGGGCGAGGTCTTCTAGCTGCAACAGACCTCGGCGAGACTCCGCTATGGCGATGGCCGCTTGGCGAGCCTCAAGGGCGCTGCGCGTCGGCGTCTCATGAGCAGGCGCGATATCCAACGTGCGCCAGGCATCAGGTAGCGACCTGGACGCCCCGAGACGCTCCTGCGCCGATCGCCTCAGCGGGTAGAACCGCGCAGAGATCGGACGCCTGGCTCCGGTCGCGAGGTAGATCCACTGGCCTAGCTCAAAGGCCAGTGGATGACCCTCGTTGAAGTCATACCTCCCACCCTCCTCAACGAGAAAACCGGCTCTTCACAATTCGGGGTGTAGGTGTGGTCTGAATCCGCCGGCTTCGAGGAGT
>ERZ1023324.440-NODE-440-length-16958-cov-4.646986_pt1 | contig 16958 bp, 16 predicted proteins | sample MGYA00520886_ERZ1023324 | MGnify/ENA primary metagenome ERZ1023324 (study PRJEB32759, sample SAMN07749864) | skin metagenome | biome: transportation; feature: city; material: polyester macromolecule | host: Homo sapiens | place: Hong Kong:KT line | collected...
CGCCCGAGGCGCGCTCCGTCTGACCGGAGCGTGTTCGTCAAACAGCGGCTGCGCCGCGCCGTCACGGGCGGGCGTCGGCGGAGGTAGGGACCAAGGTCCCGCCGCGTCCAAATGGCCCTCATTCCGCGTCATCACGCGGACGTGAACGACGTCACGCCACTTTGTGCCTCGGTGCACAAGGTCTAAGCTCGGGGGGTCCCGCGAACGCCTGTGCAGGCGTTTGGTATACGCGCCCCGCACCGCGAAGTGAGCGCGTGAACCCCGAGGAAAGGCCGTAGCTGCCGTGAGCACCGAGCACGTAGAGCGCCGGGAGATTCCCGACGCCACCGTGAATCGGCTACCGGTGTATCTACGCGTGCTCAACGAGCGCGCCGCGATGGGGCAGGAGCGAATCTCCTCCGAGGCGCTCGCCGAGCAGGCCGGGGTCTCCTCCGCCAAGCTGCGCAAGGATCTGTCGGCCCTCGGCTCGTACGGCGTGCGCGGTGTCGGCTACGACATCGTCACCCTCGCCGACCACGTCGCCGGCGCCCTTGGCCTCGAACGCGAGTGGTCCGTCGCCATCATCGGCATGGGCAACCTCGGGCGTGCGCTCGCGACGTACGGCGGCATCGGCGTCAAGGGCTTCGACATCAAGTGGCTCATCGACGACGACCCCCGCGTCGTCGGCACGGACGTCGGCGGCCGCGTCATCGTCCCGTTCGAGGCGCTGCGACCCGAGCCGGGCGAGGGCGTCATCGGCATCATCGCGACGCCCGCCACCGCGGCGCAGCAGGTCGCCGACCGCCTCGTCGTCGCCGGTGTGCGCAGCATCCTCAACTTCGCCCCCACCGTCCTGACCGTGCCCGCCGACGTGCAGGTGCGCGGCGTCGACATGGCGGGCGAACTCCAGATCCTCGCGTTCCGTGAGCAGCACTCACGCCTCGCCCGCTCTCGCACCACGAAGGAGCTCCTGGCATGAGCGTCATCGTCCTCGGCCTGTCCCACCGCTCGGCGCCACTCGCGGTGCTGGAGCGTGCCTCTCTCGACCCCGCAGGTCAGCAGGCGCTGCTCGAGCGGCTGCTTGCGGGGGAGAACGTCGACGAGCCGATCGTGCTGTCGACGTGCAACCGCGTCGAGGTGTACGCCGATGCGACGACGTTCCACGGCGCCGTCACCGAGATCGGTGAGGCGCTCGCCGCCGCGACGGGTGTCGGCCTCGGCGAGCTGCGTGAACACCTCTACGTCCACTTCGACGAACGCGCCGTCGCGCACCTGTTCAACGTCGCCGCCGGGCTCGACTCACTCGCGGTGGGGGAGAGCCAGATCCTCGCCCAGCTGCGCGAGAGCCTGCGCGAGGGGCAGCGCTCCGGGCGCATCGGCCCCGTCATGTCGCGGCTCGTGCAGCAGGCGCTGCGCGTCGGCAAGCGCGTGCACTCCGAGACGGGCATCGACACCGTCAGCCGCTCCCTCGTCGAGCGCGCCCTCGACCTGTCGGGCAACATGCTCGGCGACCTGACGGGTGTGCGCGCCGTCGTCGTCGGGGCGGGCGCCATGAGCTCCCTCGCCACCCACACGCTCGTGCGTCACGGTCTTGGCGAGGTGACGGTCGTCAACCGCACGTTCGACGCCGCCCGCCGCCTCGCCGACGCCGCCGGCTGCGCCGCGCGCCCCATCGACGAACTGCCCGACGCCCTCGCCGCCGCCGACCTCGTCGTGTCGTGCACCGGCGCTGTCGGCCACGTCATCGACGCGACGCTCGCGGCTCGCGCGAATCCTGAAGGGCGCCCCCAGGTCTACGTCGACCTCGCGCTGCCGCGCGACGTCGCCGACGAGGTCTCCTGCGTGCGCGGCGTCGCCGTGCTCGGCCTCGGCGACCTCGGCCCGCAGGTCGAGGGCGAGCCCGGCGCGGAGGCGGAGATCAAGGCCGTCCAGGACCTCGTGACGAGCGAGGTCGCCGCCTACGTCGTCGCGCGCCGCGCCGAGCGCGTCGCCCCGACCGTCGCGGCGCTGCGCGCCAACGCCGCCGACATCGTCGCCGCCGAGTTGAGCCGCCTCGACAGCCGCGTCGACCTCGACGAGACGACTCGCGCGCAGGTGCAGCTGACGGTGCACCGCGTCGTCGAGAAACTCCTGCACACGCCCACGGTGCGGGTGAAAGAACTTGCCAGCCAGGGTGGTGCTGTCGGTGAGAGTGATTACGCCGCAGTGCTCTCCGCCCTCTTCGACCTCGACCCCGCGCAGACGCGCGTCGTCACGGTTCCCCCGGAGATGCCATGAACAGCCAAGCAGCCGACGCCGCGCCGATCCGCCTGGGCACCCGACGCAGCCACCTCGCGATGACGCAGTCGACGTGGGTGGCCGAACAGTTGCGCGCGCACGGCCACGCCGTCGAGATCGTCGAGATCACGACCGAGGGCGACGTCAACCGCGCCTCGCTGGCGCAGATGGGCGGCACGGGCGTGTTCGCCGCCGCCATCCGCCGCGCACTGCTCGAGGATGAGGTCGACATGGCCGTGCACTCGCTCAAGGACCTGCCCGTCGCGCCCGAACCGGGCCTCGTGATCGCAGGCATCCCCGTGCGCGAGGACCCGCGCGACGCCCTCGTCGCCCGTGACGGTCTGACGCTCGGCGAACTGCCCGCAGGCGCCGTCGTCGGCACTGGTTCGCCGCGACGTGCCGCGCAGCTGCAGGCGCTCGGGCTCGGCTTCGAGATCCGCGACATCCGCGGCAACATCGACACGCGCATGGGCTACGTGACGAGCGGAGAACTCGACGGCGTCATCCTGGCGCGCGCCGGGCTGGCGCGCGTCGAACGCACCGACGCCATCAGCGAGACGATCGACCCGCTGCAGATGCTGCCCGCCCCCGGCCAGGGCGCGCTCGGGCTCGAATGCCGCGAGGGTGACGCACGCGTCATCGCCGCGCTCGCGGAGCTCGACGACGCCGACACGCGCGCCGCCGTCACCGCCGAGCGCGCCGTGCTCGGCGCCCTCGAAGCCGGCTGCGCGGCACCCGTCGGCGCGCTCGCGGAGATCGTCGAAGAGCCCGACGGCTCGCTCGAGATCTCACTGCGCGCCTTCGTCGGTGCGCCCGACGGTTCGTTCGAGCTGCGCCGCAGCGACGTTGGCTCCTACGACAACCCGGCCGCCGTCGGGGAGGCGCTCGCCCGCACGCTGCTCGACGACGGCGCGGGCGCAGTGATCCCGCCGCGCGAGGCACCGAATCCCACGACGAGCACGAAGGAGGCAGGCGCATGAGCACCGACCAGCACCACGCGAGGGTGGCCTTCGTCGGCGCGGGCCCGGGCGACCCGGGCCTGTTGACGATGCGCGCCGCGCGCCTCATCGAGAACGCGGACGCGGTGATCTTCGACCAGATCTGCGGTGAGCGCTTCGTCGCGCCGTTCGTGCGCGACGAGGTCGAACTCGTCGACGCCGGCTACGGCGACGCGGGCGCGCAGCTCACCACCGCGAGCCGCGCGAAGCTCGTCGTCAAGACTGCGAAATCCGTTGCAGCGCAGCATGATGACGCCGACAGCTCGGCTCGAGGTGGCGAGCAGCCGCTCGTCGTGCGCCTCATGGACGGCGACCCGTCGACGTTCCACGGCCTCGCCGAAGAAGCGCTCGCGTGCTCCAAGGCGGGCATCGACTTCGAGATCGTCCCGGGCGTCTCGGCCGTCTCCGCGGTGCCCGCGTACGCGGGCGTGCCGCTGACGGACGCGAAGGCGCGCACCGTCCACGTCGTCACCGCAGGCGACCCGAAGATCGACTGGGCGCGTTCGATCGACGCGTGCATCACCGTCGTCGTGCTCGGCCAGGCCGACGCGCTCAAGACGTCGCTGTGCGAACTGCGTGAGGCCGGCCGACGGGGCAACACGCCCGTCGCGCTGACGGAGAACGGCACGACGATCACGCAGTCGACGGTGACGACGACGCTGGACGAGGTGCCCGCCGTGCTCAAGCGAGCCTCGTTCGACGGGCCCGTCATGGCCATCGTCGGCTCGACGGTCGCGCACCGCGACCTGCTGTCGTGGTGGGAGAACAAGCCGCTGTTCGGCTGGAACGTGCTCGTACCGCGCACGAAGGAGCAGTCGGGGTCGATGATCGAGCGTCTCGCGACGCACGGCGCAACGAGCACCGTCGTGCCGACGATCAGCGTCGAACCGCCGCGCACGCCGCAGCAGATGGAGAAGGCCGTCAAGGGCCTCGTCACGGGGCGCTACGAGTGGGTCGGATTCACGTCCGTCAACGCCGTGCGGGCCGTGCGCGAGAAGTTTGCTGAGTTCGGGCTCGACGTGCGCGCGTTCGCGGGCGTCAAGATCGCCGCCGTCGGCGGGGTGACGGCGAACGCGCTGCGCGAGTGGGGCCTCGAGGCCGACCTGACGCCGTCGGGTGAGCAGTCGGCACAGGGTCTGCTCGAGGTGTGGGCCGACTACGACGAGGATCTCGACCCGATCAACCGCGTCTTCCTGCCGCGCGCCGACATCGCGACGGACACGCTCGTCGCGGGCCTCGAGGAGATGGGCTGGGAGGTCGACGACGTCACCGCGTACCGCACGGTGCGCGCGGCCCCGCCCGCGCCGGAGGTGCGTGAGGCGATCAAGTCGGGCAAGTTCGACGCCGTGTGCTTCACGTCGAGTTCGACGGTACGCAACCTCGTCGGCATCGCCGGCAAGCCGCACACGTCGACCGTCGTCGCGTGCATCGGCCCGGCGACGGCGAAGACCGCCGAGGAGCACGGGCTGCGCGTCGACGTCGTCGCGCCCGAGGCGTCGGCGGCGTCCCTCGTCGACGCTCTCGCCGGCTACGGCCGGTCGCTGGCCCACGAGGCCGCGGAGTCTGGGGAGAAGGTACGCCGCCCGAGCGATCGACGCGGGGCGGCCCGACGAAAGGTGAAGGCCTGATGGGTAGCTACGATCTGACGCACCGTCCGCGGCGGCTGCGCACGTCGCCGGTGATGCGCGACATGGTCGCCGAGACGGTCGTCTCGCCGTCCGACCTCATCCTGCCGGTGTTCGTGCGCGAGAACGCTTCGGAGAACACGCCGATCGCGTCGATGCCGGGCGTCGTGCAGCACACGCTCGACTCGCTCGTCGCGGAGGCGAAGCGCGCGCGTGACGCCGGCATCGCAGGCGTCATGCTGTTCGGCGTGCCGGAGTCGAAGGACGCCGTGGGTTCGGGTGCGCTCGATCCTGACGGCATCCTCAACGTCGGGCTGCGTGCCGTGCGTGACGCCGTGGGTGACGACCTGCTCGTCATGGGTGATCTGTGCCTCGACGAGTTCACCGACCATGGTCACTGCGGGGTTCTCGACGACGCGGGTCGGGTCGACAACGACGCGACGCTCGACGTGTACGCGCAGATGGCGGTGGCGCAGGCGCAGGCCGGTGCGCATGTGCTCGCGCCGAGCGGCATGATGGACGGCCAGATCGGTGTCATCCGTGCGGCGCTCGATCTGTCGGGGCACGACGACGTCGCCGTCATGGCGTACTCGGCGAAGTACGCGTCGGCGGCGTACGGCCCGTTCCGTGAGGCCGTGCAGAGTTCGTTGCAGGGTGATCGCGCGACGTATCAGCAGGATCCGCGCAACCGCACCGAGTCGTTGCGTGAGGCGATGCTCGACGAGGAGCAGGGTGCCGACATCCTCATGGTGAAGCCCGCGCTGCCCTACCTGGACGTGCTGTCGGACGTCGCGGCTGCCGCGACGGTGCCGGTCGCGGCGTATCAGGTGTCGGGTGAGATGGCGATGATCGAGGCGGCTGCAGCGAACGGTTGGATCGATCGTGAGCGCATGATCCGCGAGTCGTTGACGTGCATCAAGCGTGCCGGCGCGTCGATCATCTTGACGTACTACGCGCTGACGATCTAGCTCGGTGGGGCCTGAGCTTGCGAAGGTTCCAGCGAGCGTTGAGGAAGCGCGTCAAAAAAATCGTGCGCTGACGATCTGACGCGTGCTGACGACCGATCGGGCGCCCAGCCCATCGCGTCACGCATGACGAGAGGCCACGAGTTGTTGCTCGTGGCCTCTCGCGCTTCCCGTCCCAGGTGCGACTGTATCGCATCTGACGAGGTATGCCTTAGTTGCGACTTCGTCGCAGGTGGATAGCGTGGGGTCATGGCTGACTACTCGCTCCCGGAACTTCCCTACGACTACGCAGCTCTCGAGCCCTACATCTCGGGCGAGATCATGGAGTTGCACCACGACAAGCACCACGCGACGTACGTCAAGGGCATCAACACGGCCGTCGACCAGCTGTCGGAGATGCGTGACAAGGAGGAGTTCACGTTCCTCGGCACGCTGGAGAAGAACCTGGCGTTCCACCTCGGTGGCCACGTCAATCACTCGGTGTTCTGGACGAACATGTCGCCTGACGGTGGTGACAAGCCCGTTGGTGATCTCGCGGCTCGTATCGACGCCGACTTTGGGTCGTTCGACAAGTTCCGCGCGCAGTTCGAGGCCAACGCCCTCGGTGTGCAGGGTTCCGGCTGGTCGGTGCTGACGTGGGACATGGTCGCGCAGAAGCTGTACATCGTTCAGCACTTCGACCACCAGGGCAACGTGCCGATCTGCATGGTTCCGCTGCTCATGCTCGACATGTGGGAGCACTCGTACTACCTGCAGTACAAGAACGACAAGGCGACGTTCGTCAAGCAGTGGTGGAACATCGTCAACTGGGCTGACGTGCAGGCGCGTTTCGAGAAGGCGTCGAAGCAGACGCCCGGTCTCATCGTCTGACCGCTGCATCAGTCATCGGCGCAAGGGTCGAGGAGGTTCGCACTCCAGGGGGGGCGCGAACCTCCTCAACCCTTGTCGGCGTCTGCGGCTGTCATCCCTGGCGGTGACGATCGTGGGCGTCATCGTGAGGTGGGGGAGGCCCCAGGGTGGGCCGGCGTCGATGGCGCCGTGCGCGGCGTGCGCGTCAGGCTGGATCCATGACTGTGGAGCGAGTGAGTGCAACGCAGGTGGCGGCCGACCTGGCCGTGGCCTCGTGTGGCGTCGTCGGCTGAGCTCAGTTGCGCGAGCGCGGCATCGAGCGTCACCACGTGCGCACGCCCGTGTGCCGGGATGCTGCGGTGCCGCTCGGAACTCAGGCGCTGCACGTGCGTCGCGCGGGGTGGCACGAGGTGAAGTCGCCCATCGCGGCGAAGGTCATCAATTCGGGCGCGCTAGGACGTCGCAGCCATTCGTGCCGTCTCTTTCGTCGCCACGGATCGCGCGGCCGGTACGCTGCTCGCGATGACAGTGCAGCAACGCCTCACCACACCCGAACGGCTCTCCACGGCGTTGCAGATGCACCCTCGCTGCCGGCGACGACGCGTCATTGCCAGGTTCATCCGCGACATCGGCGTTGGGTCGCAATCCATCGACGAACTCGCCTTCGTCGCGCACCTGCGTCGAAGCAGGCTCCCACTGCCGGATCGTCAGGTCGTACGCCAGGGCCCCGACGGACGCTGGTACCTCGATGCACGCTGGAACGCCGACGGCCGCGTCGCCGAGATAGACGGCGCACACCACCAGGGCGGCGCCAACCCGATCACCGACGCACTGCGGCAGAACGCCGTCGCCCTCCACGGCGATCGCGTCCTGCGCGTTCCCGACATCGGCCTGCGCAGCGACCCTGATGCCTTCCTCGACCAGATCGAAGCAGCCCTCAATCAACGCAGGGGTTGTGGAGGTTCGTGCTCCATGAAGCACGAACCTCCACAACCCCTGGGGTTGCTTGATCGTCGTCAGGCCTTTTTCCGGGCCTGACTCCTCAACGCTCGCTTCGGCAGGATCCTCGCTTGACATGCGCGGTCGTCCGCGCCCGGCGCGGGTGAAGCCATCCTCGCTTCGCTGCGGTGACTCCACCCGCGCCGTGCTCGACGAACACGACGCTGCGGTCCTACCTACGCTCGCTTGATCGTCGTCAGGCCTTCGTGAACTCGAGGTCGAGGTTGATCTTGATCTTCTCGCTGATCAGGACGCCGCCACCGTCGAGGGGAGCGTTGAACGTCATGCCGAAGTCGTTGCGGTTGATCTCACCCGACGCCTCGAAACCGGCGCGCGTGGCGCCCCACGGGTCGGTCGCGACACCGTTGAAGTCGTACGAGAACGTGACGGGCTTCGTCACATCCTTGATCGTCAGGTCACCCGTGATCTCGTCGTCCGTGATCTGCGTGGCCTTGAACGTCATCGTGGGGTAGGTCTCGACGTCGAAGAAGTCGCCCGACTTGACGTGCGCATCACGGTCGGCGCTGCCCGTGTCGAACGACGCGGTCTGCACGGTGAACTCGACGCTCGAATCCGAGATCGGGTCGGCGGCGACGACCGTCGCCGAGTAGTCGGTGAACTTGCCGCGCACCTTCGTCACCATGAGGTGACGGGCGACGAACGAGATCTCCGTGTGCGCCGGGTCGATGTTCCAGGTGCCGGTGGGGAGGGTGTTGAGGGAGGCCATGACGAGCCCCTTTCCTTCAGATCGTTGGTGGTCGATGCGCTCACCGTAGCGGAGTGTTGTTGAATGTTCAACTACATGCCCGGGGCGCGTATTCCATTCCACACCCCAACAGGGGGTTCGTGTGGAACTGACGGTGAACACCGGGAATACTGGGTCTGTTGAGGAAGCGGCTGCAGGAGAGGCGAGTAGCGTGATGCGAGGTGGCGAGACGGCGTGGTTGAGCGAGTCCGAGCAGGCTGCATGGCGGCACTATCTGCGCGGCGCGCGGGCGCTCGAGACGGCGCTCGATCGTGAACTTCTCGCCCACGGCATGTCGCTGGCCGAGTACGAGATCCTCTCGATGCTCTCCGAATCGGAGGGTCGGCGCCTGCGCATGAGTGCGCTCGCGGCCATCGTCGTGCAGTCACGCAGCCGGCTGACGCACACCGCCAACCGCCTCGAACGGCGCGGCTGGGTCGAGCGTCAGCCCTGCCTCGACGACTCGCGCGGCGTCGAACTCGTCCTCACCGAGGACGGGCTGCAGGCCCTGCACGAGGCAGCCAAGGTGCACGTCGCGAGTGTGCGCGCCTTCATGGTCGACGTGATGCCCGCGCGTCAGTTCGCGAGCCTCGGGGATGCCATGCGCCGCGTCGGCGAGGCCGTCGAGGCCAGCGAGCGCTGACGACCGGAGCACGCCACCACCCCGCGCACGGTGTGTCGAGGCACCACCTGCCACGCCCGGAGCGAGGAGTATGACGGGACGTTCCCTGCGACGGCGCGCACCGGCCGTCCCCGTCGCGGGTGCGACGACGCGACGCTGCTGTGGTGGGCCTCACGGGCCGTGAGGGGGCCGGCGTGGAGGGGGTTGTCAGTGCGCGATGGAACAATGATGCGCATGAGCCAGAACACCTCGACGTCTCAGGCATTGCTCGATCACGCCCGCTCGGTCACCCCAGGCGGCGTCAACTCCCCGGTGCGCGCGTTCCGCGCCGTCGGCGGCACGCCGCGCTTCATCCGTGAGGCGAAGGGGCCGTGGCTGACGGATGTCGACGGCAACCGTTACGTCGACCTCATCTGCTCGTGGGGGCCGATGATCCTCGGCCACGCCGACCCGCGCGTCATGGACGCGGTGCAGCAGGCCGCGTCGCGCGGGTTCAGCTTCGGCACGCCGAGCGAGAACGAGGTGGCGCTCGCCACCGAGATCGTCAGCCGCGTCGAGCCGGTCGAGCAGGTACGCCTCGTCTCCTCCGGCACCGAGGCCACGATGTCGGCCATCCGTCTCGCCCGCGGCGCGACGCAGCGCAGCAAGATCATCAAGTTCGCAGGGTGCTACCACGGCCACGTCGACGCGCTGCTCGCCTCCGCCGGCTCCGGCCTCGCGACGTTCGCCCTGCCCGACTCGGCCGGCGTCCCCGCCTCGAGTGCGGGAGAGACGATCGTGCTGCCGTACAACGACGTCGACGCGCTCGACGCGGCCTTCGCCGAGCACGGTGACGAGGTCGCCGCCGTCATCACCGAGGCCTCGCCGGGCAACATGGGCGTCGTGCCGCCGGTGCCCGGTTTTACGAAGGCGCTGCGCGACATCACCACGAAGCACGGCGCTCTGCTCATCTCCGACGAGGTGATGACGGGCTTCCGCTGCTCCGCGGCCGGCTGGTTCGGTCACGAGGGTCAGCAGGGTGAGACGGCGCCCGATCTGTTCACGTTCGGCAAGGTCATGGGTGGCGGCTTCCCAGCTGCTGCGTTCGGTGGGCGTCGCGACCTCATGGAGCTGCTCGCACCCGACGGCCCCGTCTACCAGGCGGGCACCCTCGCCGGTAACCCGATCGCGACGGCCGCCGGCCTCGCGACCCTGCAGGCCTGCACGCCCGAGGTCTACGCCCACCTCGACCGCGTCGCACACACGATCGCCGATGCGGCCTCGAGCGAGCTGACGAAGGCCGGCGTCCCGCACCAGGTGCAGTGGGCGAGTTCGATGTTCTCGATCTTCTTCACCGATGAGGCCGTGACGAACTACGATGGCGCCAAGAAACAGGACATCCATGCCTTCGCCCGCTTCTTCGACGCGATGCTCGCCCAGGGCGTGCACCTGCCGCCGTCGTCGTTCGAGGCCTGGTTCGTCTCCGCGAGCCACGACGACGAGGCCGTCGCGCACATCGTCGAAGCGCTGCCGACCGCGGCGCGCGCCGCGGCGTCCACAGACTCGGCTGCGACACTGTGAGCATGTCCGAGCACGCCACCTCCGATCCGTCGCGGACGCCGCAGCCGTCGCTCGCTGCCGTCAGCGAGCCGCGGGTGCCCGTCACGACGCTCGTGCACCTCGTGCGCCACGGCGAGGTCCACAACCCCGAGAAGGTGTTGTACGGGCGCCTCGATGGATACCACCTCTCTGAGCTCGGGCACGAGATGGCCGAGTTGACGAGCCAGTGGTTGGCGCCACGTGACGTCACGCACCTCGTCAGCTCGCCGCTCGAGCGAGCGCAGGAGACGATGGCGCCGATCGCCGACAAGCTCGGTCTGCCTGTCACGCTCGACGAGCGTGTCATCGAGGCAGGCAACGACTTCGAGGGCATGACGGTGGGCTCGAACCCCAAGCAGCTCATGCAGCCGCGCTTCTGGCCGAAGCTCACCAACCCGTTCCGCCCCAGCTGGGGCGAGCCGTACGACGAGATCGCCGCGCGCATGGATGCGGCGATCCGTGATGCTCGTGATGCGGCATCCGGGCACGAGGCCGTCATCGTCAGCCACCAGCTGCCGGTGTGGACGGCGCGTCGTTTCGCCGAGGGCAAGCGCCTGTGGCACGACCCGCGCTCGCGCGAGTGCACGCTCGCGTCGGTGACGACGATCGAGTTCATCGACGATGAGATCACCGACGTGCGCTACACCGAACCCGCCGGCCGGTTGCTCGCCGCCTCGACGAACGCGGTGGGAGCATGAGCAGCAGCATCACCCGGCGCGTCGCCGCCGTCATCGCTGCCGGTGCTCTGACGTTCGGTGCGACGGCGTGCGGTGACGGCAAGAACGAAGAGATCAGCAAGCAGGCGCAGGACCAGAAGGGCTACGTCGGCGGCGACGGAACCGTCGAGGAGCTTCCCGCAGCCAAGCGCGACAAGCCCGTCACGTTGAGTGGCAAACTGCTCGACGGCACCGACTGGAACGTGGAGCAGGCTCGCGGCAAGGTTGTCGTGCTCAACGTCTGGGGCGCCTGGTGCGGCCCGTGCCAGGCCGAGATGCCGCACCTGCAAAAGGCGTGGCAGTCGTACGAGAAGTCGGGCAAGAACGTCGTGTTCATGGGCATCGACCAGCGTGACTCGAACGCCGTCGCCAGTTCGACCCTGAAGAAGTGGGGCGTCACGTACCCGTCCCTGGCCAATGACGACGGCGCCAACCTGCAGGGCCTTCAGCGCAAGGTCTCCGCGACCCCGACGACGCTCGTGCTCGACGCGCAGGGCCGCATCGCCGCGCGCGTCAGTGGGGCGACGACGGAGACGACGGTGCGCAACATGGTCGACAAGGTGCTGGCGGAGAAGGCTTGATCGCGTTGCTCGCGGCGAGCGACTCGCCGAGACAGATCGTCGCGGACGGCGCGTTGCCGCTCGCGATGTTCTTCGCTGCCCTCGCGGGGCTCGTCTCGTTCGCCTCGCCGTGCGTGCTGCCACTCGTACCAGGCTTCCTCGCCTACGTGACCGGCCTGACCGACGAGAAGCGTCGCACCCGCATCATCCTCGGCGCGTGCCTGTTCGTCCTCGGCTTCTCCGTCGTGTTCGTCGGCCTGCAGGCCGCGCTGTCGTTCTTCGTCGACACCGTCGGCGCCCACGACACGCTGCTGCTGCGCGTCGGCGGGGTGTTCGTCATCGTCATGGGCCTGCTGTTCCTCGGCGTGCTCGGCCAGCGCGGATTCACCGTGCGCTGGCGCCCGGCCGCGGGGCTGCTCGGCGCTCCGCTGCTCGGCGCCGTGTTCGCGCTCGGCATGTCGCCGTGCGTCGGGCCGGTCTACGGCGCGATCCTCGCGGCCAACACCGCACTCGGATCGAGCGGTGTCAACGGACGCGGGTTGCTGCTCACCGCCTGCTACAGCCTGGGCATCGGCATCCCCTTCATTCTCATCGCGGCCGGCTGGAGCCGCGCCGAGCGCGCCTCGAAGTGGTTGCGCGCGCGGCATCGTCCGATCCAGCTCGTCGGCGGCGGCCTCATGATCGCCATCGGCGTGCTCATGGTGACGGGTCTGTGGAACTCGCTCATCGCCGACATCCAGACCCATCTCGTCAATCAGTTCGAACCGGTGATCTAGTGGCCAAGACGTCAGACAACCCCGAACCCGGCGCGTTCCGCGTCGACGACGCTGCTCACGGCGAGGCATCCATGGGCGGTGCGGCGCGCGACGACGTGCCCCGTGACGATGCGGCCGACGCAGACTCGACGAAGACGTCCTCGCGGGACGATCGGGCGACGGTGACGCAGCCGCGTCTCGGGTTCCTCGGCGGCCTGCGCTGGTTCTGGCGGCAGTTGACGAGCATGCGCACGGCGCTGTTCCTGTTGCTGCTCGTCGCGGTCGGGGCCGTGCCGGGCTCGATCTTCCCGCAGCACTCGATCGACGAGCAGCGTGTCACGCAGTACCGCCTCGATCATCCGGATCTGGCGCCGTGGCTCGACCGGCTCGGCATGTTCAACGTCTACAGCTCGCCGTGGTTCGCCGCCATCTACCTTCTGCTGACTGTGTCGCTCGTCGGCTGCATCATCCCGCGCGTCCGGGTGCACTACAAGGCGATGCGGCAGGGCCCGCCCGCGATGCCCCGCCGCCTCTCACGCCTTCCCGCGCACCGCGAGGTGACGCTCGAGGCGACCCCCGAGCAGGTCATCGCCGCGACGCGTACCGTCCTGCGGCGCAAGCGGTTCGCGCTGCGCAAGGGCACGGGCGAGTTCGAGGTCGCCTCCGAGGGCGGCATGCTGCGCGAGACGGGCAACCTGCTGTTCCACCTCAGCCTCATCGGCATCATCGTCTCGGTCGCGGCCGGGCACGTCTGGGGCTGGCGCGGTGACGTCATCGTCCCCGAGGGCAGCGGTTTTGCCTCGACGCCGTCGCGCTACGACACCCTGAAGCTCGGGCCGTGGGTCGATGCGGAGCAGGACATCCCCGACTGGGCGCTCAAGATGAACACGCTCAAGGTGACGTTCGAGAGCAACGTCGACCCGACGAGCAGCCAGTGGGGTCAACCGCGCGACTTCACCGCCGACGTCGACTACCGGGAGTCGGCGAACAGCGCGTGGAAGAAGGACACGATCAAGGTCAACCACCCGCTGAAGGTGGGAGGCGGCGAGGTGTACCTGCTCGGCAACGGCTACGCCCCGAAGATCACGTTCAAGGACGCGAAGGGCAACGTCCTGTATGACGAATCCACGCCGTTCCTGTCGATCGACAACAAGTACAAGTCGACCGGCGCATTCAAGATCTCGGGCGCCTCACCGAAGCAGATCGGCCTCACCGGCTTCTTCCTGCCGACGGCCTACCTCGACCCGAACCTGGGCCCGAGCTCGGCCTTCCCCGACGCCAAGGCGCCGGCGCTGTACCTCACGGCGTTCACGGGCGACCTGTACCCGAACGGTCGCCCGCAGTCGGTGTTCAGCCTCGACACCGGCACGATGACGCAGCTCAAGGACGAGAAGGGCCAGCCGGTGCGTCTGCAGCTCGCCCTCGGCCAGACGGTGCAGCTGCCGAACAACCTCGGCTCCGTGACGTTCGACGCGGCGCCACGGTGGGCGGGGCTGTCGATCCGTCACGACCCCGGCAAGGGGCCGGCCCTGCTGTTCAGCGTCCTCGCACTCGCCGGCCTCGTGCTTTCCCTGACGATCCGTCGTCGGCGCGTGTTCGTCCGCGTCCGTTCCGCTACGGATGGCGACACCGACGCGCGTACAGTGGTTGAGATCGGTGGGCTCGCCAAGGGTGAGGATCCTCGTCTCGCGCTGGCGGTCGACGACATCCTCGAACGCATCAGCCGCGCGGCGGCCCCCACCACGAAGACGACAGGTAAGGCATGATGTCCGCTTTCGCATTCATCGACGAGGCGCACAGCACCCTCGCGCAGAACTCCACGCGCGCCGTGTATGCGGCCGCGCTCGTCCTCACCCTCGCGATGCTCTCGTTCTGCGTCGACCTCGCCCAGGCCCCTGGCCGTCAGGCGCGGGCCGGACGCCGAGGCGCGGCCGATGAGGCTGCTGTCGAGGCCGACGCCATGAGCGCCGAGGCCACGAGCGCCGGCGCGGCAGCGTCGTCGAAGGCCAGTGTCGGCGGTGCGACGGCGGTGCTCGAACGCACCCGCGAACGTCGTGACCTCGACGGCGACGGCACCCCCGACGTCCCGGCCGACGGTCACAAGCGTCAGTGGGCCGGCACCGGCATGGCGCTGACGTGGCTGGGTGCCGCGTTCCTCATCGCGGGCATCGTCATGCGATCGCTCGCCGTGCACCGCCCGCCGCTGGGCAACATGTACGAGTTCGACCTCGCCGGTACCGCGTTCCTGCTCGTGTGCTTCCTGCTGTGGAGCCTGCGAAAGGACGTGCGCTGGCTTGGCGCGTTCGTCACGCTGCCCGCGACGCTGTTCCTCATCCTCGCGGCGAAGGTGTACTACACCGAGGCGAGCAAGCTCATGCCGTCGCTGCAGTCGTACTGGTTGTCGATCCACGTGACGGTCGCGACGCTGTCCGTCGGCCTGTTCACGATCGGCTTCGTCATCACAGCGCTGTACCTCGCCCAGAAGACGCGCGAGGAGAGGGGCAAGAGCGGCGGTTTCCTGCGCTCGCTGCCCGATTCGGAGACCCTCGACCGCCTCTCCTACGGCGTGCACATCATCGCGTTCCCGCTGTGGATGTTCACCGTCCTGTGCGGCGCCATCTGGGCGCAGGAGGCCTGGGGTCACTACTGGAACTGGGACCCGAAGGAAGTGTGGTCGCTCGTCATCTTCATCGTCTACGCGGCCTACCTGCACAGCCGCGTGACGGTCGGGTGGAGCGGACGCAAGGCCGCCGCCGTCGTCCTCGTCGGCTTCGCGTGCATCCTCATCAACTACGGCGTCGTCAACGTGTTCTTCGTCGGCCAGCACTCCTACTCGGGGCTGTGATCGGCTGATGGCACCTGTCGCTCGTTACACCGTTCTGCGCATCCTCGTCTTCTTCGGCTGCGTGTGCCTGGGCTACCTGTGCGGGCTGCGCAGTTTCCTGCTGCTCATCGTCGCGGCGCTCGCGTCGACGGCGATCAGCTTCTTCGCGCTCAACCGCTTCCGTCAGGAGACGGTCGACGTCGTCGAAGATCGCGTCGAGAAGCGTCGTGCCCGTGCGCAGCAGATGCGTGAGGCCGAGGACGTCGAAGAGGACTGATCGACGCTCGATCCGCACCGGGCCCCTGACGGGCCGGGCGTGCTGGTCGCAGACGAATGATGACGAAGGCCGGCCGTCCCCGAGGGGCGGCCGGCCTTCGCGTGTGTTTGAAGTCTTTGTCGTCGTTGCTGCTGTCGTCGTCGGATTGGCAGCGGATGACGGCGTGGTGGGCGCTGCAGCCGTCAGGGCCGTCAGTGCATGAGGTGCGCGGCGTAGAGGCCGCCGCCGAGGAGCAGGCCGTAGAGCAGCTGGTAACGGCCGGTGCCGGCGAGGGCCGGCACGAGGTCGCGGCCCGTGGCGCCGCGCATGACGCGCAGCACCGGCGGGATCGCGGCGATGAGGGCGACGAAGCCCGCCGCAGCGGCGACGTGGAACAGCGTGCACACCGCGACGGCGGCGACGGACACGGCGATGAGCAGGACGTAGAACGTGCGGGTGGCCTTGTCGCCGAGCCGCACGGCGAGGGTGTGCTTGCCGGCTTCGACGTCCGTCGGGATGTCGCGCAGGTTGTTCGTCACGAGGATCGCGCAGGCGATCGCGCCCACGCCGATGCTGCTCGCCCACGCGGACGGCGACAGCGTGTGGGCCTGCGTGTACGTCGTGCCGAGTACCGCGACGAGGCCGAAGAAGACGAAGACGAAGACCTCACCGAGCCCCATGTAGCCGTAAGGGCGCTTGCCGCCGGTGTAGAACCAGGCCGCCAGAATGCACCCCGCTCCCACCAGCACCAGCCACCAGGCGGTCATAACCGCAAGCGCGATACCCGCGACGCCGGCGATGCCACACCCGAGAGCATAGGTGGCTCGGTCGATACCGGCACTGTTGATACCAACGGCTTCAGCCATGGGGCGATTCTGAACCACAGCCCGCACTTTCTTGCCATAGCCGGATCGGTACATCAGGAAATACACGCCCACGGCAATGGACAGCGCGATGATCATCACGAACAAGCCGTTGATGGGCAGCTCCACCAGGTCAGTCACCTGGATCGCCCCCATCATCCACTCGGGCAGGTCCACACCCACTTCCCGGGCGCCAAAGATGGATCGGTAAGCCTGCTGCATGATCAGGCTCAGACCCCAGGTGGCCAGAAGGGTATCCAGTGGTCGGTGATAGAGTCGCCGTATCATGAGCCATTCGACGAATGCCCCCAGGGCAGCACAAATCAGGAAAGCCAGAACCATGGCGA
>ERZ1023324.441-NODE-441-length-16909-cov-4.534235_pt1 | contig 16909 bp, 16 predicted proteins | sample MGYA00520886_ERZ1023324 | MGnify/ENA primary metagenome ERZ1023324 (study PRJEB32759, sample SAMN07749864) | skin metagenome | biome: transportation; feature: city; material: polyester macromolecule | host: Homo sapiens | place: Hong Kong:KT line | collected...
GCTTTGACAAATCGCACGGTAACCCCGCATGGCGCCGTTGCTGCCGTATGCGTGTGGCCCCGGTTCGTCGCGCAGGCTGTCAAGGAACTCGCCGGAACTGGGGTCAAAGTTGCGACAGTTGTCAACTTCCCGGCTGGCGGTGAAGACACGCAAGCTGTGGTCGCTGAAACTCGCCAGGCGATTGCCGATGGTGCGGATGAGATTGATCTCGTCATGCCTTACCGGACGTTTGTCGAGGGTCGGAAGGGCTTTGCCGAAGAGCAGATCATTCAGGTCAAGGCCGCGATCCCAGAACCTGCCATCTTGAAGGTTATTCTCGAGACAGGCGAGATCAAGGATCCGCTCCTGATCCATGCCGCGTCCAATATTGCTATCACAGCCGGTGCGGATTTCATCAAGACTTCGACCGGCAAGGTTGCTGTCAACGCCACTTTGGAAGCTGCTGAAATCATGCTGACGGCCATCGAAGAGGCGCGGCGCGACAACGCTGAGCGCGTCATCGGCTTTAAACCTGCCGGCGGGATCAAAACCGCTTCGGATGCGGCCGCTTATCTCGCGCTGGCAGACAAGATCATGGGACACAATTGGGTGTCCGCCTCAACCTTCCGTTTTGGTGCGAGCGGGTTGCTCGATGCTCTCACGGCAACGATAGACGGCAAAGACGCCGCAGTGGGTGAAGGATACTAAGATGCTGCCACAAGAGCTCATCCGGAAAAAACGGGATGGCGGCGCGCTGTCCTCTGAAGAGATCGCGTTCTTCGTAAAGGGCCTCGCCGACGGTTCTGTCACCGAAGGTCAGGTTTCCGCCCTTGCCATGGCGGTCTTTTTCAAGGGTCTCACCATTGATGAGCGTGTCGCTCTGACGCTCGCCATGCGCGACAGCGGCGATGTTCTTGACTGGTCGGACATTGAAGCTCCGGTCCTTGATAAACACTCCACCGGCGGTGTGGGTGACAACGTTTCGCTTATGCTGGCTCCGGCACTTGCGGCTTGCGGTGCAGCTGTCCCGATGATCTCCGGCCGTGGCCTCGGCCATACCGGTGGTACACTCGACAAGTTCGACAGCATTCCGGGCTACAAGACGCAGCCGGACAATGCGCTGTTCAAGAAGGTCGTAAAGGAAGTCGGCTGTGCCGTGATCGGTCAGACTGGCAATCTCGCTCCAGCCGACAAGCGTTTTTACGGCATCCGGGATGTGACCGCGACGGTCGAGAGCATTGACCTGATCACCGCGTCCATTTTATCCAAGAAACTGGCAGCGGGTCTTCAAGGGCTCGTACTCGATGTGAAGTGGGGCAGCGGCGCGTTTATGGCAACGCTTGAAGAAGCGCGCGCGCTTGCTGAGAGCCTTGTCCTGGTCGCCAACGGTGCAGGGCTCAAAACAACCGCTCTGCTCACCGACATGAATGAGCCCTTGGCTTCTGCTGCGGGCAATGCAATCGAGATGCAGAATGCTGTCGATTTCCTAAAAGGCACTGCCATCGACAACCGTTTGTGGGATGTCACTGTCGCGCAAGGCGGCGAACTCCTCGCAAGCGGCGGCCTTGCTGAAGATGCTGAGGCGGGATGTGATATGATGCGGTCAGCTTTTGAGAGTGGCAAGGCGGCAGAGAAGTTCGCCGAGATGGTGAGCGCGCTTGGCGGGCCTGCCGACTTCATGGAGAAGCCGGAACTCTATCTTGCGAAAGCCAATTTCGAGGCACCGGTGTATCCGTTTGAGGACGGCGTCGTTACAGAAATCGACGCGCGCGGTGTCGGGGTTGCCGTTGTTGCGCTTGGCGGCGGACGTAAAGCTGCTGCTGACGTGATCGACCCATCTGTTGGATTCACAAGCCTTGCAGGCGTGGGCAATTCGGTTGACGCAGACAGCCCGCTTGCGATCGTGCATGCCCGCAATGAAGAAGAAGCAGAAGCCGCAGCGATCGCATTGCGTGCAGCCTACACCGTCGGTTCAGCAAAGGACGTCATGGATCGTCCGAGTGTTGTAGAGCGCATCGCGCCGTAACCACGGCCGGGCCAGGCGTAAAATCCGGCCCTCTCCGGCATAACATGTCGGCAACAATAATGAGGAGATGCTCATGCCCCGTGCGATCTTGTGCGTACTGGACAGTTTCGGGATTGGCGGCGCGGCGGATGCGGACGCCTTTGGCGATGTGGGGTCGGATACCCTTGGCCACATTGCGCAGCATTGCGCGGAAGGAAAGGGCGACAGAGACGGCCTTCGCTCTGGTCCTCTGTCTGTCCCGAACATGGACCGGCTTGGGCTTGGTGCGGCCGGCCGTCTGTCCACCGGTGAAGACGTCCCGGGTCTGACCTATTCTGGAGAGCCAGAAGGACTTTGGGGCTATGCAGCCGAAGTCTCGAACGGCAAGGATACCCCGTCCGGGCACTGGGAAATCGCGGGTGTGCCTGTCCGGTTCGACTGGGGCTACTTCCCGGAAACAATCCCGACTTTTCCGTCAGAGCTGATTTCCAAGATCAGCGAAAAAGCCGGATTGAACGGGATCCTGGGCGACAAACATGCCTCCGGGACCGAGATCATCGCAGAACTCGGGGACGAGCATGTGAAGACCGGGAAGCCGATCTTCTACACTTCCGCTGACTCGGTCATTCAGATCGCCGCTCACGAAGAGCATTTCGGCCTGGAGAAGCTCTATGACCTTTGCGAAATCACGCGCGAATTCGCGGACCCGTACAATATTGGCCGCGTGATTGCGCGACCCTTTATCGGCGACAGCGCTGATACGTTTGAGCGCACGGCCAACCGCCGCGATTATTCCGTTTTGCCGCCTGAGCCAACATTGCTTGATCGGCTGACCGCTGATGGCCGGACCGTTTACGGGATCGGGAAAATCTCAGACATCTTTGCGCATCAGGGCGTGGCCAAGGTTCTGAAGGGGGCTGGCAATGATCAGCTTTTTGACAAGACCCTTGAAGCCATGGATCTGGCGCAAGATGGCGACATGATCTTCGCCAATTTCATCGACTTCGATTCCCTTTATGGGCATCGCCGCGATGTTCCGGGATATGCAGCGGCACTGGAGCACTTTGACGGACGCCTTCCGGAAATGATTGCCAAAATGCGGGAGGGTGACCTCCTAATCCTGACGGCTGATCACGGATGCGACCCGACCTGGCGCGGGACGGATCATACCCGTGAACATGTCCCTGTGATCGCCACGGGACCCGGCATTGCGGGCAAGGGTATTGGCGGGCGTAAGACCTACGCCGATATTGGGGAGAGCGTTGCGGATCATCTTGGGATCGACCAAGGCCCGCATGGAACCAGTTTCCTGTAAGAGAAGGACAGCGGACGACTGTGGCCCCAAAAGGTAAGGACGAGACCCTCGCGGTCCCAAAGGTCGAACTTCACTGCCACATTGAGGGGGCCGCTCCTCCGCGTCTCGTTCGTCAGCTTGCTGATCAGCATGGCGTCGATGTCTCAGAGGTGATTGACGGCAAGGGGCAGTACGTCTGGTCCGATTTTACCTCTTTCCTAAAAGCCTATGACACGGCCAGTTCCGTCTTCAAGACACCGGCTGACTACGCGCTTCTTGCCGAGACTTATCTCCGGATGCTTGCAGCGGAAGGGGTGATCTACGGCGAGATTTTCATTTCGCCCGATCATGCTCAAGCCGCCGGTCTTTCCTACCGTTCCTATGTAGAAGGCCTTGCGGCCGGCATCGAACGGGCAAAAATCGATACGGCCATAGACGGCCGGATGATCGCAATCGGTGTACGGCACTTCGGCACAGCCTCCGTCGAACGTGTCGTCAAGGAAGTGATTGGCAATCCCCATCCCCTAGTCACCGGTTTTGGTCTTGCAGGGGATGAACGCTCCGGACATCCCGCAAACTTTGCCAAGGCGTTCCGTATGGCAGCCGATGCCGGGTTGGGAACGACAGCCCATGCGGGGGAGTTTGGCGGACCGGAAAGCATCACCGCAGCTCTGGAGTTCTTGCGGGTCAAGCGTCTGGGGCATGGCGTCCGGGCCATTGAAGATCGGGATCTTGTGAAACGGCTCGTCGACGAAGACGTTGTCTTGGAAGTGTGTCCGGGATCGAACATCGCGCTTGGCGTTTATTCCGTCTTGCGCTTTCACCCGGTGAACATGCTTCGAAAAGAAGGCGTCAAGATCACCTTGAATTCCGATGATCCGCCTTTCTTTGGCACAACGCTGGGCAAAGAGTATTCGTCTGTCTCGGAGACGTTTGGCTGGACAAGAGACGATCAAATGGAGATTAGCCGGACGGCCATCATGGCCGCGTTTTGTGACGACAGCACACGCAATCGGCTGCTGACCCGTCTCGACAGCGCAAAGATTGGCAGCTAAGTACGCCGACCATGACCACCAAAGCCCAAAATGACAACGGCCTGTTGGAAACCTTCAAGGCCGAACGCGTTCGCTTAGTGGCGAACAACCTTCTGGATCGCGCGCTCGCTGATAAATTGGATCATGTGAGCGTGGACATCAGCAAACTGGATCAAGCCTTGATTCAGGTTCTTGAAATCACCAAGCAGACCTATCCTGATTTCCAGATCCCGCCCTACGGCGTCTGGCGTTTGTTTGAAGCAGGGGGCGTTGATCGGTGGAGCGCACTTGCGTCGGCGCGAAACTTTCAGTCGGCGGATGAGCTTCTTGCAGCGGCATCGGATTTGGCAATTCTCGCGGCCTATATGGATGTGCACACACCTCAGGGCTGGTCCTACGAAGACACGATGGCCGGAACCGAAGTCAAAGGCCGTGAGGCCGCGGCATTTGCGGTCATCAACATGTTCGCCGCAGGATCGTTTTCCTCCGATCCTGTCGATCCTTTCCGAGTTGATGCAGACGCTTTGATCCGTCTTGAAATCGAAGAACTGGTCAACGGACTTCAGCTTAGCGCCGAGCAGGAAGGTGATTTCTTTAAACTCCTCCAGCGCCACTTGAAGCGGTTTGGCGAAGCGCTGGCCTTGCGTCCCGATCTCTTTGGCGAAGGTCAATCCACGCGTCCTGGAAACCTCGTTGTAAAAATTGGCAGCGAAGGCTGGGGGTCGGTTGACGCCGCTGTTCTGCTGGATCGTTTGTTGCAAAGCCTTGCTCCGTTGTGGGAGGGCGGTGCCGCCGAGGGCGACGTCTCGTTTGGAGACAGTTTTGCGCATCCTGTGAAGGCCAATCCCGCAAATCAGGATATTGTGCCCTTTCATCTGACCGCCCAAAGCATGGTCTATTCCCTTGTGGAGCCGCTGGCCTGGGCCGGATATGAGGTGGATGAGCTTGATACGCTGACAGGACCGGGCGATGCAGAACACACCGGATTATTCGTGAGCACCGGTGTTCTCAGTATGAAATCCGAAACTGACGACTTGTCTGATGATCAGGCATTGGACCGGCAGACGGAACTACGCGCTGTCACGATTGCGTTGACGGACAGACTCGCGGCCATGCTGCGCAAGGAGCTGGATGTTGAGCAAGAACAATTGCCGTTGTCCTGCATTCTGGAAGGGGGAACCAGCCGGGCTGGGGCCGCGATAATCTCCGAAAACCGGGAATTGCGGGAAAAACTGGAAAAAATCATGAACCCGGGCTCTATTTTTTGGTTGCCGTTCGGGGCATAGGTCCACAACATCAAACAAACGGAAGACCGCCCGCTATCGGATGCGGCCCACACAAAGAGAGGCAGATATGTCCGGAGCAAATGTCATCAGCCATCCGCTGGTCCAGCACAAACTCACCATCATGCGCGACAAGGGAACGTCAACTCAGGGGTTCCGGCGTCTATTGCGCGAGATTTCGACGCTGCTGTGTTACGAAGTGACCCGCGATCTTCCGCTGGTTCGCCAGACCATCGAAACGCCGCTTGCCGAAATGCAGGCACCGTCACTGGCGGGCAAGAAGCTTGTATTTGCATCCGTCCTGCGCGCGGGTAATGGTCTTTTGGAAGGTATGCTTGACCTCGTGCCGTCTGCACGCGTCGCCCACGTCGGCCTTTATCGTGATCCGGAAACTCTTGAGCCGGTCGAATACTATTTCAAGGCACCGGAAGATCTGAACGAACGTCTCGTGATTGTTGTCGACCCAATGCTGGCGACCGGAAACTCGGCCATCGCAGCTGTCGATAAACTGAAAGAACGCGGCGCAAACAACATCCGGTTCCTGTGCCTGCTGGCATCTCCTGAAGGTGTGGCGAAATTCAACGAGAAACAGCCAGATGTGCCGATCTATACAGCTTCCATTGATGAGAAGCTCAACGAAAAGGGCTACATCGTGCCAGGTCTTGGAGACGCTGGTGACCGGATGTACGGCACCAAATAAATCTGACGGCTTTTTGTCTTTAAACGCGGTGCCAAGGGTGCCGCGTTTTTCTTTTGTGTCAGCCGTATTGGACCGATGTTCGGGTGTCTAAATTGAACCCAGAACGCTTTACGGTGCGATAAGGTTGTTGTGATAGCGCTAGGCTTCCGGCAAACGAGGCGGCCCATGTATCGTTTTCTAATCGTCCTGGTTTTGTGCGCAGCATTTGCGCCTATCGTCCCGTTATGGGTTGAACATCAAAACAACCAGACAAGCGAGACCGCAGCTGCAACATCAAATGCCCCTTTAGAGACCGGTGAACGCCGGCATCGGATATCGGCAAACCGAAGCGGTCAGTTTGTGGCAGACGTTCATCTGAACGGTCAGATGCATGAAATGCTGGTCGATACGGGCGCGTCTGCGACGGTTCTGCCGGTTTCAGTCGCGCGGACTGTGGGTATTTTCCCGGCAAACGACGATTTCAAACTTCGGGTCAGTACCGCCAACGGAACCACTTATGGCGCCCGGGCTATCATAGACCGGCTGCAGATCGGCAGGATCAACTTGAGAAACATTGAGGCACTGGTGTTGCAAGACAGCAGTCTGTCAATCCCGCTACTTGGCATGACGGCCCTCAACAAACTGGACCGGTTTGACATTTCGAACGGCACCCTAGTACTGATCCAGTAGATTTGTCTTTGCTGTCACAATGGCCTCCTATACACCAATTAGATGCCAAAGCTTTTAGAGGACTTCATGTTTCCGAAGCCAAGACCTGCCCTTGCACCGAACACTTATGAATATGAAACGTTGCCGCTGGTGAAGCCAACGGGCTTCCGCGAGTATGACGCGCGTTGGCTGTTCGAAAAAGAAATCAACCTGATGGGAATGCAGGCGCTCGGTATGGGCATCGGCACACTCATTCATGAGCGCGGCGTGCGGCCGGATATCGTGGTTGGACATGATTTCAGGGGCTATTCCGCATCGATCAAGATGGCTGTGATAAACGGACTTCTGGCAGCGGGCGTGAATGTTCACGACATTGGTTTGGCTTTGTCGCCAATGGCCTATTTCGCGCAGTTTGCACTCGATGTTCCGGCCGTTGCAATGATAACGGCGTCCCACAACGACAATGGCTGGACCGGCGTGAAAATGGGGATCGATCGCCCGCTCACCTTCGGTCCAGACGAGATGGGACGGCTCAAGGAAATCGTTTTGGACGCGGCCTTTGATTTGAAAGGTGGCGGCAACTATCGCTTCGTCGACGGCTTTGCAGATGTTTACTTCAAGGAGCTGACAGACCGCGCAAAATTGAAAAAACCGATCAAGGTAGTTGCAGCTTGTGGCAACGGCACAGCCGGTGCCTTTGCGCCAAAAATCCTCGAAGCGCTCGGCGCGGAGGTCATTCCGCTTGATGCTGAGCTTGACCACACGTTCCCACGCTATAATCCGAACCCGGAAGACATGAAAATGCTTCATGCTCTCCGGGACAAGGTCCTGGAAGTTGGCGCCGATGTCGGTCTCGGGTTTGACGGAGACGGAGACCGTTGCGGCGTTGTTGACAATGAAGGCGAAGAGATCTTCGCAGACAAGGTCGGTGTCATGCTGGCCCGCGATATCTCGGCATTGCACCCGAACAGCCAGTTCGTTGTCGACGTGAAGTCCACCGGTCTGTTCAACACAGATCCCGTGCTTCAGGCCAACGGCGCCAAGACCGACTATTTCAAGACTGGTCACTCCTACATCAAGCGCCGGGTAACCGAACTGGACGCAATCGTCGGCTTTGAGAAGTCGGGACACTATTTCTTCAACAAGCCCATCGGCCGCGGTTATGATGATGGCCTGGTGTCCGCAATCGCCATTCTCGACATGCTCGATCGCAACCCGGACAAGTCCATGGCAGACCTGCGCAGGGATTTGCCCAAAACCTGGGGCTCGCCCACCATGTCACCTAAATGTGCTGACGAAGTAAAATACGATGTCGTTGACCGGGTTGTCGCCCGGTTCAAGGAAATGCATGGCGCTGGCGAGAAAATTGCCGGGCAATCCATTACCGATCTGATCACAGTCAACGGTATCCGCGTTGTCAGCGAAGACGGCACCTGGGGCCTCGTTCGGGCCTCTTCGAACAAGCCGGAGCTTGTCGTTGTGGTCGAAAGTCCGGCTTCGGAAGCGCGGCTGCATGAAATGTTCAAGGCTGTTGACGCCGTGCTACGCGAAAATCCCGAGGTTGGCGAGTACAATCAGACGCTCTAAAGTCTTGACTTGGCTTGAGAAAGGCGGCGAAATCCTCGCCGCCTTTTTTGTTTTTCTCCAGGAGTTTTCTTAATGATCCAGGAATTCGGTGTTCTTCCGGATGGCACACCCGTTGAGGAGATCACCTTGAAGAAGGGCGAGCTTGAAGCATCGGTACTGACCTTCGGCGCTATCATCCGGGATCTGAAATTCGCAGGTCAATCAGTCGTCTTGGGTTTCGACAATTTGCAGGACTATCTGGATCACTCACCGTATTTCGGCGCAATCGTCGGCCGGTGTGCGAACCGGATTGCAAATGGCAAGTTAGAGATCGACGGGCGTGCGTATCAGTTGAGTCAGAATGACAACGGCCATCATCTCCATGGAGGCACTCAAGGGTTCTCGCGGCGAAACTGGCAGATTGAGCAAAGCGACAAAGCAAGCGTGTTGCTCAAACTCGTGTCAGAGGACGGCGATATGGGCTATCCGGGACGCGTTGAGGTGCTGGTCCGGTACACCCTGACGGGCGCAGGTGCGGTGCGTGTGAAGATGTCAGCAACGACTGACCAGTCCACTCCGGTCAATCTGGCGCAACACAGTTATTTCAATCTCGACGGCAGCGATACGATCCTGGATCACCAACTTGAGATCGCCGCAGAAACCTATGTCCCCGTGAATGATCATCTGATTCCGACGGGAGAGATCCGGAGTGTTGCCTGGACGCCCTATGATTTTCAGGATGGCCGGCGGCTGCGCCGAAAATCTGGAGAAGAGGCGGTGATCTATGACCACAATTTCTGCCTGTCAGATGCACCGAGAGATGCTGTCGAGTTTGCTGCAGCACTGGAAGATAAAAGCGGTGACCGACGGATGGAAGTCTGGACGACCGAACCCGGGTTGCAGCTCTATGACGGCGGAAAGATCGATGTGCCCGTGCCTGGACTTGCCGGGAAAAACTACGGTGCTCATGCAGGCTTGTGCCTGGAAGCACAACGTTGGCCAGATAGCGTCAATCGGAAGACGTTCACGGATGTGTTGCTGAGACCCGGTGTCAGCTATAACCAGGTAACGGAATTCCGTTTCTCTTAAGATCGTTTAGAGTATTCTTCGAAAAATGATTTCACCGGGACGGGGGCCAAATTGTGAAGACGGTTTTTTCAGCGACCCAGCTAGCCCACGCACCGGCGCAGGAAATTTCAGACGGTAAGCTGCAGCCCGCTGTCGAAATTCCAAGCAGGGCGGAAATCGTCTTGTCGACGGTGAAAGATCGCAAGGTCGGCGACGTCATCCCTCCATTGGAGTTTCCGATCCGACCGCTTCACCGGGTGCACTCTGAGGAATATGTGTCCTTCCTTGAGCGATTCTGGTCGCTGTGGACAGCCAGTGGCCGAGATGCGGAAGCCTTTCCCTTCGTCTGGCCAATCAGAAGTCTCCGGCAGGACACAAAAGTCGAACACATCGACGGACTGCTGGGGCGCTATTCCATGGATGCCGGCACACCGCTTGGTCAGCATACCTACAGGGCCGCACGCGCCTCAGCAGATACCGCGTTGACGGCTGCCAAACTCGTGCTCGACGGGGAAAAGTCTGTTTTCGCACTTTGCCGCCCCCCGGGACACCACGCCGGGCACGATTTTTTCGGCGGGTATTGTTTCTTCAACAATGCCGCAGTGGCCGCGCAATACCTTAGGGATTACGGGCTTCACCGCGTCGCAATTCTGGATGTCGACTATCATCACGGAAACGGCACGCAAGCGTTGTTCTACGATCGGCCAGACGTGCTCTTCCTGTCTCTTCACGCTGATCCGAAGGATGAATATCCTTATTTTCTAGGCTATGCGGATGAAACCGGTGAGCATGCCGGAACCGGTTTTACCCGCAATTGGCCGTTGCCCCTTGGAACAGACTGGGAAGCATATTCGCCGGCGCTCGACGAGGCGTGCCGCTGGCTTCTCGTTTACAAGCCGGAGGCAATGATTGTTTCTCTCGGATTGGATTGCTTCGAGCGGGATCCGATCTCCGGGTTCAAGTTCAAATCCGAAGATTTTGTGAGGTTGGGGCAACGTCTTGCGCGCGTAGGCGTGCCGACTATCTTCATTCTGGAAGGCGGCTACGCCGTTGATGCGCTTGGGACCAACTGCGTGAATGTCCTTGAGGGTTTTTCCGGTTAGCCGTGCGGCTCGGGTTCACCGCGTGATCAAGTTGAGCGCAGCCAGCTCACGCTCCAAATCCGCTGCGTTTTTGAAATGGTGCGCAGTCATTCCCAATTGGCGTGCGGTTTCAACATTCGGGAGTGAGTCATCAATGAAGAGGCAGCGTTCGGGGACGAGATCATTACGATCAATTAGGATCTGGTAGATCCGCACATCCGGCTTAAGCTTGCGCTCTTCCGCTGAGACCACGATGTCCAGAAAGCTGGTTTTCAGGAATGGAAACCTGTCTTGCGCTTCGACGAATTTCTCCGAAGAGAAGTTTGTGATCGCATAAAGCGGTGTTTTGTTCGCTTTAAGTTCGGAGAGAAGAACCTCTGTTCCCGGGACTGGGCCAGGAACCATTTCATGCCAACGGTCTGAATAGGCCCGTATCAACGCCGTCTTCTCGGGAAACTCCCTTGATAAAACCTCTACGGCTTCCGTCCAGGTCCGTCCAAGGTCTTGTTGAACATTCCAGTCAGGAGTGCAGACTGTCGTCAGAAACTCATGCCGTTCGTCATCGTTCGGTATAAGTTTGCGATAGAGATTTTCCGGATTCCATTCGATCAGGACATTTCCTATATCGAAGACGACGTTGGTAATCGTGCTGGCCATGAGAACCTTTTAGGCAGTGATTGGTCTGAGAACTGTTCTTCAGTTTCTTCGGACAGCATTAGGGTAGATATGTGACGGACATAAAACGGTTTTTTTTGTTTGTCGTGTTATGCTTGGTACTTGTTGTGCCAACGTCGGCTGTTGCGAATTCAGATCTCCCGGATCGTGTCCGGTTGGGCGCTGTTGTAGCAACGGAACAAACAGCACGAGAGCGTATTGAACCCTTTCGCAGGGCACTCGAAGAGATCACCGACTTACCTGTCGACCTGTTCTTGATGCCGACAATGGCTGATGGCATTGAGGCTCTTGCAGCTGGGCGCATTGACTATATTCGTCTCTCACCCTCCGGGTATGCCGCATCTTTTGAGCTTTGCGAATGTGTTGAGCCATTAGCGACCGCCGGCCCGGATGATTTTCCGGCGCGCTTTTACGCCATCATGATCGCAAAGCGGGATGGTGAAACGGTTACGCTGGAAAGTCTGAAGGATATGCGGCTCGGTGTCGGTGCAAAACATGCGGTCACAGGATACCGGGTGCCGTTGGTCAACCTGGCGGCAGACGGCATAAACGCCCGGGAGTATTTCCAGACGCTTGTTGAAGTCCGGGACCCGGTCGAGGGCATTCGGGCCGTGTTGGATGGCCGTGTTCACGCAACGCTCGGATGGTCCTCGCTGGCCGGGGAGGCGAAGAACGGCTTCACTGCCGGTACGCTGAACGAATATTACGTTTCGGGCGGGAGCCAGTTTGAAGATCTGGACATCGTGTGGCGGTCAGCGCCCATTCCATATTCGGCGCATACTGTCCGCACCGATTTACCTGATGTCTTGAAGCGGGCCATCAGAGCCGGGCTCATGGATTTGCGGCGGGAAGATCCCGCAGCCTACCTCGCAATCGAACCGGATCTCCCGGGCGGCTTTGAACCGGTAGTTCATTCCGACTACCGGCCGGTGCTGCGCACCTTCGAGAAACCTTATGCGAAGGTCATCCAGACCGACGCCAATTGACACCAATATAGTGTGGGTGCCGACCTAAACCGCCCCAGTTGTCCAAAGAGACTGTGATGAGATCAGGCAGGTACAGGACTGGTCGTGAGGAGAGCTTCCGTGTGCCGGCGGATCATTTCTTCCTCGTTCGTTGGTATGACCAGCACAGCGACTTTGGAACTTTGTGTGGAAATGGGTCCGTCGCCGGCATTGTTCAGCGCAGGGTCGATTTGAATGCCGAGCCACTCTTGATCTGTGCAGACACGCTCGCGAATGAGCGCGGAGTTTTCACCAATGCCCCCGGTAAAGACAAGTGTATCGACACCACTCAGAACAGCTGCCATCGCACCAAGTTCACGGCGCACCCGGAAGACATAGTAATCGATCGCTTCTGCAGCTCTGGGATCGTCACTCTGGCTGACTGCGCGCATGTCCTGGCTGATGCCAGACAGACCTTTCAGCCCGGACTTCTTGTAAAGAAGATCGGAAATCTCGTCTGCGCTCATGCCCTTGGTTGTCATAAGGTAAAGAATAACACCCGGGTCTAACTGACCGCATCTGGTACCCATCGGCAAGCCATCCAAAGCGGTGAACCCCATCGTCGATCCGATGCTCTGGCCGGCCCGGATGGCGCACATGGATGCACCGTTGCCGAGATGCGCGACAATGACTTTTCCCTTGTATGCGTCTGGGGCGTAGTGTTTCAGGTATTCGCAGATGTATTCGTAAGACAGCCCATGGAAACCGTATCGGCGAACCCCCTCGTCATAGAAGGAGCGGGGAAGGGCGAAGGTATCGTTGACCCATGGGTGTTTCCGGTGAAATGCCGTATCGAAACAGGCCACCTGCTCAGCCTCCGGAAAAGCTGCCTGGGCAGCTTCGATGCCAGCAAGATTGTGCGGCTGGTGAAGAGGGGCGAGAGGTTCCAACACCCTCAACTCCTGCACGACAGCATCTGTTATCCGGATCGGAAGATCGTGTTTGGTCCCGCCGTGGACCACGCGATGCCCGACGGCCGCGACAGGTCGTTCTCCAAGCTCTTCATTTAAGATCGGAAGCAGAGCTGCCAGGGCCGCTCCGTGAGAGCTGCCGTCAGTGGTGTCTAACGCCCGGTCAATCTGGCGCCCGGAAAGCGGGGCCTCGAGGTTTAAGTGCGGTTCCGCACCAAGCCCTGAAATTTGTCCGGTGACCTGTTCTGCCGGCCCGTCATAGAGTGAGAATTTGATCGAAGACGACCCGGAATTCAGAACCAGAATGACCGGGGCCATGATCAGTCCTCCTCCCGGTCAAAGATGCCGGCAGGTGCAGAATTCTCTTTCCAATGGGTGAAAAGAAGCGCCAGCGCACAAGAGGCCAAACGTGCGCGCCCATCGTCAGCCCGGCTGGTCAACATGACTGGTACTTTGGCACCGATTACCAAGCCAGCTGCTTCTGCATGGGCGATAAATGTCAACTCCTTGGCGAGCATGTTGCCGGATTCAAGGTTAGGCACAATCAGGACTTCCGCGTGGCCAGCAACTAGTGATGTGATCCCTTTTGTCCGGGCAGCCTGCACATCGATTGCATTGTCCATGGCAAGGGGCCCATCAACGATGCCGCCTTTGATTTGGCCCCGCTCCGCCATCTTCGACAAAACCGCTGCATCTAAACTGGACGGAATGGCCGGATTGACCGTCTCAATGGCTGAGAGAATGCCAACACGTGGAGACTGGAGACCCAGTGAAAGGGCCGCATCAATGGCATTTTGCGTGATGTCGACTTTGGTGTTCAGGTCCGGCGAGATGTTGATGGCTGCATCTGATATCAGAACCGGTGTTTTACGCCCTGGAATGTCCATCACAAAAACGTGGCTGATCCGGCGTTTTGTTCGAAGGCCACCATCTTTTTTTACCACGTGATGGAGAAGGTGGTCTGTGTGAAGATGCCCCTTCATGATGGCTTTGACCCTGCCTTCGTGAACCATCTGTACGGCTCGTCCGGCAGCTTCCGACTCGTCCTCTATGTCGATAAATTCGTATCCGTCGACCGTCTCATTCAACTCGTCTGCGGCTTGGGTGACCCGATCCTTGGCGCCGATCAGGATTGGCTCAATCAGTCCTTCCCGGGCGGCCATAAGAGCGCCTTCAAGGGAATTTGGATCATCCGGGGCAACCACGGCGGTTGGCAAGGCGGGAAGAGTTTTTGCCAGCTCGATCATCCGGTTGAAATGCCGGTGGCGCTGAACAAGCAGTGCAGGGATATCGCTTGAATCAAACTCGATTGTTTCCGTCGGCGCGATGACCTCAGCTTCCCCCTCAACAAGGCTTTGACCGGTCTCATTGAAGACAGCCATGTCGAACATGATGATGTTGTTCGGTCTTTTTTCCGTAACTGTCACGCGGACCGTCAGTTTATCACCGACCGCAGCGCGCCCCAAGAACCGGAAGGACTGGGCTTTGTACATGGTACCGGGGCCGGGGAGGATGTTTCCAAGCACCGCCGAAGCTAGACCGCCAATCCACATTGCTGGAGCAACTGGTTTGTCGATGTGTCCGTCGCCTGTCCAATCCGTGTCAGGCAAGTGGATCGGGTTCCGATTTCCGGACGCGTGGGCGAACACCAGAAGATCATTGGAGGAGCACTCACGGACGATTTCCGCAGTATCTCCGACCTTGATTTGATCGTAGGTTTTGTTCGTCGCCATCGGCTGGGTCACTCCTGCTCATCAAACTGCTGCGCCGCAGCAATTAGCAGGACCCTACCAGCGCTTTACAACGTTATAAATACGGCAAATCCACAATTCGAAACATGATTTCGCTTCAACAGTCAGTGCACTGGATCGTGCCGACAAGCCTTGGCCGAAGGTAATATGTGTCATTCAGCGTGATGACAGAATCTCGGGAATAATACTGCGTAAATATCCCCGCTAAGGGAGGCGTGTACCCAAGCGTCACTGCGCCGACTACTATTGAGGTGTTGGGAGAAACAAGTGTGGCGGGAAGTGTGATGGGAGGTTCGTCGCCTGCGGACCAATCACTTGCCGGCCCGCCAACACCAGCTTTCCTTTGATAGCTCCAATCCACTTCGGGGACTCCATTTGCCTGAAAGGTGACACCTGCGATGACAAAGGTAAGATCGTCAGAAGGATATGGCTTGAGAATCGTCTCGCCGAGCTGCAAATAGGCATTAAGTTCGCTTCTAGTGACAGTCTGAGCCTGAGCCACCAAATCCGTAACGGCATTTGCCATCCGGCTAACTTTGCGATCCACATTCAGCGCATCAGTAAGTTCCACCATCCCGATCATTAAAACCAGCATGAATGGGAGGATCATTGCAAACTCGATTCCCGCAACTCCTTGCTCGTTCCGTCGGAATAGCCTGACGGACCTCTCAATACCTCTGATTAAGCCGGCGCGGAGATAAGAGTGCTTAGGACCATGGTTCATTTCGGAAAACCATCGTTGACGACAAGTGGCGCTCGTTGCCGTGATCTAGTACCGAAAGGTTTAGAAATGACGTGAACATGGGCCACTTATAGATAACATTCACAGCAACAATCTCGCTTTTTTGAGACTGCGTATAGGCGTTGTCATCCTTCAAGTTGCCATCCTCATCATAGAGCGAATCAATAGAGTTTACGTTCACAAAATCATTTGCAACGCTAACGTTGACGCGGATGCGATCTGCGTTGCAAAGAAACGTTGGCAAGGATGCACAGACTTGATCCCTGAAGTTCGCAGTTGAAAAATTGGCTTGGGATGCTTGGCCAGTTCTGATCATGCGGGAGGCCTCAATCACCGCATTGTCCACCATGCGATTGACAATAAATGCCAGTCCAAGCTCCAGTATGGCAAACACAACCGTGAAGAACGGCAAAGCAACCAACGCGAACTCAATTGCCGTCGCGCCCTCTTTGTTCCGGGCAAGCTTGCGTGCACAGGCACGCAGTGCAAGGCGGCGAAGGCCTTCGAAATTGCGGTTATGGCTTCCGTTCAGCATCAACGATTACTCTTTAGCCTCATCTGTTGCCGGCGGCTTGCTCTGCCAGTTCGTTTCTGGAGGTAGCCTGGGTAGCTGTGTTCTGGAATGTTTCTTCCGCATCTCCCAAACGCAAAGTTGGTTCGCAGATTGGGCTGCAAGAAAATGTCGCTCGCGCGGAGTTCCTATACACCGAGACTATGCCCTGCTCAGATGCTCGCACTTGAACGACTTCATCGACAATCGGTTTATTGTCTTGATCCAATATGACAAGGTTGGTTGTCCCGTAACTCTTTCCAGTAATGACCACGGTATTTTGGTCGACCATTGCAACATCAGCGATGAATGGGTTCCCGACAATCACCGCGGCAGCTCCATCTTCAACTTGAAAAATTTTAGCTCGATCTACAGTCACCAAGACTGGTCCATCATCCGCAATTGCTGTGCTGGCAAAAGTGGCCGTCAGGAAACTTATAATAAGTCTGACCAGGTGAATTCGCATCTCACTTATCCCTAAACGCGCTAAGATCGCAGCATTTTATCGAGATTATCGTGAATGTTCTGCTAACAGACCTGCGAAAGAAGTATGAAAAAATACCGTTGCTAGAGAGTTGAAAATTCGAATCGATAATAAGGCGTTGGTAATTATGGAG
>ERZ1023324.447-NODE-447-length-16770-cov-10.011367_pt1 | contig 16770 bp, 8 predicted proteins | sample MGYA00520886_ERZ1023324 | MGnify/ENA primary metagenome ERZ1023324 (study PRJEB32759, sample SAMN07749864) | skin metagenome | biome: transportation; feature: city; material: polyester macromolecule | host: Homo sapiens | place: Hong Kong:KT line | collected...
ACATCTTTTTTTTCCACGAGTACGGACGCCGTGTGGGCATGGTGCCCAGGTCATCGTTGAAGGAAGGGAAGAACAGACAGATGGTGGAGAAAGGAACGAAGGCCCCAAAACCAACCCAAAACCAAACACCCAAGCCCGCAGGCCGAAACTCCACCATCTTGTAGTCTTCCCTCTACACTAGGTGAAACGTGTGAAACTGAGACTAGTGGCAATTAGTGGGCCTGAATTCGCAAAAGAAGAGGACTGCAGCGCAAGCTGTGTTCATGGAAAGCCGCCTAGAAGGCTTCAAACGGACTTTCCTTACCAAGTGTTGGTGACCAGCGGCCACACCACAGTGTGGCAAAACAAGGTCACTTTGCAGGTCAGGTGTCTCGCAATGCTCCAGCAGTGGTTGTAATCAGGCCAACCGAATGTGCGAAGATCTAAGCAGCAATCCATGGAAAAGACCATACTTGTAGCACAACCCGTTCAACCGGTGGCGCATACAAGGCCAGTCACATGCTGCCAGACAGAATTCAATTACGGCGGCAATTCCTAGCGAGAGAAGCCTGCAGCTAAGGGTGAATCGGGCACCACCTCCCCGTGGGGAGGCAGACCCAACACCCTTCGGCACTCAACGGTGCCAAAAAGGGGATGTCACTTGAGTCTGTGCGGCGCTGTTTAATGGCAAAAGGTGAGAGGTGCGTGCAAGGCCCGTGTGAAACCTGTGAAACATTGAGCTCTCCTAGCATGATATCTGTACCTCTTTGTACAAAATTGGAAATGTCGGACATCAACAGCGGGAACTAAGGTTCCCCCTGGGCATCCTTCATTGCCACTATCTACCACCCGCCGTGTAGGAACGCAGAACTAAGGTTCTCGCTCCTATCGGCTCACTTCGCAGCGGATGGCGAGAAGAGGTCATGGTTCTACTTGGTGTCTGTGCATTTTGCTTGCCGTATATGCCTGGAAATCATCCTTTTCTAATGCTCTAAACTGACACTTGGCTCAACTCACTGCTCACGTCGCACTTGCTTCTCTCCTGGCTCCGAAGCATAGCTTCGTTGAGGCTGGTGCTAGATAGTTTGTGTCGCTCAAGGTCGTTTGCGTTATAGGTCATCGAATGCTATGGTGCCGAAAACTTGCATCTCGGGGCGACCACGTCCCGCAGCATTTGACACCTAAACCAGTGACCGACTGCTGTGTCTGGCAGGTGGACGATTTGCCGTTGTCGACATCACCGCCACGCCGAGACCCTTCTCTATCCGACAGCCTCTGGGCACTTACTCCATGTATAACGGAGGGCAACTATGGTTAGTGACTCGTGTTGAGGAGTACTGTTTCGCAGTTGCTGGCCTACTCCGGACCCGAGCTAAGGCTCGCACCCAGACCCTAACAAAATTGATAGCAGGGCCACGACAGCTGTGGATGGAGGGATGATCCTCTATCCTAAACCAGGGGTGTAGCCCATGTCTGGGATCATATGCAGCCAGGGTGGCCATTTCATGGCCGGACAGATGGCAAAAGCATTTTCTTCAGCATAAACCCCTCGCCATCTGCGTGTTCCGGGCATTTTGACCAGCCTCCGAAGGGCAGTGCAGTCCAAGAAAGCCCTACTTCCAATATACTTGAGAGCAGGCGGAATGGCAAGCTCAACAAGGGCGGCACAGCTCATAAAGGCTTTAACTCGGATTGTATGGAGAGTTGTCGGTAGGAAGACTTCCCGAAGGCTAGTGCAGTGGCCAAAAGTGAATTCCGGAATTTCTTCAATCATGGTGTTACAGAGGTCAACACTCTTAAGCAGTCGACAACTGTCACAAGCGTGCGCTCCTATGGCTACAAAGTGCTTTGGGAGAGCAAGTGTGTAGATGCCTGTAGAGCTGAGGCAGCCCGGAGCTAGCTCTCTGGTCCTGTCTTGCAGGGTTAACCCGTTCAATTCAGATCGGGGGGATGGAAACTCACTCACGGTGACCTCTGCAAGGTTGATGCACCCTTGGAAGAGGTATTGCCCGAAATTGGTTTCCCCGCTGAACACGTTTACAGCTCCACCCGATGCATACACACGCTGCAAGGAACAACATTCCGAAAAGGCTTTGTAACCAAAGTCGCGACAACCCGGAGCCAAGACACTATTTAGGAGCTTGCAGTCCCGAAAGGCATTATCTGCAATGCCTACCACTGTGGCCGGCAGTTTGACAATGCGGAGTTGCCGGCAATCTTGCCACGCTTCTGCACCTATGAGCCTGATCCCTGTCTCGACGCTAACGTGTCGCAAGCGTGGCACACCTGCAAAGGCCCATTCTGGGACAGTTTCTTCTGAGTTCATTGGGACATGAACAGCTAAGGGGACTTGATCAATAGGATAACCACCGAGCTGTTCTTGTTCTGGCAGGGTAACACTACAGTCCCTGAAGACCATGGTGTATTCTCTACCTTGCTGCAACTTATCCCAGATTGGGTCCTCTAGGTAGGTTTGCGTGGTGGTGTGTAAAAAGTCAATGACGCACCCAAAAACTTGGAGGTCAGTGACCGAGGCCAGATAATCCATAACCTGGTCTTCTAAATCTGTAAATCGGTCGAACTTGGCGACACTGAGAGAGACCTTAAAGGTTACACCCGAAAGCGTAGTCAGCAGCAGGGGGCATTCCATGACTGGCTCCTTTTCGATGGGAGTGCTACTCATGGATGAACTGTCAAGCTCTTTTTGCGGCAGGCTATTTGATATCATTGTGCGAGCCACTGGTGTCCAGTCTGCACATGGGCTGTTCCTACGGCCGGGGATGTTTCCTTAAGACAGATGCTAAGGCACCTACCTTGAGCCTCTCATGGCCTGGCATAATGCTAAGGGTACACATGGTTTAGCTCCTTGTCAGAGCGGTTGGCATGGCAATATTCATGGCAATGTAGCTCCGTAGAGTCTACCATGGACTGGCATGATATTGGCAATATTCGTGGCTGAGTTCCTCGTCAAAGGCATCAGAATCTGGTCCTTCCGCGGGGAGCAGTTCCAGCCAATGAGGTTTTTCAAATTTGTCGCACATAAAAAAAGCATTGTGCTCTGCCTGCACCCACTGTTCAACGTCTCCCCAATCTAGGAGGGTAAACCGTTGCAGCTGCTCGCACCCGCAGAAGGCACGGTTGCCTATGTCACTGAGTTCTGTCGGGATGACAACTTCCTGCAGCACAACACAATTAAGGAAGGCTTCTTTTCCAATTTGTATGAGGCGCGGTGGAAGCCATATGCACTGCAATGCTACACAGTGGGCAAAGGTGGAAGAGAGCAGGGCTGTGATCTCTGTGCTCATGAGGTTGACTTCCACTAGACTTTTGCAATTTTCACAGGCCCTCGGCCCGATGTTGTGAAAGTCATTCGGCAAGCACAGCTGTTCAATGCCTGCTCCACAGAATGCGCCTTCAGGCAGTGCTCGTGGTTTATTAGTACGATCCATGTCAAAGGTGATAGTTGCAAGCGTGAGGCAACTCTCGAAAGCATATCTGCCAAGCTGCGCGCCTGGTGCCAGGACACTGCTGTCCTCTGTTTCGCACTTGACCCCAACGCTGCCTAGGGAACAGCACTCAGCAAACACCCTTTGTCCATAGTGGACACACCCTGGTGCAGCGACCTGACGCAGCACATAGCACCCCATGAAAGTCCCTTCCGCCAGACTGACGACCGAAGTTGGAAGCTTGACAATCTGTAATTGCTGGCAACTCTGCCAGGCCGCAATTCCTATATGTTGGATGCCAGTTGCCACTTCTACGTGCCGGATCGAAGGTGCAGCGTAGAATGCTCTGTCGGCAATTTCCCCTCGCGGGTTGGCCGGGACACGAACTGCTTTGGGGTAGCTTTCTTTGCCGTCTGCCTGGAACTGCCAGATGGAATGTCCTTCTACCATGCAGGGACGAACTACTATTTGCAGTTGCGGCCGCTGCAGGAGCACCGTGCGGAATGCCTCTGACAGAGGTTGCTGCTCGCGAAGGTCGAGCAATTCCAATTCACAACCAAATACCTCTAAGTCAGAGACTGTAGGCAGAAAGCAAAGAATGTCGTCTTCCAGCTCTGCCACGTCTTCATAATGGGAGAGGTTTGCTTGCATCGTATATTCCGTGCCTGCTACGGTAACCAACTCGAGGTTGACCTCATAGCGATCTTGGGGGGGCGGCATTGCTATGTAGGTGCTTGGTTTGCTTGAGCCAAACAACTGTGGTACAGGAGGTGTGTCCTTTGCAAGGCCATAGTGGCAACTAAGCCCCAATAGAGAAGGTGACTAAGGTCACCCATCTCATGGCGGAGGTTGCGCGACACGGAGGCTGTTGTTGTGTGGGGAGACTCCTGATGAGGACTACACTACTGCCACCACCCGTAGGACCACCCTGAGGGCGAAGGTGGGGGGGGAGGCTTGCTGTGCCAGGAAGACCCTGCTGCAGTTGTGGAACTTCCTGCTTCAGTGCGGCGGGCTTTGTTACTTGGATCGGCGGTTTCCTGACTGTAGCCCATGTGATCCCTAAGTGCCTGCTTATGGCTCGCGAGTTGGAGCCTGAACGTGGGGTTCCCAGTGAGCCACCCACAGAGCTGATCCCATTTATCTTCGGAGTAGTGAATCGTGCCATATTGGTTGTATGGACGATCTGCCATCTTCGGAGTGAGAGGATATCCTTTGCAGTAGTACACACTGAGGACAGGACTAGGGACCTTAGTCAAGCTGAAACGGGTAGATATCAGATTCCACCCTATGCGGGACATGGCAATTCTGAGCCCGGAGGTCAGCCATTGTGCTACCACTGCGCTTTCTGCGCCGTTGTCCCCTTGCTCGAAATTGCCTAGCGCCGTTGCTAGTCTAGTGTAGCCTATGCCAAACCTTCCATACCCCTTGGCAAAGGCATAGCTGGGTTCAGCGTTCATGGCCTCGTCCTCTGTGGCTTCGTCTGCTTCGTCTGCCTGCGTTTCTGCCATTCCCACCGGCACTGGGAGAGCAAGTCGTGGCGACCGTTCTGCTGACCCGGTGTCGTCTGAGGCAGAGTCTTCTTCTGCTGGCAGATCAGCTGTGGGATTTCTGGCTGTTGCCAGATCTCTCCACCCGGGGACTTCAATGCGCATTCGCAGTTGCAACAGGGAGGGGAAAGCGAAGGCTTGTCCCAAAGACGGGTCAAGGGCTCCACTAGAGTACGCTCTTTCGGCCCAGGAAGTAGTCGGCATGCGGGGGTATCGATCATAAACTGTGTCTTTGGTGTGCACTCCCACTACGATCAATGGGTTGTCTTCAGCCCCCTCTTCTTTTGGCCGATATCCAGAGCCCCCCTTCACCTCTGCTGGCTTGAAGCCCTGTTGCTCCATGGCTGTGACCAGGTCAGGCAGGATCTGGACTGGTAGATAAACAAAAAGGTCATTGGTAGGTAGCGTTTGTTCTCCATACTCCATCCCCCTGACGAAGGACATGATGACAGTGCGCATGAAGGTGAGGGCATCTACATCTTTTTCTTTTGTGGTCTGCGATTTTCCTTCCCCAGTTTGGGCTGCTCCTGTACCCTGATCTCTGTGTTGATTGTCAAAGGAACAGCACCTCGCAATGAAAGCTAGGAGGCCATATTGCCAGAAACGAGGGTTTGCATAGAGAGCAAGCTGCTTCTGTGTAATGAAAGGGCATGCTGGATGCCCATTTCTTACGAACGCAAAGAGATTAGACAGAGGGGCAGCGAAGGCTTCACTGATGAGGAGAAGATCGCCGATGTAGGCCTGGTTGATCTGATCTGGAATGTCTATAAACGAGGAGCCATGGAGTGCTTGTTCAGTCACTCTCCTCCAGAGGAACGTGCGGACAAGGCGGTTGATTTGCTTGCTGGAGACAGCAAGCCTCGCCATCGGCCATTCTCTAGGCAGGTCACTGTAGATCTGTATTGAGGGGAGCGGCACCTTTTGCCCGTGAGCTTCTCTGGTGGTTCCCGCTGCCTTTTGATAGTCGTACAAAATCTGCATGGCTCTCTGTTCGGATTCCAGCTGGAGATCAGTGGCGGCTGTGCCTCCGCGCTCTGCTTGCTCTTGATCACTGACAATATCAATTTCTGTCATGGCTTGTGGGCGCTCTTGCGCTGAGCCAGGGCAGTCAGGTGGCGTCTCTGGGTTTCTGCAAGCTGGGGTCTCCTGCCTTTGAGCGCTTCGACTGGCTAGATCATTTAGCGTGGCCGGCGGTTGCGCATGTTCTGGAACGCTGTCGAGCGGTTGCCTGGATGTTGAGGCAGGTGATTTGCGTGACTTTTTTGGTTGTGCTCTCCCAGTATGAGCCTTAGGCCCTGGTCTTCGCTTGATTGGGGACTCAGAGAAGTGCGACCCGGGGCTATCACTGGGATGGTTCACGTTCTGTGGGGGTATCGCACTCCTTGCATCATCGCCTGCCGCCCGCATGTCCTCTTGCGCGGGACGTGCAACAGGAGAAACAGGACGATTGCTAAGGCAATCACCCGCTTCTGTGGAAGAGCTGCTGGCACTATCAGTATCTTCCATGTGGGCATCATCGTCCTCTGGTTGCTCTGTGCTCGGGATAGTGGGCGACTCAGATGGGGAGCTGTGGACCAGGACGACGTCTTGTGTGGCTTCCTCAGCCATTGCATCATCTGTCTCTGCAGGAGAGGATGGCATATGTCCTTCTTGAGCTTCATGTTCCTCGTTGTCTGGGTCGCGATCAGAGACAGAGAGGACATCAGGCGGCAGACTTTGCCGAGGCCAGTAGCAGCCATGCACTAAAAGGCCTGGTCGCGATGGCAGGATGAGATCAGAGCCTATGGCATCCAAGACCGGCTGCGCTCTCCATGCATCATAGAAGTACACACGGTGCAGAGCTTCGAAAGCATAATCCTGTGCACTACGCTGCTCGCGCATGCTCGGCGTCGGTTGATAGCGTAGGGAGCTTCCTACGCTGCATCGTCGCCCTGGGCCCGAGCTGTTGTGGAGGAGTCGCCAGTGTCCTGGCTGCTGCCCATCTGTTATGACTAGCCACTCTGGCTCAATCGAGGCATCTGCTGCATATCCATAGACGAGGTCATGCAAGACAGTGCCACCAGGCAGGTAGGGCCCTTCGACGAGGCTGTTAATTTCCGCTTTGGTTAGATGCGTAATTGTGGCTAAGACGAGGCGTAAGCGCCTAACCTTACCGTGATGGTGTTCTACGAGACAGACCGGCAGGGGGCCACACCACATAGGGTGAGGCAGGAGCGCCTGTTGGAAAAAGGTCGTGGCCTGCTCAACTTGTGTGACTGTAAGGTCCAGGGAGCCTACGATGTTGGGCTCTTTGTTACTGTCATAGGTATGTATCGTCTGGACACCATGCAGAAGGGCTGCTAGGACTTGCAGGGCCCCAGGCATCCCTTGCATATTTAATGGACATGCCAGGATGGTAAGGTCGGTGGCCCGGCTGTATGCTACATTCGCTCGAGTGAAGCACTCCTGGTCATAGTCTAGGTTGCGTCCTTCGCCACTGAGAAAGGTTGAATCCCCATGAATGACGATGCAATGCTTGGCCGTGGCGCCTGCTACCTTGACTGCAGTCTCTGCATTCGCCTTCTTACCGGCAATGGAGAAATAATTGCGTAGATTCGTGGCCCCTTCTCGGGTGGTTGTGAGGGCCAAGATGTCATCAGCTTCAGAGCCTGCTCTGGTAAGTTGGTCTTCAATATGCTGATACACCCGAACTGTGGGGTCATTTTTGGGATTTTGTTTTGCTTGCACATTGGGCGATGCATGGCACCAGTGGATGAATCGTAAGCCTGAGGCAATCTTGTGATCCTCTCGGATGGAGGTGGTACCTATTTGCCAGGTGTCTCCCATTCGGCTGCACAACATGGGATACTGAATACCTATCAACGGCTCATACACTTCCTGGGCAACCCTTGCACTCGTCGGCAACATTAAACTCCAGCAGTGTGGGTTTGCGACTCCCGATCTCTCAGCCGCAGTTTGCGCCTGGCGGAAGTCGAGCGGGCTGTCTGGGCTGGTGGCTGCATATCCTAGACCTACCAACAGTCCTTCCGGGAGGTCCAGGTCCACTCTGGAGAGATCTTTGTAGGTGGACTGTAACTGACAGGCAAAAGGAGATGTGGCTTTGACCTTCTCCGGGCGAAACCAGCTGCTCCCCAGTGGCCTGTGACCCACTACTTTAGCCGTTTCTTCTAGGTCGCCAAGGCCAAAGCCTCGACCGTGCCGGAGGAGCATGTGGCAGACCCCTGGTATTTCATGCGGCATGTACCAGGTAGTGGGGGCTCGTAGCCCAAGGGGTGCTTTGAGTAGGAGTGTGCGATGAGCTCTCTGTCCATCGGCCACTCCACCTGGGCTCTGCTTGGGGTCACCCAGCAGCAGACGAAAGAAGGGCTGTCGGGGGACTGTTGGCGCAAATGCAGATTTGAGGTCCATATCCTGCTGTGCCTCTTCACTGATAAGTAGGTCTACATTTTCCATATGGGTGTTGAGCGTTGAATGAGTCTGCCCTTTCTGATCCCAGACGAGTCCAGTTGTGACAATTACTACATGGCAGCCAGGGATGTATGATGCCGCGTCGCTTGCCCTCAAGTCATAGTCAGTGCAGGCTATGTTGGTTTCTGCCTCTTCTCTGCTGACTGGCCGCACGAAGTATCTCTGGTGATCTGGTCCAAGGTCAAAGGCTGTGAGTAACTTGGTGATTGCCCGACCCGCCGGATTCTCTTTGTGTACTACAGCGATCTTAAGGTGCGTGGTAAGAGCCAGCCAGGCGAGTAGAAAGGTCAGGGATCGGGTCTTGCCTGCACCAAAGACTCCCGCTACTGCAAGGGTAGATCTGCCAGATCGGAGAGCCAGCGCGAGGCTGGCAGCCATCGACACTATGTGCCCGTTGTCATGTCGGGCGGCGGTGCCTAGTGCCACAGCGAAGCTGGCAGCTTGGGGACAGTGCTGCATTGTGCTGCCAGAGGTCAGCAGCTGGAAGAGGGCATGCAGACTCTGCAGTAGGACTACCGTGCATTCTAGCTGATACGGAATGGGCACTTGGCCGGGAATTCCCAGCACAGTGGGCTTATGCTCTGCCGCTAAGCTGGCCATTTGCAAGAGATGATCTGCAGTGACGGTGTCACCTGCTTCCGCGATGGCCAGAACTCGGATCCGCGTTGCTCTAGATTCCAACACGCAGAGGCTGGGCGGGAAAGCCCATGGAGCAGAGCACGCCAGGCCAGTCTCAGCTGACGTGGGCAACGGCACAAACTCTTCCGGGAACGGCACTAAGGCGACGTCCCAGTGCTTAGGGCTGCTCAAGCGGCGTAGCTTTTCGCTGGGCGCCTCATCCCCTTTGCGTTTCCGCGAAGGAGTCGCAAAGGCAAGCAAGAGTGCTAAGACTGAATAGCACTTGCCGTGCTCCTCCAGAACTAGTCGATAAGCCTTCCCCGCCTGTGAACCCATATGAACTGTGCTTGAGGGGCTGCTAGCAAGTTGCTCATAATTACAGCTTTGGAAGTGTGCAGGGCAGAAGATGGCCGACTGTGACCACGCCGGAAAGGCTATACGATATTCATGCATACCTTGTAACCCCGTAGCTGTTGGAGTGACATCCACAACTAAGCCAAACTTGCGGACAGTGGGACTGCTCCACAGCTCTTTCTTTGTAGCAGCCTCATCAACAAATGTGAGTTGCGGGAGGAACAGGGCTAGGATGACAAACACCTCTCGGAACGGGATTGGTGCTAAAAGGTCTCGGGCCATTTCTGTCAGCCATTGAGCACACGCACTTTGATTACCTCTGCCAACCCGAAAGTTTTTCAGCAGCAGCGCATGTGCTTCTTCCATGGAGTCAATTTGCTGCCCCGCTACACAACTCTGTAGCAGCACTAGCAATTCTTGGTCGGGTCGGTGGAGGTTGGACACCAACAAGCTAATGGCACCTTCCCAATCATCGCTGGTCATTACCGTTTCAAAGCGAATCCAGGAGGCCAAACGCATGGGGGCAGCAATTCGGTCCCGGCGAGGAACCACCTCTGGGTGTGTGAGTTTTAGCGTTGTAAGACTGACTTGGCCTGCAGGGAGCTGGCACTGAAGCCAGTGCCAGTAGCCATGTTTGTGCTTGCCCATCCACCTTGCAGATTCTGTTACATACGTGATGTGCAGGGATCGTTGCAACATATCGAGCTCATCCTCTGTCGGCTTCCAGTCGCACAGACAATCTTCGGCAGCATGGACAAGATAGTAGTTGCGTTTGTCAGGTTCTGCAGTGGCAACCAGGGCTGCGAATACACTCTTAGGCATTGCAATGGCACCTAGACGCGCTGTGGTCTGACTGGCTGGCCAGAGGCAACGAATTGCTAAGGCAATCACTGCTCCAGTGTAGCTTCCTGCACTGAAACCATTCACTGTGAAGTGAATGGGGTCTTCTTGCACATCCGGTCGCAGACACCCCAGCCCTGGCAAGTAGGCAAGGAGTCGTAGTGGCTGCAGCGAGAGCAGTTTCCACCACAGGCCACTGAGGAAGGCTTGGTGCGGCAACCGTCGGTGAGCAGGGAGAAGCCTCGCTGCTTTCAGCACCTGTTGCGTGCGTTGATAAATTACGGCTGCCTTGCCATACCCAAGGTCTTCCCATTTCTGGCACGGGTTCTGTATGAGCGCAAAGAGGGTGGCAACTTCATGCACTCCGGTCGACCAGCCATAGGCAACCCCCCACTCCTGATCGTTGAGGACATCTGCCGGGGAAAGTGACGGCCCATAGACTTGACTTTCTCCCACGGGAGGGCACATGCAATGGAAGTGCGGGGGGACTTCACCTTCAAGGGCACCTCCCCCCAGCCCTCCACAGTTGATTTGGAATACTGACGGCAGTGGCGGGAAGTTGCGTCCCATCCAATATCCGTTGAGTTGGGCGACCATCCATAGGACTGTGACCCAGACGAATTCATCCTGCTGGTGGTGAGAGATGGCTTCGAAAACTTGCGGTGCGATACCTTCCAAGGGCATGAATGAGCCTCGAAGGTGACACAACAAATCGTGATTGGCTTGAAGAAATTGCTCTTTTTCTCCAGGGACAAGACACTTGGGCTGTGCCAGCGCAGCTCGCAATTGCTCATACGGACTTGCTTCTATGTCCTTGTGGACTGCAACTACCCCTCTTAGCTTAGCGACTTGACTCCAAGGAACAAAGAGGGAAGGAGATAGCTGTTGCGGACAGGGAGTGCATGATCTAGAGTCAGGTGCCTGACTGCCCTGCTTCGAGTCACCTTCAATTGCTTTAGTGAGTCGGTCTGCTCTTTTGGCAGAGTTGTCGGACGAGGGTGTGGAGACTGACTCCACCTCTGCATCTCCGTCCTCTGCAGGAAGACAGCTAAGGCTGTCCACCTGCCTTTGTTCCGGAAAAAGCTCTGTCGCTTGTTTACGAATTGCTCGCCACTTTACCAGCAGGCAGAAGCGCAATGCACTGTTTCCAGTTACCCCAGAGGAGTAGCCTGTAAACTTGCAACCACCGACAGGTTTCCAAGTCTCAACGGTCCATGCAGGGGGTAGGTTGGGCATACCGAGTATAGCCATCGGCAGCGTTTCCCAACCCTGCTGCTCCAGTTCGCGTAGAGCTGTCTGTGCTCCAATTTTGGCCTTGCCAAAGGCATGAAATATGGCAGGTCGCATTCGGTTGCGCGGCAATGCACTGGCCTGGAAAAGGTGTTCTCCTGGCAGCGACGCAACTGTGCATGGCCCTGTTAGCATCGGGAGCACTGATAGCATGCCCTGTTCGAAAGTGGCTCGTGCCCAGCTGGTAACCCAGGGGGTTCGCTCTCTTCCTTCTGGGGTGAGCGCCCTGGGATGGGATTGCCGTGGCCACTTGATTGGACTTCCTGGACCAGACTCCTCCGGGCTGGGGATAGGCATGGGCCAAAAGTGCTTACACATGTAAAGGCCGTATAAGGACCAAACCATGCAGAGGTCAAGGGCGGACTGCATCGCTATCCCAACAAAGGGGGTAAACAAGGTGCCGCTCATGACAGTGTCGCTCGGATTGACAGGTGATCTGGCTCTTGAAACGAGAGCAAGTCGACCCGCCTGAAGGCTCTTTGCCAGGGTCTGGGCAGACGTGTCATGTTCCAGCGGACTGTGCTTGTTGCGATTGCCGATCGATACGACCAAACCTGCATTATACTCTAAGTGCGCTTCTGTAAAAAGCAGCATGCCTATCCCAGCACTAGGGCTAGATTCGGAGCGTGCGTGCCCTATGAGATCAGCCCATCGGTGCTGCTGATGCGCTAGCTGCAGTAGGTCTTGCACCTCGAAGAGCGTAACTGGCACACAGTCATTATCAATGAGTGCAAAGTGCTGTGCAGGGTACAGGAAACGCGCTGCCTCTAGGACAAAGACCCCTGCCCAATAGTATGGAACTTTATGAAGGCCAGTAGTAGCATCAGCACAGATCCACAGTATGTCAGTCCTCTCGTCTTGGGGACCCACCAGACATCTGCGTGAGGCCCACCAGGCAGCGAAAGCCGGCCAATATGGGACAGCAGCAGGTGTTCGATTGTCCACAATTAGGTAAATCATGTGATTGTTCATGATCAGGTCTCGGTGTGAGATGAGTGTCTGAATAATGGCAGTAGTATCAGGCAGCTCTCCCTCTGTTTCGAGAGCAGCATACCCCTCGTCCTTTTTGGATGGCTGCGCACGAACGTCAGTCAGGCCAAGTGTAGGCCGAGCAGAGTCAAGACCGAAAGGACTGCTAAGAGTGTCTTTCATAGTCAGTGCTGCATAAGCTTCATTCTGGGACTGCGCCACACTATCCCCCGTGCCCCTGGCAAAGCAGGCTTGGCCATCCATGGTCAACCAGTCTGCATGGTCACGTGTGAAGACAAAGGGAGCATGGACTCCATTCTCTGTGGTGTCCGTTAGGTCCAGTGAATTGCTGTCTTCCATCCACGGGTCATGTGACATTCTAGTTTCTCTGTATGACAATGCAGGTATAGCCCCCGCCAACTAAGGTTGGCAGGTGCCCTGGCGGCGAAAGCACACGAAAAGGCAACACGAATGAAGTCAGCTAAGGCTGACCTCACTCCTGCATGCAGGGCACTACGACCTGCTGTGAGCCAAACGTTGCAGCAAAGTGCTTTCATGAAAGATCAACTGTATTAAGCATAGTGCCGGGGACACCTGTTCAACCTATACTGCCATGGAGGGAGACTCACGATTGTTTCAGGGGCATATCAGGGGCCCTGCCACTACTGATCGTGGTCATCCGCATGTGGGTGTAATAGAGAAAATAACCATGCTACGTAAACCAGGCCACACAGCTGGGTATGTAGGTCAGTCAGGGGAGTGAGTAGCGCACCCTGCACATCATGAGGCAAAGAGTCCACTGTTTGTTCAATTTCCTGTACCAATGCATGCAGACTTTGCACTCTTGCATGCAGGGCTGATTCGATCTGGTGATGCGTACGGTCTGTGTGACGCTGTGGGGGCGGTTGCGCAGCTGGTTGCGTGTCTACTCGAAGGACATGCTGTTGTTGTCTGTCGGTAGTGGACCAAAAGCCTACTCGCCGAGGAAGGGAGGCTGAAAAGGGGCGTGTTTGCAGGAAGATGTCAAAAGGGTCTACGTTCTCAGCAATGGGCCTAGCGCTCACCGCTTCTGCCAGCACAGTGAGGAGGTGGCTTTCGTGATGCTGTATGTGCAAAATCATCCTGCGAAGCCTAGTTCGCTTTGTTCCATAGATTGTGGCCCCCCTGGTGTTGATTGCAATACAGCCCTGATGATAGAGCGGGATAATAGCATCATCAATGACTGCCCGAAGTTTGAGCAGTGCTGGCGGAAATTCAAACCCCTCCGTCCATTCGGGGAAAGGAGTGTGTACGTTTTCTTTGACTGCATCAACCGGGAAGAAATGAAGTAAGTAGCACCGCTCTCTCCTCCCCCGATAGACGAAGGTTACAATGAGGTCTAAGACCCCATATCGAATGTCCTGATGGTCGAGTTCAAAACGAACAAAATCAGTGACATCGACATATGTACCATCATCTGCCAGAAACAACGGTTCTGGATGCGCCTGCATGGCTAGTTCGACTTGCAGTTTGTCTTTACACCGATGTGCGCAGGCTAGGTCAAGAGTCGAGTCGGCTGATGTGATTCAAGAGAAGAGCTGTCAAGCTATTCTGTCAATCTATTTCTCTCACTCTGAGCCAAAAGTCTGCAGGGACAAATGGAGACAATTATGGGGGCCCATGGAAGAGTGGGGAAGGGGAGCAATCAGTCTCGTCTCAGGTTCACTGGACAGGGCACTTCTTTGGGTGCGCAAATGCACGCGGCGGTGGTAGATGCTCTTGCGTGCCGTCTTCCGCAACACGGTAATGAACATTTCCTTGTGTAATGCACTGCTGTGCCGGGAGCCTACTGCTTGTGGCCTGTCGGGGAGGCCAATCATTGGCCGGCGCCAGGGTTGGCGGCCTCGCCGTCCCCCCAGGGTGAGTAGGTGGGGGATCTGCAGAAGCAGTAGCGCCCCCTCGCTCCTCTGTGTCAGGGAGTTGCGCGGCTTGCGAGAGTACCGCAAGCAGCTTTTCGTGGGTGGGATCAGCAGGTGTAACCTGCATGGGAGGATGAGCAGGCTTCTTGGGTTGTATGCGACCAGCTGTTTTCCGCTTGGGCGAAGCCTCCTCCTTTACAGGGGGACTACTGCGCTCCTTTGCCAGCAGACCTGCTTTGACTGGGGCTATAGTAGCCGGATCAAGCACGTGCCCTCCCTGTGGAAATAGGGGGTGCTGTTCTGCAAGTGTAAGGAGAAGAGCATCGAAAAACTCCGCCAGTGGTAGCCTTATGCGCAAGACAACCTCAACTTGAGGGCGCCCATCTGGGCCCTGAGTGAGGGAGCACTGATGAGGGCCAACAATGAAAGGGAGGGCCATGGGCAACAACAGCTACTGTTTGTTTTGACCAGGCTGGGCAGAGGCGCGCGGTCACTGTTCTACTTCGAGCCTGAACAGCAGCAGGCTCTCTTAGTCTCATGCGATGAGCTTGAGAAACACAACTACCGGAGAAAGAACTTTGGTCCGTAGCTTGCTACGTAGGTAAAGGGGCCCGTGATGCGAGTTAGTATGCTCGCTAATTGGTCAGCCACAACTTAGTTGCCTAGGTTGGTCTGGTTAACTCTGGAAGCCCTTCATGTGGTAGCGCTCTGCGTCTCTCTCAGGGCGGTAAGTATCATGTCCATTTCGCTAGCTAGTGCCCAGCACGCATTGGCCCCTGGCTGTACATTGCAATGCTGTCGACGTGCATGTATGTTTTGAAGGGTGCGTTGGATGTCGCACGCTAGCACTCGCACTGTACTGGCACGGGTGATGAGTTCTCTACTAAGTCGCGCGTATGGCACATCTTGACCAGCACTCACATCCTGTTCCGTAAGAGCCTGCAATGCATAAACACCTAGCTGGGCAGGGGGGCGCACTGTGTCGGCCTGTGGCAAATTTGCACCTCCACATGTTCGAGTTGTCTGCTCTTGGACGGGGGTGGGGCGACTTTGCGGCAACAGCCAGGGCGGGATTGGTGGTGTCGGACGAGGTGGGGCGTCAGGTACAGCTGGCAAGGCATAGAGCTGTGAGAAAGGGAAAGAGGCTACAACTTCCCCCGGTTCTGGAGGTCTGGCCTGTCCTCGCGCTACCACCCATCCATTGGGAGATATACATTCTGATTGTTGAAGAATGCGATAAACAATTGCCCTTTGTAGGGCACTCCTGCCATGCAGGAGGACACCATCATTTGTGATGTGTGGTGAATCTTCAAAGGGAAAAAGGACCTGCCCACTAGGAAGTACAAGGGTGGATCTGCGCATTTCAGGTGGAACAGCAACTAATTGCATTTCCAATATTCGAGGGCATGTACCATCCTCGATTGGAGTCCTTGGGAAACCAGCAGCAGCCAGTCGTAGCGGGAGCTGCCTTTGGGCTAGCTTTACGTTGATCTGGACAAAGTGTACCTCCACGTCAGGGTGTTTATAGATCTGGCGAGCAAAGGGAGTGAGGTCCAATCCCCCCGGCCCTACGTTCATTCGGAAGACACTGCCTACAGACTATGTGCTCCTTTCCTCGAGGATCAGGACTAAGGTCCTAACCCTCTCACTCGGGCTGAAGTGTTCTGCTGTGTAGGACAGGGATTGTAGGAGCAATCCCCCTACCTTTCGTTGGTGAAGGCTGTCTAATATATCGCAGCGGTTTGAGCCCAGATAGCGGAATCAGAGCAAAACCTTTGTACCAGTCACACAAAACTGACAAGCACATAACAAAATAAAAGACAATGAGCAATACAAGCAGCCAGTAGGAAGGAGATCTAGTGGCTGCATTTCCTCCCATGACAATTTTGACTAGGAAGAAACACGCGCTGTCAAAGATAGCGACGAGAAATTATTCAAACAGGGGGCTGCTTGCTTTGTTGGCTCACAGCACGAATTATCATGTGCGTCGCCGCTTAGCATGTTGCGCTTTAATTCTTTTTGCGAGTCGCTGTTCGAGTGCTTCTTGTTGTGTTGGGTGCGCGCCAGTAAAGGTGCGTTTCCTGTGTATGCGCACGACCTCAGGGAGAGGTCCTTGCGAGGAGGCATGGGAGTGCGAACCGATGACAGGGGCCGCAGAAGCATATTCAGACAGCAACTGAGCAAACTTGGGTTGCAGAGAGTCACACCGCATCAGTGGCGGCTCGGTAGGGTCAAAGCCAAAGGTCTGGCAGAGATGGGTATTGAGGGCCTCGAGCGTGTCATTCTCCGGTCGAGGGGCAACCCAAAAGCCATCATGCAACCAGATGGCCGAGACGAAACCTACCCGCGGCTGCAAGAAGG
>ERZ1023324.448-NODE-448-length-16759-cov-6.558968_pt1 | contig 16759 bp, 17 predicted proteins | sample MGYA00520886_ERZ1023324 | MGnify/ENA primary metagenome ERZ1023324 (study PRJEB32759, sample SAMN07749864) | skin metagenome | biome: transportation; feature: city; material: polyester macromolecule | host: Homo sapiens | place: Hong Kong:KT line | collected...
GGTCACCGAGCGGCCCCCATCGTGGTTGCGCACCACCCCGGCGAACGACACGACAGCGCCCGCGGCGTGGTGGGCGACGAGCGCCTCGTGCTCGGCCACCGTGATCCAGCCGTAGGGCGAGCGGGCGGCGAGCACCGCGTCGAGATAGCCGAGCGTCTTCAGGCGGGCGGCCGGGGAGGTGTCGTTGCGGGCGATGGCGGTGGGCCGGAGCCGCCGCGGCGGGCGGGGCGGCCATCACCACCTGCGGCGCTGCCGAGGCACGGCTGATGCGGACGGCGGCTTCGCCTTCGCGGACTTCGAGTTCCGAGATGCCGGAGTTTTCAACAAGCTCGATCAGGGTCTTGATCTTGCGCAGATCCATTGTGTCGGAATCCTGTGTGTGGGAGGGAGCGCGATTGCGATAAGACGAAAAGCGGAATTCAGTTGAGGCCGGTCAGATGGGCATGGGCCGCGATCAGCGCCAGGGTGTAGCCCTGCGCGCCAAGCCCAACGATCTGTCCGACCGCGATGTCCGAAAAGTACGAGTGCTGGCGGAATGGTTCACGCGCATGCACGTTCGACAGATGGACTTCGATGAAGGGGATGGCGACGCCCAGCAGGGCATCGCGCAGCGCGACGCTGGTATGCGTGAAGGCGCCGGGGTTGATCAGAATGAAATTGACTTCGCCGCGAGCCGCCTGAATGCGGTCGACCAGCGCGCCTTCGTGATTGCTCTGAAAACAATCGAGTTCGAGCCCGAGATCTGCAGCCTGCTGTCCAAGGTCGGCTTCGATCTGGCCCAGCGTGCGGTGGCCGTAGCGTTCCGGCTCGCGGGTGCCCAGCAGATTCAGGTTGGGACCGTTGATCAGCAGCAGTCGGGGCACAGGGGCGTCCGGCGAAGGGTGAAGCCGGATTCTGCACGAGTGGACCGATTCATGACAAGGCGATCTGCGAGATCGGGAAAGTTACCGACAAATCTCGTCAGAAATCGCCTTTGACGTGTGCTTTTAGCAGTTTTTCAAGTTTTACCGCGTCGAACTCGCCATAGTGGCGGGCGACGATCTGGCCGGCAGGGTCGATGAGGACCGAAAACGGCAGCGCGCCGAGGGTGTCTCCCAGCGCCGTCATGGCCCTGGAAACTGCCTGATCGCCTGCCATCACGGGGTAGTTGACCCCCAGGCGCCTGGCCATGTCCCGCGTGGTGTCCGGCGCGTCCATGGCGGGGCCAATGATCTGCAGCCCGCGTGCGGCCCAGCGCTGCTGGGCGTCGACGAGTACCGGAATCTCTTTGATGCAGGGTGGGCACCAGGAGGCCCAGAAGTTCACCAGCAACCATTGGCCCTGCCATTCGTCGAGTCGACGCTCAGCGCCCCCAAGGTCGGTCAGACGAACGTCCGGGGCGGGGGCGGGCAGATCCTGTTGGTGCTCGGCGTGTTGCAGGTGGAAATAGGCGAAATAACCGCCAAGTCCCGAAGCGAAGGCCAGCGCTAGGATGCCGAGGGTGCCGCGAAGGTTCATGGCAGTACATCCACGGCGACGGTTTCGCGTTGGGGCGGATAGCAGATGCCGATGTCGGCGCACCCCTGCCACTGGACGGTGACTTCCGCCGGCGGGGCGCTCACCGGGGCGGTGACCACCACATCATGGCGGTAGATGACCACGTTGCCGAAATGCGGATCTTCGTAGCGCTCTCCTTGCGGCGATGTCAGGGGGAGGGGGATGTCGGTCTGGACCTCCAGCTTGTCCTGATACAGGTAGTGACCCGGCGTCACGCGAAAGCTCGCCGTGAGCACGCCGTCGCGCCAGGTGACAGGCTCCAGTTGAAACGCCTGGTCAACGGTGAGCAGTACGGGCTCCGTCTTGCGGGACCAGGGTGCCGCCAATGTCAGCGTTGGCAGCAGCAGTAGCAGGGCGAGAACTCTCATCGGGTCTGGTCAATGATCCAATCGATATACGGTGGGTGTGCCGCGGTCACTGGGACTGCGAGGATCTCGGGAAGTTCGTAGGGGTGCCGTTCCAGTAGCGTCGCCCGCAGGGCGTCGAAGCGTTCATCCGTGGTCTTGAGTTGCAGCAGCACCTCGTCGGCGGTTTCGACCTCCCCCTGCCAGCGATAGACCGAGCGGACGCCGGGAATGATAGCGACGCACGCGGCCAGCCGTGCCGACACGCAGTGCAGCGCCAACGGTTCGGCGACGCTGGCGGGACAGGCAACGGTGACGAGAAGCACGGTGGACACAGCTTTACGATAGCCGATGCCATGTGAGGTCCGCACCCTTTTCACCTCTGCCGGGTCGCAAGGTTTCACCTCGATGTCATCGGCGGGTGCGATGGTGATCGGTCATTCCCCGCCCCCGTTCTTAACGATGCTCAACCGCCGTCAATTCATGCACCAGGGCCTGGCTGTTGCCGGGACCTTTTCACTGGGAAGCGCTTTCTGGCAACGCGCCTATGGCGCGCCTGCCACTCCGGGGCCCAGCCCCTATGGCGAGCTTGTGGGGCCCGATGAGAACGGGCTGTTTCTTCCGCCGGGCTTTCGATCACGGCGGATTGCGCGCGCCTACTCCCCTGTGGACCTGGCCAATGGGGGCGTATCCGCCTACGTGTGGCATCGCGCGCCGGATGGCGGAGCGGTGTTTCCTCAGGATGACGGTGGCTGGATCTACGTCTCCAATTCGGAGGTGCCGATCATTGCCGACGAGTGCCTGGAGTTGCCGGTGACCGACCTCTGCCGTGACCGTGGCGGCGTCGGCGCGGTCCGGTTTGACGCGGAAGGGAATGTGGTCGACGCCTACCCGATCCTGCGCAACACCAATAACAACTGCGCGGGTGGACCGACGCCGTGGGGTACCTGGTTGTCCTGCGAAGAGAACTTTTTCGGTTTTGTGTATGAGTGTGATCCGACGTCGTTGAACCTCGCGCGCCGGATTGTGCCGATGGGGCAGTTCAATCATGAGGCAGCGGCGGTTGATCCGGTGGGCCAGCGTGTCTACATGACCGAGGACCAGGGGGATGGTGCGTTCTACCGCTACACGCCGGATCGGTATCCCGATCTCTCCAGCGGGGTTCTTGAAGTGTTGGTGCGGGACGACGAGGCTCCGGTCAAGCGACGGAACTACCAGCCCGAGATCGACGCCTGGCGTGCGGCGAACCCGCATGTCGATGTCGACGAGATTCCCTGGAAGGCGATCATGCCCGAGGTGCGCGAAGCCAAGGCCGGCAAGGTGCGCTGGGAGCGCATTCGCAATCCGCTGGGGCTGCCGGTGCCAACCCGTTATCAGGTGGCGGAAGCCGCCATTTTCGATGGTGGCGAGGGGTGTTGGTACGACCAGGGGCTGGTCTATTTCACGACCAAGGGCAGTAACCGGGTGTGGCGTTACGACACGGTGACGGAGACCATCGATGTGCTCTATGACGCTGCCGATGCCGGGGATGCGGCGGTGCTGACGGGGGTCGACAACCTGGTGGTGCATCAGAACAGTCACGACCTCTTTGTGGCCGAGGACGGCGGCAACATGGAACTGGTGCTCATTACCCACGAGGACCGTACCGTGGCGCCCTTCCTTCGGTACCCGGTGCCGCATTCCGAACTGGCTGGCCCCGCGTTCTCGCCCGATGGCACCCGGCTGTACTTTGCCAGCCAGGGCAAGCGGCACACTGTCGACGAAGCGACCGGGGAGGAGGTGCGCGGCGAAATCTTTGAAGTGACCGGGCCGTTCCGTCAGGGACGTGGCGGTCCGGGCTCGCCTATTGACGGGCTTGGCGGGGGCGGGGGAGCAGTGTCCGCGGCCGCCGTGGCTTCGCTTGGCGCTGCCGCCCTGATTGCGCGCCTGCGGCAGCGTCAAGCTGCCGCTGCCGATCTGGGGGATGATCCACAAGGCCCCGCAGAGCGCGGTTGAGGGCCGCAGTGGCGCCAGAACGCAACACCTCACAGGGTCTCTGCGGGGTTTCAATCACGTTCAGTCAACTCTGAAAGGGCGTACGTTACTGAAGCCGGTAGGTGCGATTGGACTCGACCTCGCGTGTGCGGGGCGTCTGCCTTTTGGCAGACTCCCCTCGAGCACGTCTTGACGTGCGAGTTTTGCCGTGTGGGTGGGTTCGAGTCTTGAGGCAACGAAAAAGCCCCCGGGGTCACCGGAGGCTTTGCGTGTTGGTAGGCGCGATTGGACTCGAACCAACGACCCCCACCATGTCAAGGTGGTGCTCTAACCAGCTGAGCTACGCGCCTTCAATCGAAGGGCGCGCATCGTAGCCTGACGCCCCCGGATCCGCAACTCTTCGATGCGGCCTGCCGGCGCACCGCCAGCTGTCATCGCAGGGACATTTGTGCACAGCACAATAATCGGTTGACACCTCCTTGCCAGTCGAGAACGTTTCATGCCGCGTACGCTTCCGCATCATCATCCCCGCCCGTCTCTTCGGGGTCTCAGCCGTCGCGCCTTCCTGCAGCGCAGTCTGGCGACGTCCGGTGTGATTGCCACAGGGCCGTTGCTTTGGAGCTGTGGTAACAGCATGGGGGTCGGCGGCACCGTGCTGTCGCCCTCGTTGACCTTGCTGGGGCCGCTGCAGGCGCCGGACGAGAATGGCATCCGGCTTCCCGAAGGCTTCACCTCGCGGGTGATTGCCGAGTCCGGCCTGCCCATTGTCTCGGACCTGGTCGGGGGGTTGCTGGGGCCGCTGCTGGGGTATGAGTGGCACACCTTTCCGGATGGGGGCGCGACATTCCCGGCGCCCGACGGGGGCTGGGTCTATGTGTCCAACAGTGAATCGGTGCCGGGTGGCGTCGGTGCCATCCGCTTCAATGCGGCCGGCGAGCGTGTCGACGCGTATCGGATTCTGGGCGGCACCTTGATCAATTGTGCCGGCGGGCCAACCCCTTGGGGCACCTGGCTGTCCTGCGAGGAGATTCCGACCGGGCGTGTGCACGAATGCCTTCCCTTTGGCAATGCGCTCCAGGCGCGTGCGCGCCCCGCGCTGGGGATCTTCGATCACGAAGCGGTCGCGGTGGACCCGGATCGCAAGCAACTGTTCCTGACCGAAGACAGCGGGGATGCCACGTTCTACAGGTTTGTGCCCAGCGCTGAGGATTGGCCGGAGGGCGCTGAGCGTCCAGCACTGGAGCAGGGTGTGCTGCAGGTGATGGTGGTGCCGGGCGTTTCGGACTCCCGCGATATCCCTCTTGATTCGCCGCCGCTGGCAGTGGAGTGGATCGACGCCCTCAATCCCGGGCAACCGCAGGCGCGCAACCGGCGGCCCGAGGCCACGGTGTTCGCGGGTAGCGAAGGCATCTGGTACGTCGATGGCCTGGTGTATTTCACTTGCAAGAGCGGCAACCGTGTCTGGGTGTACGACGCAGTGGCACAAACGGTGGAACTGATCTACGCCGCCGATCTCCATGGTGGGGGCGAGGCGCCGCTGCGAGGCGTGGACAACTGTGTGGTGTTTGATGGCACACGCGATCTGCTGGTTGCAGAGGACGGTGGCGACATGCGGATCACTGCGATCGGGCCGGATGGCGTCGTGGCGCCGATCCTGCAGATCGTGGGGCAGGACGATTCCGAGATCACCGGACCTGCTTTCAGCCCGGATGGCGAGCGCTTGTATTTCAGCTCCCAGCGGGGCGGGCGTGCCAGTGGCGGCATCACCTACGAGGTGCGTGGTCCGTTTCGGCGGTAATGGCGTCAGGGCCGGATCGTCGGGGGCGTTGCGGCAAAGGTTCGGGGAGCATGCCAGTCGGGACCGAGCTGGCCCTTGAGCATCCGCCAGTACAGTCGCGGTAGATAGGCCTTCTTGAGCCACCAGTACGCGCGGCGGGGTACCCGAGGGTCGAACGGGAAGCTGGGGGTGATGGCGCCGTCATAGGCGAACTCCGCCAGCATGATGCGCCCTTTCGAGGTGGTGAGCGGGCACGAGGCGTAGCCGTCGTAACGGCGTTCCTCGCCGCGGCCGTCGAGTTGGCGCAGCAGGTTGGCCACCACCACCGGGGCCTGCGCGCGAACTGCCGCGGCGGTCTTGCTGTTCGGTGTGTTGGTGCAGTCGCCCAGGCCGAAAACGGTATCGAAGCCGGTGTGTCGAAGGCTGTGCCGGTCGACATTCACCCAGCCGCTGGCATCGGCCAGCGGCGACCGTTTGATCGCCGCCGGGGCTGACTGTGGTGGCACGACATGCAGCAGGTCGAAGGGCAGCGTGAGGTCGCGGTGGCTGTCGCCTTCAGTGACCCGGAAGGTGGCTCTGCGTCCGGGGCCGTCCACGGCAATCAGCTGGCGGCCGAAGTGGGTGCGAATCCCGTAGTGAGCGATCACGCGGTCGAGGGCCGTTGCATAGAAGGGGACGCCAAACATGGACGGGCCTGCAGTCAGAAAGTGCAGGTTGGCCGGGCGACGTTCGCGGTGGCAGTGATCGGCTGCCATGTACAGGATCTTCTGAGGGGCCCCCGCACACTTGATCGGCATCGGCGGTTGCGTGAACAGGGCCTGTCCATCGCGCGGCAACTGCCGCAGGGTCTGCCAGGTATACGGCGCGAGGTCGTAGCGGTAATTGCTGCACACGCCGTGCGCGCCGAGGGTCGCCGTGAGGCCTTCGATCCTGTCCCAGTCCAGCTGCAGGCCGAGTGCGGTGACCAGGAACCGGTAGCCGATACGGCGCCCGTCAGCCAGCAGTACGTGATGAGACTGGGGCTCGAACTCAGTGATCTGACCACGGATCCAGGTGACCCCGGCAGGCATCACCCGGGCCATGGGTCGACGGGTGGCGGCCGGATTGAAGGCGCCAGCACCGACCAGTGTCCACGCGGGCTGATAGGCATGGTGTTCGGCGGGGTCGACCACGGCGACATCGAGATCGGGGCGCGCTCGTTTCAGGAGGGCGGCCACGGTGAGGCCTCCGGCGCCAGCGCCGGCGATCAGCACAACGTGGCGTAGGGTGGGCAGATGCATGGCGATCTCCGGAATCCGCCTTGAAGCGGTGGGGGCTGAGGCGTAATATTGTTTTAGGAATATATATATTCATTAATGTAATAACAAACCAGGCCACCCTGCCAGCGGAGCGCGTCATGATTTTTCGGCAGTTTTTCGATCACGGTTCCAGCACGTATACCTATTTGATGGCAAGCGGCCCGGGGCGTGAGGCGGTGATCATCGATCCGGTCAAGTCACAGGTGCCGCACTACCTTGCGGCGCTGAACGCGCTGGACGTGAAACTGGTGCGCGCGATCGATACCCACACCCACGCCGATCACATTACCGGCCTGGGCGCGTTACGGGAGGAAACCGGGTGCATCACGGTGATGGGCGCCTTCACCAAGGCGGAGTGCGTTTCCACCGCCGTGCACGAAGGTGAGCTGCTCGATATTGATGGTGTGAAGCTGCAGGCGCTCTACACGCCGGGGCATACCGACGAATCCTTCAGCTTTCTGCTCAATCCGGCGGACCCTCGGGCCGTATTCACCGGGGACGTGCTGCTGATCCGGGGAACCGGCCGCACCGATTTTCAGGGCGGCGATCCCCACAAGAGCTGGGATTCGATCGTCAACAAGCTGTTCCGGTTGCCGGAGGCGACCCTGGTCTATCCCGCGCACGACTACAAGGGGTGGACCGCCTCCAGTATCGGCGAGGAGAAGCACCACAACCCCCGGCTCGCCGGCAGGACCGAGGCCGAGTACGTGGCGATCATGCGCAGCCTCGATCTACCCAACCCCAAGCTGATGGATGTGGCGGTGCCGGCCAATCTGGCATGCGGCAACGCTTGAGCCGTCACCCGCCGTGCTGCCAACCCGTCCGCTTCCCCTGCTTGCCGACCTGCGTGCCCTGACGCCGGGGCGTGCGCTGCAGGATGGTGTCGCTGGCACCATTACCGCCATCCTGTTGATACCGCAGGCGCTGGCCTACGCCCTGTTGGCGGGGCTGCCCGCTGAGGTGGGGCTCTACGCCAGCGTGGTGCCGCCCCTGCTCTATGCGCTGACCGGCACCAGCAGGACCATGTCGCTGGGGCCGGTGGCCGTGGCGGCGGTGATGGTGGCGGCTGCACTCGCGCCGTATGCCGGAGGGGACCCGGCGCGCTACCTGTCCGGGGCCCTGCTGCTGTCGGCGCTGGTGGGGGGGCTGTTGCTGGTGATGGGCCTGCTGCGACTGGGGTGGCTCACCCATTTCATCAGTCATCCGGTGCTGTCGGGGTTCACCACCGGGGCGGCGCTGTTGATCGTCGGTACCCAGCTGGGGCCGCTGACCGGCATCGTGGTGGCAAGCGGTCATGACTTTCCCGGCGGGCTGCAGGCGCTGCTTGCCGGGGCGGGCCAACTGAATATCTGGACGGCGGCATTCGCCGGTGTCAGCGTGGTGACGCTGCTGTTGGCGAGGAGCTGGCTGGTATCGTGGCTGCAGCGTCTGGGGTTTTCGTCGGTGGCGGCACTGGCGATCAGCCGCATGGCGCCGCTGCTGGTGGTGGCGGTAGGCACAGCGGTTTCCCACTTCAGCGACGCGGCGGGTCGTCATGGTGTCGCCGTGGTGGGCATGGTGCCGGAAGGGCTGCCCTGGCCCAGCCTCTCGGTGCTGCGGGCTGATGGCGTGTGGGACCTGCTGCCCTCGGCCGCGCTGATCGCACTGATCGGCTATGTCGAAAGCATCTCGGTCGCGCGGGCGCTGGCGTTCCGTCGTCGTGAGCGGATCGATGCAGATCAGGAGCTGCGGGCTCTGGGGCTCAGCAATCTTGGCAGTGCAGTCGTTGGTGCCATGCCGGTGGCGGGGGGATTCTCACGTTCGATGGTGAACTTCGAGGCAGGTGCCCAGACGCAGTTGGCTGCGGTCGTCACCGCGCTCTGGGTGGCGCTGGCCGCCAGCAGTTTCACCGGCCTGCTGGCGGCACTGCCGAAGGCGGTGCTGGCGGCCATCATCGTGGTCGCGGTCTGGCAGCTGATCGACCTGCGTGCCGTGAAACAGACGCTGGCGTTCAATCGTGCGGACGGCGCTGCCCAGGGTGCGACCATCGTGGGGGTGCTGGTGCTGGGGATCGAGGAGGGCCTGATGCTGGGCGTCGGCCTGGCGCTGGCTGCGTTCCTCTACCGCACCAGTCGCCCCCATGTCGCCCAGGTAGGGCAGGTGCCCGGGACCGAGCACTTCCGCAATGTGCATCGGCATGTGGTGGATACCTGGCCCACCCTGTTGCTGCTGCGAATCGACGAGCACCTGTACTTCGCCAACACGCCGCGGCTGGAGGCCGAGCTCCAGGCCCGCGTGCTTGCGCAACCCGGCGTGCGGGACGTGGTCCTGGTGCTCTCCGGCGTGGGGTTCATCGATGCCAGCGGCCTGGAGATGCTGGAGGCGTTCGAGCGCGCCCTGCGACAGGCAGGCCAGCGACTGCACCTGGCCGAAGTGAAAGGGCCGGTGATGGACCAACTGCGCCATACCGCGTTGGTGGTGCGTCTGGGGGGCGGCCAGCTGCACCTCTCCGCGGCGGCTGCGGTGCGGGCTTGTCGCGCGGGGGGCGATGACAACGGTCATCCGACCGGCAGTACCATGGGCGAGGACCCGATGACGAGAACTTCATGAACACTTCGTTTCCCGCGCTGCCGATGATGGGGCGTCCGCTTCCCAACGTGATCACCGCAGGGCAGCCCAGCCCCTCGGACTTCGAGGCGCTCAAGGCGGCCGGCGTTCGCCATGTAATCAACCTGCGTCCGCCCAGCGAAGATGCGGGCTTCGATCAAGCGGCGCTGATGACGACCTTGGGAATGGACTATGCGGTCGTGCCGATCGCCGGCCCTGAGGACCTGAATGCCGACAGCGCGCGTGCGCTGGATGCCGCGATGGCGGCCGCTGGCGAGGGCCCGGTGCTCATCCATTGCGCCAGCGCCAATCGGGTCGGTGCCCTGCTGGCGCTGAGGGCGGCATGGCTGATGGGCAAGCCAGCGGATGCGGCGCTTGCGCTGGGACGCGCAGGCGGCTTGACCCGCATGGAAGCGGTGGTGGCGCAGCTGCTGCAGCGCGGCCCCTGACGGCGATCCTGATGGCGGTGGCCCGGCCCGCGCGCGTGCTGCTGGTCGGCGCCGGACATGCCCACCTGCACCTGCTGACGCAGGCGGCGCGGTTCCGGCAGGCCGGGTGTGCATTGGCGATGGTGTCGCCTCGGTGGTTCCGGTACTCGGGAACGGCGACCGCGGTGCTGGACGGTACCGTGCCCGCCGAGCAGGGGTGCCTGGATGCGGCGGCACTGGCGGCGCGGCATGGCGTGCCGTTTCATGACGGCGAGGTCGCCCAGGTTGATCGCTCGCGGCAGCAATGCCGGGCCGGTGACGGCACCGTGCACGACTACGATCTGGTGAGCTTCAACATCGGCAGCCGGGTACGGGTGCCCGCTGGCGATGCGATGGCCTACGCCGCCAAGCCGCTGGCCGATCTGCTGACAGTTCCGTCGCTGGGTGACGCAGCGGTGCTGGGGGGCGGCGCCACCGGGATCGAGATCGCCTGCGCCCTCGCGCGAACGGGCGTCCGTCGGCGCGTGCAGCTGGTGGCGCCTTCGGGGGTCGGGGTGGGGCTGCCTTGCGGTGCGCGCGGTGTGGTGGTGCGCACGCTGGCGGATCTGGGCATTCAGGTGGTCTCGGTGCGGGACGGTACCGAGGCGTTTGCCGTCCACGCCACAGGACTGCATCCACCGCCGCTGATGCGGTCGTTGGGGCTGACCTGCGCAGGGGACGGTGCGTTGAGCACCGACGCCACGCTCTGCTCACCTGATGATCCCCGGGTTTTCGCCGTGGGCGACTGTGCCCACTTCCAGCCTCGACCGCTGCCCAGGGTGGGCGTCTACGGTGTGCGTGCGGCGCCCGTGCTGGCCGCCAATCTGATCGCACGGGCGCAGGGGCGGTCGCTGAAGCCCTTCAGGCCGCAGCGCAGCGCGCTGTCGATACTCAATCTGGGGGTTACCGGGCTGGCGGTCCGGGGGCGCTGGTGGTGGGCGCACCCACTGATGCTGCGATGGAAGGGTCACATCGATCAGCAGTGGCTGCAGCGCTACCGCTAAAGCCAGGGAAAAGGTGGTGGTGATGGGCAGAATCGAACTGCCGACCTAGGGGTTATGAATCCCTCGCTCTAACCGTCTGAGCTACATCACCACTGATTCGCGGGGGCGGAAGTTTACGAGAACTGAGGCGTTCCGTCGAGATACGGGTGGCAGGTGCAGGGGGTCAGACGTTGATCACACGTTTAAACGTTGATCGGTCGGCAAAGGGCCGTGAACACTAGGTTTCGCGGGGAAATCTGGCCACGGCCTTCGCGGGAATTGCTGGAAGTACCCCCAGTTGTACCCCCATAGGGGTATCGGGATGATAGATCAGTCTGGATGCCGGTGCCAGCGCTGCGCCTGCCGGATATAACGGGTATGACGAAGACCGCATTGTTGGCTGACGCATGGAACGGTACGCGATGAGATGCAGGGGAACGGGCCGCTGTGGCCCAGACCTTGGAGAACTCTCATGGCAGACCATCACACCCGCCACAACCCGCTGGGGCAAGACGCTCTGTTCGCCACGCCGGCCTCGCTCATGCTCGATGCCCGCCTCACACCATTGGAGCGCAATGGCTGGCAGGTGCTGCGCATGCTGTGCTCTGCCGAGGGAATCAGCCCACTGGCGAATCTGGGGCAGTTGCGCCGCTATCTCACCTCTACCCCGCTGGGGCAGAGGGCCGGGTGCGAGACGGCCCGGCGCGTCCTCGTTGTGCTTCGGCTGACGGGGTGGATCAGTCTGGTCGGCCAGCAACGCGACCCTCTGACGGGGCATGTGCTCAGCGAGCTGTATCAGGTTCACGAAAGCGCCCTGCACTTCCAGCAGGCCCGCACACTCGATGCCAGTCTGCCCGCGCTTCTGCACGCGTCTATCGGCCACGAAAACAACCAAGTGGATCGGGTAGCCGTCCACATTCAGGCAACGCTGGCGCAGGCACCTGAAGCCGCTTCCATTGCAGCCCACGATCAGCTCGGTGATGACGATGATTTGCCCCCGACGCCGCCGTCGCAGGTGAACGAGGCAGCCGCCCCACGGCCATTGCCTGGCGATTCCGCTGGCAGCACGCTTGTTCCGCAACAGACCGGGCACGCTCGCCACATGACGGCTGAGCAGGGCGGTACGTATAAGACGTATATGTATAAAAAAGAACGTACGTACCGCGCGCGCGAAGGCAAAGGCGACGGCGATCCGGCATCTCAGTCGGTGAGCTTGCCGCCTTGCCTGAGCAATGCCCAGGCAGACCAGCAAAAGGACGTGCAGGCCGCCTTGCGGCGGCTGCCGCCGCAGCATCGCCAGGAAGTACTCGACGAGTTGCAGGCACGCAGCCAGAGCGGCACCGTGTGCAATGTCGTGGCCTACTTCTTCGCCTTGGTGAAGCGCGTTTTTGCGGACGAGTTCCGCTTGTGGGCAGGTCGTAAGGAGACATCTGCCACCCCATGGCCTGTCGAAAATCGGCCTGCCGGTGTGCCACGCACCGAACACCGCCCAGAACCGACTGCGCCACCGGCATCGCGTGAAACCGCCCTGGCGCACATCGCCAACATCCGCAAGATGCTGAATGCCCCGACGAACGCTGGGGGCATCGCAGCGCAGGCAATGCAGGCCAGGGGATGGCAGCCGCATCCTGCGTAGTAAATGCTGCCGCGAAATGGGCCGTCACTGCCAGCCGCAGTGACGGCCCCGCACACGCCAGCAACAATGCGGGCGAATACCAAATCCTATTGCGTGCGGCAGACATGATGATGGCCGCCCTACACTGACCGGGCAGTCGCCAAGACCGATGGGCTTCGTACATCGGCAACCCCAACAGCGCAGGTTCCTGCAAGCGCTGGCCCGACAGGGTGGAACCGCACCAGGTATGCCCAGGCTCCGACCGCATACCGGCCCGACCCAGGGCGGAGCCTTCTTCGTCTGTCTGAACTCATCCCTACCGCGCCACCTGGCGCACCGTCCCTTGCGGCAATTGCCTGTGCGCAACACACAGGGCTGCCGCTGCATTTCTCATCCCACTCACTTCATAGGAGGACTCGTCCACGTTCACATCACTTTCGTCTTGCAGTACCTCCGTCCGGGCTTCCAGCAGGGAGCAAGACGGACGCCTCATCCGAGGCACTGGTGTCTCCTGAACACCATGCCCTTGCCCTCACGGGATCTCGCCTTGGCGAGTTGGCACCAACACTAACCACCGAACTTCAGGACAACGCAGTACGGCGCTTTGCTGGGAGGCCGGACGATGGACGACTTGACCTACACCCTGCGGCAGCTTTGCCAGCGCAACCGTGACGGCAGCCACAACACACAGGCCGACCGGCAACGGTCACTGACCCTGGCCGCCCGCCAACTGCGCGAAGCAGGCTTCCGCCAGATGCGGGCCACCTCGCTAAAGGGCAAGCATGTCGAAGCTCTGTTACAGCGCTGGCAAGCTGAAGGCCTGTCGGCTGGCACGATCAAGAACCGCATGGCGCATCTGCGCTGGTGGGCCGAGAAGGTCGGCACGTAAGCTTCCCCGTCAAGCAGACATTCCGAAACTAGAACTCTGGGTGATTTGCTGGCGGTACTCGGCGGGAGTGAGATCGCCGAGGGCATCGTGGGGGCGCTGCTCGTTGTACTCGATCATCCACCACCACGCTGCTTCTCGGACATCGTCGAGCCGAGCAAATAGGTGAGCATCGAGCACTTCCTCACGGAATGTCCGGTTGAATCGTTCGATGTAGGCGTTTTGGTTCGGCTTTCCAGGCTGGATGTACTGAATCGCCATCCCCTGTTGCTTGGCCCATTGCACGAAGCTCTCCCCAAGGAATTCAGGACCATTGTCGGTCCGTAGAACCTGCGGTAGCCCATGATCACGCTGCAGTTGATCGAAGACCCGGATCAGCCGGGTAGACGTGATGGAGGTGTCCACCTCAATATGCAGCAGTTCGCGGTTGAAGTCGTCGACCACGTTGAATGTGCGGAACCGGCGACCACAAGCCAACGCATCGGACATGAAGTCGGCTGACCACACCGTATCGGGCAGCTTCGGTACATAAAGCGGACCCCGTTCCCGTTTGGGTAAGCGCCGCTTTGCGGCACGCCGTAGGTTTAGCTGCATGGCCTTGTACACCCGATACACCCGTTTGTGGTTCCAGCCCGGCTGCGCCCTGCGCAGCAGTGCATAGCATTTCCAGAAGCCCCGAGCTGGCCTGTCCTCCACCAGCTTGGCCAATGCAGCGATGACGGCGCCATCGCGTACTGTCCAATGCAGCGGTGGCCGGTACCACGCCGCGCGTGACAAACCGACGCACTCACAGGACCGGCGCAGTGGCCGTGCATGCACCTCAACCAGGTACCGCACCGCTTCGCGCTTCTGCTCCGGCCCTACAGTTTTTTTGCGATCAAGTCCTTCATCGCCGCATTGTCCAGCGCCAACTCAGCGTACATCCGCTTGAGACGAGCGTTCTCGGCTTCCAGATCCTTGACCCGTTTCAGATCTGAAGCCTCCATGCCGCCGTACTTCGACTTCCACTGGTAGTACGTCGGTACGCTGATCCCTGCCTGACGGCAGATGTCCTTAACGGGTACCCCGGCATCTGCCTGCTTGAGAATCGAGACGATCTGCGCCTCGGTGAAACGTGACTTCTTCATGTGACCTCCTGGCTGACGTGAACATGCCAGAAGTTCTACTTTTCAGGTGTCTACCGATTGGGGGAGCTTACGCGGCAAGCGCGGGCCAACACCCAAACTTCAGCAGCAGATGGAACGCATCACGCTGCTCCCGAAGCCCAAGCAGAAGGTCGTCATGGAAATGCTGGAGGGCGTGCTCAGCCAGTCAGTGCGATCGTAGACGCTCGCTGCAGTAGCGGCTAAGAAGAAAAACAAAACCCCGCACGAGGCGGGGCTGGGTGAATGCTGCTCTGTGGGATAGAAGATCAGAAAATGGAGATCAATGTACCGCTCCCTGATCCGAGGCGCTTACCGCAAGAATGGCTGCGGTCTTGGAAAGAAAGACTGGGCTGCGCTCATTGATTCTTATCATCAACGAATGGACACTTTCCTTGACCTCAGTGGGTGCATACCTAAGCTGCCCTACTAACTCATCCTTGGCAGCTTTGTTATTCAATACCCTCATAAAAACAATGGATGCCCATCGAGGCGAGCGCCAGCATAGATCAGGGGCAATATCCAGCAGCTTTGTAACGTACTGCCGGTCTGGAAATTGCTCAATCACATGAATAAGCGAAAACATCGCTTCGTCATGCTCTACCTTGTCATCTAGAAGTTGCGCCAGCTTAACGATGATCGTTGGATCATCTCTTTTTTCAATCCTCCCAAGAAGACGCTCAAAGTCGGACACAAACGTCGGACCACCTGCGGCAGCGACCTCCCGAAGCTCTGCAATCAGCTCATCGAAATTTCCATCACTCATTACTCACCTCGGTGGCTTCATAAAAATCTCAGGATGAGCAAGTTTGTTCTGTCGAATGACTTCCTGCAATTGCTGCCTCATGTGCGCATCGTATAGACCCTGCTGCCGATAAATGCTGCGAGCATCCCACACACCAGCAGCTAGAGCATCCCGCGCAGATAAACCAACATCAGCATTGGTTCCATAGGTGAAGGTCATCCGATGGCGGCCACCTGAGCCCGGCACAGGATGCTGCATGTTGATCGCGATCCCATCACCCTTTGTCACACCATACTGCGCCATATGATTGGCAGACGGAATGTGATGCGGCGTGATGTTGTCCCCCTTCGTTCCGGCTGCAATCAACTCATCGTAAGTCGCCACAGCACCCTCGCCCGGAAGCAATTGCGAGCGAGGCGCCACTAACGGATTTTGCAGCCTGACTCCCGGCGGAATGAAAGTCATCCCTTGGGGTGCATATGCCGGCACCGGCTCAAACAGAACCGGCGACCTCACACTGTAAGCGCCATACCTCGCTGCCCCCACACCCAAGCCGACGTTGGCTAGGAACGCGCCACCGACCTCAGCTGAGTTGGAGTACGGGGCAAGCAACCCAATGTTGTACGGATCGGTCTGGCGGAACCCCTCGAAGTAACCACCCGGCACGAAAGGCGCGGTTTCCGCCAGAAGCGTCAACCCGTCCAGGCTGGTCTTCGCGATGTTGACGCCCGCGTTGAAAGCTTCAGGCCCGAAATTCAGAAGCCCTTTGCCGAAGCCTGCGAAGCCTGATCTCGGGTCGTTGAGCATCGAAGCGCCAGTCTCGAAGACTCCGTACCCAACATCGCCCAAGAGTCGCATCCCACCCGCGCCGGCATAGCCCAGGAAGCTACCGCCAGCGACAGCCCGGTCCTGCATTCCAGACCAGTAGTCCCGCATGGAGCCACGTGCCGAGTCGAAGCTGTCCCAGAAACCCGGGGGCTGGCTGATGCTCTGCGCAACAGGAAGTGGAATCGGCGCCGCAAGGTCCGCTACTGGATCGCGGTAAGCAAAGGTCTGAACGCCACCGCCCGCCCCAGGTGCCGCGTTGATTCCAAGACGCTCAAGCTGCGCAACCGCATAAGCTGGCGTACCCAGCCTGCCGCTGTTCACCAGGTCATACCATTCGCCCTGCGAGATCGTCACCGGGCTGGCTCCACCTGCCCCGGTAGCCGATCCGATCGCACCGCTACGGCTGGCTTCCTCTACCGCCATGTCCACACGCATCTGCGCGATGCGGCTCTGCTGCTCCGCGTCGCTACTGCGCAAGTGCCCGACAATAGAATTTCCTAGAGCATTACCAAACGCATCGGCAGCAATCGACCTCACATCCAGCTTGCCCCCACCCTCCAGCAACATCTGTGTCCCGG
>ERZ1023324.449-NODE-449-length-16756-cov-4.985630_pt1 | contig 16756 bp, 16 predicted proteins | sample MGYA00520886_ERZ1023324 | MGnify/ENA primary metagenome ERZ1023324 (study PRJEB32759, sample SAMN07749864) | skin metagenome | biome: transportation; feature: city; material: polyester macromolecule | host: Homo sapiens | place: Hong Kong:KT line | collected...
GGCGCCCGGCGCGGGCCAGGGCGACGGCGGCCGGTGTGGACCCCGTCCCACGGCCGGGGCGCCCCGGCCGCCGGGCCGCCCGCGCGTGTCAGAGTAGGTCCATGACCACCTACGCCACCCTCGCCGCCCGGTACGCCGACGCCTTCGACTCCGTCGCCCACGGCGAGCGGGCCCGCGAGGCGGGCCGGCACCTGCCGTTCGCCGCCCTCGGGGAGCTGCAGGCCGCCGGGTTCGGCAAGGTCGGTGTCCCCGAGGACGCGGGCGGCGAGGGCGGCGGCAGCGAGACCGTGCTGCGCCTGCTCATGGACCTGGCCGCCCGGGACGTGAACACCGCGCACGTCTGGCGCTCCCACCTCGTGTTCATCGCCACGGCCATGGACCAGGCGCCCGCCCGTCGGGAGCGGTGGCTGCGGCACATCGTCGACGGGGACTGGGCCGGCTCCGCCCTGGCCGAACGCGCCGGCGGGGCCGCGCCGGGCCGTGCCGCCACCCTGGCCAGCCGGGACGAGGGCGGCACCTGGGTCGTGCGGGGGCAGAAGTACTACGCGACCGGCTCGGCGTTCGCCACGTGGACCGCCGCGACCGTGGGCATCGAGGGGGCGGACCTCGTCTCGCGCCGGAACTCGAAGCGGGCCGGGGGCGCGGTCCGCGAGCCGGACCGGGCCGTCGCCGTCGTGCGCGTGCGTCAGCCGCGCGTGGGCATCAAGGACGACTGGGACGGCTTCGGCCAGCGCCTGACCGCCACCGGGTCCGTGGTGCTCGACGACGCCGCGGCCGAGGAGCTGCTCGAGGTGCCGCGGCAGGACGGGCCCGTGCCCGTGCTCATGGAGGCGACCCTGCTGGCGCTGCAGGCCGGGATCGGCCGGGCGGCGCTCACGGAGGGCACGCAGCTGCTGCGGCAGCGGCGCCGCACCTTCAACACCGGCACGGCCGCGCTGCCCAAGGACGACCCGCAGCTCCTCGAGATCATGGGGCAGCTGGCCGGGCGGCAGGCCGCGGCCGAGCTGATGGTGCGCGAGATCGGGCGGCTGCTCGACGAGGGGCAGGACGGCGCCGACGGGGCCGGCCCGGCGGAGGCCGACGTCGTGGCGGCGTCCGCCGAGGCGATGGCGGCCGCGTACCGGGCCCAGGCCGTGGTGCCGGAGGCCGTCCTCGAGGTGTGCACCCGCATCTTCGACACGCTCGGCGCGTCGGCGACGTCGGCCACGCTGCGGCTCGACCGGCACTGGCGCAACGCCCGCACCCTCGCCACCCACGACCCGGCGGCGTTCAAGGTGCGCATGGCCGGCGACTGGCTCGTGAACGGCACCCCGCCGACCGCCTACACGTCGGCCGGCGAGGTCCCCGAGGGGGACTGACCCGACGACCGGGCGGCCGGACGTGCCGGGCTCAGGCCCAGCGGCGCAGGGCCCGGCGCTCCAGCAGGCCGAGCAGCCAGTCGGTGAGCTTGCCGAGCACGGCGAGCAGGATGATCGCCAGGATCAGGCGGTCCGTGCGTCCGTTGTTCTGCGAGTCGGTGAGCAGGAAGCCCAGGCCCATCGAGGAGGCGATCAGCTCCGCGGCCACCAGGAACAGCCAGGCCTGGGCCAGGGCCAGCCGCAGGCCGGAGAACACGGCCGGCACCACGGCGGGCAGCTGCACCGTCCGCAGCAGGGACAGCCCGTGGTAGCCGAAGGCCCGACCGGCCTCCACCAGGTGCGGGTCCACATGGCGCAGGGCGGCGTAGACGGTGGTGAACACCGGGAAGAACGCGCCGATCGCGATGAGGGTGACCTTGGACTCCTCGCCGATCTGCATCCAGAGGATCAGCAGCGGCACCCAGGCCAGCGAGGGCACCGCGCGCAGCGCCCCGATCAGCGGGGCGAACAGCGCGTCCGCCCACCGGGACAGCCCGAGCGCGGACCCCACGGCCAGCCCGAGTGCGGCGCCGAGCAGGAAGCCCAGCAGCACGCGCTGGGTGGAGATCCCCACGTGCAGCCACAGGTCGCCCCGCTCCAGCAGGTTGACGCCGGCGCTCAGCACCGCGCCGGGGGAGGGCAGCTGCACCGCGGAGAGCAGCCCGGCGGCCGTCACCGCCCACCACAGCACCAGGAGGACAGCGGGCGCGGCCAGGCCCACCACCGCCCGGGCGCCGGGCCGGTCCAGCACCCGGGGCCGCTGCCGTCGGCGCGCCCCCGTCCCCCCGTCGTCGCGGCGATCCGACCGGTCGCGCGCCTCGGGGCCCGTCGTCGCGGCGGGGGTGGTCGGGGCGGTGCTCATCGGATGGCCTCCTCGGCGAAACGGGTGTCCAGGATGCTCGCCAGGGCGGCGTCCACCTGGTGCTGGTAGTCGACGGACCCGGTGTCGACCAGGATCCGTCCGACCCCCGTCAGGGCGTCGAGCAGCTCCTGGCCCGGCACGGGGCTGACGTCCGCGTTGGTGCGTTCGAGGATCACGGTGCGGGCGACGTCGGGAGAGATCTTCGCGGCCTCGGCCAGGATCCCGACGGTCTCGTCCGGGTGCTCGAGCGCCCAGGCGCGGGCGCGTTCGTACGTGTCCAGGACGGTCTGGGCGGTCTCCGGGTCCTCCTCGAGGAAGGACTCCGTGGCGTTGAGGACGGAGAACGTGTTCAGGGCGAGGTCCCGGTACAGGAAGCGGGCGCCCTCGGCCTCGGCCTTGGCCATGATCGGGTCGAGCCCGGACCACGCGGCCACCGATCCGCCGGCGAGGGCGGCGCGGCCGTCGGCGTGCTGCAGGTTCTGGATCTCGACGTCGGCCGGGTCCACCCCGGCGGCCTCGAGCGCCTGCACGGCGAAGAAGTACGGGTCCGTCCCGCGCGTGGCGGCCACCGTGCGGCCCGCGAGCTGGGCGACGTCCGTGATGTCCGAGCCGGGCGGGACCATGAGCGCGGACCACTCCGGTCGCGAGGCGACGCCCACGATGCGCGTGGGCGCTCCGTTGGCCCGGTTCAGCAGCGCGGCCGAGCCGGCCGTCGACCCGATGTCCACGGAGTTCGAGCGCAGGAGCTCGTTGGCCTTGTTGGAGCCGGCGGAGAACACCCAGTTCACCCGGACGCCGCGGGGCGCGAGCGTCTCCTCCAGCCATCCCTGGTGGCGGATCACGAGGGAGAGCGGGTTGTAGGTGGCGTAGTCGATGCTCAGCGTGTCCGGACCGTTCACCGGCCCGGCCGTCGCCTCACCCTGCAGGACGCATCCGCTCAGGCCCAGGGGCAGGGACGCGGCCAGCAGGCCGAGCGCCGTGCGACGGGTCAGGCGGGCGGAGCCGGCGCCGCTCATCGGGCGTGGCTCTCGACGCCGAGGCCCTCGAGGAGCTCGGCGCGCAGCCGGGCCAGGCGGACGTCCGCGCGGTCGCGGGGACGGGCCCCCGGCACGTCCACGATCCGCCCCACGGTCGCTCCGGGGCGGGCCCCGCCGTCGGGCGCGGGGACGTCACGGGCGAGCAGCAGCACGCGGTCGGCGAGCTGCAGGGCCTCCTCCACGTCATGGGTGATGAGCAGGGCGGTGGTGCCGGTGGCGGCGTGCACGTCCAGCAGCAGGTCCTGCATCTTCAGACGGGTCAGGGCGTCGAGGGCGCCGAAGGGCTCATCGAGCAGCAGCACGCCGGGGCGGCGCTGGGCGAGCGGGCGAAGAATGTCCTGCGCCAGATGCCAGGAGTCGGAACGCCCCGCCACCCGGATGGGGACCTTGATCGTGCCGTTGTGCATCAGGTACAGCGTGCGGGTGATCTTGAACGGGTGCGTGTTGTGCTCGCCGCTGTCGCCCTTGGTGCGCTTGCGCAGGTGCAGCACGTACTCGGCATCGCGGTGCTCGCGTTGTTGCAGGCGGTCCGGATCCTGCCGAAGCGGTGGCTGCCCGCCGCGTCCGCGGCACTCGTGGTGGTGTCGGTCGTCGCGGTCGCGTACGCCGCGGTCAGCGTCATCCTCGGTGTCGTCGCCGCGTGGGCGGGCATCGTCGTCGCCGGACTCGTCGCGGCCTTCTTCGGCGGGGCCGTGGGCGGCGCGGCACTCGGTCGCTGGGGCGGACAGCACTCGCCGGTCTGGGTTCTCGTGGCCGTGACGGTGACGCTTCTCGCCGGCACCGTTGTCGCGCTGACCGCGTCGCCGACGGCCGGGATGATCGTGGTGGCGACTGCGACCGGCGCGATCAACTCGGCACTGTCGCACACCTCGACGGTGCCGGGCGGCTTGACGTACGTCACCGGCACGCTGGTGAAGTCCGCGCACGAGCTGGTCGCCTCGCTGGGTACCGATCGACCGTGGGCGTGGCTGGCGGTGTTCTGGATGTGGCCGGTGTTCGTCCTGGGCGCGGTGTGCGGCGGTTTCGCAGAACGTCACTGGGGTGTCGCCGGGTTGTGGGCCGGGGTCGCGATCGCCGCCAAGACCCTCGCGGCCCGGCAGGGCCGCCCGATCCGGGTGATCGGGGTGCAGGCCGAGCACGCAGCCGCGTACCCGCCGTCCCTGGCCGCGGATGCGCTGGTGCCGCTGAAGAAGGTCTCGACCATCGCGGACGGCATCGCGGTCGGGCGGCCCGGGCAGCTGCCGTTCTCCATCATCAAGGAGCTGGTGGACGACGTCGTCACGGTCTCCGAGGACGACCTCGCCCGCGCGCTGATCTTCCTCATGGAGCGGAACAAGCTCGTGGTGGAGCCGGCCGGGGCGGTGGGGGTCGCGGCCCTGATGAACGGGACCCTCAACGAGGCCTACGGGAACCTCGGCACCACGGTGTGCCTGCTCTCCGGGGGCAACATCGACCCGATGCTGATGCTCAAGGTCATCCAGCGGGGCCTGTCCGCCGCGGGGCGCTTCCTGACCGTGCGCATCATGCTGACCGATCACCCCGGGGAGCTGCGCGACATCTCCCGGATCATCGCCGAATGCGATGCGAACGTGACCGGCGTGGACCACACCCGGGTCGGCGGGGCGCTGTCCATGGGGGACGTGTCGATCACCATCGACATGGAGACCAAGGGCAAGGACCACTCCCACGAGGTCCTGGAGGCCCTCCAGGCCGAGGGCTTCCGCCCCGAAGTCATCAACTGACCCACCCCCCTGCCGCACAACGGGAGATGCTTCCCATCTCGGGACGTGTCACGTCCAGGAATGGGAAGCATCTCCCGCTCTGCGGTGGAGTAGGGGGAAAGGGGTCAGTAGGGCTTGGCGGCCAGGACCTTCAGCGGGATGTCCTTGCCGTTGGGGGCCTGGTAGGTCAGCTCGTCGCCCACCTTGTGCCCCATGATGGCCTGACCCATCGGGGACTTCTCGCTGTAGACCTGCAGGTCGTCATCGCCGACCAGGGTGTCGGCGACCTCGCGGGAGCCCAGCAGGAACGTGATCTTCTTCCCCGCGATCTCCGCTTCCACGCGCATCCCGGGCTCCACGACGCCGTCGTCGGCGGGCTTCTGGCCCACCTCGGAGTTCTCCAGGAGGTACTTCAGCTGCTGGATGCGGCCCTCGTTCTTGCCCTGCTCCTCCTTGGCGGCGTGGTAGCCGCCGTTCTCGCGCAGATCGCCCTCCTCGCGGGCGGCTTCGATGCGGTCCACGATCTCCTGGCGCTTGGGGCCCTCGCGCTCCTCCAGCTCCGCCTGGAGGCGGTCGTAGGCCTCCTGGGTCAGCCAGGCTGCGGATTCGGTGGTCTCTTCGGACATCGTGTCTCCTCGGTCGGGACGCCCGCCGCGGGCCCCGGACGGTCCGGGCGCGCTTGCGGGCCGGTGCCGGGGTCTGGCCCCGGGCCGACGCCGCGAGACGGCGTGCGTCTGGTCATGCAGATCAGGCCCGCAGCGGACCGCACGGGGTCGGGCTGCGGGTGACGTCAGGCTCCCAGTGTAGCCGCGCGCGGCGCGCCGCCGGCCGATTAAGCTCTGCGGAACACCGATGCCGATGCCGACGCCGACGCCGACGCCGTCGCGCTCACGCGCCGTCGACGACCCAGCAGGATTCCACGGTGGCGGTCTCGGCCCGCCCGGTGGTCAGCAGGTCCACGTGCTGGCGCGAGGTGGCCCCGGCGTCGCGGCCCACCTGGATCTCCTTCCAGCCGACCACGGCCCGCTGATCGTTCACGGCCTGCACCGCGCAGCGCACGTCGTCGTCCGGGCGCTTGGTGAGGTCGAAGTCCAGGGAGGTGCGCAGCGGGGAGCTGACCTGCACGCTCTTCTCCTGGTAGGTCGGGGCGGTGCCCCGGTGGGCGGCGATCCAGGCGACGAAACCGGAGGCCAGCACCAGCACGAGCACCGCCAGCAGGGCCAGCGCACGCCGCGAGGGCCGGGTGCGGGCGGGCTTCTTCCCGTAGCGCTGGTCTAGAGTGGAGGAGGTCAATTCGCTCGCTTCCGGCGGGTGCTCATGGACTGATCCCCACTCTAGCGAAAAGGATGTGTGCCAGGCCGTGCCAGAGCCGCTCAAGACCCAGACCGCAGGCCCCGTGGTCCCGCTCGACGCCGCCCTCGCCTCGGATTATTCGGGGCTGCGGATCCTCGCCGTCCACGCGCATCCCGACGACGAGTCCAGCAAGGGCGCGGCCACGATGGCCGCCTACGCCGCGCGCGGCGCCCGGGTCATGGTCGCCACCTGCACCGGCGGGGAGCGCGGGTCCATCCTCAACCCGGGCGTGGAGCGCAATCCCCGGTCCCACTGGGACCTGCCCGGGCTGCGTCGGCAGGAGATGGCCCGGGCCCGGGAGATCCTGGGGGTCGAGCACCGCTGGCTGGGGTTCACGGATTCCGGTCTGCCGGAGGGGGATCCGCTGCCGCCGCTGCCGCAGAACTCCTTCGCGACCCTGCCGCTGGCCCGGGCCGCAGCGCCCTTGGTGCGTCTGGTGCGCTCCTTCCGCCCACACGTGATCCTCGCCTACGACGAGAACGGCGGCTACCCGCACCCGGACCACATCATGAGCCACCGGGTGGCCGTGGAGGCCTGGGACGCGGCCGGGGACCCCGAGCGCTATCCGGGGACCGGTGAGCCCTGGACGCCGCTGAAGCTGTACTACGACCGGGCCTTCAACGTCGAGCGCTTCCAGGCCCTGCACGAGGCGCTGGTGGAGCGCGGACTGCCCTCTCCATACGCCGAGCGGCTGGCGCAGTGGGCCGAATCCGAGCCGGAGGGCGCCCCGCCGGTCTCCCGCCACGAGACCACCACGCAGATCCCGGTGGCCGACACGCTCGCGGTGCGCGACGACGCGCTGCGCGCCCACGAGTCCCAGGTGGACCCGGAGGGCTTCTTCTTCGCCGTCGCCCAGGATATCCAGCGCGAGGTGTGGCCGTGGGAGGACTACGTGCTGGCCGCCAGCCGCGTCCCGGAGAGCCTGCCTGAGCACGATCTGGCCGCCGGGATCGGCCTCGACGCCGCACCGGCGGGGGAGCGTCGATGATGGGCGCACCGGTCCTCGCCCTGGTGGGCCCCGTCCGGACGGCTGCGCTCGCGGCCGCCGAGCAGAGTCCCTCTCTGAAGCCCGGGCTGGACACCGCCGACGTCTCCCCGGGCACGGTGGGCTTCCTGGCGACCCTGGTGATGGTGATCCTGGTGATCCTCGTGGCCCTGGACCACACGCGGCGCCAGCGCCGGATGAAGAACCGCTTCGACTACGCGATGGCCCGCGCCGAGCAGGACCGACGCCGCGCCGAACAGCCCGAGGAGCGGGCGGGCGACGGCGGGGCCGCAGCCGCCGCCGGGACCGGCGAGCGCGAGGAGACCGCCGAGAGACCGACCGAGCAGAAGGACCCGGGCACGGGTGCGGACGGGGATCAGCCGGCGTAGATCGAGAACACGATGGCGATCCAGTGGCAGATGAACCCGAGGATCGTGCACACGTGGAACAGCTCGTGGAAGCCGAACACCGCAGGCGCCAGGTGCGGGCGCTTCAGCGCGTAGAACACCGCTCCGACGATGTAGCAGGCCCCGCCGCAGCAGATCAGGATCGTCGCCGTCGGGCTCACCGCCCAGAAGTCCCCCAGGAAGAACACCGCGGCCAGGCCCATGACCACGTACAGCGGTGTGTAGAGCAGCCGCGGGGCGCCGGTCCACAGCACCCGGAACAGCACCAGCAGCAGGGCACAGCCCCAGATGCTCCACAGCAGGATCTGCGTCTTCGGCGGGTCCAGCATGGTCAGGGCCAGCGGCGTGTACGTGCCGGCGATGATCAGGGAGATGTTCGAGTGGTCCAGGCGCTTGAAGACCATCCGGGTCCGATCCGGCCAGTACGCCCGGTGGTACATCCCGGAGACCCCGAACAGGATCACGCTGGTCAGCGCGAACACGGCGCAGGCCAGGGACAGCGCCCCGCCGCCGGCCAGCACGATCAGCACGATCCCGGCCGCGAAGGCCACGGGAGCGAAGGACGCGTGGATCCACCCGCGCCAGGCGGGCTTGCGCTCCAGGACCTCGGCGAAGCGCTCGGCCGCGGTGACGGCGGCCTCCTCCGCCCGGTCCGTGGCGCGCCGGGTCGCCGCCTCGGCCCGATCCAGCAGGCTGGCGGCGTCCGCCTCCCGGTGCGGATGGCCGGACTGGTTCCCATGCTGCGTGCGCGACGGCGCCATGACGGCGGCCCCTTCCTGCCGGTGCGGGATGCTGTGGTCATCCTAGTCCTCGCGTCCGGATGCCGGCCCCGGTGGCCCCGACTCGGCGCGGCTCGCGGTACGGTGGGGACTGACCGACCGCCCGACGCGGCCGACGCTCGGGGTGGGCGCAACCGCCGCCCGGTGCGCCGACCCGCCAGCCCAGCGCCCGGTCGGCACCGCACCCGAGGACGGGTGCGCAGGAGAGCCGAGGGGCGCGCAGGAGAAGGACCGAGATGAAGCTGCGCAAGCCGCTGTACAGCGTGTACGAGCGGAACCTGGTCGCCGGGATTCCGGCGGAGCGCCTGCCGAAGCACGTGGGGGTCATGGTGGACGGCAACCGTCGCTGGGCCGCCCTGATGGGCCAGACCACCCGGCACGGACACCAGGCCGGGGCGGAGCGGATCCAGGAGTTCCTGGGCTGGTGCCGGGAGCTGGGGATCGACGTCGTGACCCTGTACATGCTCTCCACCGAGAACCTCAGCCGGCCGGCCGAGGAGCTGACGGACCTGCTGGGGATCATCGAGGAGCTGCTCACGGGCCTGGCCGATTCCCGGGTGGCCCGGCTGCAGCCGGTCGGCGCCCTCGAGCTGCTGCCGGAGGGTCTGGCCGCGACCCTGGAGCGGGCCACGGTGAGCACCGCCGAGGTGGAGGGGCTGCACGTGAACATCGCCGTGGGCTACGGCGGACGGCAGGAGATCGTGGACGCGGTCCGGGAGCTGCTGCGCGACGCCGCCCGGGAGGGACGCGAGATCGCCGAGCTCGCCGAGACCCTGGGGGCCGAGGACATCGAGAACTACCTCTACACCCGGGGCCAGCCGGACCCGGATCTGGTGATCCGCACCTCGGGGGAGCAGCGGCTGTCCGGGTTCATGATGTGGCAGTCCGCGTACTCCGAGTTCTACTTCTGCGAGGCGCTGTGGCCGGATTTCCGGAAGGTGGACTTCCTGCGGGCCCTGCGCGACTACGCCGGGCGGCAGCGGCGCTTCGGCTCCTGAGACACCGGGCGGGAAGGGGAGCAGACCATGGTGCGGATGCTCGGGGACTGGGCGGCGGCCGGCCGATACGGCGCCGTCGCGCTGGGGGCGGCCGGGGCGCTGGCCTTCCTGGTGCTGGCCGCGGTGCTCACCGTGATCGACGCCCGCGAGCACCGGCTGCCGCGGGCCTGGGTGCTGCCGGCCTACCCGGTGCTGGGCATCCTGCTGGGTGCCGCCTTCGCGCTCGGCGAGGGACCGGGAAGCCTGCTCGGCGGGCTGCTGGGCGCGGCGGGCACCGGGATCTTCTACGGCGCGGTGCGCCTGGCCTCCCCGGCGGCGATGGGTTTGGGTGATGTCCGCCTGGCCCCGCTGCTGGGCTGGAGCCTCGGGCTGGTCTCCGTGCCGCACGCCCTGGTCGGACTGCTGCTGAGCTTCCTGCTGGCCGGGCTCTGGGCCGCGGGGCTGATCCTGCTGCGCCGGGCGGATGCGGACTCCCACGTGGCCTTCGGCCCCTGGATGCTGCTCGGCACGGCTGCGGCCTGGCTGGCCCTGCCCGCCCGCCTGCTGTGACTCCCGTGATCCCACCGACGCATCGAGAAGGAGAAACCCATGCCCACCCCTGAGTTCGTGCTGAGCATCCGCGAGAAGATCGGCCACGACCTGCTGTGGATGACCGGGGTCACCGCGGTGATCCTGGATGACCGGGAGCGGATCCTGCTGTGCCGGCGCGCGGACAACGGGGCGTGGACCCCGATCACCGGGATCGTGGATCCGGGGGAGCAGCCGGCGGACACCGCCGTGCGGGAGGCCGAGGAGGAGACCGGAGTGCGGATCGCGGTGGAGGGGCTGGCCTCGGTGCTGAGCAATCCGCCGCTGGTCTTTCCCAACGGGGACCGGGCGCAGTTCCTGGATCTGACCTTCCGATGCCGCTGGGTCGGCGGGCGGGCCCGGGTCAACGACGAGGAGTCCACCGCGGTCCGCTGGTTCCCGCTGGACGGGCTGCCGGAGATGTCCGAGCGGATGCACCGGCGCATCGCCGCGGCGCTGGGGTTCTCCGGGCGCACCGACTTCGCGGTCGGCGGCGCACAGAGCAGGGAAGCGCAGAACGGGGGAGCCGGGGACTCGGGATCCCCGAGCGGCCGCGGATCCGAGGCGGCGTCGGACCCTTCGTAGCGCTAAAGACTAAGGGCGTACTCAAATTAAGATCAGGTAATCTTTACGGGCACCTGAGCCGACCCGCAGGTCGGCCTCACTGTGTCATTGCGCCGCACCGGGTGCTGCGGACGAAAGCATCTTCAAGGAGGATCGATGCGCCGAGGACCCGCGCTGTCCGCGATCGCGACCCTGTCGACCCTGACCCTGACCGGAACCGTCCTGGTGGCCCCCGCCCAGGCGAGCGAGGGGGTCAGCCTCTCACCGGAGACCACCATCACCACCGGCGGACGCCCCCGGGACCTGGACGTGGACGCCGCGCGCCAGCAGCTGTCCGTGCCCGTGCAGCAGGGCTCCGTCCTGCCCGGGCAGGACGCCGACGCGCCCGTCGGGCACATCGCCCGGATCGACCTGGCGAACCCGCAGACCCAGCAGCGGCATCAGGTCACCCAGCCGCGGCCCAGCGACGTCGTCTCCAGCGCCGACGGGTCTCGGCTGTACGTGCTCAACACCTCCGACGGCTCCATCACGGTGCTCGATGCCCGCAGCGGGGCCGTCGAGCGGGAGATCGAGGGCGTGGTCACCTCCTCGAACGGCATCGTGCTGGACTCGGACAGCGGCGACCTGTACGTGTTCGACAACTTCGGCCTGCAGCGGGTCATCCCCGGCACCGGGGAGGTCATGGAGCGCACCGAGGTGAGCCGGCACGAACGGCCCTTCGTCCGGGATGCGGTCTACGACGCCCAGCACCGGCTGGTGTGGCTGGCCAACGCCAATGAGGGTGTGGTCACCGCGTACTCCACCGTGACCCACCAGTGGGTGCGCACCGTGCGGGTCCCGGTGGCCGAGTACCGGTTCGAGGACACCGTCCTGGGAGCGAATCCGCGATCGCTGGCGATCGATCCTCAGCTGGGCAACCTGTACATCGGCACCAGCGGCAGCAAGGTCGCGGTGGTGCAGACCTCCACCGGCAAGCACCTGGGGGCTCCCATCTCCGTGGTGGGGGAGTCCACCTCCCTGACGGTGAACCCCCGCACCCACGAGGTCGTGGCCGGTCACGGCCGGGCCAACACCGTCTCGGTGATCTCCCCGCAGACCTGGACCGTGGCCTCCTCCCTCGATCTGCACGCGGCGGGGATCACCGGTCCCGCGGGCTTCTTCACCTCGGACGTGACGGACGTGGAGACCGGGGCGGACGGCACCGAGGTCTACGTCTCCCACGAGCGCACCGGCCGGGTGTCCATCCTGGACCGGTCCGGGGACATCCCCGAGGTCACGCCGCTGAGCGTGGCCCCGGGGCAGGACGAGGCGCCGGACCCGCAGGAGCCGGGGCCGGGCGGCGAGCCCTGGGATGGTCCGGCGACGGCGGACCCCCTGCAGCGTCCCGCCGATGCGGTGGAGGTCTCCCACCCGAGCCTGTCCTGGGCGGTGAACGACTACATGCGGTCCTGGACCCCCGAACCGCTGGGCCCGGTCACCCGCGAGGGGCAGCAGTACGTCTTCGGTGAGGGCCGCGGCTGGTACGACGGGCGCAGCGGACGGGCCTCGGTGGCCTGGGACGGCGGGGTGCGCATCCGGCACTACGCGATCATGGCCCCGGGGGTGATCACCAGCTTCGGGAATCCCCGCCTGGATGTGGAGGCGGACGGCTCGGCGCGACTGAGCGTGGAGCTGAGCTGGATGCTCAACGACGAGAACAGCGGCGGGTACCACCGGGTCACCATGGCCACCTTCGATCACGTGGAGCTCAGCCGGGATGGCCAGCGGGTGACGGTCACCGGGACCCCGGACTTCGCGGGCCGCGAGTACCGCGAGGGCGACCGGGTGTTCTCCGGGTCCTTCCCGGGGGAGTTCATCGACGCGCTGCACCCGGATATGCGGCCCCGGTGGTATGCCTCCGGGTCCGGTGGGGACGCCAAGAAGACCCCACTGCCGCTGTCGGTGAGCTTCGACGCCGAGCAGAAGGCCGCCGAGCCGACGCCGGAGCCGACCAGCGAGCCGACGGCCGAGCCGACCGCTGACCCCACCGCGGAGCCGACCGCGGAGCCCACCAGCGAACCGACCGTCGAGCCCACCGCCGAGCCGATGGCCGAGCCCACCGCGGAGCCGACGTCGGACCCCGCCGACCCGACCGTGCCGGCGCCCGGCGGTGACGAGGACGCCGACGCCGAGGATCCGGAGGGTGCTCAGGAAGTGGGCGGCGCGGGAACCGGGCAGCCCGGCCCCGATGACTCGGCCGACCGCTCCGATCGGGCCGGAGCCGTCGGGACCGGCGGCGGCAACAGCCCCGAGAACGGCGGCACCGGTGGACCCAGCGATGCCGGCTCCGGCAACGACGGCTCCGGCGGCGGCCTGGCGGCCACCGGGGCCCGCACCGGCGGGTACCTGGCGGTCGGTGCGCTCCTGCTCGCCCTGGGCGCCGGTGCGCTGACGCTGCGGCACCGTCGCCGGGCCTGAGCCCGAAGACACGGAAAGGGCCCCACCCCGCGCGATCGCGGGATGGGGCCCTTTCCGTCAGCCTCAGCGACCCGACGGCGCCGGTGCTACCACTGACGCACGGCCTGCACGTTGCGCAGGTTGGAGCGGGCCATGGACACGGCCTCGCCCGCGCCGCGGTTGAGCACGATCTTGGACATCGCGGTCGCGAAGCCGAAGATCTGGTCCGAGGAGATCTTCGGCGGCACGGACAGGGACATCGGATCGGTGATGACCTCCACCAGGGCCGGGCCGTCGAAGGACAGCGCCTCCTGATAGGCCTTCTTCAGCTTCTTCGGGTCCGTCACGCGGATGGCGTGGAAGCCCATCGCCTTGGCGATGTCCGCGTAGTTGGTGTCCGGCACGTCCACGCCGAAGTCGGCCAGGCCGTCCACCAGCATCTCCAGCTTGACCATGCCCAGCGTGGAGTTGTTGAACACCACGACGTTGGTGGGCAGGCGGTAGGTGGCGATGGTGATGAGATCGCCCAGCAGCATGGACAGCCCGCCGTCGCCGGACAGCGAGATGACCTGGCGGCCCGGGTAGGCGAACTGCGCCCCGATGGACTGCGGCATCGCGTTGGCCATGGACCCGTGCAGGTAGGACCCGATCAGCCGGCGCTTGCCGTTGGGGCGGATGTAGCGGGCCGACCACACGTTGCACATGCCGGTGTCCGCGGTGAACACGGCGTCCTCGGCGGCGACCTCATCCAGCACGGAAGCGGCGTACTCGGGGTGGATCGGCTGGTGCTTCTCCACGTTGCGGGTGTACGCGCCGACGGCCTTGTTCATGATCTGGTCGTGCTTCTTCAGCACGCGATCCAGCCACTTGCGGTCCTTCTTGTACTCCACCAGCGGCAGCAGGGCCCGCAGGGTCTCCAGGGCGGAGCCCTCGATCTGCAGGTCCACGTCCGTGCGCCGACCCATGACCGAGGGATCGGTGTCGATCTGGATGGTCGTGGTCTCCGGCAGGAACTGGTCGTACGGGAAGTCCGTGCCGATCATGATCATCAGGTCGGCGTCGTGGATGCCCTCGGCGGCCGCACCGTAGCCCAGCAGGCCGGTCATGCCGACGTCGAAGGGGTTGTCGTACTGGATGAAGTCCTTGCCGCGCAGGGAGTGCCCGACCGGGGCGGCGGCCTTCTCCGCGAGGGAGACGACCTCGTCGTGGGCGCCCTCGATGCCGGCGCCGACGAACAGCGCGACCTTCTTGGCGCGGTTGATGTGGGAGGCCAGCTCCTGGATGGTCTCCTGGTGCGGGACCTTCGGGGCCCGGCGCAGGGTCCCCAGCACCGGGGCCTCGGTGGCGGTGTCCTCATCGGCGATGTCGCCCGGGATGGTCACCACGGCCACCCCGGAGTCGCCGACGGCGTGGCGGATCGCCGAGGCGACCACGCGCGGGGACTGCTCGGGGGAGAGCACCATCTCGTTGTAGACGGAGCACTCCTCGAAGATCTGCTGCGGGCGGGTCTCCTGGAAGTACCCCTGCCCGATCTGCTTGCTCGGGATGTGCGAGGCGATCGCAAGCACCGGGGCCTGGGAGCGGTTGGCGTCGTACAGGCCGTTGATCAGGTGCATATTGCCCGGGCCACAGGAACCGGCGCACACGGCGAGCTCCCCGGTCAGCTGGGCGTCCGCGCTTGCGGCGAAGGCGGCGGCCTCCTCGTGGCGCACATGCACCCAGTCGATCCCGCCCTTCTTGGAGCCGCCGGTGGCGCGCACGGCGTCGACGATGGGGTTCAGGGAGTCTCCGACGATCCCGTAGATGCGGTGAACGCCGGCCTCGACCAGCTGGTTCACGATCTGTTCTGCAAGCTTCACGATGCCTCGATCTCTCTTCTCGCTTCTCGCGGGGATGGGTGGCCTCCTGCAGGCACAGGGGCACCCACGCAGCCCGGTGATGCCGTCTATGACAACACCGCTGCATCGAACCAATATTCCAGAACGCCCCTCCCGGTGGAAGAGGCCATACCCCCTTGTGAGAGATGTCGCGGCCGCCTCCTCGGGTGGGCGCACGCCCCGGCGTCGATCGGCGCGGGTAACGCGCACGCGACGCCGGGGCGTGGGTGGGACGCGGCGGGCGGGACGGCTAGCGCCGGCCCAGCATCCGGGTCACGTCCAGGGCCTCGTCCAGCTGCTGCTCGGTGACCTCGCCGCGCTCGACGTAGCCCAGCTGCTCCACGGCCTCGCGCACGGTGGTCTTGTGGGCCACGGCGTGCTTGGCGATCTTCGCGGCCGCCTCGTAGCCGATGAGCTTGTTCATCGGGGTCACGGTGGACGGTGAGGCCTCGGCCAGGAAGCGGGCCCGCTCCTCGTTGGCCTCCAGCCCGTCCACCATCTTCTCCGCCATGACCCGGGAGGAGTTGGCCAGCAGCCGGATGGACTCCAGCAGGTTCTTGGCCATCACGGGGATGCCGACGTTGAGCTCGAAGGCGCCGTTGGTGGAGGACAGGGCGATCGTGGTGTCATTGCCGATGACTTGGGCGGCCACCTGGATCATGGCCTCGCAGATCACCGGGTTGACCTTGCCCGGCATGATCGAGGAGCCCGGCTGCAGGTCCGGGATGTGCAGCTCGCCCAGGCCCGTGTTCGGCCCGGAGCCCATCCAGCGGATGTCGTTGCAGATCTTCATCAGCGAGTATGCGATGTTCCGCAGCTGCCCGGAGGCCTCGATCAGCCCGTCCCGGTTGGCCTGGGCCTCGAAGTGGTTGCGGGCCTCGGTCAGGGGCAGACCGGTCTCCTCCGCCAGCAGCTCGATGACGCGGGCGGAGAAGCCGTCCGGGGTGTTGATCCCGGTGCCCACGGCCGTCCCGCCCAGGGGGACCTCGGCCACCCGCGGCAGCGAGGCCTCGATGCGCTCGATGCCGTAGCGGACCTGGGCGGCGTAGCCGGAGAACTCCTGCCCCAGGGTCACGGGGGTGGCGTCCATCAGGTGGGTGCGCCCGGACTTCACCACGTCCGCGAACTGCTCGGCCTTCGCCTCCAAGGAGGAGGCCAGGGTGTCCAGGGCCGGGATGAGGTCCTTGATCAGCGCGCCGGTCACGGCCACGTGCACGGAGGTGGGGAAGACGTCGTTGGAGGACTGGGAGGCGTTGACGTGGTCGTTGGGGTGCACCTCGATGCCCTGATCCTCCAGGGCCCGGGTGGCCAGGGTCGCCAGCACCTCGTTGGCGTTCATGTTCGAGGAGGTCCCGGAGCCGGTCTGGAACACGTCGATCGGGAAGTCGGCGTCGTACTCGCCGGAGGCCACGGCGTCCGCGGCGTCGCGGATGGCCTGCGCGCGCTGCGCGTCCCAGCGCTGGATCTGGTTGACGCCGGCCACCAGCAGCACGATGCCCGCCACCGCAGGCGAGAGCCGCAGCGCATCGGTGTAGAAGAACAGCAGAAAGAAGCTGAGGCTCTGCCAGTAGAGATTGCAGGCGAAATCGCCGGTCGCAAAAAGGGCGATCCGGCCGAGCGAAGGCTTCGCCGGACTCGCCGTCCGGTCAGCCGGGCCAGGAGCTTGGGGGGAGTTCATCGCGCTCACCACGTGCCGTCCGGGACGCGCTTGTCAACCACGGCCGCCGGCGGAACGCAGCGGCGCGCAGGCGCGTTCGATCGGTCAAAGGAGAG
>ERZ1023324.452-NODE-452-length-16661-cov-3.531194_pt1 | contig 16661 bp, 15 predicted proteins | sample MGYA00520886_ERZ1023324 | MGnify/ENA primary metagenome ERZ1023324 (study PRJEB32759, sample SAMN07749864) | skin metagenome | biome: transportation; feature: city; material: polyester macromolecule | host: Homo sapiens | place: Hong Kong:KT line | collected...
GCCTGGCGTTCTGCCGCGGCCTGGGCGAGAGCTTCGGCCTCGGCTCGCTGCTCGGCGGCCTCCCGGACCTGGCGCGCCTGCTCTTCCTGGACGAGTTGCCGGAATTCCCGCGCCCGGCGCTGGAGGCGCTGGTGCTCGGCGCGCGCTGGGTCGAGGGGCGGCAGGATGGGTCGCTGTCGCGCGCGGCAGGGCTGGCGCTCGCGAAGCCGGCGTTCAGCAGGGCCGTGACCACGTCGTCGATCGAGAGCTTCTCGTCGTCGGCCTGCGGCGCGAAGGCCGCGATCTGCGCCGTCGTGGTTGCCACCTCATCGGTGATCCGCCGGGCCAGCAGCTCGCCGGCCTCGACCGCGCCGTCCGGCGGGCTGGGCACCGCGGCGGCGCGGGCCGTCCTGGCCCGGGAGGCCCGGACGGAGCTGGCCGCCCTGGGCGCGCGGGGCCAGCGGCTGCAGCTGGTGGACCGCGAGCCCTGGCGGCTGGGGAACCTGCCCGCCGGCAGGGCCCGGGAGGCCTCCGTGCTGATGCTCTTCGGCCCCCGCGACGGCGCCGGCATCGGCGTCAGCGACGGCGCCCGCGCCGCGGCACCTGTGGCGGAGACGGATGTGCTGATCCTCGTGCGCGCCGCGACGCTGCGCCAGCACGCCGGGCAGCCCGCCTTCCCCGGCGGCCGGGTGGACCCCGAGGACCGGGCCGCGCAGGATCCGGCCGTGGAGGCCGCGCTGCGCGAGGCCGTGGAGGAGACCGGGGTGGATCGGGCCGGCATCGACGTCCTGGGGCGCCTGGCCTCCGTGCCCCTGCCCGTCAGCGGCCACGTCGTGACCCCGGTGCTCGGCTGGTGGCGTGAGCCGTCCCCGGTGCAGGTGGTGGACGACGCCGAGTCCTCGCTGGTCGTGCGTGTGCCCGTCCGGGACCTGCTGGACCCCTCCCATCGGCACCTGGCCACGGTGACCCGCGGGCCCGCGACCCATCACACGCCCGCCTTCACGGTGCCCGTCGGCGCGGAATCCGTGACGATCTGGGGATTCACCGGCATCCTCCTGGATCGGCTGCTGCATCGGCTGGGCTGGGAGCTGCCCTGGGACGCCACCCGCAGGATCCCCGCCCCGCGGTGAGTCCCGTGGGCGCGGCGTCGGCCGCTGCCGGCGGGGCGCCGTCGGGACGGGGATGCCGCCCTGCTCACTTCGCCTCGGCGTAGGAGCTCACCTGGGCCACGGTCAGGGGGAACTCCACCGGGGCCTGCCCGAACAGCAGCCGCCCGGCGGCGGCCGCCGCCTCCCGGACGATAGCCCGCACCGCCGGGGCCTCCTCGGCGGGACCGTGCAGCACCACCTCGTCGTGGACGAAGAACACCAGGCGCGTGCGCAGCGGGCCCGGGGCATCGTCGGCCCCGGCGCCGTCGGGCCCGGCTGGGTCCCCCGTTCCCGCGCCGCGCAGGCGCCGCCGGATCTCGCCCATCCAGCACATCGCCCACTCCGCGGCCGTGCCCTGCACGATGAAGTTGCGGGTGAACCGGCCCTGCGCCCGACGCAGCCGCACCGAACGGGCCTCCGCGGCGGCCGTGGAGACGTCCGCGACGGCCGCGGACCAGTCCGCATCCGGCAGCGGCGAGGTGCGCCCCAGCCAGGTGCGCACCTGCCCGCCGCGCTCCCCGACCGACGCCGCCTGCTCCACCAGGCCGATCGCCTCGGGGAACATCCGCCGCAGGTGCGGCACCAGGGCCCCGGCCTCCCCGGTGCTCGCCCCGTACATCGCGCCCAGCAGCGCGACCTTCGCGGCCTTGCGCTCGGTCAGCGCCGAGCCGGTGCGCTCCCCGAGCCGTGCGATCCCCTCGTACAGGTCCCGGCCCTGCCCGGCCACGGCCAGGGCCCGGTCCTGGGCCATCGCGGCCAGGATGCGCGGCTCCACCTGGGAGGCATCGGCCACCGTGAGCACCCACCCGGGGTCGGCCCGGACGGCTTCGCGCACCGCGTGCGGGATCTGCAGGGCCCCGCCCCCGTGCGCGGCCCACCGGCCCGTGATCACCCCGCCCACCACGTAGCGGGCGTGGAAGCGGCCGTCGCGCACCCATTCGTCCAGCCAGTGCCACCCGTTGGCCGTCCACAGCCGGTACAGCCCCTTGTACTCCAGGACCGGGGCGATCATCTCCCGACGGCGCGGGGCCTGGGTGCCGCCGTGCTCGGCCCACTCGAGCAGGGCGTGTTTGCGGGTGGAATCCACCGTGATGCCCACCGACTGCATGGCGCGCAGCAGCTCCTGCGGGGAATCCGGATTGACCCGGGGCAGGCCCCACTGCTCGGCGATCCGCTCGGCCAGGGCCTGCATCTTCTGCGGCCGCTGCCCCTCCGGCGGACGCGGGCCCAGCAGGTCTTCCAGCAGCGCCTCGTGCACCGCACGGTCCCATGGCAGGCCCTCGCGTTCGATCTCCTGGGCGATCAGCCCGCCCTGGGACTCCGCGGCCAGCAGCAGCCGCAGCCGGGACGCGGCCGGGGAGGCGCGCACCGCCGCCTCCTGAGCGCGGAACTCCGCCGCCAGGACCGCAGCATCCGGGCGGGCCGGGCCCCGCGCGGCGGCCGGGGCGTCGAACAGGGAGATCTGCGCGGGATCCGCCCGCGGTGTGGGAAGGCGGCCCGGCGGCCGCTCCTGCTGCTGCGGGTCCAGCGGCACCGTCGGGGTGTAGTCCAGCGTCCCGTCCGGGAAGGAGGCGACTCCGGTGAGGATACGCTGGCACAGGGTCAGATCCCAGCAGCGATCCGGTGAGACCCCGGAGGCCAGCAGCTGCGGGATCACCTCCCGGCACGAGGGCACCACCCACCGGATCCGGGCCGCTTCCTCGGCGGGCAGGGACCGCAGCGTCGCCCCCACGGCCTCGCCCAGCTGCTCCCACGGCACCTCACGGAAGCGCCGCGGCACCGGCGATGCCCCGTCGGCCGGGTCATCCGGGGCCTCGGGCCGCACGAGCCGCCAGGCGTCGCGAGCGTGGCCTGCGGCGGCGTCGTCCGCGGCGGGGGCCGGGCCCAGGAGGATGTGCATGGACCCATCATCCCAGGCGGGCGGGCATCCACAGGGGCGCATGCCACCGCGGATTCCCGGGCGTCCTCCACAGTCGGCCCGCAGGACCGGGGCCGGGCCGGCGGGCCGGTGCGGCGCGCGGGGCAGGGTGGGCCCATGAGAACCACCGCGGCCAGCCCACTGAGCATCCCGGACCGGGCCCGACCCCTGCGCCCCGCGCCCGCCCCCGACGGCGAGGCCGAGCGGCTGATCGCCGACCGCCTCGGCGCCGAACCGGCCCACCGGGCCCCGGAGAGCGGACGCGGCGTGCTGGTCTGGGGCAGCTCCCCCGGGTTCCTCGGCATCGCCGAGGATGTCGCCCGGGCCGCCCGGATGTCCCTGCGCACCGCCGATGCCGAACACCCGCCACTGTGCGGCCCTGAGGACGTGCTGCTGGTGCAGGCCGACGACGTCCCCGGCCTGCACCAGCTGCTGATCGGCCCGGCGGCCCCGCCGGAGCCGCGCCGGCCCGCGGTGATCGCCGGGATCAGCGGGGGCGCGGACCCGTGGGCGGCGGCCCACCGGATCGGCGCGGTGTGGCGCCAGCCCGACGTCGTGCTGCTGCCTCAGGGCCGGGCCTGGCTGGCCGACCACCTGGCTCAGGAGGGGGCCGCAGAGCCCGGGCACCCGCGGATCGGGGTGCTCGGGGCCAGCGGCGGCATCGGGGCCTCCGCCCTGTCCCTGTGGCTGGCCGACCGGCTGCGGGAGGACGGACGCGAACCCGTGGTGGTGGACGCCGTCGCGGCGAGCATCGGCCTGGACTCGTGCCTGAGCGCCCGCAGCCTGGACGGTCTGCGCTGGCAGCAGCTCGAGGCCCTGCCGCGGCGCCCGGAGCCGGCCCGGCTGCTGGCCTCCCTTCCTGCTCCGCAGGGCATCCCGGTGCTCACCGCGGACCCCGCGCACCCCGGGTTCGGCACCCGGCCCGATGCCGGGCGGTGGAGCGTCGTGGACGCGCTGGGCACGGTGGCCCTGCCCGTGATCGACCTCGGCTCGGCCGCGGCCATGGTCCCGCCGGGCGGCCTGGAGACCCAGTGGGTCTCCCGCTGCAGCGTCCTGGTCCTGCTCGTGCCCTTCACGCTGCGGGGGATCTGCCAGGCCCAGTCGGCGATGCGCCGGTGGGCCCCGGTGCTGCCCATCGTGCCGGTGGGGGCCGGCCCGCGGGTCTGCGACGTCTCCGATGCGGAGGTCGCCGAGATCCTCGGCGCCCCGCTGGCCGCGGCGCTGCCCCACGTGCCGGCCGTGTACGCCGCCTACGATGACGGCGCCCTCCTGGAGGTCTCCCGAAGACGCGGCCTGCGCCGCCCCGTGGCCGCGGTGGCCGACGCCGCCCTGGCCGCCGCCGAGGCCCCCGGCGGGTCCGAGGCCGGGCCCGGACTGGCCCGGCGCTCCCTCGAGGTGGGTGTGTGATGCGCGGGGTGGGCAGCGCGAGCGGGCGCCTGGCCCGCTGGGAGGCCGAGCGGGCGGAGCTGCGGGGCCTGGGCATCCTGCAGCCTCTCCTGGACGAACCGGGCCTGACCGACATCTACGTCAACGCCCCCGGGGAGATCTGGACCGACGGCGCCCAGGGACCGCGGCGTCGGGACCTCGCCTTCCCCGATGACGACGCCGTCCGGGAGCTCGCGGTGCGGCTGATCACCCTGGCGGGGCGCCGGCTGGACACCAGCCACCCCTGCGCGGATGTGCAGACCGCGGCCGGGTACCGGGTGCACGCGGTGCTGCCCCCGGTGGCCCCGGAGCACCCGCTGCTGTCCATCCGGCTGCAGCCGGAGCACCGCCCGGACTTCGCGCAGCTGTGCGCCTCCGGGCTGTGCGAGGAGACCACGGCGCGGCTGCTGCGCCGGATCGTGGCCGCGCGGATCTCCTTCCTGATCTCCGGGTCCACCGGCTCGGGCAAGACCACCCTGCTCAACGCCCTGCTGGGGCTGTGCCCGGCCCGGGAGCGGCTCGTGCTGATCGAGGATTCCGCGGAGCTGCGCCCCGAGCACCCGCACGTCGTCTCCCTGCAGACCCGCCAGCCCAACGCGGAGGGCACCGGCGGGATCGGGCTGACCGCCCTGATCAGGGAGGCCCTGCGCATGGGTCCGGATCGGCTGGTCCTGGGGGAGTGCCGCGGGGAGGAGCTGAAGGATCTGCTGCTGGCGCTGAACACCGGCCACGAAGGCGGGGGAGGGACCCTGCACGCCAATTCGGCGCAGGCCGTGCCCTCCCGGCTGCTGGCCCTGGGGGCCCTGGCCGGGTTGGCGCCGGAGGCCGTGCGCCGGCAGGTGCTCACCGGGCTCGGGGCCGTGATCCACCTGGACCGGGGACCCCGCGGGCGCCGGGTCCGGGAGATCGGGGTCTTCCGGGACGATCGCCTGCCCGGCGCGCTTCCCGGCCCGGACGACGTCGGGCGCGCCCCGGCGGCTGGCGGCGCGTCCGGCGCGGCGGGCGGCGAGGGCCTGTCCGTGTGCCCGGCGTGGATCTGCCCGGAGAACGACGCCGCCCACCCGGGCCCGGGCCTGCCCGCGCTGTGTCGGCTGCTGGGGCTCGGGGAGACACCGGGGGAGGAGTGGACATGAGCGCGACCCTGCTGCTGATCACCGGGAGCCTCCTGCTGCTGCTCGGGCCCCGCGTCGGGAGGTCCCGACCGCTGCCCGTGGACTCATCCCGCCAGACGGGCCCGGCCCCGTGGGACGAACTGCTGGGCAGGATGCGCGCGGTGGGCGGCTCCCGGCGGGCCGTGGCGCAGCGGATCGATCTGGAACGGTGGCCGGCGCTGATCCAGCAGATGGCGGCCCTGCTGCGGGCGGGCATCGAACCGGCCGCCGTCTGGGCCGCGCTGCGCGAGCAGGGCCGCGGCGAGGCACGGGAGGAGGCGGGTGCGGTCGGGCGGGACATCGACGAGCTGATCCGCTGCGCCCACGAGGGGGCCCTGCTCGGCGCGGACCCGGCCCGCAGCCTGCGCACGGCCCGGCTGCACCACCCCCGATCCCGGGCGGTGCGCGATGCGCTGGCGGCCGCCTGGGCGGTCTCCGGGCGCACCGGGGCCCCGCTGGCCGGGGTGCTGGAGGGCCTGGCCCGGGCCGTGGAGGACGAGCTGGATGCCCTGGCCGCCCGGGACACCGCCCTGGCCGGCCCCAAGGCCACCGCCCGCATCCTGTCCACCCTGCCGCTGCTGGGCCTCGGGCTGGGGATGGTCATGGGCACGGACCCGCTCGGGGTGCTGCTCGGGATGGTCTGGGGACATCTGGCCTTAGCCCTCGGGCTCGGACTCTCCGCTGCGGGACTGCTCTGGACGCGTCGGCTGGTCCGAGGCGCCGAGGAGGCCGCGCCATGACTGGTTTCGCGATGATCCTCGGCGCGGTCCTGGCGCTGTGGGGGCGCCATCCGCTGCGGCGGGCGGGTTCCGCCGTCGCCCGGGAGCCCTCCCGTGCGGCGGGCATTCCGGCGGCCATCCGGCTGGAGCTGATCGGGGCGATGCTCGACGCCGGGCTGTCCGTGACCCGGGCGGTCTCGGTCCTGGCCGAGGTGGAGCGCGCGACGTCGCTGCGGCGGGTCGCGGCCCTGCTGGAGGCCGGCCTCGACTGGGACCGGGCCTGGGCGGGTGCCGCGGACCAGGGGGCGCAGAGCCAGCGGGCGCGGGGGCAGAGCCTGCGGGGCCAGAGCTTGCGAGGCCAGAGCCCACTGGGACAGAGGAAGCGCCGCCCGGGGGAGCAGGCGCAGGAGCTGCGGACCCTGCGCGAGGCCCTGGACATCGCGGTGCGCACCGGGGCCCCGGCGGCCGCGCTGCTGCGGGCGCAGGCCGGGCGGATCCGGAACCGACGCCACCGCGACGCCCAGAAGCAGGCCGCGGCCCTGGGGGTCCGGCTGATGCTGCCGCTGGGGCTGTGCTCCCTGCCCGCCTTCGTCTGCCTGGGCGTGGTCCCGGTGCTCATCGGCCTGGTCCCCGCCCTGTGGTGACCCCAAGAACCCCCGGTCGGCGGCTGCCGCCGGGTGATCCAGAAGAGAACGAGGAGAGGACGCATCATGCGACGCGAACCGAACACCCCCGCCGCGGACCCCACCTGGGCCGCGGACCCCGCCCCGGCGCAGCCCGAGACCGCGCACCCCGCGGCCACCGAGGCGGCGCCCGTCCCGGAGGTCGCGGATCCCGGAGCAGACCCCCGGGCCGTCCAGGACCCGCCGACGCTCACCGGTGACGTGGTCCGCCACCCCGGCCGGGCCGGGGCCGATGACCCGGAGCTGGGCGCGACGACCGCCGAGTACGGCATCGTCATGCTCGCCGCCGTCGGCTTCGCCGGTCTGCTCGTGGTCATCCTCAAGTCCGGCGAGGTGAAGGAGCTGCTCATGGGCATCATCCGCACCGCGCTGTCCACGGGCTGAGCCATGGGACACCGCAACGGCCCGGGGCCGGTGCACACCGGTCCCGGGCCCGCGCACCCGACCGAGATCGAGCGGGGCAGCGCGACCGCGGAGTTCGCCGTCGTCCTGCCGTGCATCGTGCTGCTGCTGGCCGTGGTGCTCGGGGCCGGGGCCTGCGCCGCGACGTCGGTGCGGGCCGAGGAGGCCGCGCGGCTGGCGGCCCGCTCCCTGGCCCGCGGGGATCCCCCGGCCGAGGCGCAGCGCACGGCCCGCGAGATCATCGGGGCCGAGGCCCGCATCGGCGTGGCCACCACTGGGGACAGCGCGACGGTCTCCGTGCGCACCCGGGCCCCGGGGATCATCGGGGCGTGGGGCGGGCTGGAGATCACCGCCGAGGCCACGACCCGGGTGGACAGCGCCCGGGCCGATGCCGCACGGGAGGCCCAGCCATGACCGGCCGGACCCCGCCGCACCGAATCCCTCGCCCGCGCCGAGCGCCCGGGCCGCGCCGGTGGGCTGCGCCGGAGCTTCTCCGATCGGGACGGGAGCGCGGGCCGACGGCGCCGGAGCCGGCCGGGGAGCGCGGGGCCTCCACCGTCGCGATGGTCGGGATCATCGCCGTGATCGGGGTGCTGCTGGCCGCGGTGTGCCTGCTGGGGCACGTGGCCCTGTGCACCCATCGGGCGGCCACGGCCGCGGATCTGGCCGCCCTGGCGGCCGCGGACACCGCCCGGGGGCTGCGCCCCGGGGTGGCCTGCGACGAGGCCGCGCGCACCGCCCGGGAGAACCGGGCCCGCCTGGTCTCCTGCGCACCCGCTCCGGAGGACCCGGAGATCATGGACGTGCGGGTCGCCGTGGATCTGGCCGTGGGGGCGCGGCTGCTGGGACCGGCCTACGGCGTGGCCCGGGCCGGTCCGCCGCCCTCGGGGTCCGCGGGATCAGGCTCGTGAACCGGGTCGGCGGCGGATCCGGGCTCGGCGTCCTCATCGGCGGTCTGCAGCATCCCCCGCAGCAGGGCCACAGCGCCTGCCTTGCTCAGCGGGTGGTTCCGGTTGCCGCACTTGGGGGACTGCACGCAGGACGGGCACCCGGTCTCGCACTCGCAGGCCAGGATCGCCTCCAGGGTCGCGCTCAGCCACGCGCGGGCGACGTCGAAGCCGTGCTCGGCGAAGCCCGCCCCACCGGGGTATCCGTCGTAGACGAAAATCGTCGGCAGCTCCGTGTCCGCGTGCAGCGCGGTGGACAGCCCGCCGATGTCCCACCGATCGCAGGAGGCCACCAGCGGCAGCAGGCCGATCGCGGCGTGCTCGGCGGCGTGCAGGGCCCCGGGGAACTCCGGCTCCGCCACGCCCTGCCCCGCCATCACCGGTCCGGGCACGGTCCACCACACGGCCCGGGTCAGAAGCTCCTGCGGCGCCAGCTCCAGGGGCTGCTCGTCGATGACCTCGTTGGTGGCCACGGCCCGACGCTGGAAGGAGACCACCTGGGTGCGCACCCGCACCGTGCCCGAATGCACCCGCACCGGCCCCCAGTCCCGGGTCCGCTCGGTCTCCAGCACCGAGACCTCCGTGATGTCCCGCGCCTGGGTCCAGAAATCCGGGTGCGCCCGGGTCACCAGCACGGCCCCGCCCGCCTCATCCAGCTCCTCCACGTGCCAGGTGCGGCCCTGGTGCACGTAGATCGCCCCGGGGTGGGCCTGCCGGTGCGCCTGGGCGTCGTCCATCGTGCCGATGATCCCGCCGGTCTGCGCGTCGATGATCTGCAGGCGCCGCCCGGCCCCGCGCAGGTCGATCGCGGCGGCCGCGGACTCCGGGTGGGTCCAGAACCAGCCCGTCGGGCGCCGCCGCAGGTAGCCGTCGCGCACCAGCCCGTCCAGCAGGGCCTCGGCCCGCGGGCCGAACAGGTCCAGCTCCTCGGGGCGGATCGGGCGCTCCGCGGCGGCCGCGCACAGGTGCGGGGCCAGCACGTACGGGTTGTGCGGGTCGAACACGGTGGTCTCCACCGCGACGTCGAAGACGTCCCGCGGGTGGTGCACCAGGTAGGTGTCCAGCGGGTCGTCCCCGGCGACCAGCACCGCCAGGGACTCCTGCCCGGCCCGGCCGGCCCGCCCGATCTGCTGCTGGAAGGAGGCGCGGGTCCCGGGCCAGCCGGCCACCAGCACCGCGTCCAGCCCGGCGACGTCGATGCCCAGCTCCAGGGCCGGGGTGGAGGCCACCCCGAGCATCTCCCCGGAGCGCACCTGCCGCTCCAGCTCCCGCCGCTCCTCCGGCAGGTACCCGGAGCGGTAGGCGCACACCCGGTGGGCCACCGCCGGATCCAGCTCGCCCAGGCTCTCCTGGGCGATCCGGGCGAGGGTCTCCGCGCCGCGCCGGGAGCGGATGAACGCGATGGTCCGCACCCGCTCGGCCACCAGCTCGGTGAGCAGCTGGGCCGCTTCGGTCAGGGCCGAGCGACGCCGCGGCACCCCGTTCTCCCCGGGCCCGGGGCGCCCCTGCCCCGGCCCGATCCCGGGCACCGGCGGGGCGGTGTCGGCGGAAGAGGACGGGATCGACCCACCGGTGCCGGACGGGCGGTGCCCGGCGGCCAGACCGTCCGCGACCTCCTCCTCCAGCAGCGGCTCCCACAGCAGCACCGTGACCGCCCCGTGCGGGGAGGCGTCCGCGGTGACGGCGGTGACCTGTTCCGGCTCTGCCCCGAGCAGCCGGGCGAAGGACTCCCGGGGTCGGGCCGAGGTGGCCGAAGCGCCGATCACGGTGGGCGCGGCCCCGTGCAGGGCGGCCACCCGGCGCAGCCGGCGCAGCACCATCGCCACGTGCGCCCCGAACACGCCCCGGTACCCGTGCGCCTCGTCCACCACCACGTAGGTCAGCCGGCGCAGGAACCGCCCCCACCGCTCGTGGTTCGGCAGGATCCCTGCGTGCAGCATGTCCGGGTTGCACAGGATGACGTTCGCGTAGTCCCGGATCCACCGCCGGTCCTCGGTCGGGGTGTCCCCGTCGTAGGTCGCCGCGCGCACCGCGGACAGGCCCAGCGCTCGCAGCGAGGTCAGCTGATCCGCGGCCAGGGCCTTGGTGGGGGACAGGTACAGCACCGTCGCCGGCTCCGCCGCCCCGCCCTCCTCGGGTCCGACCTCCCCGCGCAGCACCGCATCCAGGGCGGGCAGCTGGTAGGCCAGGGACTTGCCGGAGGCGGTGCCGGTGGCCAGGATCAGGTGCTCGCCGCCGCGCGGGGAGACCATCCTTCCTGCCCGGCGCGCCTGCCGGGCCCGGGCGCGGGCCGTGCGCTGGAAGGCGTGGGCGGCGTCGGCGGCCAGCGCCTGGTGGCGGTAGGGGTGGGGCACGCCCAGCCCGCGGAAGGCATCGATGACCGCCGGATGGGCCCAGTCCGGCCAGTCGGCGACGACGGCCTCGCGCTCGGGCAGCACGCGCACGTGCGTGATCTCCGGGGGCTGGCTGCCGCGGTGTAGGGCGCGCAGCAGCGGGTTCTCGGCGGGGACGGGGGCGGGCACCCGTCCATTGTGCACCGCGGGCGCGGGACGGGCGCCCGGGCCCCGGTGCGGCCCGGTCCGGGGGTCGCCGCAGCGGGTCGCGCAGCTCACATGTGCGGGTGGATCATGGGACAATGGCCGCATGAGCTTTCCGATGAACATCTCCGGTCAGGACCGGCAGGAGCAGGAGCCGCGGGTGCGGGAGCTGAGCCTGGACGAGAGCTGGCAGCTGCTGGAGGCGGCCCGCTTCGGACGCCTGGGCACCGCCGACGTCGGGCGGGTGGACATCACCCCGCTGAACATCGTCGCCTCCCACCGGCACCTGTACTTCCGCTCTGCGAAGGGCTCCAAGCTCACCACGCTGCAGCTGAACCCGCACGTGGCCTTCGAGATCGACTCGGTGCAGGGCGGCACGGCCTACAGCGTCATGGTCCGCGGCACCGCCCGCATCCTCACGGACCCGGAGGAGACGGCGAAGGTGGACGCGCTGGGGCTGAAGCCCTGGCTGCGCACCGAGAAGCTCGAGTACGTGGAGATCGCCCCGGACTACATCACCGGGCGCGCCTTCCGCCTCGGCGACTGACGGCCGACGAGGCCGCGGCAGGCGACGTAGGCTCGGGGAGGACGAGCGAGGCCACCCGGCGTCGCCCCTGATCAGCCGGTGAATCCACCGGAGCGAACGTGAGGAGGGCCCATGACGGCCGAGGAGATCAGGGGAATCAACCACCTAGGAGTGACGGTGCCGGACCTGGAGGAGGCCACGCGCTTCCTGCGGGAGGGGCTCGGGGCCAAGGTGGCCTACGACGGGCTGACCGGGCAGGACGAGCCGCGCCAGGGCGAGGAGGTCGAGCGGCAGCTGGGCCTGCCCGCCGGGGCGAAGATCGTGCGGCAGCGGATGATCGTCATCGGCACGGGCCCCAGCCTGGAGATGTTCCAGATCGAGGGCCCGCACCAGCCGGCCGCGGGCCTGGCCGACTACGGGCTGAACCACCTCAGCGTCTACACCGACGACATCGAGACCAGCCGGCAGCGGCTGATCGACGCCGGCGGGCAGGCGCTGTCCGAGGTGCACGGCAACTCCCGGCACGAGGACACCGAGGGCAACGGCAGCGTGTACGTGAAGGCCCCGTGGGGGATGCTGATCGAGCTGCAGACCCTGCCCCACGGCCACTACTACGGCGAGGACTCCGAAGCCGAGGTCTGGACGCCGCCGGCCCGCGACTGAGCGCTGACCCGGCCCGCGACCGAGTCCTCCCGCGCCTGAATGCCGAGCCCCGGCGGAACCCGGGGCTCGGCTGGGCCGGGCCTGGTCCGAGCCGGGGCAGGACCGGAGCGGGACTAGGCCGCCTGGTACAGCGGGTTGTGCCCGGCGGCCACCCGCTCCGCCTCCCGCACCGGGCCCGGGGCGGTGGCCCCCGCGGCGGCGTCGAACGGGGACCCGCCCAGCGCCTCGCGCCCGTGCCCGGTCAGCCACCCGGAGGCGTCCGGGCCCAGGGGCACGATCTGCGTCGGATTGATGTCCTCGTGCACCACGTAGTAGTGCCGCTTGATCTGCTGGAAGTCGATGGTGTCCCCGAATCCCGGGGTCTGGAACAGGTCCCGCGCGTAGCCCCACAGGTTCGGCAGCTCCGTGAGCTTGGACCGGTTGCACTTGAAGTGCCCGTGGTAGACGGCGTCGAAGCGCACCAGCGTGGTGAACAGGCGCACGTCCGCCTCGGTGATGTGCTCGCCCATCAGGTAGCGGCGCTCGGAGAGGCGCTGCTCCAGCCAGTCCAGCGCGGTCCACAGCCGCTCATAGGCGGCGTCGTAGGCCTCTTGGGAGCCGGCGAACCCGCACCTGTACACCCCGTTGTTGACCTCGGTGAACACCCGCTTCATCACCGCGCGCATCTCCTCCTCCAGGGCCTCCGGCCACAGGTCCGGGGCGCCCTCGCGGTGGAAGGCCCGCCACTGCTTGGAGAAGTCCTCCGTGATTTGCGCGAAGTCGTTGGTCACCACCTCCCCGGAAGGGATGTCGACGACGGCGGGCACGGTGATCCCCTTGGGGTAGTCCGGGAAGCGCTTGAGGAAGGCCTGCTGCAGCCGCTCGATGCCCAGGACCGGGTCCACCCCGTCCGGATCCAGGTCGAAGGTCCAGGAGCGGGCGTCGTGGGTGGGTCCGGGCATGCCCACGGAGATCGCCTCCTCCAGGCCCAGCAGGCGCCGCACGATCAGCGTGCGGTTGGCCCACGGGCAGGCGCGCGCCGCGACGAGCCGGTAGCGCCCGGCCTCCACGGGCCAGACGCCGCGCTCGCGCTCATCCGTGCCCGGTGCCAGCCCCGTGTCCGCGAGGATGCGGTCCTCGATAGTAGTCGGTGTCCCGGGTGTACTCCTGCCCCGGGGTCACGTAGGTGCCGCGGGTGCTGTGCTGATCGGTGCTCATCCTGCCATTGTGCGCGATAACGCTTGATCTGTGAATCAATCTCGTGCGCCGCGCGGCGGGTGCTCGGCGTCGTGGGAGACTGGAGGCCGTGACCTTCGACGCCCCCGCCTTCTCCCGCATCCCGCACGCCCCGCGCAGCGACGACCCCGCAGCCCTCGAATCCCTGGCCGAGGCCCTGGCCGCCGTGGACTACTCCTACGACGGCGTCCTGGCCCTGCTGGGCGAGGGGCCCTTCGAGGCGATGGCCCGGGATCAGATCGCCCCCGCCCGGCACCGGGTGCGCACCATCGTGGCCGGCACCGCCGCGATGCCCGACGGCGCACGGGTCACCGCGGGGCGGCGTCGGCTGGCCGGGGCCGTGGACTTCTTCCTGCTGGCCGGGACCCTGAGTGCTGAGGCCCTGGACGCGACCCTCGGCGAGGGCGCCGCCCGGCTGCTGGATCACCTCGGCTTCCTCACCCCCGCGAGCGAGGACCCCGAGACCGACGCCCCCGATGCCCCGGCGGCCGCGCCCCGCCCCCCGTTCGGCGTCATCCGCGCCCGCGGAGCGCGCGCGCCAGCGTGCGCAGCGGCGCCATCTCGAGGGGGCGCAGCTGCGGCAGCCCCGCGCTGAGCAGGATGGTGCGCAACAGTTCCCAGGCCGAGACCTCGCGCCACCCCCAGTGACGCACCGTCGAGACCCCGCGCCTCATGAGCCGCGCATCGCGGATGCCGCGCTCCCGCAGCGCCGTGCGTGCATCGCCGAACTCGCCGCTGTACTTGATCTCCCCGTCCGCCTCCGCGCCGATGCGCCACTGGCGCCAGCCGAAGTCCATCCGATCATCGTCGCCAGGATGCTCGCCGCGAACCCACACCTGCAACTCCGGTTCCGGAAAGCCCAACCATTCGATGGTCGCGAGGCTGACGTTCTCGAGCGCCGACTCCGGTACATCGCTCGCGCGTTCGAGCACCCACTGCGCTCGTCGCCAGCCACGCGATGACGGACGCGCGTCGAGGAGCGATCTGATCCCGTCGGGCGACAACTCCGCATCCTCTCGCAACGCCGCTCCGACGACGGCGAGACCCACGGCCGGATGCTGCAGGCTCGCCGCGTCGGCTGCGATCTCGGCGACGGTCGCGACGAGCAGGCCGCCAATCCGGTCGTGCTCGGGGAGTCGCTGGGCCCCGTGCATCCGCAGATCGCCCGCAGCGCGGCTCGTCGTGGACCCGGGGAGGACGACGTGGACGAACTCCGGCTCGCCGAACACCGGCAGCGGAAGCTCTTCGGCCTCGGACTGGATCGTCATATCCTCGACGCGCAGCTCGACTTCGCCGGCGACCTCCGGCGCGGCCTTGCCGCCGTGCAGCGGCAGGCCGAGCGCGACCAGCAGGATGAACACCCCCGCCGCCATCGCGCCGCGCCGCGCGCCCAGGACCGCGCCCGCCAGCATGACGCCCAGCGTCTGCGCGGTGATCGGCACGCCGAAGGCCAGCGTGATCTGCGGGACAAGCCCCAGCGCCGCGATCATGGCGGCGAAAAGGGCGATATGGGCGGCGTCGCGTTCCATGCGGGCACTCTCCTGATGCGTTCGCGCGCGATATTGGCGCGGGGCGCGCGGGCCGTCCAGCGCTATGGCGGGGGGGCGGTCGTTTCGCGCAGCATGAGTTCGGGGGCGAGCAGCGTCAGGGGGGCGACGGCGCGTCCCTCGATGCGGTCGAGGATGGTGCGGGAGGTGCTTTCGGCGGCGTCGGCAAGCCCAGCATCAATGGCGCGGGCCAGCTCCATGTGCAGTTGTGTGGTCCCGCCTATCGGATCGCGCTTGCGGGAACCAAAGACGGACTTGCCCTTGAGCATGGCTACTAGCGAAGGGGCGAGCGCGGCCAGCATCTCATTGCCGGAAGCCCGCAAAATTAAAGTGTGGAAACGCAGATCGGTTTCCAGTTCCTCGCCCACGCGCGGGGAAGGAGTGGATTCTAGCTCGGCTAAACGCGCGGCGAGGCGAAGGAGCTCCGCCCGCTGCCGGGCGCTGGCATTGCCGGCTGCGAGTCGGGCCGCCACCGGTTCGATTCCCAGCCGCAACTCGTTGAGGCGTGCCACTTGCTGCCCGCGGGTTTTGTCATCATTTAACCGCCAGCCGATGATCGCCGGGTCATATACCGCCCAACTATCCATCGGCAGCACCGTGATTCCCACGCGACGCCCAGAGCGGACCATGCCGAGGTGTTCGAGCGTGCGCATGGCTTCACGGGCCACTGTGCGGGAGATGCCAAAGCGCTTTTCGACGTCCCCCAGACGGAACCGCTCGCCCTCGGCGATGTCTCCGCTTACGATCTCGGCGCCGAGCCTATCCACCACGGAACCCAGCAGGGGAGGGGTGGCACTCATGCGGAAATCCTTTCTTTGCATGCTCCGAAGTAATTGAGATCAGTATAGGTAAGTGGTATCCAGCACAATGGTTTGGAAGGCGGGCGAATTGGGTATGCTGGGAACCTGAATTTGTCGTTTTTAGTATTGGAGTGACGCCGCGTGTCGCACGAGTACGATGACTACGTTTCTAGTCATGAAAAGCCAGTTAAGGCCATTAACTGGAATAGCATCCCGGATGAAAAGGACCTCGAGGTTTGGGATCGCCTCACCGGGAATTTGTGGCTGCCAGAAAAGGTCCCCGTCTCCAATGACCCGCCCAGCTGGAAGACGCTGACGGAGAAGGAAAAGGAAACCACCATGCGGGTCTTTACCGGCCTGACGCTGCTGGATACCATCCAGGGCACAGTGGGTGCGATTTCCCTCCTTCCGGATTCCCAGACTCTGCATGAGGAAGCGGTCTACACCAATATCGCCTTCATGGAGTCCGTGCACGCCAAGTCCTATTCCAATATCTTTATGACCCTGGCGTCCACGCCGATGATCAACGATGCCTTCCGCTGGTCCGAAGAAAACGAGAACCTGCAGAAGAAGGCCAAGATCATCCTGGCCTACTACAACGGTGATGACCCGTTGAAGAAGAAGGTGGCCTCCACGCTGCTCGAGTCCTTCTTGTTCTACTCCGGCTTCTATCTGCCGATGTACTTCTCTTCCCGCGCGAAGCTCACCAATACCGCCGATATCATTCGCCTGATTATCCGCGATGAAGCCGTGCACGGCTACTACATTGGCTACAAGTTCCAGCAGGCCTATAAGCAGCTGGATGAGGAGCGCCAGGCGGAGCTGAAGGAATACACCTTCGACTTGGTCTACGACCTGTATGACAATGAGATCGACTACACCGAGGATCTCTACGATGACCTGGGCTGGACCGAGGACGTTAAGCGCTTCCTGCGCTATAACGCCAATAAGGCACTGAATAACTTGGGCTTTGAGGGGCTCTTCCCAGCCGATGAGACCCG
>ERZ1023324.453-NODE-453-length-16637-cov-6.172898_pt1 | contig 16637 bp, 17 predicted proteins | sample MGYA00520886_ERZ1023324 | MGnify/ENA primary metagenome ERZ1023324 (study PRJEB32759, sample SAMN07749864) | skin metagenome | biome: transportation; feature: city; material: polyester macromolecule | host: Homo sapiens | place: Hong Kong:KT line | collected...
GATCTGGGGATCGCCCGGGCAAGGTTGCCGCCCAGCGAGATGAAGCCCTTGACGGAACCGTCCAGCAGCCCCTCGACCAAGGCCGTGGTGTTGCGGCCCTCCTCCATCGGCGGCTCGAAGCCGTAAAGCTCGCGCAGCTTGTCGTTGGGGACCAGCTTGGGTTTCTCGGTGATGCCCACGGTGCGCTGGCCCTGCACGTTGGAATGGCCGCGCACCGGGCAGATGCCCGCCCCCGGCCGGCCGATGTTGCCGCGCATCAGCAGCAGGTTCACCAGCATGGCAATGCTGTCGCTGCCGTGGACATGCTGGGTCAGACCCATGCCATAGACGCCGATGCAGCGTTGCGACCGGGCGTAAAGCGCGGCGACCTCGGCCAAGTCGGCGCGGGGCAGGCCGCAGGCGGCCTCGATCTCAGCCCAGTCCAGCGCGCGGACCCAGGCCTCGAACGCCTCGAAATCATGGCCGTGCCGGGCGATGAAGGCGCGGCTGACATCCTCCGCACTCACATGCTGCGCCTGCACCAGCGCTTGATAGTCGGCGTGCGAGCGGTCGCAAAAACCTTTGGCGTAGTCAGCTGGTCCATGCCGGCTGTCCAACATGGGCGGATACCAGTGATAACCGCCAAACACCTCGTCGGCGCCCTGCCCCGACTGCACCACCTTGCTGTGCCGGGAAACCGCTTCCGACAGCAGATAGAAGGCAACACAGTCGTGCGACACCATGGGCTCGCTCATGGCGCGTATGGCTTCCGGCAAGCGATGCAGCAGGTTGCGGCTGTCGATGCGGATCTGCTCGTGGTCGGTTGCGAAGTGCTGTGCCACGCAGTCCGAGTACTCGAACTCGTTGCCCTTCTCCTGACCGACGTCCTCGAACCCGATGGAGTAGGTCCGCAACCGTGCCCCCTGCTCGGCCATCAGACCGACGATGAGACTGGAATCAACACCCCCGGACAGCAGCGCCCCGACCGGCTCGTCGGAGACCAGGCGACGGCGAACGGCCAGACGGGTGGCCTCGAGCACCTGCTCACGCCACTCCTCGAACGACCGGGCCTCATCGTCCGCACTGCGGTCGAAGCGGAGCGACCAGTAGCGGTGCTCCCGGTGGCGACCGTCGGGCTCGATGATCTGCAAGGTGCCCGGCGCCAGCTTGCGCACCCCCTTCAGGAGGGTATGCGGGGCGGGCACCACGGCGTGAAAATGGAGATAGTGATGCAGCGCGACAGGGTCGACCGCGGTGTCGATCCCGCCGCCGGCCAACAACGCCGGCAGGGTGGAAGCAAACCGCAGTCGCGTGCCGTCCCGGCTGTAGTACAGCGGCTTGATGCCGAGGCGGTCACGCGCCAGCACCAGCCGGCCGCTGTCACGCTCCCACAGGGCAAACGCGAACATGCCCTGAAAGCGCTGTACACATGCCTCGCCCCAGCGATGCCAGGCCTTGAGAATGACCTCGGTGTCGCCTTCCGAATGGAAGTGATAACCCTCATCACGCAGCGCGGCCCGCAGTTCGGGATGGTTGTAGAGGGCTCCGTTGAAGACCACCCCAAGCCCCAGTAGCGAATCGATCATCGGCTGCTGGGCGCGTTCGCTGAGATCCATGATCTTCAGGCGGCGGTGCGCCACCGCCAGGGGACCCTGGGCATACAGGCCATGACCGTCCGGCCCGCGCGGGGCCAGAACCTCACTCATGGCATTGATGGCCTCAACCGAGGCGGGGGCGCCGTCGAAACGGCGTTCACCGGCGAATCCGCACATGCGGGTTCTCCTTCTTGCGTGGTGCGCCGGCACTCAGGCCGTGCGCGTGGGCTCCTTCGATGGCTGCATGAGCGCCATCAAATCGTCGAGTGACTGCGCCAACCGCTTCTGCCGACTGGGACTGAGCGTGGCAAAGCGCTGCACGAAGACCGCAGGCAGCACGCCCGGCGCAATCTGCAACCGCTCGCGACCGGCATCGGTGAGGACCAGGTCGAACTGGCGGCGATCACGATCGGACCGCAGGCGCTGAACCAGCCCTTTGGCCTCCAGCCGATCGAGCACCAGGCTGATGGTCCCCGGGGTCAGGCTGACAGCGGCGGCCAGCCGGCTTGCGGACTGACAGCCCTGCTGGGCCAGCACCTGCAGACACAGCAGCTGCGAAGCGGTCAGACCAACCCGCGTTTCCAGCAACTTCGAGTGGCTGTCCAACCCCTGCACGATGCGCCGCAGGGCGCCCGCCAGGCGGGTGAGATCGTCGTCGGTGGCCGGCGGCTTATTCATTTGATGTCAAAGTATATCGCAGCGATCGTTTGACATCAAACCATTGCGCGCGCGCCACCCCGCCATGACAAGCCGACGGCGTGCCCGGATAATGCCGGGCCGTTTTCCCATGCATTCGCGGTGACCATGAGCCAGTACGTTTACACGATGAACCGGGTCGGCAAGACCGTTCCGCCGAAAAAGGAAATCCTGCGCGACATCTCGCTGTCGTTCTTCCCGGGCGCCAAGATCGGCGTGCTCGGCTACAACGGCGCCGGCAAGTCGACCCTGCTGCGGATCATGGCAGGCATCGACAAGGAGTTTCACGGCGAGGCGCGCCCCCAGCCCGGCATCCGCATGGGCTACCTGCCGCAGGAACCGCAGTTGGATCCCGCCAAGGATGTGCGCGGCAACGTCGAAGAGGCGCTCACCGACATCTTTCGCATCAAGGCGGACCTGGACAAGGTGTACGCCGCCTACGCCGAGGAAGATGCCGACTTCGAGAAGCTCAGCGAGAAGCAGCAGAAGCTGGAGTCCGAACTGGAGTCCCTGGACGGCCACAACGTCGACGTGATTCTCGACAAGGCTGCGGAAGCCCTCAACCTGCCGCCCTGGGATGCCGACGTCAGCACGCTCTCCGGCGGCGAACGGCGCCGGGTGGCACTGTGCCGTCTGCTGTTGTCGAAGCCCGACATGATCCTGCTCGACGAGCCCACCAACCACCTGGATGCGGAATCCGTGGCCTGGCTGGAGAAGTTCCTCAAGGACTTCCCCGGCACCATCATCGCGGTCACCCACGACCGCTACTTCCTCGACAACGTCGCCGGCTGGATCCTGGAACTGGACCGCGGCCACGGCATTCCCTGGCAGGGCAACTACTCCTCCTGGCTGGAGCAGAAGGAGAAGCGCCTCGCCACCGAGCAGAAGCAGGAGGACGCCCGCGCCAAGGCCATGAAGGAAGAGCTGGAGTGGGTCCGTCAGAACCCCAAGGGGCGACAGGCCAAGTCCAAGGCCCGCATCAAGGCCTACGAAGAGCTGGCCTCGCAGGAATACCAGAAGCGCAGCGAGACCAAGGAGCTTTACATCCCGCCCGGCCCCCGCCTGGGCGACGTGGTACTGGAGGTGGAGGGGGTCGGCAAACAGTACGGCGATCGCTGGCTCTACCAGAACCTCAGCTTCCATGTCCCGCGCGGCGCCATCGTCGGCATCATCGGCGCCAACGGTCGTGGCAAGACCACCCTGTTCCGGATGATCACCGGGCAGGAAGCGCCGGATGCGGGCAGCATCCGCATCGGGGAAACCGTGAAGGTGGCCTACGTTGACCAGAACCGCGATGCGCTGGATGGCGACAAGACCGTGTTCCAGGAAATTGCCAACGGCCAGGACATCCTGCGGGCCGGCAGTTTTGAAATGCCCTCACGGGCCTACATCGGCCGCTTCAACTTCAAGGGCGAAAGCCAGCAGAAGCGCCTGAAGGACCTCTCTGGCGGTGAGCGCAACCGCGTTCACCTGGCCAAGCTGCTGCTGGCCGGCGGCAACCTGCTGCTGCTCGACGAACCCACCAACGACCTCGATGTGGAAACACTGCGTGCGCTGGAGGAGGCCCTGCTCGACTTCCCCGGCAACGCCATGGTGATCTCGCACGATCGCTGGTTCCTGGACCGCATCGCCACCCACATCCTCGCCTTCGAGGATTCCGGCGAGATCGTGTTCCTCGAAGGGAACTACCGCGAGTACGAGGACGACTTCCGCCGCCGCACCGGCGCCGAGCCTGGCGTCAACCGGCGGCATCGCCACAAGAAACTGGCCTGACATGCCACCGCAGGGGTTTCGCTGGGCCGGGGCCGAGTACGGCAGGGGGCGCCCGCTGGTGCTCTTGCATGGTCTCGGGATGCGGCACACCGCCTGGGCGCCGGTGATCCCTGCACTGGCCGAGGAACGCCGCGTCATCGCGCTGGATGTCCCGGGCTTCGGCGACACGCCGATGCTCCCGGGCGGCGCAACCCCCAGCCTGGCAGCGCTGGCGGCTGGGCTGCAGGAGGAGCTGCGTCAGCGGGGCATCGAAACGCCCGTGGATGTCGCCGGAAATTCCATGGGCGGGGGCATCGCCCTGGCCCTCGCACTGCGGGGTGACGCACGTGCCGTCGCCGCGCTGTCACCTGCCGGGGTCTGGCCCGACGACAGCCCGACGCACACCCGTCCGACGCTGCGCCTGCTGCGCCTCGGCGTGCGCCATGGCGCGCTCGCCGCCGATCTGGCCCTGCGCGTCGGCCTGCTCCGCAGGCTCATGCTGGCGGTCCCGGTGTCGCCCAATGCCCACAGGATCCCCGCCGACACGGCACGGGCCCTCGCCCGCGATCTGGCACAGGCACCCGGCACACTGCCGACCCTGAACGCCATCGCGCCCCTGCAAGGCCTGACACAACTCTCGACCCCGTGCAGTGTCGCCTTCGGCCGACGCGACTGGCTGCTGACCGGCTCACGGCGATGGCGTGACCGACTGCCGCGTCATGTCCGCTGGAGCACACCGCCGAACTGGGGCCATGTCCCGATGTGGGACGACCCGGCCGGCGTCGCCGACTGGATTCTGGAGGCCACCCGATGAACCCCCTCGCCTACCGGTGGGCGCAAGGAACGCTGACGCCGGTCAGCCCCCTGCACCACGTCGACCCCGATAGCCTGCTGGGCATCGACCGGCAAAAACACCTGTTCCTCGACAACCTGCGGCAATTCGTGCTCGGACATCCGGCCAATCACACGTTGCTGACAGGCGCTCGGGGCACCGGCAAGTCGTCGCTGGTGAAAGCCGCACTCAGCGTGTTCGGTGACCAGGGACTGCGCCTGGTGGCGGTATCGCCGCATGATCTGACGGATCTTCCGGAAATTCTGGCGCCGTTGCGCGACCGTCAGGAGCGGTTTGCGCTCTACGTCGATGACTTCAGCGTCTCCGCCAGCGATGTGCGGCTGACCGCACTGAAAACCGCGCTGGACGGCGGCCTGGAAGCCCCGCCGGACAACGTGCTGATCCTGGCCACCAGCAATCGCCGTTATCTGCTGCCCACCCACCGCAGCGACAACGACGAGTTTCACTGGGAAGAAGGTGAGCTGCACCCGGGCGAGTCCACTGAGGAGAAAATCAGCCTGTCGGAGCGTTTCGGCCTGTGGCTGTCGTTTCAGCCTTTCTCCCAGGCGCAGTACCTCGATGCCGTGCGCTTGCACCTTGCTGCGCTGCAGGGCCCTGCGCTCGATGGCGAGACCGAGAAGCTGGCCCTGCGCTGGGCGCTGTCGCGCGGATCGCGCTCGGGACGGGTGGCACATCAGTTCGCCCGCCACCACGCCGGCCAGGTCCGCCTGGCGGCGCCCTCGCCCTGATCCTCACGCCGTCTGACGGGCAACAAAAAGGCCGTGCTCGACACGGCCTTGATCTACCCAACATTGCGGAGAATGGTCGGGGCGATAGGATTCGAACCTACGACCCCCTGCCCCCCAGGCAGGTGCGCTACCAAGCTGCGCTACGCCCCGACCGATAACCGCATGCCGGAGTGGCTCCGGCGAGGGGCGCGCAGTGTATCCAATGCGCCCGATGATGGAAAGCGAAACCCCTTACTCGTCCGGCAGCAACCGCAGCAGGGACTCCAACTCGTCACGCAGATGCTGGATCTCGCTGGCCCGACGGGCCCCGGGCCGGACACTTGAAGCGCCCCCTGTAGCCTCGTCCTGCTGCCGCTGCGCGTCGCGCAACTGCTGCCGCGCCCCGGTGATGGTGAACCCCTGCTCGTACAGGAGGCTGCGAATCTTGCGCACCATCAGCACATCGTCCTGCTGGTAGTAGCGCCGATTGCCGCGCCGCTTCACCGGCTTGAGCTGCGGAAACTCCTGCTCCCAGTAACGCAGCACGTGTGGCTTGACGTCACAGAGCTCTGCAACTTCGCCGATCGCGAAGTACCGCTTGGCCGGAATTTCCGGCAGCGCTTCCGTTTTGAGGTCAACCGCGCGCATCGGCTTCCACCCTCAGGCGCAGCTTCTGTCCGGGGCGGAAGGTCACCACCCGACGGGCTGAAATGGGAATCTCTTCACCGGTCTTGGGGTTGCGTCCCGGACGGCGGTTCTTCTCGCGAAGCTCGAAGTTGCCGAAGCCGGACAGCTTGACCTCCTCTCCCCCCTCGAGACGCGTGCGGATCTCCTCGAAGAAGAGATCGACGAACTCCTTCGCCTCACGCTTGTTGAGGCCAAGATCGTCAAAGAGCGCGTCCGCGAGATCCGCTTTTGTCAACGCCACCGCTTTCCCCCGGCTGACTACCCCCGCACCACCGCGCCAAACTGCTGCTGCCAATCGGCCAGGATGGCCTGGGCCGCGCGGTCAGTGTCTTCGTTCTGTAGCGTGCGCGAATTATCGTTGAAAATCAAGCCAATCGCGATACTTTTGCATCCATCGCTCAAGCCTTTACCGCGATAAACGTCGAACACACGGGCCTGAACGAGCTGCGTCCCGCCCACGGCATAGGCACGCTCGATCAGGGCGTCTGCCGGCAACGCCTCCGGCACCACCACGGCGAGATCACGCCGACTCGACGGGAACTCCGACAATGCCTGTGCACGCGGCACCGGACGCTCCCGCAACGCATCCAGCACCAGCTCGAACAACAACGGTGCCTCCGGGAGATCCAAGGCCTGCACCACGCGGGGGTGCAGACGCCCCAGCCAGCCGATCTCCACCCCGTCGCGCAGCACACGCGCGGATTGTCCGGGGTGCAACGCGGGATGTACCGCCGCCTCGAAACGACACGCACCCACGAGGGGACCCAGCAGCGCTTCCACCTCGCCACGCAGATCGTAGAAGTCGACCGCGCGCGCCGACTGGTCCCAGTGCTCGGGGTACGCCATGCCCGTCGCCAGACCGGCGATCCGGGATTGCTCGGCCAGCACCCCCTGCTGCCGCTCGAAACAAACCGCGACTTCGAACAGCCGGATACGCCGCTGCTGGCGCTGCTCATTGTGCAACCAGGCCGGCAGCAAGCCGGCCCATAGGGTGCGGCGCAGTTCCGACAGGGTTTCCGCCAGCGGGTTGTCGAGACGAACCGCCTCGCCTTCCGTCAGCAGAGCCCCCTGTATGGCGGGATCGACAAAGGCCAGCGTGACGGCCTCCTGCCAGCCGCGCCCGATCAAGCGCTCCCGCAGCACCCGCACCGCCAGGCGGCGCTCCGGTGTCGCGCCCGGCGCCAGCGCGGCGCCATAGGGCCGCACCGGGATCGCGTCGTAGCCCTGCAGCCGCGCGATCTCCTCGATCAGGTCAACTTCTTCGCGGATATCGGTGCGATAGCTCGGCACCTTGACCTGCCAGGTTCCACCCACATCGTGACGAAGCGTCATTCCCAGCCGCGTCAACAGCGCCTCAATGGTCTTGGGCGGGATGGTCATCCCCAGCAGACGCTCCACCCGGGCGGCCCGCAAGCGCACCGTCACCGCCTCGGGCTGCAGGCGGCCCGCCTGGGTGATCGGGTGCACCTCGCCGCCGCAGAGCTGCACAATCAACTGGCTGGCACGATCCAGCGCAACGCGTTGCAAGCCGGGATCAACGCCGCGCTCGAAGCGGTGCAGTGAATCCGTGTGCAGCTTGTGCCGGCGACCGGTTCCCGCCACGGCCGCAGGGCTGAAGCACGCCGACTCGAGGAAGATGGCCTCCGTGCTGTCGTCGACCGCCGAATCCGCCCCGCCCATGACACCCGCCAGCGCCAGCGCGCGCTGCTCGTCGGCGATCACCAACTCGCCATGGTCCAGCTGCACCGCCTGCTCATTGAGCAGCGTCAGACGTTCTCCGGCCTGCGCCGGCCGCACCTGAATGCCCCCCTGCAGCTTCGCCAGATCAAAGGCGTGAAGCGGCTGACCCAGCTCGATCATCACGTAGTTGGTGACGTCGACGACCGGATGGATGGCACGAATCCCACTGCGCCGCAGCCGCTCGCGCATCCAGTCCGGCGTTCTCGCGCCGCTGCGCAGGCGGGTGATCAGCCGACCGGCGTAATGGGGGCAGGCCTCCGGCTGCGCGATGTCGATACGAACCTGACGGTCCCCCACCACCACAGCGGGGGGGAGGTTCGGCCGTCGCATCGGCTGCCCGTAGATGGCCGCCACCTCGCGCGCCAGACCGAGCACCGACAGGCAATCGCCCCGGTTTGGCGTCAGCTCAAGGCTGAGCACCTGGTCATCGAAGGAGAGGTACTGGGCGATCGGCGTTCCCGGCGTGCTGTCCGCATCGAGCTCAAGCAGCCCGTCGGCCTTCTCCGCCAGACCCAGCTCCTGCGCAGAACAGAGCATGCCGAAGCTCTCGACCCCCCGCAGCTTGGCCTGCCCAATCGCCTGCCCGCCCGGCAGGCGGGCGCCAACCGTGGCGCAGGGCACATGAATCCCGGCACGGGCATTGGCGGCGCCACAGACGATGGTGAGTGGCGCCGACTGCCCGACATCCACGGTACACACTTGCAAGCGGTCGGCCTGAGGATGCGGCGCGACCTCCGCGATGCGGCCTACCACCACGCCCTGGGGCGCGGCACCGGCCACCGGGGCGGCCTCGGATTCCAACCCCGCCAGCGTGATGCGCTCGGCAAGTGCAGCGGCGTCATCGTCCAGCGATACCCACTCACGCAGCCAGTTGTAACTTAGTTTCATGATGTGATGTCGTCCGTTTCGACTCAGCGGAACTGCTCAAGGAATCGCAGGTCGTTGTGGAAGAACTGGCGGAGGTCATCAACGCCGTAGCGCAGCATGGCAAACCGCTCGACCCCCAGGCCGAAGGCGAAGCCGGTATAGCGCTCGGGGTCGAGCCCGACGGCCTCGAAGACCTTGGGATGCACCATGCCGCAGCCCAGCACCTCCAGCCAGCGGCCCTGTTCGTCGAGCAGGTCGGCTTCGGCGGAGGGCTCGGTGAAGGGAAAGTAGCTGGGGCGGAATCGCACCGTGACCTCACGCTCGAAGAATCGGGCGAGAAAGGTACGCAGCTCATGCTGGAGATCGGCGAAGGAGACCTGTTCCGCCACGTACAGGCCTTCGATCTGATGGAACATCGGGCTGTGCGTGCGATCGGAGTCGCACCGGAACACCCGTCCGGGCGCGATGATCCGCACCGGCGGCTCAGCTCCCCTGGCCACCAGTGCCTCCAGCGTCCGGATCTGCACCGGGCTGGTGTGCGTGCGCAGCACGCGCTGCCCCTGATCAACGTAGAAGGTGTCGTGCATCGCCCGCGCCGGGTGCAACTCGGGGATATTGAGCGCTGTGAAGTTGTGGAAGTCGTCCTCCACCTCCGGCCCTTCCATGGTTTCGAACCCGAGATCGTTGAACAGACGCTCGATGCGCTCGATGGTCCGGGTAATCGGATGGAGTCCGCCGGTACTGGCGCCCCGGCCCGGCAGGGTCACATCGATCGCCTCGGCCGCGAGCTGGGCTTCCAGGGCAGCGGCCTCCAGCACCTGCTGGCGGGCGCCCAGCGCCTCCACCACCGCCTGCTTGATCAGGTTGACCTTCTCGCCGAACGCCTTGCGCTCGTAGCCGGTCAGCGTGCCGAGCTGCTTCAGGCGCTCGGTGATACGCCCTTTCTTGCCCAGCCACTCGACGCGCAGGGCTTCGAGGGTACGCAGGTCTGCCGCCGCGGCGATGGCAGCACGCGCCTCGTCCTGCAGAGTATCCAGTGATTCGCTCATATTCGGTTTGCCGACAATAAAAAAGGGGAACGGCGTCAGACGCCGCTCCCCTGGGTAACGTCCCTGCTACGGGCGCGAATACGACTTCAGGCGAGCGCCACCTTGGCCTTTTCGACCAGCTGTGCGAACGCGGGCTTGTCGTGAACCGCCAGATCAGCGAGCACCTTGCGGTCCAGTGCGATCCCGGCCTTCGACAGCCCATTGATAAATCGGCTGTAGGACAGGCCGTTCTCGACGCTGGCAGCGCCGATACGGACGATCCACAGCGCGCGGAACTCACGCTTCTTGACGCGACGGTCACGGTAGGCGTACTGCCCGGCCTTGATGACCGCCTGCTTGGCGACGCGGAATACGCGGGAGCGTGCCCCGTAGTAACCCTTCGCCTTGTTGAGAACCTTCTTGTGACGCGCGCGCGCCGTTACACCACGCTTGACTCGTGCCATGGTCTATCTCCCCTTAGGCGTAAGGCAACATCTGACGGACTTCACGAACATCCACCGCGGCGACCTGGGTCGGACCGCGAAGCTGGCGGATGCGCTTGGCCGACTTCTTCGTCAGGATGTGGCGCTTGTGGGAATGACCACGCTTGAAGCCGCCTTTGCCAGTCTTGGCAAAGCGCTTCGCAGCACTTTTGATCGTTTTGATCTTGGGCATCTTTGACTCCTTGACCGCATGTGACCGGCTTCACGTCCCGCCCTGGGAGCTGACCGGGCCTTCCGAACCACTCGGAAGGGCTTCCTTGTCCCGACGCCATGAGACGCCGGTGTACTGCTTGATCTGTTCGCTTACCGCTTGCGGGGGGCGATCATCATCACCGCCTGACGCCCTTCCATCTTCGGGAACTGCTCCACCTGCGCCAGCTCCTCCAACTCGTTGCGAACCCGCTCCATGAGCTGGAGGCCGAGCTCCTGGTGCGCCATCTCGCGCCCCCTGAACCGGATCGTGACCTTGACCTTGTCGCCGTCTTCCAGAAAGCCGCGCATCTGCCGCAGCTTGTTCTGGTAATCACCGATGTCCGTGGTGGGCCGGAACTTGATTTCCTTGATCTGGATGATCTTCTGCTTTTTCTTGGCAGCGTGGGCAGCCTTGTCCTTCTGGTACAAGTACTTGCCGTAATCCATGATCTTGCAGACGGGCGGTTCGGCGTTGGGTGACACCTCAACGAGATCCAGACCGTCGACCTCCGCCTTGGCGATGGCGTCGCGGGTCAACATGATCCCGACCTGGGCGCCATCCGCATCGATGACCCTTACCCGCGGCGCGGTGATTTCACCGTTGCGCCGGTCGTCACGTTCCTGAGCGATATTCAGTTCCTCCGAGACAAATGAAACCCGGCCGAAGGCAGTTGGCGATCAGTTCCGGGGCACCCTGCACGCCCTCCGGGCGCACAAGACCGCGGATGATACCGTCGGCCCGCGCCGACCTCAAGCGTTCTGCGTGCGATCCAGGACGGTCGCCAGCGGCGCCGGACGCGCGTAGTGAAAGCCCTGGGCGCAGTCGATCCCGATCTCGCGCAGGGCGTCGGCCTGTTCGGCGGTTTCCACCCCTTCGGCGACGGTCTGCACGCCCAGATCGCGCGCCAGGTTGGCGACCGCGCGGACAATCTTCCAGGAGGCCGGGTTGGCGAGCACATCGGAAAGGAACGAGCGGTCGAGCTTGAGGGTGTCGACCGGCAGTCGGTGCAGGTAGGACAGCGAGGAGTACCCCGTGCCGAAATCGTCGACCGCCAGTCCGATACCGTGATCCTTGCACCGCTGCAGCAAGGCATGACTGGCATCGAAGTCACTCATGACCAGCGATTCGGTAATCTCCAGCTTGAGATGCCGGGGCGCCAGGCCATGGCGCTCCAGGGCCGACTCGATGGTGGGAAACAGCAGGGGATCGTCAAACTGCCGGATCGACAGGTTGAGCGAGACGGTTTCCGGCCCCGACACCGCCGCCGAACGACACAGGCGCGCTGCGGCTGACACCGCCGTATCGATGATCCAGTGGCCGATCGGCACGATCTGCCCACTGGCCTCGGCAACCGGCACGAAGACGGCGGGCGACATCGCGCCATGCGCCGGATGCCGCCAGCGCAACAACGCCTCGTAACCCCTCACCCCTCCGTCACGCAAACCCACGATGGGCTGGTAGTGCAGGTCAAACTCCTGCCGCTCAAGGGCCTCTCTCAGGTCCTGCTCGATCAGCAGCCGCTGCAGGGCCTCCTGCCGTTCGGACGCCATGGCATCCGGAGTGAATTCTGCCCCCCCGGCACCAGACTCGCGCAACGACGCACGCGCCCGAAGCATGGTCAGGCGGAGCAGGTATCGCAACAGGGGATCCGCATCCGAGAGGCAGCGCGCGAAACTGTCGTGCGGGATGACGTAGAGCGTGGCTGCGGTCACTGCCACGGCACGGGCGGTGCGGGTGTTGTCGCCCATGAGGGCCATTTCGCCGAACAGCTCGTGCTCGCCAAGCCGGCCAAGGCTGCGGGGCTGCCCACCAACCTCGCTGATGATCTCGACAAGCCCGCTGGCCACGATATAGGCGGCTGCGCCGGGGTCACCGATGTCGAACAGCACCTCGCCCGCCTCAACATGCCGGACGAATCGACGTGACAGGTGGGGAGTGGCGGCGCGCGACATCCCCTATGGTGGCACAGACACCCCCGACGGCACAGCCGCCGCCGGGGGCGCCGTCGGCGCATCAGTCGGCGCGCAGGCCTTCAGCCTGAATCGACAGCTTCACCTGCCCCATCGGGCCATCGGCGTACTTGCTCATGCCAAAGTCGGCACGATCGAACTCCGCCTCGAGGTCGGCACCGCAGACCTCCTTCTTGAAGAACGGGTGCTCGATGCACTTGAAGCTCTCGAACTCCAGCTCCACCGGCCGGGTGACCCCCATCAGGGTGAGCTCGCCCTTGACCTCGTCAGGCTCACCGTCGTCAAAGCTGATGGTGCCGCGATAGAGGATCTTCGGATGCTTGGCGACATTGAAGAAGTCCTCGCCCCGTGCATGCTCGTTCATCTTGTCGTGACCGAAATCCAGGCTGGCCGCGTCGATGGTGACCTCGACGGTGCCGGTTTCCGCTTCACGATCAAGCGTAACCGTACCGCTGGAGTTGTTGAACTTGCCCCGCCACCAGGAAATACCCATGTGCGGCACCTCAAAGCTGGGGTAGGTATGCGAGGCATCCAGCGTGTAGGTAACGGGTGCGGCATGCGCGGCACTCGCCAGCATCAATGTGGCAAATGCTGCAGGAACGGTCAGTCTCATCGGTTCACTCCAGGGTTGGAACGTGGGACAACAAACGCTCAGGGCAAGGCCTGAGCAATACGAAAACGGATACGGACTTCATCGTCGACCACCCCGGACCAGCCCGGATCACCGATGCCATAGTCCGTGCGATCCAGCACCAGCTCGCCTTCGAACAGACGATGGCCGTCGGCTTCACGGATCGTGATGTCGGCGCCCAGCGGACGGGACTGCCCCTTGAGGCTGAGCGAGCCATCGGCGCGATAACGGCCGTCGCCAAGCGGCGTCAGGCCCTGTGCCCGGAACACCGCCTGCGGATGGGCCTCGCTGTCGAACCATTCGGCCTTCCGCACTTCGGCGTTGTAGTCCGGCAGGCCGAGATCGAAGCTGGCGGTCTGGACCTGCAGCTCCGCCTCGGCAGCAGCGGGGTCCGCAGGGTCGAAGGCCACAGTGCCCGAAAAGGCCGTGAAACGCCCTTCGACCGCCACACCCATCTGCTTGAACACGGCCACCAGCTCGCTGCGGTCGTTGTCGATGGCCGCACTGCTGGCGTGCAGTCCCAATGCCAGCACCATCAGGGGGAGACTCAGCCAGCGAGCCCGGAAGGAGAAAGTCATGCGCGATGCTCCGGCAGGCGACGCGACGGGATCATGCGCCACAGCAGACCGTCGCGATCGAGGAAATGATGTTTGAGGGCAGCACCCAGATGCGCCACCACGAGCGCCGCCAGACCGTAGTTGAGTATCACGTGGACGCTCTTGAGGCACGCCGCCAGGTCGGCGTCGCGGCCCAGCAGGTCGGGCAAGGGCCAGCGCCCGAAGTACACCGTCTGGAACCCGGAGGCTGATGAATACAGCCAGCCGCTCAAGGGTATGGCGAACATCAGGCCATAGAGCAGGCCGTGGGTGAGTCCAGCCAGCTGCCGCTGCCAGGCCGGCATCGCCGTCGACAGGGGAGGCGGGGTGTGTGTCAGCCGCCACACCCCACGCAGAAGCACCAGCCCGAACACGGTCACCCCGATCCATTTGTGCCAGCTATACATCCGCAGCTTGTCGGGCGACATGGCGAGATCGGTCATGTACTGTCCCATCCCGAAGCCCGCAAAGATCAGCACGGCCATCAGCCAGTGCAGGCTGATCGCGGTGGTGGTGTAACGACTGGCGTGGTTCATGAGCGGCATCGTCAGGAGATAAGACCCAGCCTACGGCGCACGGTTCATTCAAACAAGAAAAACGTTTTCACCTGTTTATTCAGTTTTTTTGATATGACGATGACACCGCTTCCCGGCGCGCTGCGCCTTCTGACACTCCACGGGGAGGCGGCGCGCCCCTGGATCGACCCGATCGCACGCCTGCGACTGACCGTATTCCGCGAATGGCCATACTGCTACGAAGGCGACCTCGACTACGAACGCGACTATCTGGCGCATTACCTCGCGAGCCCACAATCGGTCATTGGCCTAGTGCTGGAACAGGATCGCGCGCTGGGCGCCACCACCGGGCTGCCGATGAGCCAGGCGCAGCCCGAGATGCAGGCGCCTTTCGTCCGCGCCGGCGCCACCCTGTCCGACTGGTTCTATTGCGGGGAGTCGGTGCTATTGCCGACCTTGCGCGGCCACGGCATCGGCGGCCGCTTTTTTGATCTGCGGGAACAGCAGGCCCGCGCGCTCGGGCACCGCCAGATCACGTTCTGCGCCGTCGAACGACCCGACGACCATCCCCTGCGGCCCGCGCACTATCGCGGCAACCACGGATTATGGGGCCGCCGCGGCTACCAGCGACAGGCGCACCTTCAGTGTCAGTACCGCTGGAAAGACCTCGATCAGTCCGAAGAGACCGACAAGACCCTCACCTTCTGGACCCGGCAGCTGGCGCCCTGATCAGGCGGCTGCCTGCTCCAGACCAAAGGCCTTGTGGAGCGTGCGCACGGCCAGCTCCAGATACATTTCCTCGATCACCACCGAGATCTTGATCTCGGAGGTGGAGATCATGCGGATGTTGATCCCGGCCGCCGCCAGTGCCTTGAACATCTGGCTGGCGATGCCGGCGTGGCTGCGCATGCCGACACCGACCACCGACACCTTGGCGATTTCGGTGGAGCCGTTGACCCCCTTGGCCCCCAGCTCGGCGCTGACCGCGCGCATCACTTCGGTGGCCCGCTCGAAATCGTTCTTGTGCACCGTGAAGGTGAAGTCGGTGCTGCCGTCCGCCGCCACGTTCTGCACAATCATGTCGACTTCGATGTTGGCATCCCCCACCGGCCCCAGCAGGGCGGCGGCGATCCCCGGGCGGTCCGGCACCCCGGTCACGGTGAGCTGGGCCTCGTCACGATTGAAGGCGATACCGGAGATCAGGGGGTCTTCCACTTTTGCATCCTCTAGCGTGATCAGCGTGCCCGGGCCGTCCTTGAAGGTGGACAGCACCCGCAGCGGTACCTTGTACTTGCCGGCGAATTCGACGGCGCGGATCTGCAGCACCTTGGAGCCGAGACTCGCCATCTCCAGCATCTCCTCGAAGGTGATGCGGTCCAGGCGGCGTGCCTTGGGCTCCACCCGCGGATCGGTGGTGTACACCCCGTCGACATCGGTGTAGATCTGGCACTCATCGGCTTGCAGCGCCGCCGCCAGCGCCACGGGCAGGGCAAGCAGGGCCGCCGGGCGGATCGGGCGGCAGGCTGACGGTGACGCCGCGGCTGTCCGTGATATCGAGCCCGGAGCCGGTGCGCGCAATCGTCAGCCGCACACCGCCGGTGCAGCTCCAGCTGGCGAGACGGGGTTGGGCGCTTTGGCTCAAGCCGACATCGCCGCCGGTCGAGCATGCGGCGAGAAGCGCCGAGGAACAGGCGACGGAAACGGCAAGGCAAACGCGAATCGAAACCATCGCCGATGCTTACGCCAGAGATTTGGGAGGGGCAAGCAAGAGGAGCGCTCAGAAATCGGTGTCGACCTGTTCGTCCTTTTCCAGCGCCCGCCGCAGCCGTCCGAAGGCGAGTCGGATGCGAGACTTGACGGTGCCGAGGGGCAGTCCGGTCTCGCTCAGCCCGGTCGGAACCACCGCGCCGGGCAGGCCCGCAAGGTTCACCGTCACGGTGAAGACATCGTTAAGATACATCTGCACCGGATCGCTGCTGTCCACCGACCCCAGACCAAAGGCCGCCGACGGCGTCGTCGGCGCCAGGATCGCGTCGATGCCGTCGACCTCTTCGGCCAGCTGCGTTGCGGCGTTCTCGACGAACGGGAGGGCGTCGCCCCACGACGAGGAGCCGTCGGCACCGGAGTGCGCCGACACGATCACGACGTCGGCACCGGCCTTCTTCACCTGCGGCACAACGATCTTCGCCTGTTCAACGACGCCGTTGAACCTGACCTTGCCCTCGACGTTGGCCTTGTCCCAGATCGCGATGCCGGGGTTGGTCAGGCCGAGGATGCCGACGGTCAGGCGCGGCCCGTTCTTGGGCTTGAAGGTCTTGATGACGT
>ERZ1023324.455-NODE-455-length-16586-cov-7.310326_pt1 | contig 16586 bp, 16 predicted proteins | sample MGYA00520886_ERZ1023324 | MGnify/ENA primary metagenome ERZ1023324 (study PRJEB32759, sample SAMN07749864) | skin metagenome | biome: transportation; feature: city; material: polyester macromolecule | host: Homo sapiens | place: Hong Kong:KT line | collected...
GTGTGGCTTGCGCCGCTATATGGCGGGGTTCTGTCGGAGCTCAGTGGCGGCCTCCAAGCACGCGGGCAAGAGGGCGCTGCGAGTGAGGCTCACGTTCCGCAAGCCGATCCTTCACCGGGACAGCGGCCGACGGCAGGCCGGAGGAATAGGCGTCGCGATAGGGTGCACCCCGCGCAACAGAACCGTTGCGAAAGGTCTAACACCCCAACGCAACAGAGTGGGCCGCCATGCGCTGCCACGGGCCCGTGAACTTCGGTGTCACAGGTAGCGGCAGACATCCTCGGGGGAGCACGTGGCCGGGTCGCCGGCGGCGGCGTCCTCGCGCAGGTCGGCGATCGTGGTGCGTAGCTGCGCGAGCTCGGCGAGTTGCCGGTCGATCACATCAAGGCGGGTGTCGAGCAGGTCGGTGACGTGCCGGCAGGGGGCCTGCCCCCGGTCGCGGATGTCCAGCACCTGACCGATCTGGGCCAGGGTCAGCCCGGCCGCTTGCCCCCGGCGGATGAAGTCCAGCCGGTCGAGCACCTCGGCGCCGTAGTCCCGGTAGCCCGCCGGGGTGCGGTCCGCGGCGGGTAGCAGCCCGACCTCCTCGTAGTACCGCAGGGTCTTGCTCGTCGTGCCCGACGCCCGAGCCACCTCACCGATCCGCATGCCACTCATTCTCCCCCTTGACCTTCCAGTGCACTGGAAGGTCGATCCTGAGGGCGATGAAGGAGGAGTTCATGACGGCAACGGCTAACAGCAGGTCGTATGACCTGGCAATGATCGGGTCCGGTGGGGCGGCGTTCGCGGCCGCGATCCGCGCCACCAACCTCGGCAGACGGGTGGTGATGATCGAGCGTGGCACCGTCGGCGGTACCTGCGTGAACACCGGGTGCGTGCCCTCCAAGGCCTTGCTCGCGACCGCCGAGGCCCGCCACGTCACACTCGACGCCTCCCGGTTCCCCGGCCTGCCGCTCCCCGAAGTCCGGCCGGTCGACATGCCCGCCTTGATCGCCGGCAAGGATCGGCTCGTCGGGTCACTGCGTGGCGAGAAGTACCTGGACCTGGCCACCGAGTACGGATGGGATCTCCACCCCGGGGACGCCACGTTCGTCGGCACACCCAGCGAGCCGGCACTGCGCGTCACCGGCCCTGACGGCACGGTGGAGACGGTCCGGGCCGCGCACTACCTCATCGCCACCGGCTCCAGGCCCTGGGCGCCGCCGGTCCCCGGCCTGCAGGAGGCCGGTTACCTGACCTCGACCACCGCGATGGAACTGGACCACGTCCCGGAGTCGCTGCTGGTCATCGGCGGCGGCTACGTCGCGATGGAGCAGGCCCAGCTCTTCGCTCGGCTCGGCGTCCGGGTCACCATGCTGGTCCGCTCACGGCTGGCGTCCCAGGAAGAACCCGAGGCGTCCACCGCCCTGGATGAGATCTTCACGGACGAAGGCATCCAGATCATCCGCGGCGCGGTGCCCAGCGCGGTCCGCCGCGACCCGGCCACCGGCGAGGTCACGGTCACTGCCACCACCACTGACGGCTCACAGGAACTCCGGGCGGCCGAGGTACTCGTCGCCACCGGGCGCCGCCCGGTCACCGCCACGCTCGGTCTCGACACCGTCGACGTGCGCACCGGCGACCACGGCGAGGTGGTCGTCGACAGCCATCTGCGCAGCACCAACCCGCGCGTCTGGGCTGCCGGTGACGTCACCGCCCACCGTCAGTTCGTGTACGTCGCCGCGGCCCACGGCGCCCTCGTCGCCGACAACGCCCTCACCGGCGCCGGCCTCGAGGTCGACTACCGCCACCTGCCCCGGGTCGTGTTCACCAGCCCCGCCCTGGCCGCCGTCGGGATGACCGAACGGCAGGCCTCCGCTGCCGGGATCCGCTACGACAGCCGTGTCCTGTCACTCGCGCACGTCCCACGCGCGATCGTCAACCGCGACACCCGCGGGTTCATCAAGATGGTCACCGACGCCGACACCGGCCGCATCATCGGCATTACCGCCCTGGCCCAGGACGCCGGCGACCTCGCCGCCGCCGGGGTCTACATGCTCGAGGCCGGCATGACCACCAGCCAGGTCGCCAACCTCTGGAGCCCCTACCTGACCATGGCCGAAGGCCTCAAGCTCACCGCGCAGGCCTTCACCACCGACATCGCCAAGCTCTCCTGCTGCGCGGCGTGAACCTGCCCCGCACACAGGGACACCGATAGGGGACCGCCTCGCCCCGGGGCGCGAGACAAGAAAATGGGCGCCGATCAGCCCTACTTACTGGCACCCCTGCGTATCGGACCTGCAACCACCGGGGAGTTCAGTCGATGCAAGAACTCCCGTCCCAGGCCTATATCTGGACGTCTTCACGACCTCTACGTGCTCGACCCGACGAGGACAGCACTGGACGACGCGATGACCGCCTTGCGGCGCCGCCATGAGGCCGCGGTCCGTTTGGGCCGCGTCACCGCACCACCATGACCACGATCGTCACCACGTAAGCCGCGGCGACCAGACCGATCCCCAGCAGGGTGAGCACCACCCCGCGCCGGGCCGGCCGCTGGCCCTCGTCCGGCCCGGGGCCCTTGCCGTGCTTCGCGGTCATCGCGCGCTCCTAAGACGTTGCTCAAGCATGTGCGGCTCTCGCGAGCGGGCTTCCGTGCCGAGTGCTACCAGCTCAGGTCGTGACAGCCGTCGCTGCCGGCGCCCTCCACCTGCAAGGTGGCATGGGCGATACCGTAACGGTCGCGCAGCACCCGGCGCGCGCCGGCAAGCACGGCGCCGTGGTCCGCGCCCTGGTCAGCGACCAGGTGGGCCGTGGCCACGTTCATCCCCGACGTCAGGGTCCACAGGTGCAGGTCGTGGACCTCCTCCACCCCCTCGACCGCGTCCAGGTCACCGGCGACGTCCTCCGGGTCCACCCCTTCCGGGGCGTGCTGGCCCAGCACCGCGATCACCTGCCTGCCCAGAACCACCGCCCGGATGATGACGAAGACCGCGATGAGCGCCGCGACCACGACGTCCCAGATCGGCTGGCCGGTGAGGATGATCAGCACGCCGGCGACCATGACACCCACCGACCCGGCGGCGTCGGCGATCACCTCGTAGTAGGCGCCCTTGACGTTCAGGCTGTCCTTGGCCCCGCTGCGCAGCAGCAGCATGGAGATGATGTTGATCACCAGGCCGGCGAAGCCGACCGCGAGCATGGCGCCGGAGGCCACCTCCGGCGCGTCGCCCAGCCGGCTGATGGCCTCGACCACCACGTACACCCCGACCGCGAGCATCGCCAGCACCGCCAACGCCGAGGCGAACACCTCGGCCCGGTAGGAGCCATAGGTGCGTCGCCCCGTGGAGTCCGGCCGGCTCGCGATGCGCGTCGCCAGCAGCGCCGCACCCAGCACCACCACATCGGCAGCCATGTGCCCGGCATCCGACAGCAGCGCCAACGACCCCGACACCAGCCCCGCGACCAGCTCGATCAGGAAGAAGCCCGCCGTCAGGGCGAACGCCCCCGCCAGCCGCCGACGGTAGCGGCCACCGGCATGCCCGGTCGCCGGGGCATGGCTGTGTCCCGCCCCCATCAGCCCTGCCCCTCGTGGCGGGCGTGCTCACGGGAGACGTCCAGCAGCATCCGCACATGCCCGTCAGCGAGGCGGTAGTACACCATCCGCCCCTCCCGGCGGTTCTCGACCACCCCAGCGGTACGCAGCACCCGCAGCACCTGGGACACCGACGCCTCCGCGACATCGACCGACGCCGCCAGGTCACACACGCACAGCTCGCCGGCCTCCAGCAACGCATACAGCACCCGGGCACGGCGCGGGTCCCCCAGGAGCTTGAACAGCCCGGCCAACCTGCCGGCCTCGCGCTCGTCGGGGATCCTCTCCCGGGTCAGCGCCACCTTCTCCGGATGGACGGCGGTGACCTGACACGAATCCAACGGCGTCACACTCATGCCACGACCATACACCTATGCAGATATCAGCAGCGGGAGCCACACACGAGAGGTCAGCAGGTTCTGTATGGTCAGCGCATGCTGACTATTGCTTCGCGGCTGGACGTGATGAACCGGCTGGGCCGGGCGATGGCCGACCCGACCCGCTCCCGCATCCTCATGACACTCCTCGAGGGCCCGAGCTACCCGGCGGTACTCGCCCGCGACCTAGGGCGTGTCTGAGAATGGATCCAGGGCCTTAGCCAAACCCTCGAAGCATTATCAGACACGCCCTAGGGCCAGGTAGTGCTGGAGATCGGCGATGGGCATTCCTGCCGTGCGCATGCGGGTGATGAAGACCAGGCGGCGGATGGCCGGCGAGTCATAGCGGCGGTGCCCGGCATCGTCTCGGGGGACGCTCACCATGCCGATGCGTCCGTAGTAGCGCAGCGTGTGGGCGGTGACGTTGAGGTGAGTGGCGGCCTCCGAGATGTCCCACCAGGTCGTCGGATCATCCCGAACGAGATCTTCCAATGCTTCCAGCGAGACGCCACCGGGAGGGTCCGTAGCCAGGCGCAGGGCTTGCTCCAGCTCTGGGTTCATGTCCGCGACGCTAGGGCTTCGCGTGCGCTCGAACGCAACACGTGCCCGGGTAGCACATCTAGGACCCAGGCTCTTGCCCGTGCTAGAGTCTCAAGCATCATGATCAGCCCGTTGCCGCAAGGCGCGGGCTGATTTTCTATCTGAAGGAAGCTCGTGGTCGAGTACACGAAGGAGTGGCTTCCGCTCGACCAGCAGGTCGAGCGGCTGATCGACCGCGGCCTCGCGGTCGACGACCCAGAACGAGCGCTCCGACTGCTGCAGTCGATCGGCTACTACCGACTCACCGGCTACCTGTACCCCTTCCTCGAGGCCGAGGAGTACACCGACGACGGTCGCGAGCGAACTCGGGTACTGAACAGGTATCTGCCCGGCACCGCGCTTCACCATGCCGAGACGATCATCGACTTCGACCGCCGACTGCGGATGCTGGTCATGGAAGGCGTCGAGCGCATCGAGGTCGCGGTGCGGATGCAGGCGGGGTACGTCCTCGGCAGGTCCTCCGCGTTCGCCCATGAGGACCCGGCGGCCTTCGACGACTCGTTCACGAAGGCGGGCACGGACAGCCGCGATCCGCAGCCCAGCTCGCACGTGAAGTGGCTGCAGCGCGTCAAGGATCGGCGGGACGGGTCCGACGAGCAGTTCGTCGCGCACTTCCGGGAGAAGTACGACGATCGCATGCCGGTCTGGGCCCTCACCGAGCTCCTCGAGCTCGGACAGCTGTCGAGCCTGTACAGGGGAATGCTCCAGCCGGATGCCGAAGAGCTCGCCCTCGCGTTCGGCGTCCCGAGGAAGAAGCTCATGGCCAGCTGGCTCGCCAGCCTCAACTACGTGCGCAACGTGGCGGCCCACCACTCGCGGCTGTTCAATCGGAAGCTTCAGAACGCGCCGTCGCGTCCTGCTTCAGGGCTGGTGTCGATGCTCGATCACCTCCGTGCGCCGGAAGCGCCGAAGAAGGACTTCGGCACCTACAACGCGCTGGCCGTGATCGCCTACCTCCTGCTCACGGTCGCCCCGGAGTCCGGGTGGCCTCGCCGGCTAGCCGAGCTGCTCGAAGCGTTCCCAGCGTCGCACGCCCTGACGGTCGGATCGATCGGCGTCCCCGACGGCTGGGAGTCGCTGGACCTGTGGCGGTGAGCTCGACGCCGATCAAGTCTCGTAAAGGTGCTTGTTGAGACAGGGGCAGTGAGACAGAGTTCTGAGACCGAGGCCCCCGCATGACTGCGGGGGCCTCGTCTCGTCCCGTCAAGGAGATGTCTTCGAGACGCGTCTTCGGAGCACCGCCGAAACCTGCCATTGTCGACGCTGCATCTTCGATGGGACGCGAAAGCAGTCAAAGAACGGTCGCGCTGCTGTCTCGCATCCGCGATGCACACTAGCGAGCGGTACGGCAACGGCGGCGGGGCCGTGCAACCACAGAGCACGCGGCCCCGCCGCTGATGACTGGTCCTACCCAGAAACGTCCGGCCGGAGTTCAGCCCTGCTGGTAGGCGATCGTCGTCATCATGCCGGCTTCCCCGTGGTAGACGTTGTGGCAGTGGCTGAGCCACCGGCCGGGGTTGTCGGCGTCGAACTCGACGCGGAGCGTCTTGCCGGGCAGGACGATCGAGGTGTCCTTGCGGGGCCCGCCTCCGGGATGCTGGTAGGTGTGGCCGTGCAGGTGCATCGGATGCCACATCTTGGTCGAGTTCTTGAACTCCAGCGCGACGCGCTCGCCCTCCTTGAGGCCGAGGGCGTCGCGCATGGGCTGCTCCATGTCCATGCGCTTGCCGTTGATCGCCCAGTCGTACTTCTCCATGCCCCCGGTCAGCTCGAGGACGAGTGTGCGGTCGGCGGCGCGCTGGGGCAGGGCGACCGCATCGATGGCCTTGAGGTCGGCCGCGGTGGCGGGAGCCTTCGTCTGCGGGAGCTTCGCGTCCTTGGCCGGGGCGCTGCCGGATCCGGTGCGCAGGACGGCGACGGCCTGGTCCTGCTTCCCAAGGGCCTCGGCGACGACGGCGAACGCGCCGTCGCCGGCGGTGATGACGGCGTCGTAGCGCTCGCCCATGCCGAGCACGACGCTCTCGGCCTCGAACGGCTGGATCGGGTAGCCGTCGGTGTGGGTGATGGTGAGCGGGTGCTCGGCGACGCCGAACCGGAAGGCGGTGTCGCCGCCGGCGTTGATGATCCGCAGTCTGATCTTCTGGCCCGGCTTCGCGGTGAAGGTCTCCGGGTCGGCCGCTGGCCTGCCGTTGATCAGGTAGAGCGGATAGTAGACGTCGCCGGCGTCGCCGCCGAGCAGCGGCGAGGTCGCCCCCATCAGGGTGTTGCCCATCCGCATCGGCCCCATGTCCATTCCGCCGTGGTCCATCATGCCCTTGCCGAGTTCCTTCATCACCTGGTCGGGCGTCGCGATGACGCCGTCGAGCCAGTCGTCCAGGACGATGATCCACTCCTGGTCGTAGTCGCCCTTCTCGTTCGGGTCGTCGATGATCAGCGGGGCGTACAGGCCGCGGTCCTGCTGGACGCCGACGTGCGGGTGGAACCAGTAGGTCCCGGCGTGCGGGAGCACGAACTCGTAGGAGAACGCGCCGCCTGGCTCGACCGGCTTCTGCGTCAGGTTCGGCACGCCGTCCATGTCGTTGCGCAGTGCCAGGCCGTGCCAGTGCACGGTGGTCGGGTCGGGTAGATCGTTGGTCAGGGCGACCTTCAGGGTGTCGCCGATGTTGCCGCGGATCGGCTCGGTCGCCGACGCGCCGGTGAACGCCCAGGTCTTCGCCTCCTTCCCGGCCAGGTCCACGGTGGTCGGCTCGGCGGTCAGCGCACGCTGCACGGTTGTGCCGGTGCGGCGGCGCTTGGATTCGGCCTTCTCGACGGCGGCGCTGTCGGGCCCGACGAACGAGGTCGTCTTGCTGGTGGAGGTGCAGCCGGCGAGGCCTGCGGCGGTGAGGGTCAGTGCGCCGGCGGCGAGGAACTGGCGGCGGTTCAGGTCGGTGTGCATGGTTGAACGGTGTCCTTCTGTGTCGATGGTGAGCGGTGCCACGGGCATCGGCCTGGACGCGCTCGACGACCACGGGTGATCGGATGCGCAGGCTCGAGGGCTCTCGGGAGAGGGGTCAGCGCCATCTGGGCGCGATGCCGTCGCAGATGCAGGGCAGGCGCATGGGCATGCCCCGATGGGCAGGAGCGCCGCTGGGGGGCGCTCCCCGCTGCTCACGTTCGATAGATCGACAGTTCCAGGTGCGACAGCGCTAATCGGCGGGGCGTCTGGAGAGGCGGCACCGGCTCGGGCGCGCGGCCGAGCTCGGGCAGGGTCGCGGCGAGCGGGGCCGGAAGGACGGGGATGCTCTTGCCGGTCGGCCCGGGGACGCAGGTGGAGCCTGAGCCGCTGCTCATGGCACCCGCGCAGCCGCCGGAGCCGTGGACCATGCCATGCGATCCGGACGTCGACGACGAGGGGGCGACGGCCGCCTCTGCGGTCAGAGCTGGCGTCGCCGGGGCGGAATGCTTCATCGAGGCCATGGGGGCGCTCATGGCCGTGGCCCCGGCACCGTTGGCCAGCGAGTGCATTCCGAGGAGGCCGGCGATCAGCAGGGCCGCGAGGACGAGGAGCTGCAGCCGGTGCCGGCTGCGGCGGGGTTCGTCGGTCGCGGTCTCCACGCTGCACAGCATACCCCGGTGGCGTATCCCGTCTCCAAGGGAGGATCCGTCGGCGAGGCGCACCCCCCGCGTTGCGGGAATACCCGGCAGGGGTATACGGTTACTCGTACGCGGTACCCACTGGGGGTATCTCTGCTGAGGAGGCATTCGATGGCTGCGAACGAGTACCAGGTGACGGGCATGACCTGCGGGCACTGCGAGATGTCGGTCCGCGAGGAGGTCAGCGGGATCCCCGGCGTCGAGGACGTCGAGGTCAGCGCGCAGACCGGCAAGCTCGTCGTGTCGGGCTCCGGCGAGATCGACGACGCGAAGGTCCTGGCCGCCGTCGAGGAGGCCGGCTACACGGCCGTGCGCGCCTGACGACACCACCACCAGCGCGGCTCACGCTCCCCGTCGACCCCGACGGCGGCGGGGGCGGAGCGCGCACCACTGACCGCATCGGCGACATGACCGCCCCTGCGCACGAACCGGACGTCTCAAAGCCCGGAGAAGAAAGGACGCAGAGGATGACTGCACCAGCGCCGCTCAGCACGGACGCCGGCATCGAGCTGGAGATCGGCGGGATGACGTGCGCCTCGTGCGCGAACCGGATTGAGCGCAAGCTCAACAGGCTCGACGGCGTCACCGCGTCGGTCAACTACGCCACAGAGAAGGCCAAGGTCACCGTGCCCGCGGGCTACGACCCGCAGCTGCTGGTCGCCGAGGTCGAGAAGACCGGCTACACCGCCGCCCTGCCCGAGCCCCCGGACGCGAAGACCGATGACGCCTCCGACGGAGGCGCGGACGCCGACCCTGAGCTGATCTCTCTGAGGCAGAGGCTGATCGGGTCGATCGTGCTCACCGTGCCGGTGATCGCGATGGCGATGATCCCTGCCCTGCAGTTCACCTACTGGCAGTGGGCCTCGCTGACCCTGGCCGCGCCGGTGATCGTCTGGGCGGGCTGGCCGTTCCACAAGGCCGCATGGACCAACCTCAAGCACGGCACCGCGACGATGGACACGCTCATCTCGATGGGCACGACCGCCGCGTTCCTGTGGTCGCTGTACGCGCTGTTCTTCGGCGACGCCGGCATGCCGGGCATGAAGCACGGCTTCGACTTCGGCGCGACGCGAGGGCACGGTGCGTCGAACATCTACCTGGAGGCGGCCGCCGGCGTCACGACGTTCGTGCTGCTCGGACGCTTCGTCGAGGCGCGTTCGAAACGCGCGAGCGGCGCCGCGCTGCGCGCCCTGCTCGACCTGGGGGCCAAGGAGGCGACCGTCCTGCGCTCCGGCCCTGACGGCGTCGAGCGTGAGCAGCGTGTGAACGCAGGCGAACTCGTCGTCGGCGACCGCATCGTCGTGCGACCCGGCGAGAAGATCGCGACCGACGGCGAGGTCGTCAGCGGTGACAGCGCCGTCGACGCCTCGATGGTGACGGGCGAATCGGTGCCCGTCGACGTCGGCCCCGGTGACGCCGTCATCGGGGCGACGCTCAACACGAGCGGACGGATCGTGGTGCGCGCCACCCGCGTCGGCGGGCAGACGCAGCTCGCGCAGATGGCGAAGCTCGTCGAGGACGCGCAGAACGGCAAAGCGGACGTGCAGCGGCTCGCCGATCGCGTCTCCGGCATCTTCGTGCCGGTCGTCATTGCGCTGTCGGTGCTGACGCTCCTCGGCTGGCTCGTCGTGACGGGCGACGTCGAAGCGGCGTTCACCGCAGCCGTCGCGGTGCTCATCATCGCGTGCCCCTGCGCGCTGGGTCTTGCGACGCCGACGGCGCTCATGGTGGGTACCGGGCGCGGCGCGCAGTTCGGGGTGCTCTTCAAGGGCCCCGAGGTGCTCGAGGCGACGCATCGCATCGACACGGTCGTGCTCGACAAGACCGGAACGCTCACCTCCGGCGAGATGTCGGTCGGTGAGATCGTCTGTGCCGGTGGTGAATCCGAGGACGACGTGCTCGCTGTTGCGGCAGCCCTCGAGAGCGGCTCGGAGCACCCGATCGCTCGCGCCATCACCGACGCGGGCCGCGACCGCGTCGGCGATCTGCCGACCGCCGACGGTTTCATCAACATGCCCGGCGAGGGCGTGACGGGGCGAGTGCGCGTGCCCGGCCCGAACGCTGAGGCAGCCGTGATGGTCGACGTCATCGTCGGCCGCCCGGATGCTCTCGCGGCCCGGGGCATGGCTCTCGACGGCCACCTGCGTGGAGCCTTCGACGATCTCGAATCGGGTGGTGGGACGGTCGTCGCCGTCGGATGGGGCGGCGCGGCGCGTGGCGTCATCGCCGTCACCGACACCGTGAAACCGACGAGCGCGGATGCCCTGCGCGGACTGTCGCGCCTCGGCCTGCACACCGTCCTGCTGACGGGCGACAACGAGCGCGCCGCGCGGAGCGTCGCCGACGCGGTCCGCATCGACGACGTCATCGCCGGTGTGCTGCCGGCGGGCAAGGTCGACGTCATCACGCGTCTGCAGGGTGAGGGGCGCGTCGTCGCGATGGTCGGCGACGGCGTCAACGACGCTCCCGCGCTCGCGCAGGCCGATCTCGGCATCGCGATGGGAACGGGCACGGACGTTGCGATCGAAGCGGCCGACGTCACCGTCGTGCGCGGCGATCTGCGTCTCGTCGGCGACGCGATCCGCCTGGGCCGCAGGACGCTGAACACGATCAAGAGCAACCTGTTCTGGGCGTTCGCGTACAACGTCGCAGCGATTCCGTTGGCCGCCGCGGGGCTGCTCAACCCCATGATCGCGGGCGCCGCGATGGCGTTCAGCTCGGTGTTCGTCGTGCTCAACAGCTTGCGGTTGCGCGGATTCGCCGGGACGGCGGAGCAACGGTCGAGTCATCGATCGAACGAGGAGGGTGGGCGCGCGTGAGCGAGACGAAGTCGAAGGAGCCGGCCGTGGAGGCGATGCGGCAGGAACCCGTCGTCGACGCACTGACGGGGGCTGAAGACGCCATGGTTGACGCTGTGGAGCCGGGCAACGGGGTGTCCGATGGCGGCGATCACGCCGCGGGGTCGTCGTGCTGTGAACCGTCGAAACCGGGGTACGAGAACGCCGGGTCGAAGGATGCTCTGTCCAAGCGGCTCAAGCGCATCGAGGGGCAGGTGCGCGGCGTCGAGAAGATGGTCGCGGACGACCGGTACTGCATCGACGTCCTCACCCAGATCGCGGCCATCCAGTCGGGGTTGAAGGCCGTGGCGCTCGGGCTGCTCGACGACCACATGGCCCACTGCGTCGTCGAGGCTGCTCGAGCCGGGGGCGACGAACAGGCCACCAAGCTCGCCGAGGTCAGCGACGCCCTGCGCCGATTGGTGCGCTGACGCTCGCCCGCCTCGCGCAGCCGGGTCAGTTGATGCTGGCCGAGTCACGCAGGACTGACTCGGTCGGCACCAACTGACTCACCTGCGCGGCGCCTCGGTGCGAGCGCTGGATCGATCACGCCCCACACACTCGAGCACGCGAAAGGCGTCAGCTGTTCATGCCCCGCGCTGCGACGGCCCAGGTGTCCACGAGCGTGCCGTTGCGTACGACGTCGAGCGCGTGGGCCAGGTTGATCGCGTTGCAGCAGTGATTCGGCACGACGCGCACCGTCGAGCCGAGCGCGGGCAGGGAGGCCCCGGCCATGTCGACGACGGCGTGATGCTCGGACATCTGCACGATGCGCGCGTCGGGATGGTCGAGCAGTCGACCGTGGCCGCTCGCCCAGGGCGCCTTGTCGGCAGCGAGCGTCTTCGACCCGGCATCGAGCACGAGACGCCCACCCGAGTGCGAGACGACCCGCGCGTGTGCGGTGAGCGCGATGTCCCCGGCCGCGCAGGCTCCGAGTTCCCACTGCTGCGCATCGTTGAAGACGTACGCACCGGGCCGCATCTCCGTGGGGGCGACATCCGTCGACGGGCCCGCGCCGTCGTTGACGGCGGAGGTGGCGCCAGGCAGGCTCGTGAGGGCGCTCCCCGACGACGACGCAGCCCCCGGCATGCCCGCGCGCGCGCCTTCGCCAGCGCCGTTGCGTGCAGCGAACGCCATGCTCGGGCTCGACCCGCCGCTACGAACGTGCGGTTCGATTCCCTTGGCGCGCAGGGCTCGTGACGCGCCGGCGAGCGCAGCGCGTTCGTCGTCAGCGGACTGGGCTCGGCCTTCCGGCGAGTACGAGTGGCCGGGAAAGGTGAAGACGCCGCGCACGTCGAAGCCGAGGCTCGCGATGCCCGCGGCGAGCTCGCCTGCGTCACGCGCCGGGATGCCGGTGCGGTGCTGACCCGAGTCGAGCTCGACGAGGACCTCGACCACCGCAGAGCCGAGCGGCTTGCGCAGCTGGCGCGCGGCCGTCATCGAGTCGCAGCCGACGCCGACGCGCGCGCGTTCCGCGAGGGCGCGCAGGCGCCGCCCAGCCTCGTCGTCGACCCACAAGGGGTAGGCGATGAACACGTCGTCGAAGCCCGCGTCGACGAAGACCTCGGCCTCACCGATCGTCGCGACGGTGATGCCGCGCGCCCCCGCGTCACGCTGCATGGTGGCGATCTCGGGCATCTTGTGCGTCTTGACGTGCGGCCGCAGCGCGACACCGGCGTCACGACCCAGGCTCGCCATGGCGTCGATGTTGCGTTCGAGCACGTCGAGGTCGGCGACGAGGCGGGGCGTGGCGGTCACGAGAACTCCTGACGGTCGGGTGCATTCATTCTGCCGGTCGCCGGGCCGCAATCTTGTGCTCCCTGCGCGGGGAAACCGCGGTTCACGTGATGCGCGGCGACGAATCGTGACGTGCGCGGGTGCGTCACCAGTCCGCGCGGGTCGTCTCGTGCTGTCCGTCGAGTTCGGTGAATCCGGCGTCGATGATGCTGACGCGGCCCGGCGTCGCGGCCCAGTGCGCCTCGGTATCGCGCACGATGCGGACGCGGTGGTCGTCGGCCGCCCACCGTGCGCGCTCGTCGGCGCTCATCGATTCCCACGCTCGCTGCGCCGCGTGCGCGCACTGCGCGGCGCTCTTTCCGCTCGTCATCGTGACGAGGGGGCTGAGGCGGACGGTGACCATCGCATCCACGTCCTGCGGGTCGCGCGCGTCGCTCGTTCCATCGTCGGGGTGCGACGGGAGCTGCGTGCCCTCGACCTGCATCTTCTTCAGCTCGGGCGGCAGCGGTGACGTCGGCGCCGGCGTGAACGCACGAGCCTCGGCGCTGCCGTGACGAGCCGTCACCCCGTCGAGGGCTTGCGCGTCACTCCAGCGCTTGCCGCTGCAACGCCTCACGATCTTGCGGATGGCGATGCCGCGCCAGGCGTCGATGGCGTCGAGCATCGCAGTGTCGGGGGCGGCATCAGAGGACACGACGGGGTGCGCGCGGCGCTCGGCCTCGACGAGCAATCCGACGCAGGCCTGCGCGGCCGCGGCGCAGGCGTCGAGTTCGTCCGGTGGCGCGGTCTTCTCGACGCGCAGCGCGATCTGCATCGCCCGAGGCGGGGCGTCGGTCTCGGGCGCGGGTCTCGTCTCACTCACCGCACCATTGTGGTCCAGGGGGCCCGGGGCGCGAAGAATGGCGACGATGCGAGCTGCCCCGTGTCGGACGCCGAGAAGGCCGCGCCCGACGCGTCGGGCGCGGCCTTCGCCGTCACGGCTGGCGGTGCGAAAGTGACCGGGATTCGCGGATGGGATCAGGAATCGCGAAGGTGACCGGAAATCGCAGCCGTGGACAAAAATCGCGAATGTGGCCAGGAATCGCAGATGGTCACGGCGTGCGGGTGGGGGAGGCGGGATCGTCGGCGGCGTTGCCCTCTGTCACGTTCGGGGCCGTCTCCTTCTGGAACCACACGACGGGCAGCACACAGATCGCGACGACGGCGATCATCGCGCCGGGCGCGGGTGCCCAACCAGTCGAGTCGATGAGCTTCTGCCCGACGAGCGGCGCGAACCCGCCGAAGATGGCGGTCGCCGTCGTGAATCCGAGCGCCATGCCCGACATGCGGGCCTTCGACTTGAACTGCTCCGCGATGGCCGACGCGGCCACGGCGCTCCACCCGCCCGCGACGGCGGCGAGCACGAGGGCGCCCGCGAGCGCCGCGCCCGTCGAGCCGTTCGCCATGAGCTGGAACATCGTCAGCGACGTCACAGCCGCGAGCACCCCGAAGATGAGCAGGATGGGACGGCGGCCGAAGCGGTCGGCGGCGAGGCCCGCCAGCGGCGTCACGAGGATGACGGCGATCGCCGCCGCGGTACCGAGCCACAGGGCGTCGGACTCGCTGAACTTGCCTGCGGACTGCAGGAACGTCGGCGCGTAGCCGATGCCGACGTAGTACGTGATCGACCCGAGCGCCGAGATGGCGAAACCACGCCACACCGCGGCGGGCTCGGTCTTGAGCACCTCGACGAGCGGGTTCTTCGACTTGTCCGCCTCGGATTCCTCTTCGAACACGGGCGACTCCTCCATGCGTGAGCGCATGAACAGGGTCGTCGCAGCCATCGCCGCGCCGATGAAGAACGGCACGCGCCAGCCCCAGGAATCGAGGTCGTCACCGACGAAGTACGACGTCGTCATCGCGGACAGCCCGACCGCCAGGAGGCCGCCGATCTCGCTCGCCGCGGAGGCCAGCGACGTGACGAAGCCGCGGCGGTGCGGTTCGGAGCCCTCGACGAGGTACGTCATGACGCCCGAGTACTCGCCGCCGACGCTGAACGCCATGAGGGCGCGCAGGGCGATCATCAGGTAACCCGCCATGGGCCCGATGGAGGCGTACGTCGGCAGGCAGGCCGTCGCGAGCATCGCCAACGTCATGAGGGCCATGGAGATGAGAAGGACGGGCTTGCGCCCGATGCGGTCGCCGACATGGCCGAAGAACGCGGCGCCGACGGGGCGCATCAGGTAGGTGCCGGCGAAAACCAGCAGCGTCCATGCGGTACCGCTCGTGCCGCCGCCGAAGAAGACGCGCGAGATGACCGTCGTCAGGTACAGGTACAGCGTGAAGTCGTACCACTCGATGACGGTCGACGACCCCGCGACGGCGAGCGACGTCTTGCTCAGCGGGCGATGGGCGTCGAGGGCGCGTGGCGCGTCGACGGGGATGGCTGCCATGGGAGATCCCTTGTGCTGGAGGCGTCCTTGGCTCGGGTGGTGCATTGAGCGTCATGGTGCGAGGGGCGGGCGCCAGGGGCGAATAGGTGACCTCCAGCCAAGCACGATGATGCGACGAATGCCACGCCCGTGACAGTGACATGTGAAGGTTCGCAACCTTTGCGCGTAGACTGGATGCTTCGTGCAGGTGGCCGACTCGCCCCTGCGCCTCCCCTCGAATCGGAGCGCCCCGCGCTCGTCGTGCGCCCGGCGCGCGGCAGCGCCGAACCGGGCAGCACACGTCGTCGAACGACGCCCTCCGATCTCGGGAACGCGTGGCGCATGAGAGTCGGACGATCGTCGAGATGCGAGATCGCCTGCGACGCGCGGATTCACCGCGCGGGCTTTCACCATCGATCGTTCGTCTTTCCATGCAACCTCTCCAGGAGTCATCTGTGCCCTCGTTCTCCGATCTCGGCGTGCCCGCCGTCCTCGTCAAGACCCTCGACAAGCTCGGCATCGACACGCCGACACCCATCCAGGCCGCGACGCTGCCCGACTCGCTCAAGGGCCGCGACGTCCTCGGCCGCGGCCGTACCGGCTCGGGCAAGACGTTCGCGTTCCTGCTGCCGCTCGTCGCCCGTCTCGACGAGACGCGCTACGAGATCGACGCCTACCGCCCGCGCTCGCTCGTCCTCGCGCCGACGCGCGAGCTCGCCAACCAGATCGCCGACTCGCTCAAGCCGCTGGCCGCGGCGGCCGGGCTGTCGTACACGACCGTCTTCGGCGGCGTCGGGCAGAACCCGCAGGTCAAGGCTCTCAAGGCGGGCGTCGACGTCCTCATCGCGTGCCCCGGGCGTCTGGAAGACCTCATGGGCCAGGGCTTCTGCGACCTGTCGGACGTCGAGGTCTGCATCCTCGACGAGGCCGACCACATGGCCGACATGGGCTTCCTGCCCGGCGTCAAACGCATCCTGACGAAGGTGCCGCGCGAGGCGCAGCACCTGCTGTTCTCCGCGACGCTCGACGGTGGCATCGACGTGCTCGTCAAGAAGTTCCTGTCGAACCCGGTGACGCACCAGGCCGATTCGGCGCAGTCGCCCGTCGCGACGATGGAGCACCACGTCTTCGCCGTCGACTCCGACTCGCGCATCGACGTGCTCACCGACCTCGTCTCCGCACCCGGACGCACGGTCGTGTTCACCCGCACCAAGCACGGCGCGAAGAAGCTCGCTAAGCAGCTCGCCGGCCGCGGCATTCCCGCCGTCGACCTGCACGGCAACCTGTCGCAGAACGCTCGCGTGCGCAACCTCGACGCGTTCCACTCGGGCGCCGTCGAGACGCTCGTCGCGACCGACATCGCCGCGCGCGGCATCCACGTCGACGACGTCTCCCTCGTCATGCAGGTCGACCC
>ERZ1023324.459-NODE-459-length-16467-cov-4.608457_pt1 | contig 16467 bp, 11 predicted proteins | sample MGYA00520886_ERZ1023324 | MGnify/ENA primary metagenome ERZ1023324 (study PRJEB32759, sample SAMN07749864) | skin metagenome | biome: transportation; feature: city; material: polyester macromolecule | host: Homo sapiens | place: Hong Kong:KT line | collected...
CCGATCTCGGTATAGTCTGTATGTGATGGACTACGGTGCGCCCGTGGGATGGCGGATCGCGGCATCGCATCCGGAGCGTATAGAGACGCTGATCGTTCAGAACGGGTGTGCGTATGAGGAAGGTCTGGGTGAATTCTGGGAGCCGCTGAAGGCTTACTGGCGTGATCCGCAGGATAAGGAGCTGGTGCGGCAGCTGCAGCGCACCACCGTACTGCCGGTGTCGCTGGCGGAAGCCGGCGAGCCGCTGGCCATCCTGATCGGCCACGGCAACATCATTCCCGGCCTGGAGAAGGCGATGGAAGGCCGCGAGGCCGGCGAGAAGTTCAGCGTCGATGTCCCTGCCGCGGAGGCGTACGGCGAACGCCGCGAGGGCCTGTCGCAGCGGGTGCCGAAGAAGCATTTCCAGGGCAGCAAGCTGGAGCCGGGCATGCAGGTGGTGCTCAACACCAACTTCGGCCCGCGCGCCGTCACCATCGAGAAGGTGGGCATGAGCGTGGTCGACGTGGACCTCAACCACCCGATGGCCGGCAAGGACCTGCACTTCGATGTGGAGATCGTGGATGTGCGCGAGGCCAGCGCCGAGGAAGTCGAGCACGGCGCCGAGCAGCGCCGCGGTGACGCCGCTCTCGAACTGGCCGAGCTGGTTCGAGGCGTTGATGAACAGGAAATTCACCGCGCCGACGCGCCCGCGCATCTCGTCGGGCGTCTGCAACTGCACCAGCGAGGTGCGGATCACGACGCTGACCGTATCCGCCGCGCCCATCACGAGCAGAGCCGCGCCCGAGAGCCAGACGTTGCGCGACAGGCCGAAGACGATCGTCGCGGCGCCGAACAACGACGCGACGGCGACGGCCTTGGTGACACGAATCGAGCGGCTCATGGGTTCTCCTGAGAATCTGCTGGTCCTGGTTTCGTCCGCGCGCGCCGCCCGGGATCGATCGACGCAGGCGCAGAGTGCGCGAGCCTCCCGAACCGCACGCCGACAGGTGCCGGCAGCCATGAGAAGCCCTCCCGCGCTCACCCTACCCAGCACGGACACGCCGCAGTGAGTTGGGTCACAAGGTTCCCCGAGGGCTCTCTCATAAATCCCGTTTCGCCCGTTGCGAGGGCTGTCACCGTCGGCTGCGAGAATGGGGCCATGCGTCCGTTCGACCCCCACCTGCTGCGCGCCGCGCCCGCCACCCGCCTCCCGGTCGCCGTGCTGGCCCTGCTGGGCGGCCTCGGCGGCATCGTGGCGATCGCACAGGCCGTGGCGGTGGCGCACCTCGTCGTCGCCGTCGTCGAGGGGCACGCGCTGCTGGCGCCGGGCCTGTGGGTGCTGGCGCTGTTCGCAGCCCGCGGAATGCTCTCCGGCGCAACCGAACTCGCGGCAGCCCACGCGGGTGCACGCGTCTCCGGCGCGCTGCGCGAAGCCGCGATGCGCCGCTGGATGACGCAGACGGCGGACGAACGCCCCGCACCGAGCGCGATGCTGACGATGGCGACGAAGGGTGCCGCCGCCGTCGAGCCGTACGTCGCGCGCTATCTGCCGGCGCTCGTCACCGCGGGCGTCGTGCCGGTGCTCGCCGTCGTCGCGATGCTGTGGGTCGACTGGCGCAGCGCGCTCATCGTCATCGTCACCCTGCCGTTGCTGCCGCTGTTCGCCGCGCTCATCGGCAAGTACACGCAGCGCGCCACGGCGGAACGCTGGGTCGAGACGACGATGCTCGCCGGTCACTTCGCCGACGTCGTTGCCGGGCTGCCGACGCTCGTCGCATACGGGCGCGGCAACCACCAGGTCGAGCAGGTGCGCAAGGTCGGCGATCGTCACCGCAGCGCGACGATGCGGACGCTCCGCATCGCGTTCCTCTCCTCCGCAGCCCTCGACCTGCTCGCGACGATCTCCGTCGCGATGGTCGCCGTCGCCGTCGGCCTGCGCCTCGCGAACGGCCACGTCTCCCTGCTGACCGGCCTCATGGCGATCCTCATCGCCCCGGAGGCCTACTGGCCGATCCGTCGCGTCGGGCAGGAGTTCCACGCGGCGGCCGACGGCGCCGAAGCCATCGACTCGCTGCTCGCCGACGAGCGTGAACGCCCCTGGCACGCCCCCGCACCCGAGACGTCGAGCGGCCTCGCGCGCGCCATGATGAGCGGCGTCACCTACACCTACCCGGGCCAGAGCGCGCCCGCGATCACGCACACGACGGGAGTCGTCCGCGACGGCCTCACGGCCCTCACCGGCCCGAGCGGCTCCGGCAAGTCGACGCTGCTCGAGATCCTCGCCGGCGCGCGCAGGCCCGATTCGGGGCGCCTCGAGGTGCCCAGCACGCACCTCGTCAGCCAACGTGCGTTCATCGCGCCGATGTCGGTGCGTGCCAACCTCGAGCTCGGCAACGACGCGAGCGTCGACGAGATGCGCACCGCGATGGCGGCCACGGGGTTCGACGACGTCGTCCTGTCGATGCCCGACGGGGTGCGAACATCGCTTGGTGACAACGGTTTCGGCTTGTCCGCCGGGCAACGCGCGCGTCTCGTGCTGACGCGCGCCTGGCTCTCCGACGCGGCCATGGTGCTGCTCGACGAACCGACCGCCCACCTCGACCCGGCGAGCGCCGCCGACATCCGCTCGGCCATCGTCGCGCTGAGCAAGCGCAAGCCGGTCGTCGTCGTCACCCATGACGACGCCCTTGCCGCCGCAGCCGACCATCAGTGGCGCGTCTCCGCCCGCTCACCCCAGCGTTACGAACAGGAGGTGACGGCATGAGCAGCGTTGCCTCACGAGCCGATTCGAACAGTGCGTCACGCCAGGGCGTGACACATGCCGATGTGACGCCCGACGATGTGGCACCCGCCGACGACGCGCGAGGCGGCCTCGCGCGCGAGGGCGGATCGCGCCCGGGCCGGCGCCGCCCGCTGCTCGTGCCGGTGCGCGGCGTCATCATCGCGGGCCTCATCGGCGCTCTCGCGTTCGCCTGCGGCGTGGCGCTGACGGCGACATCCGGCTGGCTCATCGTGCGCGCGAGCCAGCGCCCCATCGTCCTCACGCTGCTGACGGCGATCGTCGCGGTGCGCACGTTCGGCATCGGACGCCCCGTCTTCCGGTACGTCGAGCGGCTCGTCTCGCACAACGCGGCGCTGGCCGACCTCACCGAGCGGCGCACGGCGGCCTACCGTCAGCTGCTGCCGCTCACGCCCGCCCGGTTGGGCACTCGCCGACGCGCCGATCTGCTCTCCGGTGTCGTGCGCGATCTCGACGACGAGGTCGACATCCAGGTGCGCGTCATCGTCCCCCTCATCACGACGGTCGGTGCTGCCGCGGTGGCGCTCGTCGCGACGTTCCTCATCCATCCGCCGGCCGGGTTCGTCATGCTCGGGTTCATCGTCGTCGCGGCGCTCGTCGGGTGGCTGGATCTCGCCCTCGAGCGGCACGGGCAGGCGGCGTCCCTCAAGGCGCGCGGCCAGGTCGATCGCGTCGCGCACCTCGTGAGCTCCGGCGCCACCGAACTCGCGGCGATCGGCGCGACGGACGCTCCGATGGCGTGGCTCGCGCACGCGCAGAAGAACGTCGAGAAGGCCGCGACGGCGCAGGCACGCGGCCGTGCCGCAGGTGTTGCGCTCACGCTCCTCGCGACGGGCGCCGCCACCCTGCTCATGGCGTGGACGCTCGACGGCGAGGTCAGGTCGGGCGCCATCGACGGGCCGTTCGCCGCGCTGCTGCTGCTGACGCCGCTGGCGCTCGGCGACGTCGTCGGGCTCATCCCGGACGCGGTCGGTTCGTTCGCGCGCTCGGCCGCGGCCCGGGATCGTCTGCAGGCGCTGCTGACGCAGGACCCCGCCGTCGCCGCCCGCGGCACGCACGGCGTCGCCGACGGCGCGCCGACGATCGAACTCGACGACGTCACCGCGTCGTGGACGGGCGCGCGCACCGACACCGGCCCGCACACGCTGACGATCGCGCCGGGCGAGCATCTCGCCATCACCGGCCCGAACGGGTGCGGCAAGTCGACGCTGCTCGCCGTCCTCGCCCGTCACCTCGACCCCAGCGGCGGCACCTGCCGCTGGGACGGCGTCGACGTGCGTGATCTCGACGCCGACGCCGTGCGCTCGCGCATCGCGTTCGTCGACGACGACCCGCACCTGTTCGCCGGGACGCTTGGCGCCAATCTGCTTCTCGCGCAGCCGGGTGCGAGTGACGACGAGGTGCGCGCGGTACTGCGTCGCGCCGGCCTCGGTGGGTGGCTCGACGAGCTCACCGACGGCCTCGACACCCATCTCGGCGAGTACCTCGTCGGCGCCGGTCGTGACGGCGCCGCGACGGCTGGCACGGCCACCGAGCGCTCCCTCTCCGGCGGCGAACGCGCCCGCCTCGGCATTGCGCGTGCGCTGCTGAGCGAACGCCCCGTGATCGCGCTCGACGAACCCGTCGCTCACCTCGACGGCCCGACCGCCGACGCCGTCATCCGCGACCTGCTCGAAGCCAGTGGCGGGCGCACCGTTGTCATGGTGAGCCACCACCCCGTCGCCTTCGACGCGCTCGACCGCGTCGTCGAGTTGGAGTTCGCGCGAGCCTGATCACCTCGAGCCGGTCGGCGTTCGGTGCGTCGATGGACCAGGACGGCGAGCATCGCTGCCCCTGGGGCAAGAACGCACCGCCGGCGCGGGGTCGTCGGTGCGCCGAGCACCGTGGTCTCAGGGTGGCGACGCGCCGATGGGCAACGCCCAGCGAGTCAGGGAACGCCCATCGGTTCCTCAGCCCGTCACACGTTGCCCACCAGGATGGACGCGCCGGGGGCGGCGCGTCAGTGGCCTCGCCCAGCCCTTGAATCAGCCCCTGAAGATGCGACGCAGAATGCCCTTGCGGGACGTGTCGTCCCGCGCCGGCAACGGCTTGGGCGCCTCGATCGTCTCTGGCTGCTTCACGGCGTCGATCGGCTCGGCTGCGTCGATGGGCTCCGGACGTCCGACACTCCAGGCGTCGTCTTCATCATCACTCGACGGGGCCTGACCGCCGTTCGCGGCCCGCGTGTCGTCGGAGGCACGTTGCGGCGACGAACTGGCCGCTGCGTCACTGCCCGATCCGTCCACCTGGGGCGCGGGGACGCTGGAGGACGCGTCTGACGAGTCACCCACCGTCCGGGCCGTCTCGGCAGACTCTCCCTCTGCAGCGTGGCCTGCAGCCGCGAGGCGTTCGCGCTCGGCCGCGCGGCGGGCGAGTTCGGCGGCGACGGGCGCCGGGGCGCCCATCGCGTCGCGATCGTCGTGGGGCTCACGCACGCGAGCGACCTCCTCCTTGGCGGGTGCGACTCTGCGAAGCGCCGCAAATGCTGGCGCGGGCGCCTCGTCGTCTCCCCCGGCGGCTGCGTTACCTGTTACTGACGACTCGTCATCGGGCGCAGCAGTGTGGGCGTCGGACGCGGAGGTCTCGTCACGCGACTCGAACGCCTCACCCACGTGCGCCGACGCTTCGCGACGCGAGCCGGGCACCGCATCATGCGACGTGGGGGTCTCGTCGTGGCGTGCGCCGGCGTCGTCCACCTGAGCACGCGACGTGCCATCCGCCTCGGGCGACGGCAGGCGCGGCGTCATCGCGGTCGGACCGCTCGGCTGGGCGAAGGGATCGAAATCGTTTCCAGCGTGCGGGTCGAACGCGGCGACCGGCGCCTCGTCGGCAAACGGGTCGTCCGCGGCTACGTCGGAGGGATGAGACGCGACGGCCGGGTCACGCGACACGATCGGCTCGTCCCACGGCGACGACTCGGTCGTGGCACCGGTCTGCGTCGAAGCGGGAGTAGCGTCGGACGGCGTGCGGTCGAACGCACCCCCGTCCATGCCAGCGTGATCGAGGACGGAATCCGCGGCTGCGGGGTCGGCGGCCGAGCCGACGCGGGTCTCATCGAGGTGACGCGGTTCGCTCTGGTGCTCGGCAACCACGTCGCTGCGGGGCGCCGCCGGCTCGATCGGGGGGATCTCGGAGCCGGCGGGCTCGGCGAAGACCTCGGGCGTGGCGTAGGCGCTGAACTCGGGGTGGTAGTGCCCCTCCGCCTGGCGGTCAGCGTCGGACATCGCACGGCGAACATCGCCGCGAGGCAACGGAACCCGATGATCCGTCGCAGGGTAGGAGATGATCGATTCTTCGCTGACAGGCTCGTGTACGACGGGCACCTCACCTGCGCTCTGGGCCTCTTCGCCCTGCTCATCGACGTGGTTCGCGTCCGCGGCCGACTCGGTGGACGCGTCGTCGGCAGCGCCGCCCGTCCACGACTGGCCCATCGAAGGACGGATGGTCGCCGCGCGCTGATCGCCCGACTCGGCCGATCGCTCGATGTGTTCGATCGTCACGTCTCGCGACGCCTCGTCGCTCCTGTCGTCGCCCTCGTCGGCGGACGCGACCGCGTCGCGGCCAGAATCGTCGTCAGCGCCCTCGTCGTCGATCAGCTCGTCGCCGGTAGCGGCGAGTCCGCCACCAACAGGGTGCACCTGCGCCGACGCCTGCGACGCCTCGCGTCGGGCCTCGTCGCGCGCGTCGCCAGCTTCGTCGAGCGGCTCCCCACCGACGGGGTTGATGCCCTGCTGGACGGTCCTTTCGTCATCGACGGCGTGCCCGTCACCCTCGACGGCGTCATCGACGACGCGGCCGCCCGCACCTGCCTCGACGACGTGCTCGTCACTGGGGCCGCGCCGCTCTGAGTCGCCCGCGACATCTTCTGCATCGACCACACGCTGGGTGCGGTGATCGTCCTGAGCGCCCGCGTCATCATGCGCACCGAGGAATCCCCTCGCCGGGTCGCCCTCAGACTTGGCGTCGCCAGTCGCGAGCGCAGGCGCCTCGTGGTCAGCGTGCTCGTCGGCGTCATCCCACGATCCGTCGGGACGCACCCGCGGCACCTGCACGCCGGGCTCGGCGAGCCTCTCGTGACGGGTCTCGTCGGTCGGCTCCTCGTCCCACGTGCCGTCGGGGCGAACCTGCGGCACGCGCACCCCGGGCTCGCCGAACGAGCCCCCACGCGAGTCGTCGACCTGGTCGTAGCCACGCTCGGGGGTGGGCTCCGCGCCACCACGCTGATTGTCGGCGCCAGAACGAACGCCGTCGGTCACCGCGGCGCTCTGCCACTCGTCGTCGGCCCTGGTGTCACTCTGAACCGCGCCGCGCGGCGCGCCTGACGCGACGGCGAGCGCCGCGGCGTCACGGACACCACCGTCGTCGCGCCGGGGGTCGGCGAAATCGTCGTCGCTCAACCCACTCGCGGGCTCCCACTCATCGTCGGCGTGGAGCGTCTCGCCGCCGTTCGAACCGGAGGTCTCGGCGGCGAACAGGCGCTGAGCGACGCGGTCGAGCAGGTCGTCGACGTCGTCCATGTCGTAGCCGCCGTTGACGTCGGCGGCTCGCTCGGGAAACTCCGCCTCCACGACCTCGTGGGACGTCACGGCGTCGGTGACGCTGCCGTGGCCCTGCTCGAGCGCCGTCAGCGTCGCGATGACACGGTCGAGGAAGTCGTCCACGGCCACCTCGTCGTATCCCGGCGTGCCGGCCGCGGCGCGGCGAAACTCGGCGTCGTGCACCTCGCGAGCGGTGATCATGGCCAATCCCCTTCGTCGTGACGTGCGCCGTCGAACGGCGCTGTTCTCGACCGAGCCTAGCCACCGGCGGCGCGTTCGCCCATGCACCGCGCCGAGTCGTTCGATGACGCCGGACGCGGCCGCCGCTGCAGCCCCTTCACCGTGACGACCGATGTCCGCCCCAGGCTCCCTGCCCTGACGTCCGCTGCCACGCCCCGTCGCGCCATCGCAGCGAGCAGCACCCGCCGTGAGGCACGTCACCCCCGCCGTAGTTGCACCTAGCGCGACGAAAGTGCAACATTGCACTGCTGAAGATTTCAGTGCAACAGTCGAAGGGGGCCCGTGCACACCACAGCCTGCACCCAGCCCGCGTCTCGCACGGCGCGCGCGATGCGGCGTCTCGTCGAGATCCAGGAGGCTGCCGCGACCCTCGTCATCGAACGGGGTTATGACGGTTTCACGATGGACGAATTGGCCGAACGCGTCGGCGTCAGCCGCCGCACCCTGTTCAATCACGTCCCGGACAAGGCCTCGGCCGTTCTCGGCCCGTTCGACGAGAACAACCCGCGCCCCGGGGCGCTCGAACTGTTCCTCGAGAAGCAGCCCCACGGCCGACTCGTCGACGATCTCGTCCACGCCATCGACACCGTCATCGCCTCCGCCGACGACCTGGACGCCACGAGCCCCGGACACCGCGCCCTCGTCAATCGGGCGATCATGTCCGACGCGAAGGTGATGCAACTCGTCGCCCACCGCTTCGAGGTCGTCGCCGCCATGCTGCGTGACGCCATCGCCCAGCGGGAGGGGTGGGAGCCGTCAGATCTGCGGGCCCGCGTCCTCGCCACGACGATGCTGAGCATGCTCAAGCTGACGCTGGAGGATTTCGCGGGCGGCCAGGATGCTCCGCCGATCGACTTCACGACCCGATTCCACGAGGTGCTCGCAGCCGCCGTCGAGGTGCACGAAGAGCACTGAGGCAGCGACGCCCGCCCTCTCAGACCCCCATCAGCCCTTGTCCGCGAGCCCGCCCGATCGGCCCACGTTCACCACCCGTCTCGCACCACCGTCTCATCACCACCGTCTCGACGCACTGCGTCGCGCATCCTTCGTCCACCCGCCACTCGCAAGGAGATCTTCGTGGCAAACATCCTCTACCGCCTCGGGCGGACGGCTTACAAGAAGTGGCCGTTCTTCCTCGTCGGCTGGCTCATCGCGATCCTCGCGGTCGGTGGTTTCGCCGCCGCCAAGAGCAAGCCGATGTCCAGCGAGTTCACCATCCCCGGCATCCCGTCGCTCAAGGCGGCCGAGATGCAGAAGGAGCTCTTCCCCGACGCCAAGGCTGCCGACAAGCAGGTCAACGGCCAGATCGTCCTGAAGGCGCCGGCGGGTCACACGCTCTCCGAGCAGCCGTACAAGGGCCAGATCGACGCGCTCGTCAAGAAGTTGCAGAGCGCACCGCAGATGCCGAAGGGCGCTGAGGCGCAGACCATCGCGAACCCCGTCGTCGCCGCGCAGATGCAGAGCAAGCAGCTCGTCGCGCAGTCGATGAAGCAGGGCATGACGAAGGAGCAGGCCGAGGCGAACGCCCAGGCCCTGTCGCCGCTGTCGAAGGACGGGCGCATCGGCACGATCTCGTGGAACTTCGATGTCGAGAACGTCATGGACATCAAGCAGGACACGCAGAAGCAGATCCGTTCGGATGCCGCGGCCGAGGCGAAGAACGGTCTGACGATCGTCGCCGGCGGTCAGGGCATGCAGGAGATGATGCAGCCCGGCGGCACCTCGGAGCTCATCGGCATCGCCGTCGCGCTCGTCGTCCTCGTCATCACGTTCGGTTCGTTCGTCGCGGCGGGCATGCCGATCCTCAACGCCGTCATCGGGCTGCTGCTGGGCACGCTCGGCATCACGGGTGCGACGTACTTCTTCGACCTGCCGGAGACGACGACGGCGCTCGCGTCGATGATCGGTCTCGCCGTCGGCATCGACTACGCGCTGTTCATCCTGTCGCGTTACCGCAGCGAGCTGCGGCACGTCGACCGGACGAAGAACGACGAGCGTGCCCACGCGATGGGTCGTGCCCTCGGGACGGCCGGCTCGGCCGTCGTGTTCGCCGGTCTCACCGTCCTCATCGCGCTGTCCGCATTCTCGGTGCTCGGCATCGGCATGCTGACGGCGATGGGTCTCGGCGCCGCGGGCACCGTCTTCGTCGCCGTCATGGTCAGCCTGACGCTGCTGCCCGCTCTCATGGGCATGCTCAAGGGCAAGGCGTTCGGTGGGCGGGTGCGCAAGGACACGACCGCCGACGACTCCGACCACGACTTCGTCAACGGTTCGGTCCGACTCGGTCGCGGCATCCGCAAGGCTCCGTGGGCCGTCGCGCTCGGCGTCGTCGCCCTGCTGGGCGTGCTCGCGGCACCCGTGAGCAACCTGCACCTCGGCCTGCCCTCCGACGCCACGGCGGAGAAGAACACCGAGGCGCGTCAGAGCGCCGACCTGCTCGCCGAGGGCTTCGGCCCGGGCAAGAACGCCCCGATGATCGCCGTACTCGACGGACGTGACATCAAGGTCTCCGGCACCGACGCCGCGGCGCAGAAGGAACTCGCCGGCAAGCAGATGCAGGCGTACGGCAAGGTCGTGCAGTGGGCGTCGAAGGAGGACGACGTCGCCAACGCGCAGATCGTCCAGATGGCGAAGAAGGGTGACGGCGCCGTCGTCATGATCACGCCGAAGACGGGCCCCGCCGACAAGAAGACCGACGACCTGCTGACGCGCCTGCGCGACGGTCAGGCCGACATCGAGAAGTCGAGCAACGTCAAGGTCGGCATCACCGGCCAGACGGCGATCGCCGCAGACGTGTCGGAGAAGCTCAACGACGCGCTCGCGCCGTACCTCGCCATCGTCGTCGGGCTCGCGTTCGTCCTGCTCGTGCTCGTGTTCCGTTCGATCGTCGTGCCGCTGCTCGCGACGCTGGGCTTCCTCGCCTCGATCCTCGCGACGCTCGGCGTGACGGTGAAGCTCGTCCAGGACGGTATGTTCGGCTGGTTCGACCCGCAGCCCATCATGAGCTTCATGCCGACGCTGCTCATCGGCATCGTGTTCGGCCTCGCGATGGACTACCAGGTCTTCCTCACCACGCGCATGCGTGAGGCGTACGCCCACGGCATGGACGCACGCGACGCCGTCATCGACGGTTTCCGCCACTCGGGCCGCGTCGTCGTCGCCGCCGCGCTCATCATGATCTCGGTGTTCGCCGCGTTCGCCTCGCAGGACAACGCGCTCATCAAGACGATCGGTGTGTCGCTCGCGACGGCCGTCTTCCTCGACGCGTTCCTCGTGCGCATGATCCTCATCCCGGCCGTCATGCTCATGCTGGGCAAGCACGCCTGGTGGATCCCGAAGTGGCTCGACAAGATCATGCCCAACGTCGACGTCGAAGGTGAAAGCCTCAGCCAGCACGGCGCGCGCCCCGGCTCGCCCGAGCACGCTGCGGAGCGCGCAGCCGCCGGCACGACCGATGGGGTCGCCGCTGCGTCTGCCGGCTCGGCCGCCTCGTCCGACGCTGCGGGGACGGAGACGTCGGGCACGACGACGGACGCGGACGCCTCGGAGCACGCGGCCACGACGCCCGGTCTGCACGGCGCGACGCCGGCGAGCATCGTCGAGGAACTCTTCGCCGGTGAGAGCCACTCGACGCCGAAGCACCTCGCCCGCGACGACGAGGACCGCCCGCGTACGAGCTGAGCGTCAGAGACCCGGCCGGCTGAGCGCTGACCGACGAAGCGGGCTCCGCGACCATCTGGTCCCGGAGCCCGCTTCGTCGTGTCAGGAGCTTTCGTCCGTGAGGTGCCTGGTCCGTCAGGGGTTTCGCCCGTCAGCGGTTCAGACGCGCGGCAGGTCGACGCCCGTCGTCGCAGCCGCGAGGGCCCACACGGATGCGGCGAGGGTCGGGCCCTTGGCGCTGCGGTACACCGGCACCTCGGCGGCCTCTCCGGTCATGCCGGTGCGGCTCTTCGGGCCGTAGAACGCGCCGTTCCGGGCCGCCGGGTCGGTGGCGGCCATGAGTTCGGGGCCGGCGCCCTGGACGGCGTCCATGCTCGGCAGCACGTCGAGGTCCATGATGCGCGTCATCATCGTCGTGCGTCCGGAACCGAGCGCGGCGCCGGCGCTCTGCAGGTTGGTCTTCGTGTAGCCGGGGTGCGCGATGGTGGAAAGGAGCCTCCAGCCGCGCTCCTGCGGCGAGATGCAGGCCCATGAGCAGGTCGGCGAGCTTCGACTGGCCGTACGCGCGCCACGAGGAGTACTTCTTCTCCCACTCGAGGTCGGCGAAGTCGATCGACGCCGCCTGCGCGGCGATGCTCGACATCGTCGTGACACGCGGCGCGCGCCCCTCCAGCAGCGTCGGCAGGAGCAGGGTCGTCAGGACGAACGGGCCGAGGAAGTTGCTGCCCCACTGCAGTTCGTGGCCGTCCTTCGTCAGCATGCGCTCCGGGGGCGTCATGACGCCGGCGTTGTTGACGAGGACGTCGAGCCCCTTGCCGTCGCTGCGGATCTCGTCGGCGAGGGCGTGGGCCGAAACGTCGAGGCGGCGCTTCGTCGCGTGGTGCAACCCCACCCGCTCGGGTGGGTATGCCCACGGCCGCCCGGGATGCGGGAGGCGCGGCGGGCCCGCGCGCCCTGCTCCTGACGGGGCAAGGCATTCAACACCTACTCGCCGGTTCGGGACCGGCCCCCAATTCTCGGTTAATGGTCGTTAACCTAGGCCGCATGACTATCACCGACGCACCGCTCACGCAGGCTCCCACGTCCGACGAGGACGTTCTGGCGCGCGCTCGCCGCATCGTGCTCGAGGAGGGCAAGCCGCTCGGCTACGACGACCTCGTCGAGGTGCTGCGCACAGGTGACGATCGCCTCGAGGAGCTGCTGCAGCTCGCCCATGAGGTGCGCCTGAAGTACAACGGTGACGAGGTCGAGGTCGAGGGCATCGTCTCCCTCAAGACGGGCGGCTGCCCCGAGGACTGCCACTTCTGCTCGCAGTCGGGGCAGTTCACGTCGCCGGTGCGTTCGGTGTGGCTCAACATTCCGCAGCTCGTGCGCGCCGCGAAGCAGACGCGCGAGACGGGCGCGTCGGAGTTCTGCATCGTCGCCGCCGTGCGCGGGCCGGACGCGAAGCTCATGGAGCAGATGCGCGAGGGCGTCAAGGCGATCCACGACGAGGTCGACATCCAGGTCGCGGCGTCTCTCGGCATGTTGACGCAGGAGCAGGTCGACGACCTGCGCGACATGGGTGTGCACCGCTACAACCACAACCTCGAGGCCGCGAAGTCGTACTTCCCCGACGTCGTCACGACGCACACGTACGAGGAGCGCTGGGAGACGTGCACGATGGTCAAGGCCAGCGGCATGGAACTGTGCTGCGGTGGTCTCGTCGGCATGGGTGAGACGCTCGAGCAGCGCGCAGAACTCGCGTCGCAGCTCGCCGAGCTCGAGCCGCACGAGGTGCCGCTCAACTTCCTCAACCCGCGCCCCGGCACGCCGTTCGGCGACATCGAGCCGATGGAGTCGAACGACGCGCTGCGCACGATCGCCGCGTTCCGTCTCGCACTGCCGCGCACGATCCTGCGCTACGCGGGCGGCCGCGAGCTGACGCTCGGTGACCTCGGCACGCGTGACGGGCTCATGGGCGGCATCAACGCCGTCATCGTCGGCAACTACCTGACGACGCTCGGGCGCGACCCGAAGGAAGACCTGTCGTTGCTCGGCGAGCTCAACATGCCGATCAAGGCCCTCAACGCGACACTCTGACGCGCCCTGCACGAGAGATGACGACGATGAGTGACGCGACGCTGCCGGGCCGCGACCAGGGTGCGGTCGTGGGGGGCCCGGCTGTGCGTGGGCGGGGTTCGCAGGTCGCGGCGGCGGGCAACTCGGGTGATGAGCCCGCGTTCTGCACGCGGTGCGGGTTGGCGCCCGAGGCGGCCGACCACGCGACGTGCGCTCGGTGGCTCGCCTCGGAAGAGCCGCCGCGCTTCTGCGCGCAGTGCGCGCGGCGCATGAAGGTGCAGATCATCCCGACGGGATGGTCGGCCGAGTGCTCGCGTCACGGCGCGATCAGTGGCGGCGCCGGCGTCTGACCGCGCGCGGCCGGCAGACGCGAGGTCGTGAGCGACGTCGGGGGTGACCCGAGTCACATCTGAACGTATCCTGAGGGTTCAGGCATCGACAGGGGTCGAGGCCCATGTCGCGAGGGGGAACGATGCCCGAATTGACCTGTTCACACGTCAGCCGCCGGAATGCGCTCCTGGGCGGTGCGGGCGCCGCGGCCCTGGGCTGTGTCGCCACTTCGACGACGTCAGCACTGGCCGACACCACAGACCCCTCGTACCCGCGCTTCGGCGACAGCCGCTACCGCGTGCTGCACTACCAGATCGGTGACACGATCCTCACCGGCAGCTCGCCGCGGCTCTTCGGTTCGACGACGATGACGTGCGTCGCTGCGCGATCGATGACGAACCTCTTCGTCGACTTCCAGCACACACCGAACGTCGTGTCGATCAACGGCAAGGCCGTGCGATTCTCCAGGACGTCCAGCGTCGCCACGACGTACGGCGACCAGGGCGGGCATCGCCGATTCACCGTCAGCGGCTTCTCGCTGCCGGCGGGAGCGCGATTCACGCTCAAGGTCGGCTACAACGTCTCCGCCGACGCGAACCGCACCGCCTCGCTGTTGAGCGCCGGGGCGTACTTCGTCGTCGCCGGCGAGCCGATCGCCGCCACGCACTGGTTCCCGTGCAACGACCGGCTCGACGTGAAATCGACCTACGGCGTCAGCATCTCGACCCAGCGGGCCAACCGGGTCATGCTGGCGAGGCCGACCTCACAGACGTTCTACACCTCGGGCCGCACCGCGATGACGAACATTCGCTTCGCTGTCGCCGAACCCAGCGCCACCTACCAACTCGGCCTCGCCGTCGGGCCGTTCAGCGTCACCTCGGGTACGTGGTCGATCGGCGGGCGTGACGTTCCCTACGGCGTGGCGGCACAGCCGGGGCTCACGAAGTCGACCCTGCTCGATCACACCCCGCGGGCCTTGTCGTACTTCGCGGCGCGCTACGGCAGCTTCCCCTTCTCGCACGCAGGCGGGGTCTTGGTCAAAGATATTGGTGTGGGCGCTCAGGAGACCGTCGGCGGGCCGACCTACGACGCGTCCTGCAACACAGCCGCGTTCGTCGCCCACGAGAATGCGCACATGTGGTTCGGCAACAGCGTGACCGCGGCGAGTTGGGCGGACGTCGTGTTGATCCAGGAGGGCCTGGCGCAGCTCCTGGAATGGGACTATGTACAGATGTTGCGTGCCACGTCAGGCACCTCCGCCGCGATGTGGGCTCCCCTGCTGACGCCGCCCACGACCTGGCGCGTGCCGACCCACATGAAGGTGGCGAAGCTGACGTATCAGTACGCGGGTGGCCTCATGCGGGAGCTGCGCCGTGAGATGGACGGCTCGATCGAGCAGGCGCGCGCACCGCGCTTCACGGCATTCCTGCGCACGTTGGCCACGGGCCACGCCCACTCGAGCATCACCCGCGCCCAGTTCAAGGCCGAGGCGCAGAAGGCCGCGGGCAAGGATCTCAGCGGTTTCCTTCGTCGCTACGGCATCTGATCTGCGCTACTCGGGCCGCGCGGCATCCGTCGTCCCGACGGTGGGATCCACGACGGACGAAGACGCGGCGGCTCGTCGCGCCTTCGCCCAGCACACCCATGCGCCGAGGCACACCATGACGATGGCGACGAGGTGCACGATCACGGCGGCGATGTCGCTGAACGGCGCGACCAGGATGACGAGAACGGCGAGCACCCCCACGATGAGCGCGTAACGCATCATGAAGGGCGCGGCGGCGCGGTTGGCGTCGAGCAACGCCTCAGGGGTGCGTGCAACGCCGCGCGGGCGCAGCGCGAGCCTACCGCCGAAGGGCAGCGTGCCCGACGTGATCGAGCGTGCGAGCCACGCCGTCATTGCTGCGATGGCGGCGAGGACGCAGGCGCCGATCATGGCGGTCACCGCGAGATCCGTGATCATGGCCTCACAGTAGCGATAACGGCCGACAACCGCGGAAGGACGCGGTTGTCGGCGCTCGATCCTAGGGTGAGACGCATCACGCCGCCCGTGCTCGAGGCCGCCTCCCGGACTCGCGGGTAACCGGGCGTGGGATGAGAGAATGCGGCCATGACCACGGACGTCGACGCGCTGCTCACCCTCGACGCCGCCCACGTGTGGCACCCCTACGCGAGTGCCACGGCAGGAGTACCGCCCCACGTCGTCGAGTCCGCCTCCGGCGTGCGGCTGCGTCTCGTCGAGGCCGGCGGAACGCGCCGCGACGTCATCGACGCGATGAGCTCGTGGTGGTGCGCCGTGCACGGCTACGGCGTGCCGGAGCTCGATGCGGCTGCCACGGGGCAGCTACAGCGCATGTCGCACGTCATGTTCGGCGGTTTGACGCACGAACCCGCGATCCGGCTCGCCGAGCGCCTCGTCGCGATGGCGCCGCACCCACAGCCGGAACGTGCGGCGTTGAACCGAGTGTTCCTCGCCGATTCGGGCTCCGTCAGCGTCGAGGTGGCAATGAAGATGGCGCTGCAGTGCTTCGCCGCCGACGACCGGCCACGGCGTCGCATCCTCACCGTCCGCGGCGGCTACCACGGCGACACGTTGCACCCGATGAGCGTCTGCGACCCCGACGGCGGTATGCACACGCTCTGGCGCGGCACACTGCCGGAGCAGATCTTCGCTCCGCTGCCGCCCGCGCCCGCGGACCCGTCGTCCGGCCTCGTCGCTGACGCGGGCGAGATGGCCGCGTGGAAGGACGAGACCGCGCGCTTGTTCGCCGAGCACGCCGACGACATCGCCGCCGTCATCCTCGAACCCCTGCTGCAGGG
>ERZ1023324.460-NODE-460-length-16449-cov-4.202269_pt1 | contig 16449 bp, 30 predicted proteins | sample MGYA00520886_ERZ1023324 | MGnify/ENA primary metagenome ERZ1023324 (study PRJEB32759, sample SAMN07749864) | skin metagenome | biome: transportation; feature: city; material: polyester macromolecule | host: Homo sapiens | place: Hong Kong:KT line | collected...
TCGTTCCTTGGCGTACCTCAATTAGAACACACGGAATTGTGTGAGTGCAAATCGGTGGGGTCGTGGCCCCGCGTGCAATGCTGGGTCATGGGATGGGGGCGCAGCCTTCCCCTCATAGCACGCGGCGTTATCCGGCCTGCCAGGCCACGACCTAGATCACCGCTTTCTGCCCTCGAAGAGGACGCGACCACCATTGCGGAGAAGAGAGGCTATCGTGGCCGGGTCGCACTCCTCCATCGACACCAGCGAGTACCACCCATCAGAGGTGAGAACGAAACCGGGGTCATACGGGAACTCCGAGAAGGACACGAGCGAGCCGACGCCGGTCGGCACCTCCACCCTGATAGGCGGCTCGGGTGCCTCGGCGAGGATCTGTACGGCAGAGGTGTGGTGGAGCGTGTACTCGCGAAAGTCACCCTTTCGTTCAGCACCAGTGCTGCACCCTCCGAGCCAGGCGAAGTACACAAAGCCCGACTCTGTCAGGTAGGGGGTTCCCTCGGGAACGATGCGTTTGGTGCCGTCGTGCCAGAGCAGATCGACCATGCTGACGTTGGTGGCCATCGGTGTCTCCTTGTTGTAGTCAGTGCTGTTCATCGCATTAACGGGGCCTTCGGTGGTGAAGCCGCGGGTCATGACTCACCGCCGTCGCCTGATGGCTCCTTGAGGAATGTGACCCAGTGGGTCTTTGCTTGCCGCCCGGAGCGGTGCCCGATGAGTGGTGCATGCGGTGTGAGGGCGAGGATCTGCGAGACGGGTATCTGCGTTTCGTTCCACTTGAATATGAGGACGCCGTAGGGGGCGAGCACTCGGAAGCACTCGGCAAAGCCCGCCGCGAGGTCATCGCGCCATGTGGGTGCGAGGCCGCCGTACTTCGCGAAGGTCCACGACTTCTTCCCGACGCGTACGAGATGGGGTGGGTCGAAGATCACCACACGGAACGTCTCGTCGGCGAAGGGCAGGTGGCGGAAGTCGAGAAGGGTGTCTGGCTCGACGTTCAGGGCCCTTCCGTCGCACAGGGTGTGGCTTTCGCTACGGATGTCGCCGAAGACGACGGTGGGGTTCTCCTTGTCGAAGTGGAACATCCGTGATCCGCACGCGACGTCGAGCACCATGCGCTGCTGCCCTGCGACGGGGCCCTCGGTGTTGAGGTCGCGGGTCATGCCTGCTCTCCCGTCGGTCGCCATCCGAGGCGGAGCGCGGAAAGGACGGGCTTGCGTGCCCCACGGTGGTCAGGGTGAAAGAACCCCATCTCCATGATGTCAACCTGTGGGCCGCTCACTCGCTGCCGTCCTTGGGGATCTCGCGGCGTGAGGTTGCTGGGTTCGTCAGTCATGACGGCTCTCCTGTTCTCGGTGGTCGTTGGGAGGTCGAGCATCAGTCGTCAGCGGTGATGATCTTTTCGAGGATGCGTAGCGCCGCACCATCCTGCTCGTCACGCAGCTTGCGGAAGTCGTCGAGGGCTTCGGCCTCGCTGATCTGGCGCTTCATCTCGTCGAGAGCGGCCCTGTACGCAGAACCACGGATGCTCAACCACTCGTCGCTGTAGGGCTTGCCTGGGCTGGCGTTGGACACAGAAGCAGCCACAGCGGCAGCCAGTGGGTCAGACACAGCGTTGGTCACGGCACCGACAGCGGCGTAGATCGCGGCCCCAGAGTGGGTGACGACATCACCGGCAGCAACATCAACGAAAGAGGCGTCGACGGCAAAATCGGCCACGGAATCGACAACAGCAGCGGACACGGAGTCAGCCACGACACCAACGACGCTCCTGGTGACGCCGTGCATCTTGAGACCCGCCTGGATACGCGCACGATACGTCTGCGGCACCGCCCTGAGTCCAAACATCAGCTCGGCGTCGTTCCCCGCCTTGTCGAGCCGGTCGGCGGGCTCGTGCAGTCCAGCGAGGCGTAGCCACGGAGAAGCGAGCGTCGCGATCTCGCGGCGCAGGATCTTGCGCCGAACGGTGTCCTTGCCGTCCGACCCGGTGCCGATCATGCGTACCAGGTACGGCTTGAGCTGCTGGCGGTTCTCGTCACTCAAATGGTCGTTGAGACCAATCGTGTAGAGGGTGACGATCCGTGAGGCGCACTCCGGCGCGTCGGTGAAGCCCTCGTCAGCGAGCCACGAGACGACCTCCATCGCGCAGGCCCCTGCGTCGAAGTTCCGGTGATGGCCGAATGCCAGCTCGATCTGGTCGAGGCGAGTGAGCTTGTGGGGGTTGATCGTGGTCATGGTGGTTCTCCTCATTCCTCAGCGTATCTCAAGTAGAGCACACAGAATCGTTTGAGTGCAAGTCATCGGGTTGCACTCCGGACTCGATATGCATCACCGCGTAGGCCCCAACAGCGATGAGGAGGATGAAAGCCAAGACGTAGATGACCATGCACATGATGAACCACGGGTCACGCCACGGGCTCCACGGCTTCACGACTCCCCCTTCACGAAGTGCTGGAGGACGGTGTTGGCCGCTTTCATGTAGGCAACCGATGCGCCTGCGAGGCACTTCTGGTCACCGACCGATGCAGCCTCACCCGCCTTCTTCCTGAGGTGCAGGCTGCACCTGAAAAACCACTCAGCGAGGCGCTCAGCGTTGTGCGTGCGCGAGTGCGCGACGGCAGACTCGATAGCGAGGTCGTGCGACACAAGCCCGTCCGGTGACGCCTCCAGCGATCCGCAGCTACACACCCATGTCCAGCGGTGCGCCATGACGGGTTCGCCGTCTGAGTCCGGAACGAAGGTGACCGTGCGCCCCACCCTTGGCTTCGGAACGCTCATGCCTCCTCCTTCACGATGTCGTATCGAACGAGCGCCCCAACCGACAGCGCATAGAGGCGGACGTCCGACATGCGAGCAGCGGCCTGGTTCGCTTCGAGGCGAGCCAGCCATGCCTCTGACACGCCCATCCTCGCGGCGATGTCAGCGAGGCTCATGCTGTGCAGGAGCCGCAGGCACACAATGCTTGCCATCGGCTCTTCTGGCAGGTGTCGGCCTCCTCGCGTGAAGGCGAGTCGACGGTTGTATCGAGCTATCGCGACACGGGCTCGAACTTCGCCAGGCCTCCTCATGGCCTCCTCCCGATGGCGAAACCTGTGTACCCTGCGACGCTCTTGCCCCAGGGGATGATGCTGCTCGTGGCGGTCTCAGACCAGCCTCCGTCGCGGACTCTGCCCAGGACCACTCGACCGTCAACACCGACTGCTACGAGGCACCCTTCGGGCAGAGGTATGTTGTAGCCGGTGTGCCAGGGCACCTCAACGATCATCATGCTTCCTCCCCGAGCTCCTCGATGAACTGTTGGTCGCCCTGGCAGTAGTGGCCGACGGACTGGAGGCAGTAGTGATCTCCGGTCGGGCAGAACCCGGCATATGCGCGTTCCAGACCCAGCGCGGCGCGCCATAAGTCACTTGACGCGCCTTCGCCGTAAAGGGTGTCGATGGCAGGCTGCTGCGTCGCGCCCTCCACCTTGGCGCGCAGCTCCCGCACCTCAGCGACGAGAGCAAGCGCGGTCGGCGGGTCGAATGCGGCGATGTGGGCGGCGTCCTCCTTGTCGAAACTCGAGCGGACTCCGCAGGCGGGACATGCGCCCAGGTAGGCACCACCAGCGTCGACGCAGTAGTCGTGATCGTTATCTCCGAGGTGGGCCGTCCAGCCCTCAGGCGAGCCGACCAGCGCAGCCCGCGCCACCTTCTCCAGGTGCTCGATGTCGGGTGCGCTGGTCATGCTTCCTCCCCGAGTGCCGTGAGCAGGTCGAACGCGACGTTGCGCCACACCAGCGTCTCAGGGTGGCAATACTCCACCGCTCCTCCAGCACTGGCATCGACCGAATGAGCGATGCTGGTGACGTCGAGCAAACGTGTCCGCAACTCTCGCACCTCGGCCACCAGTGCCAAGGCCACGTCAGGAGACAGGCCCGCAATGTGTTTGGCATCCGCCTGCCGGTGCAACAGCTTGGTCACGCACACCGCCTCCAGGGTCGAAAGCGCGTCCGACGGGAGCACGACTTCTTCCCCACCGCCGTACTCGGCCACCCATGGCCCCGGCGTCGCCGCCTTCGCCGCCGCCTCGATCTCGTCGAGCTGGGCGGGCGTGAGCTTGTCACTCATCGGTGTGGTGCTGATCGCTTCGATCTCGTCAGCGCGGAACTCGCGGATCGCGCCGGACTCATCGCGCACGTACCGGCTACCGGGGAAGTCCTGGCTCGACGGGTGCGCGTGGAACGTGTATTCGTGTCCGGTCGCCTTGTGCCGCACGCGGTCGCCGGGCGTGAGCTTCCTGGTCATCACGCCCCCTCGGATGGGGTGTACCGCTCGATGACGAACCGGTTGGGGAAGTCCCCGTCGGGCTCCAGGCAGAGCTCGAACACGTCCCCGTCGAGCACGAACTCCACTCGCGAGACGGCCATCATCATCCGATCCATGACCTTGGCGTCGCCGACCGACTGGATCGCCTTGGCGATCTTCACCATGTACTCAGCGGTCTCGGTGTCCACCTGGATCTTGTTGCTCACAGCTCCATCCCCTCGCTTTGAAGTCGCTTGAGCGTCTCCTCGGGGTTACGAGCGGCGCGCAGGATGTCGTTCGCCCACAACCCGTCACCGAGATACCACTGGCAGTACATCTGGGCTGCGTGCAGCCCCTCTTCGGAGATCTCGACCTTCTTCTCGTCCTTGTCCATCATGCTCTCCTATGCTGCATCCCAGGCGATGCCCGCCTGGCGTCGTTGCTTCTTGTAGCACCTGTGGCACAGGCCCTTGGCGTAGTGCTGCCCTCCGCACTCGCACATCTTCTGGTCACGCTGGATCCGACGGACCTGCCTGGAGCACTCAGCCGAGCAGTAGCTCCTCGTGGCCCACATGGACCGAGTCTCGTGGTTCGGCTTGCGCTCGTAGACCTGGTGGCAGTGCAGGCACACCTTGGTCTCGCGCTCGATGCGCCTGCCCTGCCGACCGAGCTTCACGGGACCTCGTTCCCCATGAACGCCATCATGGCTCGGTAGGAGCCCGACTCGGACCGGAGGCTGGCGAAGTAGATCCTGTCCGAGTAGCGCAGCATGGACCGCTGCCAGTCATCGCCGACGATCTTGCCGTAGACGACGTGGTGCTCGGGGGACATGACGTAGCTGTCCGAGGCTGCGTCCCAGCCCAGCTCGACGTTGTCCGGCAGGATGCGATTAGTGTTGGGCCAGCGCCAGGTCGGGTCCTCGGGGTCGCCCATGATGACGAGCCCGTGGTGGTAGTTCGTCTTGTGGACGAGCGGGTTGTCGTCGTGGATCCCCTCGGACGAACCAGCGATCTTCGCCGAGACCTGGCGCGACTCCTCCTTGTCCATCTCCCACGTGATCGTGAGCATGTTCTCGTGGAGGACGTGGGCAGCCTTGACGAGAGACAGCAGCTTCATCAGCGACTTGGTCTCGATGAGCATCGACTCGACCTTGTCGCTCCCCCACGAGGCGGAGGCGTCGTTCGCGGTGAAGCGGACAGCCATGCGGTTTTCCAACACGGTGAAGTCGACGGTGTCCTTGCCCGAGGTCGAGTAGGGGCGGACGTGGACGTACTTGAAGACCTTGGGCAGGTACTTGCTCTTGAAGCCCGGGGAGAGCATTGCGGCCTTGAGGGTGTTACGCAGCTTGACGGCCTGCTCGGCGGTGATGCTGAGTCGGTACGCGCTCATGATGTACTCCTGCTTGATCGTTCGTTCCTTGGCTCATCCATTACAACACACGGAATTGTGTGAGGGCAAATCGGTGGGGCGTCATCCTCTTGCGCTTGTGCTTCGACGGCTTGACCTATAGACACCCTCGGCCCGAGCGATCCCAGAGAAGGCGGGTCGCCCAGGCCGAGTGGTGCGCTTGCTGTCGGTCACGCGGGGGAACCAGCGTCTTCCCAGGCCTCGACGATCTCGGGTCGGATGCGACCCCGGTCGCCGACCGAGTAGCCGTTGTCCCTGGCCCACGCTCGGATGGACGACGTCTTGGACGAGCGGCGACGGGTGGGAGCGGACGAGCGACGACGAGCAGAGGGGACCTTGCGGCCCTTCTCGATGTAGAGGGCGAGTCCGTCTCGCAGCCCCTTGGCGTTGTCCTGGCTGAGGTCGATCTCGTAGTCGACCCCGTTGAGCCCGAAGAGCACCGTCTCGACGGGGTTCTCCTCGGTCCCATCCTTCCCCGTGATGTCGTCGACGAGGATGATGGTGGTGTGCTTGGCCATGGTGGCCCTCCTTGTGGATCAGGGTGTTACATAAAGGCGGGTAATACTTGCGGGAAACGATAACACGCTAATCGTTCCAGCCCCACTCCTTACGATAACCCAAATTGGTGGGAGTAATTATTTCCTGCTCGGTCACCTGGTAAGTACACCCCTCCTCGCTGACGCTGGCAGCGACTGCCACCTTCGCTGCATGCTCCTTGTCCTCGTACGCAGCCACGACGATGGTCGTCTGAGAGGCGTGGTGCCTCTCCAGCACGACGTAGACCTTCTTGGGCTCCTCCTTGGCGACGACGTCCAACGGGGAGGGCTGAGGCGGCAGAGGAGACATCAGTGGAACTCCCCGACGTAGAAGAGCTGCTCGCCCTCCAGCCAGTGTCCCTTGAGGTGACCGTCCTTCCCCCACTGCACACTTCTGTCCTGGGGCTGGTCAGAGATCCGGTGTCCATGGTCTCGCAGCCACTGGATCTGGCACTCACTGGCGTTGACCTCGGAGCCTTCCCTGTCGATCATCGTCTTGATGAACTCGTCGATGTCGTGCTCGGTCCCGTACTCATCGACGATGGTGACGATGGGCCGGTTGTGGGTCAGGAAGGTCTTCCAGGCGTCCTTCGTCGGGAAGATCCGACCCGACATCGTCGACAGCCCTCCCGGACCGTTCTGCTTGCCGATGAACAGCTTGATGGTGATCTCGGCAGCCAGGTCGTCCCCGACTCGCCACTTGGCGTAGTAGCCCTTGCTCATGGTCGTTCCTCCTTGTTCGTGCTCATGTCTACGGAAATGACGTTGATGACGTTGATCCCAGCCCGCTGGGCCTCGGTGTAGCAGGATCGCTCGTCGTCGTGGCAGTAGCGGAGTGTGTCGATGAAGGCGTACCCAGCGGCCTTCTTGCCACACCAGGCGCAGACGTCATCCACCGACGCCCTCCAGGACCTTCTTGATCTTGTCGATGATGGCGTTGGCCTTGGCCAGCTCCTCGGCGCTCGCGGCCTCCTCGATGTCGATCCGGAGGTCCTTGTTGCTGGCAGAGTCGATGTACTTGACGATGTCGCTCCACTTGCAGGTCTCCCCTCCCGAGAGGGGGAGCCACACGTCACCGATGGAGACCTTGACCCACGAGCGCACGGTGCGGCGACCGTCGGGTGAGGTGAGGTAGACGAAGGTGCCCTTGGTAGCGGGTCCGATGTTGGTCATGGTGCTTCCTCTCAGCCGCCCCAGTAGCCCGGGACGAGGTCGGGGTCGATCAGGAACAGGGCGTCCCAGATCACGTGCATGAAGACCTCGATGAGGCTCACAGGTCCATCTCCTTGAGACGGGTCCGGATCTCAGCGAAGTCCTCGATGGCGAAGTCGCCGGACCTGACGTTCGCGAGCGCATGGATGTAGCCGTCGTCGTAGTACTCCTCGACGAGATCCCACGAGGAGTGGGTCTTGCCATCCTCCTCGTACTCGACGTATCGCTCGATGTAGGTCGAGCTGGCGTAGTCGGGCTTGATCCGCTCGACGAGCTGGAACATGTCGTAGTAGGCGAAGACCTCGGTCAGCTTGATGGCCTCCTCCATCGAGTCGACGATGACCTTGAACTCCTTGCCGGGGACCTGCGGGTGGTGAACGACTCGGAACTTTCCCTGCTTGGTCTGGCCGTCAGTCATGACTTGCTCCTGCCGTAGATGATTGGCTTACTCGAATAATCTAGCACACATTTTGCCAGCACAGGCCGAGAGGCGTCTGACGATGGTGTTCTCGCCCTAGGGAAAAACCGAAGAAAAGCCCGTCGTTCCGGCATAGTTGAAAACGCAACGATCAGGCGCTCGCCCGCCCCTCAGCAACCATGGTGGTGTGAGTCAGAAGGCGCTCGATGAGGAGACAAAAAGACTCGGCCCGCACGTAGCAAGTGCGGGCCGAGTCTGGGTCAGCGACCCCGGTGATGGAGGTCGCTGGTTATGGAGTTTCCGGTTCCACCATCAGGGTAGCAGAGACAGGTGGTACTTCCACAGCGATTCGGCAGCCTCAGCCCTCGTCCGATAAGACAGCTCGTCGCCTCCGGGGTGGACGAACTTGGCGTTCCTGACCAAAGCGCTGGGGTAGTGGCGGGCCATCCACCGGCCATCCTCCGGCCGTCGGTAGACATCCCCGACGAATCCATCAGTCTCCCTGACCCGAACATGGTTCTTCCGGTCGATCATGTAGGGCTTGGTGCCCTTCTTGGTCGGCTTGGGTGAGGCAGGCTGGGGCTCCTCGGCCTCCTGAGCGGGCTGTGCGGGGTCCTCAGAGGCGTTCACGGCCTCGTTGAGGGAATCCTCCACCTGCTCCGAGATAGGCTCTGAGGATGGCTCCTGCGCCTTCGGTAGCTGATGGATCTCCCACAAGAACGAGATCGACGGCTCAGCCATGCTCTGACCAGCCCAGTCGGGCGTCGCAGCCAGGACACTCTCCTTGGCAGCACGGCGGATGACCGCGTCTCCCTCGTCGTCCGCCAGTGAGTCACCGTAGTAGTCGGGTCGGTTGTGCTCGCGGACGTACTTGGGCTCCTCCTGCTCCTGGTCATCCAGGCTGGGCTCGACAACCGACATCCGCTGTCGCTCGTAAGCCATGAGCTTCGCCGACCTCAGCAGCTCGGCGATGCTGGACAGGGGCCTGCGCCTCTTGAGGTGGCGTGGCTTGGAACTCTTCACGACTGCTCCTTCTCTCGGCTGCTCTGGCTCTCCGCATGCTCCCACAGGCCCTCAGCCGCGAGCCGACGGGAGGGGAAGATGTCACCGATCTCGCCCTGGGCTGTCGTGTAGGACCAGTACGGGACCTGGAGTCGGTACACCTGCCCCAGCAGATCGCCGTTCACCCTTTGGCTGACGCCCTTTCGACGGTGAACCGCTCCGGTGTGCTTCAAGATGTAGGGGCGAGTCGGTTCGGTGTTTGCCTGGTGGATCTCCCAGAGCTTGTTGAGGCAGTAGCTCTTGGTGCCACCACCGGACGTTCCGCTCGCAGACACGAACGACCAGTAGGTCGGGGTCTTGTTGTAGATCGACCCCACTGTCACCCTGGGGTCGTCACGCAGCACGACCCTGCCGCCAGAGGTGACGACCATCTTGGGGGTCTGCTCATCGTCCGAGGCCGAGGGTTCAGTCGGCTTCGTCCCATCTCCCCCGTCCTCGAGGTGCTTCGTGTAGGACTCCCACATGGCTTCGGCAGCCTCTCGCTGGGAGGGGTAGTGACCCTCGATCACGCGGCCATTCCACTCGCTGGCCCAGCTCCAGCCCCACAGCCGTTGCTCCATGTCGAACTTCTTGAACAGGCTCCCGATGGGCGCACCGGAGTCTCGGACAGCGACCGAGCGACGATCACGCTGCTGACGACGGTTGGTGAGGATGACCCAGGGTGTCTCCTCGTCGTTGGCGTCGAGCTTGGCCACAGAGGGCTCTTCGGCCTCTGGCTGGTCCCTGTTCAGGCTCTTCCACAAGGCCCGAGCAGCCAGCGTGCGCGTAGCGTAGGCCGTCAGGCTGGGCGGGCCCATGTGCGGCGCGTACACCCATCGACCATCGACGGTCTTGGTGACCGAACCGAGGATCGCGCCTCGACGATTCTTGGTCGCCTCACGGGCGTAGACGATCCCCTGGTGGGTCAGGATGTAGGGCTTCTCCTGCTTGCCCTCCTTCGGCACATCGGGGAACAAGTCCTCGGCAGGGGAAGAGACCCACGCAGGGGAAGAGGCCCACGCGGGCTTGATCTCGGCTGCTGCATCGACCAGCTCACTGACCTGCCGCTTGAAGTCCTGCTCTCGAAGCTCTTCCTCGGTCGTGGGCTTGTCAGCGGGCTGGCTCTGCTCGGTGGGCAGCGCGGGCTGCACAGTGGGGTACACGTGCTGCTCGGTGGGGTACACGCTCTCCAGCGGCTCATCCACCTCGGTGGGCTGGAGGTCCGTGCTCCACTCCGAGAGGAAGGCCTTGCTCGCCTTGCCCAGTGCCTTGAAGAAGCTCACGGAACACGCACCTCGAAACCGTCGTCCGGGCCGGGGTTGCCCGTGGTCTGCTCGACCGTGGCACCCGTCTGGCTGATGATGTTGATGACCTGGAACAGGCCGTACTTGCCGTCGATCCAGGCCTGGCCTCGGCTGATGTTGTACTCCAGCCCCTCGGTGAGGTTGGCCTCCCCAGCCGAGTGACGACCGAAGAAGGCCACCGAGTCACCGCTGTTGTCGTCCGTGATGACGACCCTGGGGCAGCTCTCGTCTGCGTAGGCGTTCTGTGCCAGTCGAGCGAGCGAGTCCTGGAGGGTCGTGTTCGCCCACTTGGCCAGGGCGATGGCCGTGACGTCGTGGGTGTCGGACACAGCCCTGAAAGATGCACCCGTGCGCTTGTCGGTGATGCATGCCCTTCGGTGTCCCGGGGTGGCCTTGGCTCGGGATGTCCCCGTCGTCAGCCTGAGGCTGTAGTTCGTCGCCATGATTGGCTCCTGTCTTGGTACTTCATGGTGGTAGAGAGGTAGTGGTGAAAAACCAGGTGACACCAGAGGTGTCTACTCACACTATACCGTGTGTTGTGAGGGAAATGGGCAGGCGACACACCCACAATGTGATGTGTCATCCTACACTCACAGGATCCTATGAGGCGGGGTCAGGAGAGGGTGCCTGACTGGCGGCGTAGTCATCCATGGCACCCTTCAACTCCTCGAAGGCACTCTCCCTCTTCTCCCGATAGGCACCATCGAGCGACAAGAGCATGCCCTTCATCGCCGAGCGAAGTCGCTCCTGTGCCCCCAGGCGGGACTGGATCCTCCTGACGACCTCCGACTGGGCAGAGACCTTGGGGACGATGAAACCCACGCTCGTCCTGACGATCATCGTCGCCGAGGACTTGGGTCGTGCGTAATAGCCCCAGATGACCCCATCTTGCCCCAGCGACTCCTGGACCTCCTGGAGGAAGTCGTGGGGTAGCTTCGAGTGCCACCCCGAGCCGGTGGCCAGGGCGTTGTCCAACTGGTGCCTCGGCGGCTGGTCGAAGGTCTTGTCGTACTGCTCCAGGACGATGTCCCGCTTGCCCACCTTCTCGATGGTGTCCTCGTGGACGGCGACAAACGCCACCTCGTTCCATGTGGAGACGATGGTGACCTCCAGGACCTCGTCCCCCGCCTTCGGATTCCAGCTCTTGACGGTCTGCTCGTTCGTCTGGTTGTTGCTCACTCGTCCTGCTCCTTGTCTCGCATGATCTCTGCTTCCTGCTGCCTCTGACCCACGGTCGGTGCCACACAGCACTGGCCGGGGCAGCATCCGTGGATCCCGCTTGCCTCCCGACCGACAGAGCGACGGTAGGCCAGGTCGTCCGGGTCGTCGTGACCCACCCCGTGAGGGCAGATCCTCTCGAAGATCCCCCGGTCCTGCCGCCAGTGCCGCTTGAACGACACCATGTGGTGCTCGGAGGGGTGGTGGATGACGCAGCCCCCGCCCTCGCACGCAGACGGGAGGTGGACCTGGAACAGACGCTCCCCGTCGACCTCGATGACGCCGTCCGGGCTGGGCGGGCCCTGCCGTGCCTGCCCACAGTTGCTCCACATGATGTCGTCTCGCTGACGCCTGATCCGCTCTTCCTCGATCTGGGCGAAGAGCTTCCCCAGCTCCTCGTCGCTCATGAGGGCCAGCTCGGTATAGTCCATCTGTCATCCTCTCCTGTCCTGCTAAATTGGGTAAAGAAAAACCACCACGAGAATAACACATCTCGTGGTGGTTTATCAGGTAATGCAGTGCTGGGGTAAACGTGGTGTCAGACCTTGATGGAGTCCAGCTCCATCTTCATGTCCCACCAGTCCATCGGGTCCAGCTTGCCACCGTTCAGCAGCGTCTTGACCCGAGTGATGGTCTTGGCCGACACCCTCACCGAATCGTCAGCCGGTACGGCCATCGGGACTGCATTCCGGATCGCCTGCTCGACCTGGTCGACCAGCACATCGACGTCGAACACGTCGAAGACCGAGAACCCGTTCTGCGGTGTGGTGTTGTTCCCCGACAGGGGCCCCTGGGAAGCCTGAGCAGCGGGGGAGGTGTAACTCAGGCCAGACTCGACCGGCTCCCCCTCCAGCAGCTTGCTCGCCTTCTTCTCCAGCTCGTCGCGCTGGGGCTTTCCTTCGCGGACACTGAGGTGGTCGTCCACGAGATCAGCGAACCAGAGCTTCTGAGCCCCCGCCTTGTGACCAGAGTCCCACTCCACGCCCTGACGCCGCTTCTCGCTGGCGACCTTGCGGAAGCTCGACTCGGACACACCCAGGTGGAGAGCTGCTCGCCTGGTGGTGTAGACCCGCTCTCCGGTGGGGAGCTTGCTCGGTGCTGCCATCAGGCCGTCAGCTCCTCTGGTGCGTAGTTGACCCAGCCGTGCTCGTCCTCGTGGCCCGAGGCCTTGTTGCAGTAGGGTGCCTCGCAGCGCTCCACCTTGGTCCCGTCGGCACGAGCCACCAGACCCTGGAGGAGCCTCATGGCCACGCCGATGGCGTCGGAGTTGCCCATGCCAGTCGGGATCTCCTTGGGGAAGTTCGACTGGAGGAACGCCGACAGACGGGCGACGTCGGCCTGTGCATCCGGTGCCTCACTCGACTCCCCGGCGACGGTGTCCATCGTCGTGGTGTCCATGTTCTCGGCCTGGTCCTGGGTGTTGGCCGGGGACTGCGGGTCGTAGGACTCGTTGCCGGAGTCCTCCGTCGTGTCCGTCGTGGTCACGTCGTTGGCCTCCTCGGCGTTGCTCAGCTTGCTGTCCGTCGTACGCTGCGACTTAGCGGGCATTGTCTTCTCCGATCACGATGTCTTGGCTGTCCAACTTCCCAGCCTTCTCTGGGTTGACCTCAGCCCACCTGGCTCGGGCCTTGACGGTCTCCTGAGAGGAGTACGTCATGCACGGCCCGTAGTGGAACAGAGGAAGCTCACACGAGTATCCCTGACCCGACGAGGTGAAGATGCCCTCTCGGCACTTCTTCTTGGGAAACTCTCCCGGCTCTGGCTCGGGGAACTCGGCGACCATCATGCTCCAATCTCAGCGGTGGATCCCCCGTACCGAACGACGATGTCGAGGACCTGCCTCATCACCTCGGGGGCGGGATACCTGGTGGACAGAGAATACGTGGGAACCAGGACGATCACCAGCCAGGGCCTTCCGTTGACCGGAGTCGACATGATGGGACCCTTGTCGATGATGGCGAACTTGCTCAGCTCTCGGACGGCCTTCTCTGCTCCCAGAGGGTCAGCGAAGCGGAGTCGGAGGGTTCTCGTACCAGTCTTCGTTGCCATTGGATCCTCCGGTGACCCCGATGCTGCTGACCGCCAGTCCAGCGACGCCAGCCATCAGCATCGCCTCTCGTCGGTTGGAGCGTCGAAGCAGGTAGTCGATGAAGAGCGGGATGACGGCAGCGATGCCGAACACCGTCGAGATGAACGTGAAGTGCATGAAGTTGTTCATGACCATCATGTTGATGACCATCGGGAAGTAGATGATGGAGAGCGTGAAGTAGATGACCCCGTAGATCCACTTCTCGACGGAGTTCATCGGACGTCGGTAGAAGGGCTGCTTCGTCCCGTCCGTCATGACGTTGTTGCCGATCAGCTTGCCGTCCATCGTCGCCTGGGAGCCGATCAGGTAGAGGCTGGCTGCCGGACGAGTAGGGGAGAAGAAGGTCGCCGCCGTGGCGATCTTCATGTCGAGCGACTCCTCGAACTTGCCAGGCTGCTGCTGCCACGGCATGCGGATGTCGCGGTACATCTCAGGGGCTGCCGTGGAGACGGGGATGTTCTCCACCAGCATGCGAGCCTGGTACTCGTCGTACTTGCGACGGTGCTCAGCCGCTGCCTGGTCGAGTCCCTTGCGGATGGAGTCCTGGACCTGGCCGGGGAGCTTGCTCATGAACATGTCCCCGATCCCCGGCTTCGACGGCAGCGGGTACTTCTGCCGGGCCTGCGGCATCGTCGGGATCGGCTGGGTGCGCTGGACGGGGATCGGCTGTGTGTCCATGATCGTGCTCCTTCTTGGCGGATGGTGCCGGATCATCCCCGGCACCATCCACTATACACACGGAATTATGTGAGGCATAGACTCAGAGGGCAGCCCTTCGCAGCATGCCCCAGTCAGTGCCACTCTTGACCTCGCTCCTCGTCGCCGGACCATCGGCCAGGTGCTCGATGTCGATCCACATGACGACCTCGGGGTCGAGACGGAACGGGTCGTCCGGGTTGCCGTGGACGGCAGCCTCGTGGATGTCCACGTCATCCTCCGAGGGCACCACCATGATGAAGCCCTTGTAGAGCCCGTTCGAGATGAACGAGCCACTCGGGTCACCCTCTGGCAGGTGAGCGCCCGTCTCCTCCTGCCACTCACGGCATGCAGCCTGGTAGGCGCTCTCACCTGGGTCGATGCGACCACCGGGGAACTCCAGTGCGCCCCGAGCCGGGTCCTCCTCGTCCTTGTAGGAGCGCTGGAGGACGACGACACGACCCGTGTCGCTGGCCTTGACGATGAGACCGGCGTGGGTCACGCCCTCGCGGGTGCGAGTCTCCTCGTCCTCCGCCTGACGCTGGTGCTGCATCGCACGCATGAAGGTGGAGTGGCGAGGACGCTCGATGCCGTCTCCACCAGCACCCAGAGCAGCCGTCGTACGGCGAACGTGAGGAGGCCAGTAGCCGTTGCCGTCCTTGAAGTTGTAGGCACCACCGACCGAGTGGGTGTAGGCACCGATCTCCTCGACGTCCTTGTGGTGAGGCGTCACGTAGACAGGGTCGATGTCGACCGTGCCCTTGTCGGCGTCATGGAAAACACCGAGGTGATGTCCCTCGCGGCCCAGGATGTGCCCGTACTGCTTGCGGGCCTGCTCCATCGCTCGGTCGAACTGCTTGCCCTTGGCGCTGGAGGGGATGGAGATGCCCGGGTCGCCGGGGTCACGGACCGTCATGGCGTAGAGGTCAGGACGCTTCTTGGACGACAGCGGACGACCCGTGTGGGCGTTGACGGTTGTGCCGCCCCAGGGCTGACGAGTCTTGCGGAACGCATCCTCCTTGATGCGGCTCCAGCCCTTGTCGAGCCCCTCGGTGGATCCTCCGGCAGACAGCTCCTGGTAGCGCTGGCGACCTCGGCGAGCGAAGCCCTGGAACTCATCCGGGCTCACCTGGCGGCTGCGACGAGCATCGGGCGTCGACAGGTGTTCAGGGTTGATCTCCGGGTAAGGCAGTGCCGTGGAGTCAGCCAGGACGAGCCTGGCGTAGGCCGAGAGGCTCGATGCCTCTCGTCCTCGCTTGACGTGACTCGACGTGTGGCGAGCCCAACCGTAGTCGTCCTCGTCCTCATCGGGGAAGCCGTGCTTGTCGCCGTCGTAGTGCCAGCCCATGATGTGCTTCTGCCCCGACTGGAGAGCAGCAGCCACTCGGTGGTGCCCATCGGTGACGTGCAGTCGGCCCTCGTGGGTGACGAACATCGGGTGCTCGTCCGCCAGGTACGGGTCTTGCGCGTGCCTCTGGCCATAACCTGGGGTGTTCCGCATGGAGTGCGAGATGTCCCCCGGGCTTGCCGTGTAGTGGTCGATGTGCTGCTGGTTCACATGGCTCTGGGTGGCATAGACCGGCTGATCCTTGATGTTGATCTTGCCGAAGGTGCCCTTCTCCTTCCACAGAGCGGAATTGGAGCCGTGCTCGCCGATGAAGTGGTGCAGCTCAGGATCGTCATGATCCATCTCGTCCTCTTGCGCCTTGCGATGCTTGGCCTCGCCGTATGCCTCATCGTGGCGCTCGTAGTAGGAGTCGGGGTAGTCCCCGTGCTCATCTATGTGCTGCTGCTCTTCGTGTGTGGGTTCAGGAGCGACGCGGTCCCACATGTCCTCGTCGAACTCATCCTCGTGGCCACCGTGGCCCAGCTCCTCGTCACGCTCAGAGTCGCCTACGTAGCCCGCGTACCCGGCGTCTCGGACCGACTTGGCATGCGACGGGTTGACACCATCGTTGTTGTTGAACCACGGCATCGCGATGCGATGGTGCCTCGTGGCGTAAGCGGACTTGGTCGCCATGTCGTTGGATCCTTCCTTGCGGTGTGCTACGTGCCTCACCGGGATCTTGTCGAGTCGCAGGTTGAGCGCTGCCACACCTCGGTGGTTTCCGTCGACCACGACGTTGCCGCCACGGATGACCAGCGGCTCCTTGAGCCCGTTCTGGGCGATGTCGTCCTGGAGGTGGCGGATGTGTGCCGTCGGCCCACCATGCTCCAGCTCACCCGAGTGGATGTCGTCCTGGTCCAG